>Ga0315282_10002925_pt1 | contig 30948 bp, 33 predicted proteins | sample YL17G07_20_MG_FD_203693 | JGI IMG/M metagenome (GOLD analysis project Ga0315282, IMG submission 203693) | Sediment microbial communities from Yellowstone Lake, YNP, Wyoming, USA - YL17G07_20 | ecosystem: Environmental > Aquatic > Freshwater > Lake > Sediment | place: USA: Wyoming | collected... | reverse complement strand
AGAAATCGATTGGAAGATCGTCAATCTTCCGCCCAGGTAGAGGACGATGACCATGGAGAGATTTGAAAAGAAGAGGATGATCGGGAAAAACATCCCCCACACCTTTGTCACATTCACATTTTTCCGAATATAATCCTGGCTGAGCCGGGAAAGTTTATCCTTCTCTTCCTCTTCCAGGACATAGGCTTTAACCACCCGAATCCCTGCAATCGACTCCCGGACCCTTTCGGTGAGAGAGGCGAAGGTCTTCTGCAGAACCTCAAAACGATCATGGATGGTTCGACTAAAAAAAAGAGTGATCACCGTGATCAGGGGCATGGGAAGAATCGCATAGAGGGTCAACAAGGGGTGAATATAAATCATGAAGAAGATCGTCAACACTCCCAGGATGATCGTATCCACCAGGAAGACAATCCCCAACGACAAGGACATGCGGACGGCCTCGATATCGTTGATGGCATGGGCCATCAAATCCCCAACCTTCATCCGGGAGAAATAGGACGGGGAGAGGGATTGAAGGTGGAGAAAGAAGCGGTCTCTGAGGGCTTTCTCGATACGGCGGGCCGTTCCAAGGAGCAAAACCCTCCACACATATCGGAACCCGCCAATCCCCAAGGCCAATGCGAGAACCTCTCCTCCATATACAAGGAGGCGCGAGGAAGGGATCGCTCCCTGAGTGAGATCATCGATGGCGTGTTTGACAATTCTCGGAATGAGGAGTTGGAGGACATCGACGATGAGCAAGGCGCCCAGTCCGATGAGGATTCGCCATCGGTTTTCCATCAAATCATTTTTAAGGGAGCGAAAAGACTTCATTAAGATCCTTGATCGACTGCGTCTCGTTTGTTCGATCTAATTTAATAACCCTCTTCTTAAAAAGTCAATCGTAACACAATCACAAATTCAAATCTTGACAAACCTTAAGGATTTTGAGAAACTAAGCCCCTAAGGACCTATGACGACCCCTAAAACAGTACCTCCAACTCCTCCGAAGAAAGGTCTGGAGGGAATTCCAGAGGGCCTCCCCCCCGAGGAGGTCGAGCGCCTCCAGAAACTTCAATCGAAGCTAACCGAATTCGTCCTTCACATCCTCCAGGCCTTCCTGAGAACTGGATACTATACCCCGGATCATCCTGAATCGATCAAGGCGAAAGAAGGACTCTATGAGAAGTTCAAAAACCTCTTCGAGCGCGAAGATGAACTCGCTTTTCTTGCGAGGGAGGATCAGGAGCAAAAAGAAGTACTCATCGAAGGCATTCTCCCTGAACCCCAGCGATTGAGCCGGATGATGATGAGGGGAATGGGAGAGCTCTACATTCCTAAATTTGTCAATTATCTGGAAAGGAAAGACTTGATCAGCCTCACCATGAAGAGCCGCATGGACCAAACCGAATTCACTCAGTTCATCGATCTCATGAGTGACCCAGCCTTCCTGGACACTCACCGAAAAGAAGACAAGGATAGGTTTATAACAGCGCTTTACCGTGCCAGCATTTCTAATATCTCTTTCGTCTTTAATGAAGAAATGGTCCTCGCTCCTGATCGGGAGATGCCCTGGAGGGCCCGGGTCACCCTTTCCCGGATGAAGAAGGAATTGAAAATGATTCCTTTTTTTCAAAAGATGTCCGGCCAGGAGCTTCAGGTCATCCGGAAAAGACTTCTGGAAGATGCCATTCGCCCCCTTCGGAGCCATGACCTTATCTATTCGGTCGTACAGAACAGTGACCTGGCGGCTACTCCGGAGAACCGCCAGGAGGTCATCGAAGACGTCCTGGTCACCTTCCTGCCCTCTATATATTTCATCGGGACCACGAGGGTCTATCTCAGAGAACATCTCAATCTCAAAAAGCTCCAGAAAAGGGATCACCTTGAAGAAAAATCGGATCGACTCCTTCAGAAGTTCATCGTTCGACTTAAGGGGGTTGGAACCCAGGAGGCGGAGAATCTGCTCGAGGAATTTTTCCGCAACCAATTGATCAACCTCGAAGATCTCACCCCTGCCTTGAGAGATAAAATCCTTCTGGAAAAACTGACGGATAAATTTCTTAAATACACGGAGCAATTTTACCAGCAATTGGATCAGGCCAAAGATAAGGAGAAATTCATCACCATTGCGAGTTCCTTCGTTAAGATCCTACCCGAACTCATCCGGAGGGACCGATATACAGAGGTTTTTAAAATCATCGACACCCTGAAACAACATTTTCATAAGAAGATGATGTGGGCTCTTCTGGCTGGCCAGGTCCTGGAGGAGGTCGGGAAAGGTCCCATTCCTGTGATGCTTGAGGAAAAATTTTTAACAGCAAAGAAAGAGGTCCGGGCAGCCATTATTCCCATTTTTGCTGCCCTCGAGGTCGGGTCCATTCCCCACCTCCTCAACATTCTGAGAAAGAGCCAAGATCAATGGGTGAGAAAGAATGCCTGCGAGGCTCTGATTCAGATTGGGACGGTGGCTGCCGTTCACCTCTTAAAGGAGTTGGACCAACAGCAGACCTCCGTTGAAACGACTTGTGATATCCTTCGGGTTCTCGGAGAGATTAAGTCGGAGCAGTGGAAGGCTCCGCTTACTAAAATCTTGAAGAAATATGTCAGCCACGAACATCCAAAAATGAGAGAGCAGGCCCTCCATACCTTCTGCTTGATTGGAGGGAAAGAGGGGGAAGAGAATTTTCTTTCCAGCCTCTCCGACAAAAGCCTCGAGGTTCAAAAGAGAGCGATCTGGTGCCTCGGAATGATCAAAAGCACGCGAGGGGCTGAAAAGATGGTGGAAATTCTTAAACAGATCCCCAATACCCCTTCGCCACAAACGGAACAACTCGAAACCCAGATCTATTCGGCCCTCGGCCTGACTGGAAACCTGACGATCGAAGGAAAGACGACCGAACAAATCTTCATCGAGATCTTAGAAAAAAGAGGGATGAAACAATGGATGGGCCTTTTTCAGAAGAATCCTCTCTCTGAAATGGCCCTCGAAACTATCTGCACAGCCTTGGGAAAGATCGGAACTGAGAGATCGATTAAAATCTTGGGGAAAGTAGAGAAATCCTGTGAAGACACCTTGCTTCCCAAGATAAAGGAAGCGTTGAGGAAGATCCAAGATCGGGTCAACCTATCAAAAGGTTAGGGGACAAAAAATATAGCGAAAGCCCGGAAGAAGAACCCTGAGACTTTCGCTCGTCCGTGAAAGCTTCCCGCCCAAATAAGGGCGGCGCTTCCCGGCAAGGTGATTTCACTTTATATTGTGCCCCTCGCCCCCGCCTACAAGGGGGGCTGCGGGGCACGTTCCGGCCAAAAATTATTTTGCTTTTACCACATTGGTCGCCTGAGGGCCTTTCGGACCGCTTGCAATTTCAAACTCCACTTCATCGCCTGCTCGAAGAGATTTGAATCCATCCCCCGTGATTCCGGTGAAGTGAACAAACACATCATCTCCACCGGGCTGTTCAATAAACCCAAACCCTTTCTTTGTGTCGAACCATTTCACAAACCCTTTTGGCAAGATGATCGCCCTCCTTTACCAAAATTTTTATTTGCGGGATTTGATATCACTAATGGAATTGGATGTCAAGAATTTATTTAGAGAGCCCTGAAAAACTACTTTTCGGCCTCTGATTACGCAGATTTCAAAAAATGATTCCACAGATTTTTCTCTTTTTTCAATGCATTTGTAATCCGTGTAATCGTATTATAATCGGTGTAATCAGAGATTTCTGGACTTTTCCAGAAATCTCATTTGAATGCCTTCCAGGTGGCCAGATAGACTCCTGCAAGGGTCATCGCACCTCCGGCCAATGTGATCCCATAGATCGGTTCGCCCAGAAAGAGAGAGGCTCCAATTAATGTGACTAATGGCTCCAGATAGAGATACATCCCTACCGATGCAGAATCTTTTTTCTGCAGCGCGGAATACCAGAAAAGATACCCTAAACCCGAGCAGAAGATCCCCAGGAACAGAATTCCCCCCCAGGTAAGCGGAGAAAGATGGAAAAGATTCCCCCATCCCCCCTTGAGAATCCCAAGGGGAAGGATCAGGAGAAATCCTGACACCATGATGGCGGTGACGGAGGAAAGAGGGTTGAATCGGGATAGGAATCCCTTTCCCCCAACGGTGAAGGTGGTCCAGGCCATGGCACTCGCAAAGACTAAAAGGTCTCCAAAGGTTGAAGCAAAACCAAACAAGGAGAAGGAGAAGACCCCTCGGGTGATGATGAGAAAGAGCCCGAAAAACCCCAGAAGAATCCCTGCGATTTTCCTGGTTGTAATGGCCTCATCAAGAAAGAAGCGAGCAGCCACCGTAATCAGGATGGGGTTGATCGCGATGATCCATCCGGTATTGATGGCTGAGGTATAGACGAGTCCATAGGTCTGGAGGAGACCAAGCCCGGAGACGCCCACGGTGGCTAAAATGACGATATGGATCCAATCCCTGTAGGCAAACTGTTTGAGGAAGGTTTTGTCCCGCTGATATTGAAAGAAAAAAAGAAGGAGAGCGCCAATTGCATAGCGCAGAGTCAAGAGCATAAAAGGATGGATCTCTTTCAATGCAACCTTTATCGCAATGAAGGAGACCCCCCAGAAAATAACGGCCCACAGGGCTCCCCAGGACAAGATCACTCTCCTTTTTGGATCTCTTGCTTTTTTACCATAAATGGACTGCAAATTCACGTGCTTATTGTGCAATCAAAAATCCTTCTTGATTGATAAGGGCAATCTGCCTTTGATTCTCATTTAACAATTTTCCTTTTTTTGACCTAAATCAAGGCGAAAAGTTCTTGAGGGGGTTATCTTTTTCTTAAAAAACAAAGGGGAGGTCAAACAATGGCGACGAGAAAGATTGTAACGATTGATGAGGAGAAATGTAATGGCTGTGCTCTTTGTATCCCCAGTTGCGCTGAAGGCGCCCTTCAAATCATTGACGGGAAAGCAAGGTTGGTCAGTGACAAGTTCTGCGATGGCCTTGGTGCCTGTTTGGGACACTGTCCTCAGGATGCCATCACCGTCACCGAAAGGGAGGCAGAAGACTTCGATGAGAAGGCTGTGGAAATTTATCTCCATAAGAGAAACGATGCTAAGACTCAACCTCAGCCTCAGCTTCAACCTGGTTCTGTTCCTGTTTTTGCTGGATGCCCGTCTTCAAGGCCCATGCAATTTCAAGTTCCGAAACCACGAGTTGACTCGGGCGATAGACGATCTTCCGTGTCCCAGCTCTCTCAGTGGCCTGTCCAGCTCAAGCTGGTGCCAATCAATGCCCCCTATTTCCAGAATGCCGACCTCTTGGTAGCGGCTGATTGTGTTCCCTTTGCTTATCCCGATTTCCATCAGGACTTTCTCAAAGGGAATGCTGTGGTCGTGGGTTGCCCAAAACTGGATGACATCCAATCCTATAAAGAAAAATTGACCCAGATCTTTAGGACCAATTCCATCAAGAGCGTGACGGTTCCCTATATGGAGGTTCCTTGTTGCTTTGGGCTGGTGAAGGCTACAGAGGATGCGATTGCGGCTTCGGGGAAAAAGATTCCTTTCAAAAAAGTGAAGATTGGTATCCGGGGAGAGATCAAATCAGAAGAAGAAGCAACCCATCGGCCACAGCAGTTCGCCCACGCGCGCTGAACATGAGACCCGGAGATAGGGATACACCCAGACAGGGAGATAAGAGGATTAGGAGATTGGGAGACAGGGAGATGGGAGATGGGCAATCAAATGATCTTGAGAAACACTGGAACCCTCGAACCCTTGAACCCCTTCGGAGATTAAGTTAATTAAAATGTGTGATTCCTCCTATCAGGCTAACCGAAAATATCTCGCTTCTCGGATCCCAGTATTTCAACCTCTATCTCATCAAAGGAGAGACGTTTGCCATCATGGGAAAGGAAGCGGTTCGGTACCATTTGCAGAGGTCGCGGCAGAGCATCGAGGAGTTCAAAGCCTTTGTGCTGGAATGGATAAACCGCGGGGATTCCATTGAGGAGATAACAAAAGAAGTAACGGAGAGATATTCAAAGGGATTCCTTCAACTCTTCCCTCCCGAAGACAACTACCGCCTCTGGAGGTTATTAGTTCAGAGGACACTTGAGCATTTTGGTATCGAGATCGAAGGTGGAGATTGAGAAGCAGAGGCAAGGCCTCTGCTTCATCCTAAGAGAAGGGTTCAACTCTTTCTTGAGGTTTTCGTCTGGAAGGAAGTGATCAGTTGTTCAAGTTTTTTCCCCCCACATTTTGGGCACTTCGCCTTCCCCGCATCATGACCACTTATACTGAGAATAACAGTAAACTTCTTTTTACATTTCGGGCAAAGATACTCATACGTGGGCATGCCTGCTCCCTCCTTTCTCTGTTAAATTGAATGGTTTTATAATACCCATCGTCATCAAACCCAGATGGTACAATAATATAGATAGTTAGACGAACGCTGTCAATAGGCGACGATCATCGAGTCACATTTCCAACCCGCTTCTGCTCCAGCCGTTGCCTCCTAAGGCGAAGCATCTCGATCTCCCTTTGTTGATGAGATGGGGTCTGCTCCAAGGCCTGCTCTACATAGGCCATTGCTTTTTCAAAATCTTTCCGTCGGTGCTCATGGTATTTTGCCAGCTCGATATAAGGGGTGACATCCTCCGGATAGGGCCAAGTCAACATCTCTTCCCAGAGGGAGAGGGCCCTCTCCGCTTGCCCCGTCTTCTTAAACGCCATGGAGAGCCATCTCATGACGGACCAGGTGAGCTCTTCATCACATCGTTTCAGGGCAATCTCGAGGCAATGGATGGCCTTCTCCGGACACCCATGTTCCCAGAAGAGCCTTCCCAGCGCAAGGTGTTCAACCCCCCTTCGAGGTCGGGCCACCAGAGGGTCGTGATAGACGAGATGGATTCTTCCCGCCAATGCTACCATCGTGAGGATATCCATTTGGTTATGATAAAAAACCGGATGGATCTTCTGGGCGTCCCCGGTTTGGACATATTCGAAATAAAGCTGCGGAATCCATTCTGATGGAACATCGTCTCCCCTCTCCATCCCCAAAAGCTGAGATTCAAGAGTGACGAGGCGACAGTTGTCGTAAGCTCCCTTCCAGATCTTTCTGGATGGATAGAGGAGATCAAAATTGGGCATCTCTCTGATCTTCGTCTTCATGCGACAGAGGATGAATCGAGTTTCGAGAAGAGGAATATCATAATGTTTTCCGTTAAAAGTGACCAGGAATTGAAAGGATTCCAGCAGTTCGTTGATGAGCGAGAGAGAAGCTTTCTCTTCCGAATAGTCTCTCATAAAGAATTGAAGGATCAAAAACTCATCTCCCTGGAAGAAACCCAATCCCACCATGAAGGCAAAAGTCCCCGTACCTCCGCTTAAGCCCGTCGTCTCAGTATCGAGGAAGAGAGCTTTCTGAAAATCCAACTCTTTAAGACGTTCATCTTTTGTGAGGAGATGGGCAGGGTAAGTAGGGATGTTGAGGATCTCAGTCAGGGTCATCTCTCCATATCGAAAGTCGGGAGGAAAATAGTCCTTTACCCGAAAGGCCTCTCCATAGGGGGTTGAAATGACCTCTCCCTTCACCAATTGTTCGACAGGGATGATTCCCCTCTTCCGGTAGACCTTCTTTGGTTCGAGGAGACGGTCGATTCTCTGTCTCAACTCTCCCCTTCCCTCACCCTCCAAGCGGGTGGAGGGAGCCTTAGAGACAGAAGTGAGACGATTCAAGCGTTCTTTGAGATCCATAAGCATCAACCCAAGGGTTCCAGGGGTCCAGGGTCCAAGGGGTCAAGCATTTGTAAATTTCACTCGAACCCTTGAATCCTCGAACCCTAGAACCCTCTACCTTAGTATTTCTTTTAACAGTGCCAGCGCCACTTCTTTCGATTTTTCTCCCACTTCTTTGATGGGTCCTACGCAGGAAGGGCAACCGTAGCGACACTCACATCGGGAGATAAGTCCCTGCGTCTTTTCAAGAAGCATTCGGGTATCATCAAAAAGCTGGGGGCTGAAACCCATTCCCCCTGGATAGTTATCATAAAGAAAGAGGGTGGGCTCAAAGAGACCCATTTTTTCCTCCGAAATCTCCTCCGGGGAATCGTAAGAGGAATAAATCCCTTTCGAATCCCTCGAAAGGCGGAGGAACCACTTCGCTCCCCGGTCTCCCACACAACGATTGAGGTCACGGGGATCGCACATGAGATGAAGGGCGGCTATGGAATGAAGGGCATAGCCAAGTCCCAACACGCCATCGATAACCTCCAGGCGATTGAAGGGAAGCCTCTCCACCAAGCTCCTCTTAAAAGTGATCCAATAGGAGGTCGTATGAAACTGAAGGTCCGGAAGTTCTATCTTTCCATAACCCAGATTTTCAAGGGTATAGAACTTGATCTTCTTATATCCCACAATCCGGGTCGCCACTTTGACCTCGCCATGTTCGGAGACGATGGTCTCTTCCGGCCTACCTTCAAACTCCTCCAGGACGGAAACATCTGTATAGTCGATTGCATCGGTATAATAGTCCCCTTCCGTCTTCTTGACATAGGCTCTGCGATTGGGATAGTCGAGCTTCTCCACCGTATAGATCTCTGACTCACAGAGGTAGACGGCTCCCTCGAAAAGAGTCGTATGGGCCCCTGTGAAGTCGACCTCTGCAATGACCTCCTCTTTGCGCTTCGTCATATCGACCACCACAAAGTTGTCCTCTGAGGCGGACCGGAGGCTTACCTTCTCCGCAGGATAAGCATCCTGCGTCCAGTACCAATTCTCACCTTTATGATGGAGCATCCCCTTCTCCTCGAGATATCTTAACATCTCTCCCAGGTCCTCTCTGCCGAACCGCTCCCCGTCGCGGAAAGGGAGTTCAAAGGCAGCGCATTCGATATGGCTCAGGAGAATGAGAAGGTTATCCGGATTGATCAGCCCATGTTCTGGAGGCCTTCCGAAGAAATAATCTGGATTTTCGATGATGAACTGATCCAAAGGTTGACTACGGGCAACGAGGACCACAAGCGACTTCTCTGATCGCCTTCCTGCCCGCCCTGCCTGCTGATAAGTGCTGGCGATCGTCCCTGGGTAACCTGCGATCATACAGACGTCCAGGTCCCCGATATCGATGCCGAGTTCAAGGGCATTGGTCGAGACGACGGCCGTCACCTCCTTCCCCCTCAACCCTTTTTCGATTTCCCTGCGAACCTCGGGTAGATAGCCCCCCCGGTACCCTCGAATTTTCCCTTTGTCCTCCAGTTTTTTCTCAAATCGATCCTTCAGATATTTCGTCAAAACTTCCACATAGAGTCGACTCGTTGCGAAGAGAATGGTTTGAATTCCCTGCTCGATGAAAGGGGAAACCAACTGTCTGGCAGCGTGGATGTGACTCCTCCGGATGCCCAATTCCTTGTTGACCACGGGCGGATTATAGAAGATGAAGATTTTCTCTGAAGAAGGGGCTCCGCTTTGATCAACCAGGGACACCTCCCTGCCCAGAAGCTTCTCTGCCAATTCTTTTGGATTGGCAATGGTGGCCGAGCAGCAGATGAATTGGGGTTTTGAGCCATAGAAATGACAGATCCGATCCAACCGCCTCAAAACATTCGTCATGTGGGAACCGAAGACTCCTCGGTAGGTATGGAGTTCATCGATCACCACAAACTTCAGATTCTCGAAGAAGGAAACCCACTTGGTGTGGTGAGGAAGGATGCCCGTGTGAAGCATGTCGGGATTCGTGATGACAATATCCCCCTTAGTTCGGATGGCCTGCCGGGCATCTTGAGGGGTGTCTCCATCATACGTGTAGGTGGTGATCGGCTTCTCAAGCCTCCCGATCAGGCTCTGGAGTTCGACCATCTGATCCTGAGAAAGGGCTTTGGTAGGAAAGAGGTAAAAGGCCTTTGATGAAGGCGCGGAGAGTTTAAAGTTCAAAACCGGAAGGTTATAGCAGAGGGTCTTTCCGGAGGCGGTGGGAGTCACTACCACCACATCCCTCCCGTTTTGAATCGCTTCGATCGCCTCGGCCTGGTGGGAGTAGAGACGCTGGATCCCTTCCCTCTCCAGGGCTTCTCTCAACAGGGGATGGAGAAAATCTGGAAAAGGACGGTATTGCCCTTCCCTCTTCTCGAAAACCCGCAGGTCAGTGATACAAGGTGAGATATTGCGCGATCGTTTCCAGGATTCCACAATTTCAACAATCGACATTGTCTTTTCTCCCGACAAATCCCCCTTCCTCCCCCTTTACTAAAGGGGGATTGAGGGGGATTAACTTTAAACTTTGAACTTTTAACCTTAATTCATATTTCCCCTGATTCATAGGCCTTAACAAAAGCCTCGACCACTTGCCCGTCGAATTGGGCGCCCGCACATCTTCTCAGTTCCTCCATCGCCACTTTCTTTGAAAGGGCCTTTCGATAGGGCCGGTCTGTGGTCATGGCATCATAGGTGTCGGCCACGGCGACAATCCTCGCAATGATGGGCATCTCTTCTCCCTTTAGCCCATCCGGATAACCCCTCCCGTTCATCTGTTCATGATGGTATTTCACCCCCGGAATGATATCCCTGAGTTGCCGGATATGTTCGAGAATCTCCGCTCCCATATTGGTATGGCGTTTGATGGTATTGTACTCTTCAGGGCTCAAGGGCTCTGGTTTTCTGAGAATTTGATCCTCGATCCCGATCTTCCCGACATCATGCAGAACTGCAGCGATCTTCAGACACCTTTTCTCCGATGATTTCAACTGGAGATGACGGGCAATCGCCAGGCTGTAGGAAGTGACTCTCTGGGTATGGCCTCCGGTGTAGGGGTCGCGCTTCTCAATGGCATCGGCCAGCGACTCTGCCGTCTGAAAAAACATCTCCTCCAACTCCTCATAAAGCCGCGCATTATCCAGAGCAATTGCGACCTGATCGGCCAAAGAGACAAAGAGAGACAGATCTTCCCGATCGAACTTCTCTCCATGCTTCTTATTGATGGCTTCCAGAACTCCAATGACCCTGTCTTTTACCTTAACAGGAACGCACATGATGTTTCTCGTTCTAAACTCCGTCCTTTCATCCACCCCTTTATAAAAACGAGAATCCTTCTCAGGGGTATTCACAATCAATGGTCTCCCATTCTTGGCCACCCATCCCGCGATCCCCTCACCCATGCCAAGGGTGATCGTCTTCACCGCCTCCTCTTTATCGCCCAGGGCCACTTCAAAATAGAGTTGCTGTTTCTCCTCATCAATGAGGAGGAGGGAACCCACCTCTGCTTTCATCAACTGGGTGGCTGCTTCCATGGCCCTCCTCCGGACCTCTTGGTGATCGAGTGTGGAGTTAAGAATTCGACCCAATTTGGAGAGAAGAACCAATCGCTTCGTTTTCTCTTCCACTTCCTCTGATTTCGAAGGCCTTCGCTTCCCGCCCACCTTTTTCATCGCCCCTTCTCCTTTTGGGAGAGGTTAACCAATTTTGATTTCTTTGTCATTAGAAATCTTAGAGAGCCGTAAAAATTGCTCTCCACTCTCCAACGGGGTCTGGGCTTTTTCAAAAATCTCTTTTAAACATTTGATATTCAAACTTTTTCCTGATAATAATAAATTCAGAAAGGAGAAGCAACATGCCGTTAACCACCAATAAAGAATTACTCACTCTAGCCAGAAAGGGAGGCTATGCGGTAGGAGCTTTCAATATCAACAACCTTGAGATCCTCCAGGCCATCGTCTCTGCGGGGGAGGCGGAGAGGTCTCCGGCGATCATCGCCGTTTCAGAAGGGGCCATTCAATATGCGGGGATGCCCTATCTGATCTCCATGGTTCGAACAGCCGCTGCTCAGACCTCCATCCCTATCGCTCTTCATCTCGACCACGGCAAAGATCTGGAAGTCATTCGCTCCTGCATCGACAACGGATTTACCTCCGTCATGATCGATGGATCCGAATTCGAATTTGAGAAGAACATCGAGGTCACCAAAAAGGTGGTCGAGATGGCCAAAAGGAAAGGCGTCTCAGTGGAGGCAGAGTTAGGAAGGCTGAAGGGAATTGAAGAAAAGATTTCGGTCTCCGAAAAGGAGGCCTTCCTCACCGATCCCCAGGCTGCCGAGGATTTCTTCAAAAGGACTGGGGTAGATGCTCTGGCTATTGCTATTGGGACTTCTCATGGGGCTTATAAATTCAAGGGAGAGGCCAAGCTCGATTTTGAACGCTTGAAGGAGATTGCCAGGAAGGTCAGCATTCCCTTAGTCCTTCACGGAGCTTCTGGCGTTCCCTCTGCTGTCCTCGAAAGGGCTGAGCGGTTCGGTGCAAAACTCCCGGGAGCAAAGGGCATTCCCGACGAAGCCATCCAGAAGGCGATTGGCCTGGGGATTTCCAAGATCAATATCGACACCGACTTAAGACTCAGTTTTGTGGGGGCCTTGCGGGAAATTCTTACCACCAAACCCGATGAGTTCGACCCTCGAAAGATTCTGGGGCCTGGCCGCGAGGCCATTAAACAGACGGTTCAGTCGAAAATGAAACTCTTTGGAAGTTCCGGGAAGGCTGCCTAGCAAAACTTTGAGTTAGGTTTGAGGTTTAAGGCTGGAGGCATAAAAAGAAGCGACAAAACAGAAAGCAGTAGGCAGTAAGCAGAAGGCAGTATGAAATGATAATTTGCCTAAAACCTCCAACCTCTAACCTTAAACGCTATCTTATTTGAACCAACTTCTGAGCTTCAGTCTCCAAGCGACTACCCTGTGGTATTGATGGGGATATCGCCTTTCGAGGTATTTTAGAAAACGCCTTATCGTTTTGCTGCGGGAAGAGAGGATGGCCAGGCCAATCATGATGAAAAGGATTCCCTGAAGGATGGGAAGGAAAAGGCCAAGGATCCCAAGTCCAATGAAGACCCACCCGATGATCAAAAGCCCAATCTTCTTAAATTCGTTCATGGCGCTATTCGTCCTAATATATAACAAGGCCATAACATTAAAAGCAAATTCAAATCATTCTAGATATTGAATATTCAAGCTTATTCTTCGTCTAAAAAGGTAAAAGCCCCATGGATGTTAATGAGGCCCAGTTGATCTCCCGATGTCAGCAAGGAGATCAGGAGGCACTGGAAGAGATCTTCAATCAGTACCACCAGAAGCTGTATCGAATTGCCTATGGGGTGGTAAGGCACAGAGAGGAAGCCCTTGATATTGTTCAGGAGGTATTCATTAAACTCTTTCGCTCCATTCACCAGTTCAAGGGAAAATCTCGTTTTTACACCTATCTCTATCGAATGACCATGAATACCGCCATTGATCATACTCGAAAGATGAAGAAGGCTCCCTCTTTGAGTATGGATGAAGAGGAAGGGTTCCAATTGTCAGACGATGCTGATAGGAGACCGGACCGCATTTTAGACCACAAGGAGTTAGAGGCCAGGGTGAAATGGGCAATGGATCAACTTTCTCCTGACCAAAAGGCGGCGCTTATCTTCAGAGAAATCGAAGGACTCTCTTACCAGGAGATCGCGGAGGCCACAGGATGCTCTATCGGAACGGTGATGTCCCGCCTCCACTACGGGAGGAAGAAAGTTCAGGAATTGTTGAAAGATTATGTGGGAAGGGGGGAGGTATTATGAAAAGGGAGTGTTCCTCCATATCCAGACTTTTAGAAAAATATTTCGACCAGGAAGTGACCCCTGAGGAAAGGTCTCTTGTCGAAGGCCACCTTCCGGATTGTTCTGCCTGCCGGATGGCTTTGGACACAATGCAGAATCTCAGGATTCTGATCAAAAACCCTGTGGAAGAGGCTGTCGAGAAAGAAACTTTCCCATGGGTATGGGAGAAGATCGAGAAAGGGATCCAACGAAAAGAAAGGCCGGGTCTTTGGAATTTTCTAAAATCCTGGCTTGACGTCACCCCTCTCCTCAAAAGAAAAATTTTGATTCCTGCGGTGGCAGCAGTCGTTATCGTCATTCTCATTACGGCTCCCCTTCTTTATAAAAAAATGTCTTCCTATCCGGGTCCATCTGTTGTAGAATACGTTGAAAGCGAGACCTACAATGTAATGGTCTATGAGTTGGAAACTCCGCAGGTGACGGTCATTTGGTTATTCGAAGACCCCGAAGAGGAGTCGTCTACTTCATGAGGAGAAAAACTTCCTTTTTTGTCATTCTCATCCTCTTATTGTCTCCCTTTTTTGGTGATGTAGCTTTTGCTCAGGTTCAGGTCCGAGTCAGAGTGATGGAGGCCTCCAATGTCGGCTCGGGGTTTGATTCCTCTTTAAGGGACCTGCATGATCAATTAGGATCTCTCTTCAGCTTCAGCTCCTATCGCCTCCTTAAGGATGAGAACGTGAGCCTGTCTTCTAACCAACCAGTCTCACTGTCGATCCCCCCGGAACGGTCCTTGGAACTCACTTTGATCAATCAACATCGGGTAACGGCTGAAATAAGAGTGAGAATAACTCGACAAGGAAGAGAGCTTCTCACGACCCTAGTAAGACTTGCCCCGGGGAGAAGTGTTTCCATTGGGGGTCCTAAACGCGGTGAAGGTACCATCATCACCGCCCTTTCCCGCCCGCAATAGCGCATCATTCCATCATTCCATTCTTCCATTCTTGATGGTCTCGTAAAAAGTCGACCAGCGGCACTCTGTCATTCTGAGCGAAGCGAAGAATCTAATCATATCAAAGCATTTCAGATCCTTCACTGCGTTCAGGATGACAAATTGGGACTTTTTACGAATCTATCATTCTTACATTCTTACAACATTCCATTATTCCACTATTCCATTCATCCATTCATCCATTCATCCATTCATCCATTCATCCAATATTCCAATTTCAGTTTTTTGAATAATATCTGAAGGCCCTTCGTCTATATAAGTGAAATCTGAAACATCCAACTGGAAGGAGGGATTTTCGATGAAAAAGAAATTAATCGCAACCGTTTTGGTCTTGACCCTGGTTTCCCTTTTTGCCATCGCCCCTGCTGAAGCAGGTTCCAAAACACGTCATCGTTGGCAGGGCGCAGGAATCGCTCTTGGAGCCCTCCTATTAGGAGGATTAGTGGTTCACAACATGGCTGCCCACGCTCGCCAACCTGAGGTGGTTTACGCACCGCCGCCCGAACCACGGTATTACCCTCCCGAACGGGAGTGGCAGGCAGGTCACTGGGAGATGACTCGGGAATGGGTTCCTGGAACCTGGGAAAGACTATGGGTCCCAGGGCATTATGATCCCCGCGGACATTGGGTGGCGGGCCATTACATAAATCGCCAGACCCCGGGATACTATGAGGAGAGGAGGGTTTGGATCGAAGGGCATTACCGACAGCGGTGAGAATATTTATCCTGAATCAGTGAATCCTCTCAGACAGCATCTTGCTGTGTGGGAGAATTCCTTAAGGGTCGCTTTCAGAATTTAAACTCCAAGCTGAAGACCACACTCTTATCCCGAACAAACGGCTTATCGCCTTGTGATTTTTGGGCAGAGGCGGATTCTTTTTGAAAAAAATTTCCAACCCTCTCAGGGTCAACCGTTTGTGTGACCAGACCAAGGCTTGTACTGAAGCTGAAGGTGTACTTCTTCCGCAAGGTGAAAAGCTCTTGGCTATTCTGAAGTTTAACAGAATAATATCCCTCACTCCCAACCTGGCCCCCTCCCGGAACTCCTCCTGCGATCTTCTCCAGCTTGATGAATTCGACATTTTTCAAAGGAACGGATTTCTTCTGGTTATCCTTCGTCGATACGAGGAGCTCTTCAGGAGAAAAGCGTAAATATCCCTCAAGCTTCTCGCCCTGACCATCCTTTACAACCACATAAATACCATCTTTCTCTTGTTTGTCCTGGGGCTGCACCAATGCGACGAGGGGTACAAAGATAAGCATGAGAATTAAGAAAAGGAATCTAAATTTCACAAAAACACCTTCCATTACCCTTGACCGGAATAAAATAATAAGCTGATTGGCTAGAAACCTCTCTGTCTCCAGCCTTAATTTTATTTTGTTACATGTTTTGAAAATATTCAAGAACCAGGACCCCAAAGGGTTGACAAACAAGCGGGCACCACACAAATTTAAGTTTAGAGGGAGGAAATTGTCATCCATGTTTCTAACATGATTGGAGGTGCCGAAAAAGATGAATATTCTTATAGTGATATCGTTAGCCATGGCAGCATTGATCACAATCAATGGCTGCCAAGAAACGAATATGGCTCAGCAAGGAGTGGCAGGTGAGATGACGAAAGAGAACGAGAATCTGAAAAAGGCAACCTTTGCAGGCGGCTGCTTCTGGTGTACGGAAGCGGATTTCGAAAAATTGCCCGGTGTTGTGAAGGTGGTCTCGGGCTATACGGGAGGTCAAAAGGAGAATCCAACCTATGCGGAGGTATCCTCCGGAAAGACAGGCCATGTAGAGGCCATTCAAGTCTATTATGATCCATCCAAGATAAGCTATGAAGAATTGCTCGACGCTCTCTGGAAACATATCGACCCGACCGACGGAGGCGGACAATTTGTGGACCGCGGGCCCCAGTATCGCAGTGCCATTTTCTATCACGATGAAGAGCAAAAAAGATTGGCTGAGAAATCGAAAGAGGCCCTGGGAAAATCCGGAAAGTTCAATAAACCGATCGTTACGGAGATTCTTCAATTCACAAAATTTTATGAGGCAGAAGAGTATCACCAAGACTATTACAAGAACCATGCTCTCAGGTATAGCTTCTACAGGCATGGTTCTGGCCGAGATCAACTCTTAGAGGGGGTATGGGGGAAAGACCTCGAACCTAAAAAAGCAAAGAAAGAGCGAAAGTATCAAAAGCCAGACGATGCCACGTTGAAGAAAAAACTGACTCCCCTTCAGTATGAGGTCACTCAAAGGGAAGGTACAGAACGGCCTTTCCAGAATGAATACTGGGACAATAAAAAAGAAGGGATTTATGTCGATATCGTCTCGGGAGAACCACTCTTCAGTTCGCTTGATAAATATGACTCAGGGACAGGATGGCCAAGTTTTACCAAACCTCTTGAACCTGGGAATATTGTGGAAAAGGAAGATCGAAGTCTCTTTACGAGGAGAACTGAGATAAGGAGCAAACCCGGTGATTCCCATCTCGGCCATGTCTTTAGCGATGGTCCTTTACCCACGGGGCTCCGATACTGCATGAACTCTGCAGCGTTAAGATTCATCCCTAAAGAAAACTTGGAAAAAGAGGGGTTCGGAGAATATTCGAAACTTTTCGCAGAAAAATGAAAATGGGGAAACCAGGCCTGCACGCTTCAAGGGCAGGCCTGACATCCTGATACCCTGATCTCCTGACATCCTGATTTCCTGATATCCTCCCCTAGATATTACTTTCCATGGTGCCTCTTTCCAATTGACACACCAATAAATTTGTCTTATGTTCTAGGCACCCATACGTAGGGTTAACTCTGAAGGAGGTTTCTTATGGCGGGGAACTGTGAACATAAGTCGAAGAAAATGATCGAAAAGAAGGTGATCAGTGTGGAAGACGTTCCCGCGGCTTATGCTGCCACTATTACAAATACCACCTACGAAATGTCTTATGAATGTAAAGACTGCGGAGAAAAGTGGACGGAGACCAAAGTAGATACGAAATTTTATTAATTTTCCTGTTCGCATATGATGCGAATTTCTCACCCAAACAGGGAGAGATAGCATCTCCCAGGAAATTGCCAGTAAGAAATATTAGACCAATCAATCATCTTTTTTCTCCTTTACATCACTCTCCTCTTTGCAGGGGCTGACCCTTTTTGAGCACCCTCCCTATCCAATATTTTCCCAATAAAAAAGTCATGAACTGAACAAAAATTTGTCAGTAAATGCCATTAAGCATGTCTGTGTGACCAAAAATATTTTATGATTTCAAATATTTATGAAACAAATGTTATTGGCATAGTATTTGCTCGAAATAGTCGTGTATTTGAAGGTATTTTGTGAAAATACAAAGATAGGAGGAGTTTTTTATGGAAAAACGCTTCTTGTTCTTTATTCTAGCATGCCCTCTGATATTTATTTTTACCTGCGGCGCAACCTTTAGGGACGTGCTAGAGCAGCATCATCATAAGCCGTATAACAAAGCCATTTTTTTGGCTCAAGACTCCAGACGGGTTTGGACCTATGGGGAATCCTCGGGACTGCCAACTGAGCAGGAAGCCATTGAGAAGGCTTCTGCCTATTGTGAACAATCTCGAACTCAATCTGGAGTGAGAAGTCCATGCACATTATATTCAGTCAATGGCCAGGTTGTGTATGGACGTAATTACACGCCAAAGGTTGAGCCACGATCTCCTGGCAAGGTCCCTGAGCAAACAACTACCAAGTCCGCCTACGGGACGGGATTTGCCATTAATAATGATGGGGTAATTCTAACCTCCCATCATGTTATTAAAGGTGCGAAAAAGATCGATGTTCAATTTCAAGATGGCGTAGTTTGTCCGGCAAAGGTTCTTAAGCAAAGCCCCAACATAGACATTGCCATCCTAAAAATAGACAAGCCAACGCCTGATTATCTGGTCATGGACAGTCAACCTGAAATTGGAGTCGGAGACCGTGTGTTCACTATGGGCTTCCCGGTTGAAGACTTATTAGGTCAGGAACCCAAATTCACAGATGGTGCAATAAGCTCCCTTTCAGGAATAAAAGGCGAGGCAACCTTTTTACAGATAACCGTTCCGGTTCACCCGGGTAATTCAGGGGGTCCGCTTCTTTCTGAAGATGGGAAAGCTATTGGAGTGATTGCTGCAACCATTGCCTTTCAACCATTCATCGAGGCGACGAGGGCGATGCCCCAAAATATTAACTACGCAGTCAGCGGTAGTTTCATCGCACCGTTATTATCCTCATATACGAAAGACGAAAAAGAGAAAAAGGTCTTAATGAGCTGGCGAGAGGTAGTCGAGCGAGCCAGAAAAGCGGTTCTCAAGGTGAAGGTGGTTTTAGAATAGAAAGCATTTCCTCCGTTTAAAAGCAAAACCGATGGTTGTTGTGGGCACGGGCTATTTCCTCGCTTTTTTCTTCGGTGTCGGAGACGGTTCTCCGCATTCGGACTCCATCCATTCCTCGCTCAGTCTATCCAGCAGCTGTTGCTGTGTCCGAATTGTGAAATCCGCATAGTCAGGGTCTTTCCCCCGATAAGTCTTCTCAACAAAGGCAATGGAATCGTTGGTGGCGCGAATCTCTGTGCGGATCTGCCCACACCTCTTCGATCCCCGATGGGCTTTGATCCAAACCCCCGGGGGAGAGGAAAGCCTGATTTTTTTCTCTAGTGTCGGTAGCGGTTCTTTACATTCGGCTCTGGTCCACTCCTCGCTGAGCTTTCCTAGGAGCCGTTGCTGCGTCCGAATCGTGAAATCCGCATAGTTAGGGTCTTTCTTCCGATAAGTCCTCTCAATAAAAGCAATGGAGTCATTGGCGGTGCGGGTCTGTGCGTAGATCGTCTCACACTTCTTCAATCCCCAGCGGGCCTCGATCGAGTCCCCTGGATGAGAGGAAAGCCAGAGATGGTTCTGATAGACATGATAGAGTGTGACCGAGCGGTCCTCCGAGATATCGATCGGAATGGCCTCCATCATCCCTTTCGCCATCTCTGGATCGACATGGTTCAATTCGATGGTCTGTGAAAGATGATCCATCAGGGAGATGATCATTCCGTCACGGCCCAAGGTGTTGTGAATCTCCCATAATTCTGAGGCTTCTGGACAGCCCCCGTTGCCACACTGCTGGTAACCAGCCAGAACAATGGGAATCCTCTCTCTGAGAAAGCGGGTGATCGTTCCCATCACCTTTCCCATCTTCTCCATGGGGGCATAGTTTGTTGAATCGATCTTCCTGGCCACGGTCTCGACGAAGCCGGCAGAACCTTCACAAAAACCAGAGGTATATTGCTCTTCGGAATAGAAGGGGTGCTCTTCGACAGGGAGATATTTCCATTCCCCGTTTTCAGATACAGGCCATCGGAACCTCACGAGACCTGAACGGGATTTGGATTCCGGTCTTGTCGAAAAAAAATATCTCAAGCTCAGTTTTTGAACCTTCACAGGAAGCGCTGACTCCCAGGTCTGAAGAGGGTGGGCCTGGCTTCCATCGAGGAAGACATGACCGATGATCCCCGTATGGGATTCTGTCACTAGAAAAAGTGTCCCCGGCGTGACCGAATCGGGAGAAATACGGACGGGATAGGTGTCGAAAGGGAGGGTCCCCGTCCAGGTCTTCGGGAGGAGGTAGAGAAGGGCAGCACGGAAACGTTCGTCCTTGTCCCATTCCGGGTGGGTTGGTAGGTGCTTCCAGTCCGTGGACCAATGGCCGATCCGTCTGCCGTCCCTTGTGGTAGCGGCCACAGGAAGCTGGGCGATCCGGGCATAAATCCATCGGATCGCATAGACGGCATCCGCACAATCTGTGGGGATCTTATAGCGGATGAAAAAATCCTCCGTCATCGTTTCTTCCACCCACTTTTGAAACCGATGCTCTTCTTCAACCGTCCAACGACGATCGCCGACTTGCCAGACTTGATCAGGGGACTCATTCAGCGCCTGGCTGGAGCACGGAGTGGAGACAAAAATGATCAAAAAGAGAACAAGAAACCCTGACGGTTGCATAAGTAATGTTGCCAGACGCAGGTGGATGTGCTGGAAAAACTTTATAGCGGCTCCTTTGAACGTTTTACTACTTAGTTTATGAGGATACGACAAGGTCCGCGTTAGGTAAAATCGCATGCATGTTCCCTATAAGACTTATAAAAGAACCGCAATTATAAAGTTTTGGAAGCACATGCACCTGCCGATCGAACGCAACGTTGAGGAAAAGGCATGCCCCTATATTAAAAAGAAGACCGGAAGATTGTCAACCCTTCGACTTCTCGGCCTGATCCTTCGACCGCGCTCAGGACAAGATGCCGGGGCTTGCCTTCAGCCCAAGGGTTCAGGGTGACACGAAAACTATGTCTTTCAATTCCCTCCGGAGCTGTGACCTCTCAGATGAATTTCTGGTAAATCTTTTCATTTGGAAAGACCGGAACCAATAAGGTTGGGTAAGTAAGGGGAAGATTTTCATCCTTTCCAATAACCAAATACTTCTTCTCCTTTAAGCTTGTCACCATCTTTCTTAAGACTTCAATCTGACTTCCTTTGGAAAAGTAGGTAAAAGCCAAATTCCTGCAAAGGATGATATCCATTCCCAAGAATGGTTCTTCGTGAAGAATATCGTGCTTTTTGAATTCAATGCTTTCACTGATGCTCCGATCGAGAATATAAAATTCGCCTTCTTTCCTGAAAAAGTTTTCTATGGATCTCTCAGGAACCTCCTTTAAACTGCTATTCTTATAGGTTCCCTCTTTTGCTCTTTTGAGCAAATTCTCATCAATATCAGTAGCTAAGATGGAAAGATGAACCTGAGGCCAGGTTTGCCAAAATTTTTCTTGCCACAACAGAGCGAGGCTGTAGGGCTCCTCCCCGCTGGCGCAACCAATGCACCAGATTCTTAGCTCACTGCTATCTTCTTTCAGCAAATCAGGGACAATGGATTGAGTGAGGGTATCAAAAACTTCCTTATCTCTGAAAAACCTTGAAATGGTGACCGTGAGGATTTTAGAGAGGAAGAGGTGTTCTTTAGAATCTTTCTTAACTTTTAGTAGATATTCCTTAAAGTCGGAGAGACCAACCTCAGCAACCCTACGCTCAACCTTCCTTTTAATCCCCTTTTTATGAAAGGGTCGCCACTGAAGCCCGAGAAGAACCGCTGCCTCTCTTAAGAATTCATCGAATTCCATGGACTTTTTCGAGATCCAGAAGTTTTGCTTTTACCTTGAGACCATGACCAAAGCCACCGAGGCCGCCATTGCTCTCGATCACTCTATGGCAAGGAATGATCAAGGGAATCGAGTTACTACCGTTTGCATTCCCCACCGCCCGGAACGCCTTGGGATGGCCAATAGATTTTGCAATGTCCTTGTAGGATCGTGTTTTGCCATACGGAATTCTTTTCAATGTTGACCATACCTTTTTCTCAAAAGAGGTCCCCTTCATATCCAGCGGGCAATCAAAATTCTTAAGTTCTCCTTTTAGATACTTTTTCAGTTGCGTCAGAACTTTCCGATTCTTTCGATCATCTCTGACGACATTCCCCGGGAATTCCTTACGCATTTTTTTTAGGAATGTTTGCTCCGAAGTTAAGAAATCCAACGCGCATACACCTTTATTTGTTGAAGCAACAAAAACTTTCTTCAGAATCGGCGAATTGAAAAACGAGTAATAGATCTTTTCCATCCTTAGCTCCTTTTGAGTCAAAGGGTTGTCATTCCCGCCCCGTATTAAGTACGGGGTAAACTCCAGCGGGAATCTAGATCTCTCTCATAGTTTTCGGTCCTTGCAGAGGCAGTGACTGGATTCCCGTTTGCACGGGAATGACAGAAAAAATCTGCACTGAGCTATAACGTCCCAAATCGATATTGGGCTGCCCTGACCAGTCCCATGGGTCCTGTCATCATCGTATTTCCACCTGGGGCAGCATAAGTAAACTTCATTCGAGTCCCTTTGAAAACGTCCCTGTTGGGCCCGGTAACGAAGATATGGACTTCTCCCTTATAAGGATTCAGAGTGATGGCCCCGTGGCCATTCTCCTCAAACACTTTCTTTCCGTCCAACTCACCTTTAGTGAGAAGGCCCAAATCACGCTCCAGTTTCTCAGGCGTTAATTCATGCGTATGATGCTCATAGAGACCTTCAATCTTTCTCTCAATCACTAAGGCTGCGATGGTATGACCATTCCCCACATTCACAACGAGAGAGGGCCCGGTGACCTCTTCCATGCAACCCAGGATGGCAGAGAAAGAAGTATCCATGACAAGAACGGGAGTTGTAGAAGTCCTCCGAACGGCCTTTACAGCCGATCTCATTCGAAGGTAATAAGGAGGAATCGAATTTTCCGCAAAACAGAATGCCTCCGGCCTCCTATCTTTCCTTAACATGGCCTCCATTTTATCGAACCGGAAGGCACGGTCTGAAACCCCTTTAGGAGCCACCCCATGATCCTGGACGGCAATGGCAATGACATCCACCCGTAGATTTTCTCCGAAATTGGAAACAAAGTTTTCAAGAACGGGAAGATCAACCTCCCGGATCTCCAATTTTTGGAAATCATTAAAGCTGAGGTCTTCGCCAACTTCAATGCCCATGGACTTTACTTCATCCAGGTCATTTCGTATGGAATAAGCTGCCGACTCTTCCATCGCCACACGGTATCCGTTTTTAAGATGGTTGAGGATGGCACGAATGAGGGATCCGCCTCCAATCGTATCCCCATAAATGTAGACATGGCTGTCTATGCTTTTTAGTTTTTCAGCAATAAATTTGGAAGGCGTGGGTAGGACAAGGCTGATACAGTTCTCGATCTTCTTAGCCGAATCGAAAAGGAGAATATCCTGCGTCCCCGCCCCAATGTCAATAGCTAAAATCTTCATGATGACTTGTTGCTTATAGCTTTCTACTACTAATTATTTGCAATTTGCTATTGGCTATCTGCCATCTGCCTACTGCTTTCTGCCTACTATCCTTTGATGACTCCCATAGGGATGAGTTTTGCCACTTTGAGGCTGATGCCCGCATGATGGACCACATTGACCACATCGGTCACATCCTTGTAGGCATCTGGAATCTCTTCTACGATGGTCCCCTGGCTTGCTCCCTTTACGATGATCCCTTTGTCTTCTAATTCCCTCACAATCGCTCTCCCTCTTGCTGCTTTGACAGCTTGATGGCGGCTCATTACCCGGCCTGCCCCGTGGCAGGTTGAACCAAAGGTCTCCTCCATGGCCCTCTCCGTCCCTATCAACACATAAGAACATCTGCCCATATCACCGGGGATGAGGACAGGCTGGCCAATGGATTGATAATCAGACACAACGTCTGGATGATGAGGAGGAAAGGCCCTTGTGGCCCCCTTTCGATGGACGCAGAGTTTCTTCTTTCCTCCGTTGATTGTATGAGTTTCGATTTTTGCAATGTTGTGGCAGACATCGTAGATTAGATCCAATTTTAAATCTCTGGGTCCCATTTGAAAAAATTGTTCAAAGGTCTCTCTGACCCAGTGGGTAATCATCTGCCGATTGGTAAAGGCAAAATTGGCTGCACAGGCCATGGCTGCGAAATATTGCTGCCCTTCTGGAGAGGAGACAGGAGCACAGCAGAGTTGAGGATCCGGAAGTTCAATCTGGTATTTCCTGGAGGCATCCATCATCACCCGGATGTAATCATCGCATACCTGATGTCCCAAACCTCTTGAACCCGTATGGACGAGGATCGTCACCTGATCCTTCCACAATCCCAGGGACCTAGCAGCCCCTTCATCGAATATTTCAGCCACATATCCAACTTCAACAAAGTGGTTCCCAGAGCCAAGAGTTCCCAATTGAGCCCGTCCCCTTTCCATTGCCTTGTCAGAGACGCGGTCCGGATCAGCTCCTTCAATGCACCCGTGTTCTTCAATATGCTCGATATCCTGTGCAGAACCGAACCCTCTTTCCACTGCCCATGTTGCTCCTTTTTTAAGAACCTTTCGCTCTTCCTCCCGGTTCAGTTTGAGATCCTTACGGCGAGATCCTACCCCCGAAGGGATATTGATGAAAAGAGCTTCCACCAATCCTTTCATCTTTCCCTGAATATCCTTGCGGCTCAAACCTGAGCGCATCAACCTGACCCCTCAGTTGATGTCATAACCCACTCCTCCAGGGGAAATGATTCCCTCCTTTAGGTCGAAGGCTGCCACGCCCCCAATGGGAAAACCGTAACCCCAATGAATATCCGGCATCGCCAGGGAATGCCCCACGATACCTGGCAGCCATGCCACATTGGTCACCTGGACCAGGCTCTGATCCTTGCTAATATCGGAGAACATCCTCTCATCGGCATAGACGATTCCATCCGTTCTCATCTTGCCTTCCCGAGGAATCCTCCACCGATAATCATCGATCTTCTGAACTTTGATTTTTCCGTTCGACATCAGTCCTTCCTCTCTTTACTTCAATAACCGTCAAGTTTTCTAATTTACCTGGTTGCTAAGAAATCGTCGTTTCGGCAAGAGTGTCATGCTGAACCAGGTCCTGAACTTGATTCAGGATCTAGCGATTTCAGCATCTCATTAAAGTCAGAAATTTATTAGACCCTGAACCAAGTTCAGGGTGACAAAAATGCTTCTTAGCATCCTTTTAAAGGTCAAATATGATTCTAGCCCTCCAGCCTTCCTTTTCTTGTCGAACTTCTATCTGGTGATAGGTGACGGCCTTCACTCCGGTCTTGATCACATGGACTCCTTCTTGAAAGAATTCCCCTTTCACTTTTGCCCTTAATCCCTCTTCTCCTACAAACTCCACATTGAATCTTTTGAAGAGAAGATTCTCCACATCATGAAGGTAAAGGAGTTCACTCAGCCAGTCTACCATCAGGCGTTCCAGACTTTCTCCCCCGATCTCAATCTTTCTTTCGGTCCGGAGTCTGACCTTCTTCAAATCGGTGATAAGGTGAAAAAAGGCCTCGCCCGCGTTTTGAAACAGCGATTTGAGATCCTCACCATAAACAATGACGCCAATGTCTGCCGTATGGTCTAAGATTTCAAAGCGCTTCATCCTTTTGGGATCCCAGGTTAATGAAATCGCGATTATCTTCTCTTCTTTCGATTCACCTTCTGAAGGAATCGTTCTTTTGAGACAAGGATGCGCTCGTGTTCCCCCTCAGCCACCTTATCTGTCTCGTCGTAGGCATCGACAACAAATGAAAGCCTATTCTTATCCACTTCCTTGAGAAGGGCATGGGCCGTCACCTTCATTCCCAGAGGGGTTGGAGAAAGGTGTCTTATCTTCACCTGTGTCCCCAGGGTCAACTGATCAGAAAGAAGATGCTCCTGAATTGCCTGGATCGCTGCTGCTTCCAGAAGCTGAATCAGACTGGGAGTAGAGAGGACATCCACATCGATGTTGCCAAGTCGGCTAACGAGATCTTCTTCTTTGACTACCATTTCAGATTGCCCCATCAGTCCTGGAATCATCTCGCCTCCCCTTTCGATTCCTAGAATTCTTGTAGCACTTCTTTATCGTAAATCTTCTCCAATTTTTCTTTATGCGTTGATTCTTCCTGGGCAAGGATCAAAAGTAATTTTTTCAAATTGGCTTCTTTAACCAACTTTGCCGTGGAGGTATACAATTGCTGGGATTTCTCTTCATTCTTAATAGCCATTCGGAGAAGATCGGCATAACTCATATCCGAGCTATAAGGGACGTCCTCCATCATCTCACTCAATCCCAATCCTTTGGTGTCTTTCACTTCCATCTTTTCAATTTTTTTTGGGTCAAAACTCTCGAGTTTCTTTTTGTGACCATCTTCTTCTTTGGCCAATTCCTGAAAGGCCTTCTTGACCCCAGGGTTAGAACGGTCTGCAGCCATTCGGTAAAAAGCGGCCGCATCCGCCTCCTTCCGAACCGCAAACCTCAGAATCTCATCCAGGCTGTTCAGTTTCATCTTTTCCCTCCTCTTGAAAGATTTTCTTCACTTCTATGAGCAATTTTTCCGCCTCCGCGCGCAAGCTTTCAGGAACCATGACCACCCCCCACCCTTTCTGGGGAATGTAGAGACCATCATAGGCTGTATCATGGAACGATTTAATCATAAATGGAATCTCCGCTTCTCTTAGGGCTTGAGCGACTCGATCCCCTTCAAATCGATTCTCAACCACTCCTGCCTTTGCCCAATTTGCCATCGTTTCCCTCCTGATTTATTATATACTGAATCGGGAAGAAGCCAAAAGATAAATTTTCGAAAATGGAACTCCAGTCCATATTCGATTTGTGTCATTCCCGTGGAAATGGGAATCCAGCGAAAGTGCCTTCAAAAAATATGGATTCCTGCTTTCGCAGGAATGACTAAAAAGATCCGGTGACATCAGTTGGAACAAAGCACCCATTTATCCCCTTCGTCTTCTCCGTTCTTGAGGAGGCAATGGAAAATTAGTTTGAAAAATATTAAATTGAGAAATGAAAAACACATTTTTTTCTAACCCCTTGATTCTTGGTCTGGTTTCCCGCTATGCCTTGAGAATATTGGGTTAGAGAGCTTTCTATCTGGTTTAGTCTTTTCTATCTGGTTGAGTCTTTTTCGCTCGTTTATGACACAAAAATAGCACACTTTTTTGAAGTGTGACTAAAAAAAATAATCTCATGGTCTATGAATTGACGATTCAAGAAAGGGAGCGGTTGATCGGTGCTTGCAAAACCCACAGGGAGAAGCTTTGTGTCAACATCCTCCTCGAGACAGGGCTTCGAGTTAGTGAGTTCGCAAACCTAACCCCTGATAGTATTCAGGAGAACCGAATTATGATCTATAAGAAAGCGGGACCTCACACAAGGAATTTGAAAAAAAGAATCGTTCCTCTCACCGATCGGTGCAGGAAACTTTTAGAGACTCATTTCAGTCTTGGGGATGGAATGGGAATCACTACGAGGACCATTCAACGGATTGTGGCTAAGGTAGCCAGTAACGCGGCGATCGCTAAGAGGGTTACTCCTCAGATTCTGAGAAAAAATTTTATGACGAAATGTCTCCGCAGAGGAATCTCAATTCAAACCATTCAAAAAATCCTCGACCGTCAACTTATCATGATGGATTTTTATCCCGATCCAGAGGGAGAGGAGGCCTTGAAGGAGTTTTTTTAGAAGTGGTAGGGGGATACTTAAATGATAGATGAATCCCTTATTTTAAAGATCAGACAATTGAGAGCCAGAGGAAAATGCTATAATGAGATCGCCTCTACCCTTCACATCAGTAAGTCCACCATATCAAATATTTTAAAAGCAGAAAACAGTACAATACGAAGCAGTACCGTAGCTCCAGCCTCTCTTGATGGAGTCAAAAAAAACATATATAGGGAAAATAGTACTCTTCCCCCTAAGCCTTCTTTCATGGAGAAGAAATTCGATAGTGCTAGTACGGGCACTATGCTCGTTGCCCGTTCGGGGGGCTTATATCTAGTGTCGATGGATAATCCCGGCCCTTCTTCTTCACAATTAATCAATGCCCCATTGCCATCTTGGTTTTGGAAGCTTTTCTTTATTTCTATTGGGATTGTTATGTTTATCAGAATCTTAAAGAGAATGGGCGGGGATACCTTTGAGAATGAGTGAGAAATTTTACTTGACATCGACTTTATTTTATCCTATATATATGTTTAATTCATGGGGTCACACGAGGGAATAGAAAGGACCCATAATGTATTAACTTTTTAAGGCACAGCAAAAGGGCAGATGGGCGAAAAAGCTCACCTTGTGGAAATGGCTGGTTACAAGATCTTAACCTCAATTTAAGATCTTTAAAACTTGCTAATAGAAAGCGGATGGTTGGGTATCTATTAGAGACCCGATCATCCGCTTTTTTTTGCAGTAAAAAGGGAGGAATAGCAAATGGAAGTCGAATGTCAAGGTTGTCATAAAATGGTTGAGCTAAGATTGAGTCAACATAGAAAAAAGACACCCTTTCTTAGGTGCGAATGCGGCTATTTAGGTTTTTACAATGGTCTCGCAGGTGAGAAAATTCGGAAGCAGATTGATACTGAATCTCATAAGAAGAAAGAAGCTGGTTGGTTATAAACGGGGTCTGCCATGATCTCGATTGATGATGTGAAAATATGGCTGAGATGAACTTAACAAAGCAACGGTCTAATTTAGGGATCGTGAGACCAAACTCTCTCGCACACCTGTTCCGCTCGATGAGGATTTTCCGAAATATGACCAAGAAAGTTTTGAGTCAAAAATTTGGTGTCACAGAGGCTTACCTTTCAGTGATTGAAAGCGGACGAAGGGCGCCTTCTCTCAAATACTGGCTCTTATGTGCGAAGGAATTCGATGCCAATGCCTTATGGGTAAGGGAGAAATGGATCAACCAAACGCTAAGTCGCACCGAGGAAAGATTGAGAAACAAAGTTTTATAAAAATAATGAAAGGAGAATTATTGTGAACCTTAAAAGAATCCTTCTCTTAGGTTTCCTCCCTTCTGAAATCCGTTTCTTCAATGGGAATGGTGGAGACGGGGATATGGATTTAGCCGGGGGTTTTGGAGCTCAAGCCGGGGGTGCTGTGAGCGGTGAGGGTCAGTTAGGAGCTGAGCCTGACGTTCCCGGCGCCGACATTCCAGGCGGTTATGGTGAAGCTCCGTCACCCTCACCTGCACCTGATTTGACACAAAGCCTTTTTAATCCAGAAATTTCTGATTACACGGCTCCCCCTGAATCATCTTATGGAACACCCTCACCTGCACCTGGTTTGACACAAGGCCTTTTTAACCCGGAAATTTCTGATTACACGGCTCCCCCTGAATCATCTTATGGAACACCCTCACCTTCACCTGCTCCTTTAGGTTCAGAATGGCCAAGCGAATCAAGGTTCGTTTCAACGTGGCAAGGCATCGTCAGGGAAGTGGAAAATACACTTCAAGGAATGATCGAGGCCAGGCCTGGGCAGATAAAAGATATTAAGCATATGGCTGATACGATCATTTATGGTTTGTTGGGTGTTATTGGAATCGCTCAACCCGAAGCAGCTCCGGCCCTTGCGGGTGTTGGGCTCGCAAAAGGATTAATCGAAAAGGCGGGTGAAAAAACATTCGGACAAAGAATTGCTGAAGCAGCCGTCCCAGAGCCTACCTTTGCGGGGGCGTGGGAAAGGCACTACGGGTTTACTTCCCCCGTTTCACCGGAGATCACAGTTTCGCCCGATAGTGAAGCAAAGTCGGAAGGGTTATCAGAAAGTCTTTTTTCTGTCCCCGTAACCCAAAAAGAACCCTCTCCTTACCTTTCGACTTATTATGCGAAGACGGGCTATCAACCCCTTTCACTGTCTCTTTTTGGTTCTCCGTCAATGGCTCAAAAGGAGGCTGCGGGATTGATGATCTTTCCGAGTTCTGCATCAGGGATTGAAAAAGAAGGGTCAAGTCTTTTGAAGAAACAGGAACCCTTGATTGACACGCCATCTCTTCTTTTTCTTTTTGGGATGGGTGCAGTTGGCCTAGTCTTAAGGAAAGGAGCAAAAGCTTAAATGAAGTGGACAGGTTCAAAAGAGTGTGATTTGATATTGGTTTAGTTTTTTCCGTGTAATTTTTCAAAAATTAGATAAGTTCATCTTTTAAACCAAGTAGCAGGTGGAAGGCCTGTGCGAAAGGTGGTTTCGCACAGGCCTTTTTATTTGGAAAGGAGACAAATATGGAAAAGAATAAAATGAAATTTAAAGTTTTGCCTCTTATTGCTTTTTGTTTGTTGTTGCTCGGCGGCTGCGCCACCACTCCAATCCAAACTCCAAGCCCTGTGGACCCCTCGCTCCTATTAGCCGAAACGATCATGATTGAGGGTATAGAGATCAAGCGTGGCCAGGCGTTCAAAGACTGCGTCATAGTTGCCCTTGAGGCGGTAATGAAATTTTACGGGAAGGAAATAGACCGGAAGATTATCGATGAGATCCGCGGGGGGCAAGGAACGTATACTGCCGACATGTTTGCTTTTGCGAGGAAACGCGGATTCAATACCTGGGGTTTCATAGACAATACTCCAGATAAAAGAAAAATTAAATTTTACCTTGCCAAAGGAATTCCTGTTTTTGTAGCAGGTGGAGCCATTCCTTCTCGGCCTGGCCATATGGTTGTGATGGCGGGATATAGCGATAAGAACAAAATGTGGTACGTGGCCGATCCGGACCGCAGAGGAATACAAAAGTGGCGTTATCTGGACTTCGCAGAATGGCACAACAAAGGAGTGTATCCGTGGTGCGGAATTATTTACCCGCCATCACGGTCAATAGAGAAGCTAAATGGAAATTAAAGTTGTTGACATTCGGTTTCTTCCGCCTAACGGAAAAACCACACAGGCTTTTATAGATGTCCAGCTGGGGAACATCATCGTTAGGGACTTCCGAGTGGTGAAAGAAGATGGAAGGCGCCCTTACGTAAAGGTTCCATACTCAACTTACAAGGACCAAACCGGTCAACTTAAA
>Ga0315282_10002923_pt1 | contig 30955 bp, 23 predicted proteins | sample YL17G07_20_MG_FD_203693 | JGI IMG/M metagenome (GOLD analysis project Ga0315282, IMG submission 203693) | Sediment microbial communities from Yellowstone Lake, YNP, Wyoming, USA - YL17G07_20 | ecosystem: Environmental > Aquatic > Freshwater > Lake > Sediment | place: USA: Wyoming | collected... | reverse complement strand
GAAAGACGGCGATGACGCCCGCCACCACCAGGAAAGCCGTCAGAAGAAACACCGCGCGGCTATTCCGCCGGGAGAGGCGTAAAACGTTCATGGTTTGACCTTAATTCTGGAACGCGTGCCGAGGCCATAGCCGCCGGTCAAAATCAGGGTGTCCCCGGCCTGTACCCCCGCGAGCAATTCCACGCGATCCTGGGTTTCCAGACCGAGTTTCACGGGGACCGCCTCCGCGCTTTCTCCCACCACGCGGTACACCTGGGGCATGCCTTCCTGGTCGCGGTAGATAGCCTGGGATGGAACCACCAGTGCTTGCGCATGCGTCTCTAAAGGAACCTGGGCGGTCAAAAACATCCCCAGCCGCAGCAAGCCGGCTCCATTCGAGATGCGAATTCTGACTAGTCCGATGTCGCTGGAAGGATCGACGGCAGGAGAAATGGCCACGACGCGGCCTGCAAACTCCTTGCCCGGGAAAGCGTCCGTCGAGATCTGGAGTCTCTGGCCCACGCGGATCTTGTCCAGGTACAGTGCCGGCACGTTGCCGAACAGTTCGACCTCCCGGACGTTCGCCACCTCGAAGATCGGCTGCGCGGCGGTGCCGTCCACCTGCTCGCCCACGCTTACGATACGCTTCACAACGATCCCGTCCAGAGGGGAGCGCACCTCCGTGCGCGCCACCTGCAATCGTGCCAGCGCCAGAGTCGCCTCTACCTGGCGCAGTGCCGCTGCGTTCACACTCTCCTCGGTCCGGGCGCTCTCCAGGTCCTTGCGGGCGGCGATGCCGCGCGGGAAGAGGTTTTCGTTGCGCTCCCGGTTCAGGCGCGCGTTTTCGAGGTTGGCTTTCGCTTGGGCGACGGAGGCGTCCGCCTGCTGGATCTGATCCAGGAACGGGCGGTCCTCGATTTTCGCCAGAAGCTGCCCGGCTCGGATGTGGTCACCTTCTGCAACCATCATGCGGGCGACGCGTCCGGGCACCAGCGAACTCACGCGCACGTCTTGGTTCGGAAGCGCCGCCAGCGTGCCGCTGACTGCCAGCATGGCGGTGACGTCGGCGCGTGCCACCCGTGTCAGCGTAACTTCGGAAATGGCCTCTTGCTGGCTCTCGGGGCTTTCCCCGCTGGCAGGGTTGGGATTCCGCGAGCACGCCGGGGCCAGCAGGCAGGCCAGTGCCCACCCGGCACAGGCAACAGACGACCACCCCCACTTCCCATGGCATTTCATCAATCGAGTGGCTCCCCAACCGTTTCTTCCAGAGCCGCAAACAGGCTCTGGAGTGTGAACAGACTTTCCAGGTAGCTGCGATCTGTATCCTGCACGCTGCGTTGCGCCTCGACGACGGCGAGGATACCCACCTTTCCGGCGCGATAGCTTTCCTCGGCCAAGCCCTCTACCTGACGGGCCACGGGGAGAAGTTGATCGCGGTAGAGCTCCACCTGCGTCTGCTGGGCCTTCAAGTCAAAATAGCCAGCTTCGACGCGGCCTTCCACGGCGCGCGCGGCGGCGGCCGCCTCATTCTCGAGAACCTGTTGGCTGGCGAGCGACTGAGCAATCTGGCCCTGGTTGCGAGCATACAGAGGCAGGGTCAAGGAGAGCTGGCTGCGCGGACCGACGCGGAAGTCTCCGGGCGAATTGAAATCCGTCCCCAACTCGAGGGCGAGGTCGGGGATGCGCTCAGCCTTCAGCAGCTCGCGGCGGGTCTGCTCAACCTTCTGTTCCTGGGACAGGCGCTGGAGTTCCGGATTCGACTGCGTGGCGCGGCGGAGGAGTTCCGCCAGCGGAGTCTCCGGCGGCGCGTCAGCGAGGCTGCCTGCCAATTCCCAGGCGGTGGAAGCGGGCTCATTCAGGAGCGCATTAAGCTGGCTAAGAGACACTCTCTCGCGCTGCTGGGCGACCTGGTAGTCCGCCCGGGCCCGCGCGACTCCCAATGCCGCCTGGATGACCTCCAGTTGCGCCACATCGCCAGCTTCGAACCGCTGCTGAGCGATCTGCTTCAGGCGCTCCGCCAGTTGCAGCACGCCCCCCAGGCGTTCTGTCTCCGCACGCGCGAGCAGAGCAAGATAGAAAGCCTCCCGCGTGCTGCGCCGCACCTGCCGGGCCAGGGCGGCAATTTCCGTGTCGGTCAGGACGCCCTCCTGGCGGGCGACCTCGATCCTGCGCTTGCGCTTGGGCCCCAGTTCCAGAGGTTGGGTGAAGAAAAGGCCTTCATGCGGCGCGTCACGAAGGGCGGAGAAATTCAGGGTGGGATTGGGGCGCTGTTTCGCAATCTGAATGCCTGCCAGCGCCACGGCGCGTCGGCGACGCGCAGCCGCCAGATCGAGATTCTGCTTGTCCGCGAGGTCGAGCGCAGACTGGAGTGTGAGCCGCGGCGGCGCGGAGGCCACCGCTTGAAGCCCCACAACCATCAAGCCCAGCACGCCGAGCACGTTGATTGTCATCGTCCCCTTGCTTTGCCCCCCCTGGAAGCTCTGACCCTCTCGACTCAGTATGGCGTAGAGGATAATCCAGTTGTCCGAGCGGCGACATATAAGAATGCGCGTGGCCGCCGGAGAACAAGGAAGCATCGCTCGCCGGTTGATTCCCCGGATCAGAATCCTCACAAAAACGAGGCACAATTCGACGCTGGGCTCGTAGTTTACTCGACACTGATCTCGCCCAAGTCATACCATCCATCAGCCTGGCGTCCCTCGATGGCCAAGCGAATGGCGGGCTGCCCCGTCCGCGGATCGAGCAAGGCCAGACAAAAGCGATAGCTCCCCGGCTTGAGATCTTCCGGCACGTAGACCGTGCCGTCAAAGACCGCATCGCCGGGCAACCACTTCCTCACCTCCGCGTCGGTGCGGATGACGGCGCTCGCATTTGCAGACCGGAGCTGGAGGGCAAGCCCATACGGGCGGTACACCGGGGCCACGCCGCCATTCAGCCACCACATGTGGACGGGCATCATCCGGCCGGCCTTCACTGTCCGTGGGTATTCCAGCCGCCGGAGGATGAACCGGTACCCTATCTTCTTCTGAAATCCTTCGAAGTGCTTGTTCCATTCGCCAGGAATGGATGTGGATTTGATATTCAATGAGGTGACGTGCCAGCGGAGAGCCTGGCTCAGGATATAGTTCACATCCCAACCTTGTTTGAACCAGTACTCAGGCACCCAGCAGGTTTCCAGTGATACGGGGCTCCGCTGCCAAACGTCCTGGATGCCGGCGCGGACCACCTGAAGCGGATAGAAGTCCAGCATGTGCGACCACTTCCGATGCCAGCTTTCCCAGTATTGGCTGCGCATGTCGCCGAGGCAATCCAGGCGCCAGCCCGCCCCTTGCTGCGTGCCGTAAGCGAGTGCCTTCTCCTCGTCGAAGTTCATAAGCAGCGGCGTGTGCCGGAACGACTCCACCCAGATATCTATCAGGACTTTGTGGGATGGAAAGGGAGGCAGGTAATCGCTCCAGCCTTCGCCCCAGTAGCCGACGGAGGAAACATCCACCGTGTCGAGGTAAGGGTGGCCGTCGTAGCGCGCGCCGGCGGCTGCCACGAGCTCGCCCCAGTATTTCAGATAGAGTGGGTCGCTAAAGTCGGGCTGCCAAATGGCGCCGTCCTTGTCGGTGGGCTTGTTGGCCCGGCGCGCGCCCGAGTTCTGATACCACTCCGGCAACGGGTGTTTCTGATCGTACGGCATCAGGCGAATTGCCAATGTCTGGCCGTGCGCGCGCGCTTCCTCCAAAGCGTTGTCGATAATCTCCCAGCGATACTTCCCGCGTTCCGGCTCGAGCGCCATCCAAAACCAGCGACAGTAGGAAATGGAAGTGTCAGGAAAGTCCGGCTTGGTTGTTGCAGCGGCCAGTTTCGAGGTGGGGCCCTCCTCTGACCACCGGCCGCCCGTGTTAACGGGGTCGCCATTGAACCGCTGGAACGTCTGGATGCCCATGCCGGGGTTTACTAACACCTCGTCAATTTCCTTGGGGCGAACGATAACCGTCTCATCCTGTGCAAGTCCGTTCGCGACAGCGGCGACTGCAACCAGAACCAACATGAATGATCTTCGCATCATGGCAGAACTCCTCCAGCGTTTAGCTGGGGTGGCTTTCGCCGACGCCCAGGCGGGCCAAGGTTCGTCTCAAAATGGGCTTCTTATCGGCTGGCGCGGGCACAAACATGTTCTGACGCCTCAAGCCGATTTCTTTAGCCACTTTCAGGCAGTAATCCAACCTTCCGGCTTCCTCGCCGTGGGCGTTGGAGCCGAAGGAGAACTCAACGCCTGCATCCTTCGCCGTTCTTATGAACGCCAGGCTCGGAATGTTGTACCGGGAGTTGATTTCAATGGCGACCTCATGCTTTACGGCGGCGGCAATCACTTTGGCCATCCGCTCCTTTGTCCAGAGCGTGTCGTACTCTGCCACGATGGGTTCCGGAAGGAACGTGGGGTTGGCAAAGATATCGATCGGCTCCTGCGAAATCACCCGCACGATGAAATCCACATAGCGGTCCATGAAATCCTGCTTGTCAACGACCTTGGCTTCCGAGGTCCACAGCCGCACCAACCGCCCGTCTTTCTCGGGGAAGGTCAGGGCGTCGGACAAAACGTAATCGAGTTGCGCCACAGCCTCCTTCGAAAAGCACTCCATCCAATCGAGCCCCTCTGCTTGCATACCCTTGTAGAAAGGCTGCCCCGAGAGTCTTTCCATGTAACGCTTCAAATCATCGTCGCTGGCCAGCGTTTGGTGGAATCCTCCATGCTCGACCACGCCGAACTTGACGCCACGCTCCTTCGCCACCTGGGCTGCCCTTTCCAGGGGAAAATCGGATTCGATGTGAGCGTGAAAATCGACCAACGGAAAATCGAGTTCGTCGCCGGCCATCGCATCGCTGGGATGTCCCCAAGTCCGCAGGGGGACAACGGCCAGCGCGCTCGCCGCCGCACTGCACTCGAGAAACCTGCGCCGTGAAATCTGATGTCCCATAGTAGGCCCCAGTTCGTGACTCCGCGCGGAATCTACGATGGCCGCCTCTGCCCGGACGAGGAGTGCACATCGGAGGATGGAGTCGAGGCATTGTAACGCAGGTGAGGAGGGATGAAAGCAAGAAACGGGTCGCTAGCTTGCGCGCCAGCGACCCGTTTCCTCAGGCGGGTGGCCAGATTGTAAAGAGTTCAGGCCGTTTCGTAGCGCTCCCGGGTCCGCAGGCTAGAAGCCTTCCGTGCAGCCCGTAAAGGCCAGGGTCTGCGCCGTCACAGACGCGCCGGCGGTTACCTTCAGCGGGTTGCCCACGTTATCCAAGTTTGTTGTCAGGCTTGGAGGTGAGCAATTCGCCGTTCCGCCGCTGCCGGGCACAAACGCCCGCGCGTTGACGCGGTAGAGAACATCACCCACCACTGGGGTGGCATACACTGTCCCCGAAGTGGTGAAGGTACCCACCATAGGATTACTGGCGGGCACGAAGAGCGAGTAGCTAGCGCACTTGGTGCCGCTGGCGCAGGTGGGCAGCAGCGCGTCGGTAGCCACGTTCTCCGTCGAGCCCGGGAGCAGCGGAATGGTTACCAGCGTTGCCGTGCCCCCGGACGGCGTGGCTTCCTGGAATGCTGAAAGGGCAATGTCCGACCCCGTGGCACCCGTGGCGCTGGCGGTGCTCACCTCACCCTGAATCTCTCCCGGCGTAGTTGCGGTGCCAGTCTCCGGGACGAGCAGGATGTTGCCCAGCGCCGTACCCGTCGGCACCTTGAAAGTAATCGTGGCGTTGTAGGTCACTCCGGCCTCGCTCACCGCCGCCACCACAATGTCGTATTCACCTGGTGGCAAGGGGCACAGACTGAACGTGCCATCGGTGGCATTAGCCGTCCGCTGCCGGATCACGCGATCGATACCTTCGCTGTCCGGCTGCTCAGCCAGAACGAAGATCGCAGCGTTGGGGATAGGATTTCCCGTGACACTGTCCACCACCTTGCCGGTGATGGAATCGGTGGTCAGCGACACCTCGCCGATGTGGAGCGTAGGCTTCAGGCGAAACTGGCCATTGCTTTGCCGCAGGATGGACTGACAGGCACTGAAGTCGATGTTGAGGTCTGCGGTCTGCCCGGCATCAATCTTGATGGCGCCGCCCGCAATCTGGCCGGGAGGAATCTTGATTCCAGTCTTGTCCTCGCTGCTCAGCAGCAAGGTTTTGACGCTGCCATCTTCCAGTCGCGCGCAGTTGTACCCGTTGGCCCCGCAGTTGTTGGGTTGGGGCGTCGCCTCGCTCGCAGCCGGATTGTTGCTCAGCAAGTACAGGCGGATTTGCTGGTAGTTCCCGGGGGGAAGGCCCGTGGTGGACCCGAGCGTCGCCAGGGTGCAGGAGGTGTCGCCGATGCTGAGCAGGTCGATCTGCTTGGGAATGCTCCGCAAATCAACCAAATCCACCCAGCCGCTGTCGTCCGGATTGGCCGTGCTGGAGATGTGGGCCCGCACCCGTGTCACGGTCACCCAGACATTCGTAAAATCACCGATGGGAGCTTTGCAGGTCGGCGGGTCACTCAGCGTTAGTCTAACGCTCCCTGTCGTCGACTGCAGGGTCGTGCCACCTCCACAACTGGCTAGCAGCGCCAGCGTCGCCAGGACCCCAACTAGCAGTGCCAATCTGCAGATGGACCAAAGCGGCTGACACCTCATTAGCGGACCTCCTCGGAGCACTCGGCTCGTAGCGGCATTTTTGCGATGATCATCCCCCTGCCGTAGCACACAAAACGCCAAAGCGCTCTAGCTGGAACACCTTGATTTTATTCCACTTGCCACAAGCAGGCAAAACGATTCCATGAAAAAACGCCTATCCCTGTGTAGATCTTTCCACAAGGTCGCCACAGACACACTCGATGGGCATCCGGGGCCAAGATCGGTTAGATGTACAACCTCCCGTTCCGGTGGGTATGTGAAGATTGCTATTCACCCAGCCGGCACCACTCCCTACGGCGGCATGAGCCGTGCGAGGGCCAGTCCGCCCTGCGAATCCCCCTACAGGGGCAGCGGCACGGGCCGACGTTCATGGGCCGAAATCTCCGACGCGAAGCATATCTCGTGCGTCAGGGCGGCGTCCTCCAGATTCGCGTGGGATTCCCGGCCGTTCAGAATGCAGTCCACGAAGTGGTTGATCTCGTCGCGAAAGGGGTGATGGGTCACGTCGCCGCTGTCGGGCAGAATGGTGGGGATGGTGGCCCAGCCTTTCTGGCCCACCCAGCGCTTGCTGAAAACCTGATTGTTGCGAATCGTTCCCTGGTCGCCCAGGAGTTCGATGTTGAAGACGTAGGGCATGACACATTCGATCGAGGACGCCACCTTGCCCATCGTTCCATCCTCGAACCTAACCAAGGTCACGCTGTTCGGTTCATACTCGTAGCGCAGTGGATTCTGCGCGCTGTAATTGGCGTAGGCAAAAACCTCCACGGCGCGCTTGCCCACGAACCAGCGCAGCCCATCCACGGCATGGCAGCCGGCGGTGAGCAGACTGCTGCCCCCGAATTCCTGCTTGATGTTCCACTCATACTGCCCATACCACGGGCCGATAGCGTGGAAGTAGTCGACCTCGCTGTAGAAGATTTTGCCGATGACGCCATCCGCCAGCAAGGCGCGGATGGTCTCAAACAGCGGATTCCAACGCAGCACGAAGCTGACCTGGGTTTTCACCTTGGCCGCGCGTACCGCCGCTTGCAGCTGGCGCAGTCCGGCGAGATCCAAGGCCACAGGTTTCTCGAGCAGCAGATGCTTGCCGGCCTTCGCCGCCGCCACGCCTTGCGGAACGTGGAGGTGGTGCGGGGTGCAGATCGAAACGATCTGTATACTCGGGTCGTTGAGCATGGCCTCTAGCGACTCATAGACGCGGCAGTGGGCCAGGGTGTGCTCCTCCTTCTTGGCTTGAGCTAAGGCCCCCGTCAGACCCACCATGCCGCGCACTTCGGTGTGCGGATTAGCCTCGTAGGCGCGGATGTGCTCGCCCGAAACCCACCCGGTTCCCACAATGCCGACACCCAATGTCTTCATTTCTTCCTCCCGCGGGGGTCTCAAAAGCCCTCCCCGTGCCTTCTTCCGCGATCCCGTGATTGTACGGCAACATGGCGGTGGCTGGTGGTGGTTCATTGCCCTGGGGCGGTAAGTGTGCGCTGTGATATGTTGGGGCCGCCTGGCCGCCGCAAGCGTGGAGACGTAGGGTTGGGCCAGCGCGAAGGGTGGTGCGATATGAAGGACCGGCTTCCGGTCATAGTCTGCCTATTGATGGTTTGCAGCCCCCCGGCCGCCACGGCGCAAGAACCCAAGGCGGGACAGCCGATGTTCGAGCGCATTGACGCGCACGCGCATGTTTTCCAGGCCGCGCCGCAGTTCTATGAAATGCTCCAGCGGCTGGACCTGCGCATCGTGAACATCTGTGTTGTGGACAAGTACGAGCGCGGCTACGAAGAGGCGGACCCGCAGCACGCCAAGGCCCTGGAAGTCTTTCGGGGCAGCCGGGGCCGCACGCTCTGGTGCTCAACCTTCGACCCGCAGGATTGGGAAAGCCCAGGATTCGCCGAGCGCGTCATCGTAGAGCTTAACAAGACCTTTCAGGACGGCGCCATCGCAGCGAAAATCTACAAGAGCATCGGGATGGAGTTGAAGTCGAAAGCCGGCCGCTACCTGATGCCTGACGATCCGGTCTTCGACCCCATCCTCGAATTCATCGCCGCGCGCAACAAAACTCTATATGCGCACATCGCCGAGCCCTCGGCGGCTTGGCGGCCGCTTGACCCCTCAAGTCCTCACTACTCCTACTACAAGGCGAACCCTGACTGGCACATGTACCTCCACCCGGAGCGTCCGTCGAAAGAAGCCATCCTGGCCGCTCGCGACCACATGGTCGCCCGCCATCCCAAGCTGCGTGTGGTGGGGTGTCACCTAGGGAGCATGGAAGACGATGTGGACGAGATCGCAAAGCGTTTCGATCTCTACCCCAACTTTGTGGTAGACACTGCCGCGCGCGTGCCCGACCTGATGCGGCAGCCGCGGGAGAAGGTCCGTATGTTTCTCATCAAATACCAGGACCGCGTGCTCTATGCAACCGACTTGGTGATGATGCCTTGGGACAACCCGGAAGAAGCGGTGAAGCAATGGGAGGCTGAGTACGCGCGCGACTGGAAGTACTTTGCCACGGACGAGGCTATCACTTACAGCGGCCACACGATTCGCGGCTTGGCTCTGCCGAAATCAGTTCTGCGGAAGCTCTATCACGATAACGCGGTTAGGTGGGTGCCCGGGATTCTCGGGGCGAAGTGAAACGCCATCAGCGACCGTCGGGCAAGATGTCCCTGGCGCCAACGGCCCGACGGCTTCTCACTTCTCCCCTTTGCGCGGACATTGTGATAAGGTTTGCCCGCTCAGGTGGTAGAGCGAATCGGGGGGCAGGCCTATCGCGTCCGAGGTTCGCACCCTCACCGGCCAGGAAGGGCAACGCTATGAGAATCGTCAGAATCCTTGCAGGCTACTTGGCTCTCATGGTTATGGCAGCGTGGGCGCAGGGCCCTGCCGAGAGCGGTTGGGTATCGCTGTTCAACGGCAAGGATCTCTCCGGCTGGCGCGCATACGGCGCGGAGAAGTGGGTTGTGGAGAACGGTGAGATCCTCGGTGAGAGTACCGTAGGGAAATACGGCTACCTGACGACGGAGAAGACCTATCGCGACTTCCTGCTCCGCGTGCGGTTCAAATGCGAGGGAGAGGGAAACTATGGTGTTTTCCTCCGTTCGCGGATCACGGGCCAGTCAGAGACCGGCCCGGACATCGAGGGCACGCAGGTGGAGGTCGACCCCAAGCGGCACACAGGCGGGATTTACGAAAGCGGCGGTCGTGGCTGGGTCGCGTTGCCCACGGAGGAGGGCGAGCGCGCCATCAAGCCGCGCGACTGGAACGATCTGGAAATCGCCATCGAGGGCAAGCATGTTGTCACCCGCCTGAACGGCGTCCAGATCGTGGATTACTACGACCCCGCGCCGAGGTTTAAGGAGGGAGTGGTTGGTTTGCAGCTCCACACCGGCGGCGGCGCGCGAGTGCACTGGAAGGACATCTTCATTCAAGAGCTGGGCAAGTGAACCTTGAACCCGGGAGAGGATTTGAGGGCTGGTGACGTCGAGGCGGAATTCGGCAGATTTCCGGAGAGGGGGCCGGCCGGCAATCCTCAATCTGCAATCTTCAATTAGAAGAGGGAGATGATGCAATGACAGACGATAAGTCGAATCACAAGATCGGACGACGTGAATTCCTCGGGACGGCTGCCGCGGCGGCGGCGGGCCTGATGATCATCAGGCCCGAGCTGGTGCGCGGCACGGCAGCCAACTCCGCGGTGCGGCTCGGCATACTTGGCTGCGGTGGGCGCGGCACGGCGGTAGGGAGCGGCTTCGTGGACGACACCAACACGCGCGTGGTGGCATTGGCCGACCTCTTCGCCGACCAGCTCGCGGCTGCGCAAAAGCACTTCGATGAAAAGCAGAAGGCTAAGGGCTACGCGGCCATCGACCCCGCTCAATTGTTCAAGGGGCCGAAGGCCTACGAGCAGATCATCGCCTCGAAAGAGGTGGATGCCATCCTGATCACCACGCCACCTTACTTTCATCCCCGCCACCTGGAGGCCGTCGTAGCGGCAGGGAAGCACGTCTATTGCGAAAAGCCCGTCGCGGTGGACGTGCCCGGCGCCAAGCGCGTGGTTCAGGCTGGCGAGAAGGCCAAGGGAAAACTGAGCCTGGCTGTCGGGTTCCAGATCCGCAAGGCGCCGCCATACGTCGAGCTGGTCAGGCGCATCCACGGCGGAGCCCTGGGCACGATCGGCTGTGGCCTGGCTTACTACTATTGCTCCCACATTGACCGGCCGGATTGGCCCAACGCCTCGCCGGAAGAGAAGCGGCTTCGCAACTGGGTTTGGTACCAGAGGATTTCCGGCGACATCATCGTGGAGCAGAACGTCCACGTCATCGACATCTGCAACTGGATACTTCAGGGTCACCCGGTGAAGGCCGTGGGAGCGGGCAGCCGCAAGTTGCGCCAGGACGCAGGCGATTGCTACGACAACTTCAACCTGGTCTTCACTTATCCCAACGATGTGCAGGTCAGTTTTGGCTCCACGCAATTCAACAAGCACAAGTTCGATGCCGGGGTGCTCTTCTTCGGCACCCGAGGCAGCACCGAGGCGCACTACGACCACCGGATGAGCATCTCCGGCGAAGAGGAGTGGGATGCAGGTTTGGGCCCGGCCAAGGAAGGCGACCAGTTCTCGGCCGCCGGCACGTTCAAGGGGTCCTTGGACCAGGCCGATCCAGAGAAGCAGAAATCATTCATTGAGAGCATCACGAGCGGGAACTTCGTCAACGAGGCTGCCCCGGGCGCTGATTCCGCGCTGAGCGGCATGCTCGGGCGAACGGCAGCGTACACGGGGAAAACCATCACTTGGGACGAACTGATGAAATCCGTTGAGGTTTTCGATCCCAAGATTGATGTGAACAAGCTGGGCTAAGCGCGGCCTTCGCGCTCCTGTGGTGGCGGTCTCTGTCTGCCGCGCGGCGGCGAGGACACCGCCACTACAGCACGGACGGCAGGCGCGCATTACCGAAGGGAGGTAACGATGAAGAACGAGACATCACGGCGGGAATTCCTGAAGACCTCGATGGCCGCTGCCTGTGTGGCGGGCTTGCCGGCCTCGCTGGCGGCTGCGCCGGTGCCTGCCCCCAAGGGACGATTAATCAGGGGCCTGGTCATCGGCATGTTGCCCGAGAAGCTGAGCTATGCCGAGCGCTTCAAGATGGCTGCGGAAGCGGGCTTCGAAGCGGTCGAAGCCTACACCACGGAAGACCAGCGTGTGGCGGAGGAGATCAAGAAAGCGGCGGAGGACGCCAAGATCAAGATCCTCTCCGTCATGAACCAAGCCCACTGGGAGTTTCCGCTCTCCAGCGACGATCCAGCAGTGATCAAGAAAAGCCTGGACGGGATGAAGACCTCACTCCACAACGCCAAGCTTTGGGGCGCCAATGCGGTGTTGCTGGTCCCCGCCGTGGTGAATGCTAAGACGCGATACAACGACGCCTGGCAGCGCTCGCAACAACACATTCGTGAATTGATCCCGCTGGCGCAAGAGCTGAAGGTCGTCATCGCCGTCGAAGAAGTCTGGAACAAGTTCCTGCTGAGCCCGCGCGAGTTCGCACACTACGTGGACCAGTTCCAGAGCCCCTGGGTGAAAGCCTACTTGGACGTGGGCAACATGGTGCTGTTCGGTTATCCGCAGGACTGGATTCGGACGCTGGGCAAGCGGATCGTCAAGGTTCACCTGAAGGACTTCAAGATGGGAAAGGGCTGGAGCCCGGTTACCGCGCAGTTCGTGAACCTGGGCGACGGCGATGTCGATTGGCCGGAGGTGCGGAAGGCGCTGGCCGAGGTCGGCTACAGCGGAACCGTCATCGCCGAGCTTGATGAAGGCGACTTGGCTTACCTGACCGATGTGAGCAAGCGCATCGACCGGCTGCTGATTTCGTAGCGTGGCCCTACGCAACGGGTGTGAGGAATCAAGGGGGCGAGCCGCTTGCGCCCACACTTGTCGAAGCCGGCTACTTGCTGAGCATGTTGGCTTCCAGGGTTGCCTGGTTCAGTAAACCGAGGAGACCTAATTCCTCTGCCCAGTGGCGCACATAGCTCATGTCCAATCGCCCAGCTTGGGCTTTGAGGATGCCAAGCGCATCCCGCCATTGGGTCTCCGACACGCCGCCTCCCTGACGAAACCAATCAAGCTTCGAAAGCAGCGTGTCCTCAGCAGTCTGGAAATACGCTTCAAGCCGCGAATCAGGATCAATTGGCCTCGGTTGGCGCCGTGAGAAGCTCGTCTGGTCGAAGCTTCGGCCCTTTAGTATGAAGAAGTCCGCTTTGAAGGCTGATTCCAGGTGAACGACGTTGAAGGAGGACTCCGCGCCCAGCGCTCGCTCTATCGATCCTCGATCCACGTAGAACTCGCACCGGAAGATTTCTACGAACCTCTCGACTTGGTCTGCCCTTAGATAGACGACAAAGTCCGCGTCCTGTGTCGTCCGCGCAAAGCCGTAAAGGGAGCTGGCAAACGATCCTCCGAGCATGTAGGGAACGCTCAGCTCATCGAGTTTGGACACAACCAACTGCAACACCTCAAGCGGTTCCATGCGGTTACTGGAGGGTAGGCGGTTCAGATTCGGGCCCGTACACTTTAGTTGCTAGTTCGGCGCCCAGGAGCAAGGTCGCGAGCCGGCGTCGCAGCTCCGTCGGCGTTGCCTCAGGAAAGCGCCCGCGGAGCCCAGCCAGCGCCAGCCTGCGGGCTGTCACGATCAAGTCATTCAGCAACTGAAACTTCCGCCAGGCAGGCATCGAGCGCAGAATCTCAATCTGCACGCGCTCGGCATCCTTGCTGGTGTCTGAAACCTTTGTTCCCATTGCACCCCTAATCTAACGCAAAAGCGGCGGGGAGAAAAGAACCTGGAGGCTGCGCCATAGGTCAAGGGGCTGGTTTCTCCGCGAGCCGCGGTGCTCTCCGGCCCCAGGAGGGCGAACGCAAGAAGGAGACATCCCAGGAGAACTTTCAGTCTTGACCATGCCAGCGGATTGCGCGGGAGCCGGTGCACGGCACGACCTTCAGCCTGGCCGCTCGGGCTTGAGGATCACGACGCCGAGGGGTGGCAAGGTGAGTTCCAGACAGAACGGCTGGTTATGCCAGGGCTGGTACATGGCGTAGAGGCCGGGCGAGTTGGTGACACCGCTGCCCCCGTACGCGGCCGCATCGGTGTTAAGGATCTCGCGATAGAAACACGCCGCGGGCACGCCGATGCGGTAACCGCAGCGCGGCACCGGAGTGAAGTTGCACAGTACAACCACGTGCTCGTCCCGGGCGCGCGCGTGCCGCAGGAAAACGATCACGGAATTGTCCGTATCGTGGAAGTCCACCCACTCAAACCCCGTGGGCTCGAAATCGACTTCGTGGAGCGCGGGCTCAATGCGATAGAGCCGGTTCAAGTCCGCCACCAGTTGTTGGAGCTTGCGGTGCGGCTCGTACTGGAGCAGGAGCCAGTCCAGGCTCTGGTTGGGGTTCCACTCGATCCACTGGCCAAACTCTCCACCCATGAAAAGCATCTTCTTACCTGGGTGGGCGTAAAGGAAGGCATAAAGCGCGCGCAGATTGGCAAACTGCTGCCAGGTGTCACCCGGCATCTTGGAGAGCAGCGAACGCTTGCCGTGCACTACCTCGTCGTGAGAAAGGACGAGCACGAAATTCTCCGTGAAGGCGTAAAGCAACGAGAACGTGAGGTTGTTGTGGTGGTACTTGCGGTGGATGGGATCCTGCGAGAAATAGAGGAGCGTGTCGTGCATCCAGCCCATATTCCACTTCAAGCTGAAGCCTAAGCCGCCTAGATACGTGGGTCGCGAAACGCCTGCCCAGGCGGTGGACTCCTCGGCGATGGTCAGCACGCCCGGGTGCTCCTGGTGCACGATCTCGTTGAAACGCTTGAGAAAGTTAATGGCGTCGAGGTCTTCGTTCCTGCCGTAACTGTTCGGAACCCACTCGCCGGGCTTGCGGGAGTAATCGAGGTAGAGCATGGACGCCACGGCGTCCACGCGCAGGCCATCGACGTGGTACTTCTCCAGCCAGAAGAGTGCGCTGTTCCAAAGAAAACTTCGGACCTCGGTCCGCGCGTAGTTGAAAACCCGCGTTCCCCAGTCCTGCTGCTCGCCGCGGCGCGGGTCGGCGTGGTCGTAGAGGAAGGTGCCATCAAAATGCGCCAGGCCGTGCGCATCGCCGGGGAAATGTGCGGGGGCCCAGTCGAGAATCACGCCCACCCCGTGCTGGTGACAGTAGTCCACGAAGTACATGAAATCTTCCGGCGTGCCGTATCGGCTGGTGGGGGCGAAGTAGCCTGTCGTCTGGTAGCCCCAGGATTCATCCAGCGGATGCTCCATCACCGGCAAGAGTTCAACGTGCGTGAAACCCATCTTGAGTACATAGTCCACCAGCCGCTCCGCCAGTTCACGGTAGTTGAGTATGCGGTGGTCTTCTTCCGGCGCCCGCATCCAGGAACCCAGGTGGACTTCGTATATGGCCAGAGGAGCATCGAGCGCCTGGCGCCGCGGACGCTCTGCCATCCAGGCATCATCGTGCCAGGTGTAGCGGTTGACGTCGTAAACCACCGAAGCCGTTTTGGGGCGAAACTCCGAATAGAAGGCGAAAGGGTCCGCTTTCAGGCCCAGGAGACTGTTGTCTCGTGACTTGATTTCGTACTTGTAGATCTCCCCTTCGCCCAACCCTGGCAGGAAGATTTCCCAGATGCCGCTTTCGCCGCGTACACGCAGGGGATGGCGGCGGCCATCCCAGTTGTTGAAGTCGCCCACGACGCTCACGCGCCGGGCATCAGGCGCCCAAACAGCGAAGGTCACGCCGCGGACCCCTTCGATCTCTCGCAGGTGTGCTCCCAGCTTCTCGTAGGCGTCGTAGTGTGTTCCCTCACTCAGCAAGTGCAAGTCGAAGTCCGAAAGGAACGGAGGGAAGCGGTAGGGATCATCGAATTCCCATTCGTTTCCTTCCGCGTTCTTGGCGCGCAGACGATAAGGGAATATCTGCGACTCACCGGGGAAGACGGCCTCGAAGAAGCCGTCGGCGTGAATGCGCTCGAGCGCGACGGCTCCGGCGTCCCTTACTGCCCAGACCTGAGCGGCGTCCGGAAGAAAGGCGCGGATGGCAACGGCGGGCTTGCCTTCCACTTTGACGGGATGCGCCCCCAGGACATGAAACGGGTCGGAGTGTTCGGCGTGCAGGATGTGTTCGATCTCTACGAGAGGCGCGGTCGTCTTGGCCAGAAGCTGTTTGCGGATAGGCATCCGCATTATTCTACATGAGGAACAAGAATCCCGCGCAAAAGGAAAAAATTGAGGGGCACGACACGCCGTGCCCCTTGGGTGTCTTCCGAGTGCGGCTTTAATGCCGCCCGCCGCGATCTCCGTGGTGAGGAGCAGGAGCCGGAGCGCTCCGGCCCCCACCCGAAGGTGCAGACGAGCCTCTCCCGCCGCCACCAGAGCTACGCGGCGGCGCGGCAGCGCTGCGACCTCCGCCTGAGGGGGCCGACCAGCCGCGGTTGCCTCCTCCCCCGAAGCCCTGCGGCGCGCGCGGCGTGACGATGGACCTGCGAAGATCAAGAGGGGCCCTGTTGTAGCCGCGCGGCGCGTTCTGCGGGGGCGCGGAATATCTGCTCTCGTTCCGAGGCGCCGACGAGCCCTCGGGCTGGGGAGTGAAACGATTCCAGCCGCGCTGGACCGCGCCAGGAGCTTCCATGCGTGGCGCCGAAGGAGTGGCGCTGCGACCAGAGGGCGCGGCGCGGCCTGCTTGAGGGGCAGCGGTTGTCGCGGGTCTGCCCGGCACTGCCCGAGGTTGCCCAGTGCCGAAGCGCTGCCAGCCGGGCCTCTGAGATGGCTGCTGAGGCTGAGCTTGCATTTCGTCGGTCCTTTGCCTGGCTCCACCCCTCTGGGCGAATTCGCGTGGGGCCGCAGCGTTCGAGCCGAACCGTTGCCAGCCTCGTCCGGGCTGTCCTGCCTCGGGACGCGCCGCCTGTGCCGCGCCCAAGCCTGTCCCTCCCGCGGATTCGGGACGCATCGCGCGGTTTCCGGCATTTGCGGCGGTGTTGCCGGCGGCGTTGGTATTCCCCGCGAGAGCCGTCCCACGCCCAGCGGCCCCGAGCGGGTTCTGCCTCTGGACCATTTCCTGAATCTCGGCTGCCCTTTGCGCGAACGGCTGAGGCCCGGCGGGAGGTTGGCGCCGGGTGAAGAAGTTGTCGCGCTGATTGCCACCCCTGGGCAGGGCAGCAGTGTTCACAGGCCGATCAACCGGGCGCAAGCTCTCGCGCGTCGGTACGGCAGGCACCGTCCCGCGAATCAACTGTCCCCCGCGCAGCGCGGTCTCGTCCACGGCCTGCGGATTGCGCGACACGCGCCCGCGCACGAAATCCTCCGTGGAAGCCTGCGTGATGGCTCCGCGCACGCGGCCATTACTCAGCGCCTGCTCGAGGTTCGAGGTGTAGCCCTGAGGCCCGCCTCTGGGGCCGCGGCCGCCATTCCGAACGTTCGTCACGTTGGTGATGTTCACCACGTTGTATGAGTTGTGGCGGCCCCACCACGGATGGTGGTAGTCGTACGGCCCGAGCGGCAGCCAGCCGATCGACCCGAAACCGAATCCGAAGCCGAAGTGCCAGTTGCGTCCGCCGAATCCGAAGCCGATGAAGGAGACGTAGGCCGGCGCCCAGGGGGGGTAGAAACCGTAGCCGCGCCCGCCCGGCCACCAGTACCAATAATCGTTGTACGAGAACCAGCGGCCGTAGTGATACGGCGCCCAGCCCCACGGCTCATAGGAGACCCAGGTCCAGCCCCAGTAAGGCTCCCAGGTCCAGGATCCGTCACGGTAGGGCACCCACCCGAGGTTCACATAGGGGGTCCAGCACCAATCGTAGCCCGGGACGTTGACCCAACGGCCGTTGCGGTCCAGCTCGTGCGCTCCCGTGTAGTAATGGTTGGCGTACTGCCAGCTCCGCGCGTCGCTGATCTCGTGGTCGCGATCCTTGTTCCACTTGTCCCAGTCGTCCTGGCGGGGAGCCTCAGCGGTCTGGTATTCAGGATTGTCCGTGCCGCGGACGGTGACGATGTGCCCCTTCTCCACGTTGGTGCTGCCCTGCGGCGTGGAGACTTCGGCCTCGCCGTCGCGCACAATGAGCAGGGTCTCGGAAACAGAGTTCACTTGGACCCGATAGCTTCCCTCACGGAGCGGGTGCACGGCCATGTTGGGGGTGTCGATTTCCACGTCGGCCTCGCTACCCTTGAGGACGGTGAAGTTCACAAGCCCCGCCGCCACCTGCACCTGGATGCGGGTGCGTGTCAGATCCGCAATCTTGACCTCGGTGGCGGGGGCCAGGCGGAGGACGTTCGCGTAATCGAGCTCGACTTCGGCCTGCGAGCGCTCGCCCGTCGTGATCTTGTCGCCCTGCACGACCGGGGCGTTCACCGTGGACGCCACCCAATCGCCGGAGTCGCCGCGCATGGTGGAGACATCGCCGTGAATCAGGCTGACGCGCGCCACACCCGGCGCCGGCTCGTCCTCGGCCCGCACGGGCTGGACGGCCAAGACCGTCAAGGAAAGCAATACCAGGATTGCCAAATCGACGATGTAATACAGGCGTTTCATGGCGCACCTCCTGACTTCCACACTTACGGCACGTCCGACTCTAGGATTGGCACGCGAGATGCCAACCAGGCCTGGCAGGATGATGCATATCCCCTTTACTTTCTGCGGGTTACGGCTTGCGATTTTGCCCTTGTCCGAAACGAACCTTTCGCCCTGGCTGCTTTCAGCCACTCTTTGGTTGCTTTCGGCCAGGTAGGGGGGCAGCCCTCCCGCGCGGGTTCGACGATTTCGCTCGGGCAAGGCTCTGCCCTCCCGCCGGCCCCGATTCGTCACTCCTATGTCTCGGCAAGTCCGCGGTGATAAGATACCCACAGTCATTACCCGCCTGGGCGGGTATCCTGCGACGAGGCCTCCCATGCCGACCTATTCCTACACGCGCCTGGAGACTTTTGAGAACTGCCCGCTGAAATACAAATACCGCTACGTTGATCGTGTTGAGGCTCCCATCGAGGAAACAATCGAGGCCTTCGTGGGCAACCGCGTTCATGACGCCCTGGAGAAGCTCTATCAGGATCTGCACCTCGAGAAGCTCGATACGTTGGAAGAGCTGCTGGGGTTTTACCGAGCGGAATGGCAAAAGCAGTGGAGTGCCGGCGTCAAGATTACGCGCCCAGACCTGACACAGCAGAACTACTTCGACTACGGCGCCCGCTGCATCCGCAGCTACTACGATCGCTACAAGCCATTCGATCAGTCGCAGACGCTGGCCACCGAGCTGCAACTGCGGTTCACCGTGGACCGCGAAGGCCAATACCAGTTCCAGGGCTTCGTGGATCGGGCGGCGCGCCGCGCCGACGGTACCTATGAAATCCACGATTACAAGACAGGCCGCACGCTGCCCGCCCAGGAAGCCATCGACAGCGACCGCCAGCTCGGGCTTTACGAGATCGGTCTCCGCGCGCGCTGGCCCGACGCCGAAGGCGTGGAACTTTTCTGGCACTACGTCGGACATGATACGACCTTGCGCTCCATCCGCCTGCCAGAGCAACTTCAGGAATTGCGTGGGTCCACGATCGAAAAGGTGCAGCGCATCGAGGCCGAAAAGAAGTTTGAGCCTCACAAGGGCGATCACTGCGACTGGTGCGAGTATCAGCCGATTTGCCCCCTCTGGAAGCACATCGTTACCGTCCAGGCGCTCCCACCGGCGCAGTTCGCGGCGGATGAGGGTGTGCGTCTGGCCAGTCAACTGGCCGAAACCAAGCGCCAGCTTGACCAGCTCACGGGGCGCTTCGAGGAGCTGAAGGAGACCATCATCGAGTTCTGCCGTCAGCGGCAGATAAGCGTGGTGCAGGGCAGCGGCGTGCAGGTCAGCGTTGCCGAACATGAGGAAACTAAATTCCCCACGAAGCACGCGCCCGAACGCGCCGCGCTCGAAGCGCTCCTGAAACAACTGGGCTGCTGGGAAGAGGTCGCGGGCCTGGACGTGCACGCCTTGAAGAGAGTTTTGAGCTGGAAGCTGTGGCCGGAAGACGTTCTCGCCCAGCTTCAGCCGTACACGACGACGGAAACGAGCACGCGCGTAACCGTTAAGCTCAGGGAAGAAGGAGCCGAGGAGGAGTGAGCTCGGGCGCGGACCGGACAGAGCGAGCGGCTCATGGCAGCGTGTAGCGCAGGGCTGGAAACCGAGCCTTGCGCTACAGAGATTCCGGCTCGTCGGGGACACCCATCTTGGAGAGCCGATAGCGGAGGGCGTTGCGGGAGAGGCCGAGGAGGCGGGCGGCCTGGCTTTTATTGCCGCCGGCGCGGTGGAGTGCTTCCTTGATGATTTCGTCTTCGAACTGTTCGAGCGTCGTGCCCTCGGGCGGGAAAGCGGCAGCGTTGGTGGCGGGTGCGGCGCCGGGCTTCATGGGGGAAAGGTCCAGGCGGATATCCGCGACATCGATCACGTCGCCCGAGGAAAGCGCCACGGCGCGCTCGATGATGTTCTCGAGTTCCCGCACGTTTCCGGGCCAGTGAAACTCCATCAAGGCCTTCTGTGCGGCGGGAGTGATGCCCCGGATGGGGTTACCCGATTCGCGTGCGAAGCGCTCGATAAAGTGGTCAACCAGATAGGGAATGTCTTCCTTGCGCTCGCGCAGCGGCGGGATATTGATGGGGACGACGTTCAGGCGATAGTAGAGGTCTTCGCGGAAGGTGCCCTGTTCGAGCGCGGCGCGCAGGTCCTGGTTCGTGGCGGCGAGCACGCGCACGTCCACTTTCAGGGTTTTCGTTCCGCCCAGATGCTCGAAGTCCCGGTCCTGAAGGACGCGCAGCAGTTTGACCTGGATGGTTCCCGGCACGTCGCCGATTTCATCAAGAAAGATAGTGCCCTTATCAGCCAGCTCGAACTTCCCCGGCTTGGAACTGACTGCGCCTGTGAACGCGCCCTTCTCGTAGCCGAACAATTCGCTTTCCAACAGATTTTCCGGGATGGCGGTGCAGTTGATCTTGATAAAAGGCCCTGAGGCGCGGCGAGAATGCTGATGGATGGCGCGCGCGATCAAGTCCTTGCCCGCGCCGCTTTCCCCGCCCAGCAGGATGGTCGAGTTGGTGGGCGCCACGCGCTCCACCGTCGCGAGGACCTCCTGCATCTTGCCGCTGCGGGCCACAATGTTCTTGAACTCGTAGCGCTTGCCCAGCGCCTCGCGCAAGGAGCGGTTCTCCTCGCGCAGATCGTGAACATCGAGTTCCTTGCGGACGATGAGCTTCATCTCCTCCAGCGAGAAAGGCTTCAGGACGTAATCGCTCGCGCCCGCTTTCATGGCCTCCACGGCCGTCTCCACCGTGCCGTAAGCCGTCATCACGATGACGGGAATGCGAGCATCGGCGCGCTTCACCGCCTGCAAGAACTCCAGGCCATCCATGCCGGGCAACTTCAGGTCGGTCACCACCAGATCGATCTTTTCTTGGCGCAGGGTGTTCAGGCCGGTCTCTGCGTTCGAAGCAGTGTGGGTGGTATAGCCTTCCTCGGTGAGGTTCAACTCCAACAGCCGCAGCATCTTGGGTTCGTCTTCGACGATGAGGATGGCGGGCATGACGTTATTCGTTCAACCTCGCATAGCTTTCAGCCATCAGCGCTAAGCGAGAACGATTAGCCGTTCTCTTGACTGAAGACTGATAGCTGACCGCTGAAGGCTTTCTCCTCCTACCCCACCGGCAAGAATACCCGAAAGCACGCGCCTTTGCCCGGCTCGCTGGCCAGGCGGATGCGGCCGCGATGGTCGTCCACAATCTTGGAGACGATGGACAATCCCAGGCCGACGCCGGATGTTTTCGTCGTGAAGAAGGGATTGAAGATCTGCCCGCGCAGTTCGGGGAGGACGCCGGGGCCGCTGTCCTCAACTTCCACCTCAACACCGGGCCGGCCGTCGGAGTGGGCCACCGCAATCCTCACCTGGAGCTTACCACCTTTTGCCTCCATGGCCTCGTAGGCGTTAAGGAAGAGATTGGTAAATACCTGCTCACACAAATCCCCATCCACGGGGACCAGCGGCAGATTCTCCGCGTAGTGACGCTCGACCTGCACTTGCGCTTCGGGCCAGCGGTCGCGGACCGCCTTCAAGGCCCGATCGACGAGGCCGGGAATTTCCTGCGGATGAAGGTCCAGCTCGTGCGGGCGCGCAAAATCCAGAAAGCGGCTGACAATCGTGTTGAGCCGGTTGACCTCGCTGGAGATATAGCCCGCCAGCTCCGCTGTGACTGTGTCGGTCGTTTGCAGTTTCCGGTTGAGCATCTCGGCCGAACCTTTGATAACTCCCAGCGGGTTCCGGATTTCGTGTGCCAGGCCGGCCGAGAGCTGGCCCAAAGCTGCCAAGCGCTCCGCGCGGCGCGCCTCTTCCTGAATCTGCTCAAGCCGCCGGTTGGTTTCGGCCAGTGTCTCCGCCAACTCACGGTAGCGCTGCGCCTGGCGGCGGTTCTCGGTGACAAAACGGTTAATCACAATGGCGGCCAAAAAGAAGAACAAGTTGCGAATGGCCAGTTCGGTGGCATCTTCCACCGTCAGCTGGAACTCCCCGAAGACCCAGACCACGTCGAGGACCCAGATTAAGAACGAGCAGTAGACCGCCGAGGTCAGAGCCGTCCAAAGCAGTGTGGGCCAGGCCTCGAAGTACATTGCTGCCGTCACGACCGGCAGGTAGTAGATGAGGTAGTAGCTGGAGTCAATGCCTCCGGTACAGTTGACCACCACCGAGGCGAGCACAATCTTCAGGATGACGCTATAAGCGCGCCCCCGTGCCGGGACCAGGCTGATGAAGCGATGCTCGAAAATCTGGAAGACACCCAGCGCGAGCAGGGTGAGTTGCTTGTGGATTTCGAAGAAAGGCTTCAGCAGGGCTAGACCGACCAGGAAGGCTAGCCACAGGAGGTCCATCCAAGCGAGCTTGCGGTATTCCGGCTCAGCCATGGCGCACCAGTTTCCTGCACCAATTTAGCACGGTTGCGCTGCGGGAGGCGACAGGCGAGCAATTTGTGATTGAGGATTTGTGATTGACGATTGCCAGCCAATCGCAAATCCAAAATCGCAAATCTAAAATTCGAAATCACCTGGGCCAGCGTTCGATGACGATTTTCTTCTCCGTGTAGAACTCCACGGCGTCGCGGCCCTGAGCGTGCAGCGCGCCAAAGAAGCTGCCTTTCCAGCCACTGAAGGGGAAAAACGCCATGGGCGCCGCCACGCCGACATTGATGCCCACGTTGCCTGCCGGAACCTCGTGTCGGAACTTGCGTGCCGCGGCCCCGCTCCCTGTAAAAATCGAGGCGGCATTGCCGTAGGGGCACTGCTTTAGAATTTCGAGGGCCGCCTCCAGGGTCGGCGCGTGCATGAGGCTGAATACCGGTCCGAAGATCTCGGTTGTCAGAAGCGCGCTGCGCGGCGGAAGGTCATCCAGGAGAGTGGGGTTGACGAAGTTGCCCTGCGGGTAGCCGGGAATCTTCGCCCCTCTTCCATCCAGAAGCAGGTTTGCCCCTTCGCTCACGCCCTGGCCGATCAGGGCTTCGATGCGGGCTTTGCTCTGAGGGGTGATCACGGGCCCCATCCCGACGCCTTCATCCAAACCGTAGCCTACTTTGATTGAACTGGCAGCGGCTCGGATTGCCTCGGGAAACCACCGTTGCGCCTCACCCACGGTCACCGCTACCGCGACCGCCAGGCAGCGCTGCCCGGCGCATCCAAAAGCACTTTCACTCACCATTGGCGTGGTCGTTTCCGGGTCAGCGTCGGGGAGGATGACGGCGTAATTCATCGCTCCGCCTTGACATTGGACGCGTTTGCCGCTGGCGGCAGCGCGACTGTAGACGTACCCAGCCACCGGGCTCGAGCCCACGAAACTAATCGCTCGGACTGCCGGGTGGTCAAGCAGCGCGTCCACCGCCGCCTTGGCTCCGTGAACCAGGTTGACGACACCCGGCGGCAGCTTGAGGCGCTCCAGGAGCTGGAACACGCGCGCGATGGCGAGGGGGACTTTTTCCGAAGGTTTCAGAATGAAGGTGTTTCCGCAGGCGAGGGCATAGGGCAGAAACCACAGGGGAATCATCACCGGGAAATTGAACGGAGTGATGGCAGCGACTACGCCCAGGGGTTGACGGATCAGTGTCTCATCGATGCCGCGCGCCGCGTCCTCCAGGCTGTATCCTTGCATGAGGGTGGGAATGCCGCACGCCACCTCGACGTTTTCAATGGCCCGCCTCAGCTCGCCCCGTGATTCGGCGAGCGTCTTCCCGTTCTCCACGGTGAGAAGGCGCGCAATCTCTTCCCAATGTTCTTCCAGGAGTCGCTTCAGTTTGAAAAGATATTGAACGCGTTCTTCGGGCGGAGTGCGACGCCATTCAGGAAAAGCCCCCGCGGCCGCTTCCACGGCTTGGGCCACGTCGGCGGCACCCGACAGTGGGACCTGCGCGAGCACTTCGGCCGTCCCCGGGTTGACGACGGCAAGATGCTTACTGGTAGCGGCAGGGCGCCACTGGCCGCCGATATAGTTTGGCAATTGCGCACCGGTCTGCATTGGCGATTCCTCCTGCGTAGCGGGAAACAAGGATGGTCAAGGCCGCCAGCTCCTGCTTGCGCGACCCGTTACGATTCGCGGAAGTCAATCATCACCGGGGCCGCACGGAACCCGCGGGTCTTGATGGCAGCATAAGTCAACCCGATGGCAAACCAGATGCCACCGACGACTTTGGCGGGTGTCCGCAGGCCCCACCAGATCCAGAGGCAAAAGAGAAAACCAAACAGCGGCAGACACATGTCCGTGAACCAGCGGCGTTTGTGCCCGGGCACGCCGACGAAATAGTACTGTTGGATGGCGGCCAAGTTCACACCCATGAAGGCAAGAAACGCGCCGAAATTCAGCAGCTCCGCGGACTGGTCATAGGTGATGAACAAGGAGGCGACATAGGCCAGCAGGCCAATCATCCAGATGTTGTAACTCGGCGTGTTGCGCTTGGGATGAAGATAGCTGAAGAACTTGCGCGGCAGCACGTTGTCACGCCCCATGCCGAAAAGCAGACGCGCAGCGCCCAACGTGCCGGTCAGGGCGCTGCCAAAGCAAGCCAGGAGCGTCACCGCCGTCATCCCGCCGAAGAGCGCCACACCGCCCACCCGCCGGCAAACGTCCCAGAAAGCGGTCTCGAGATTCGGGAAGCCTTTGTAATCGGGCCAAATGCGCTGGCCCAGATAGACCTCCAGACCACCGAACAGCCCCGTGAACATGCAGACCAGCACCGCGGCCAGCAACACATTGCGCTTGGGGTTCTCGACGTCTTCCGCCAGGGTGGTCACGCCATCGAAGCCGATGTAGGTGAGCGCAGCCAAGGAGGTCGCGGCGCCAATGACCGGAAAGCTAAACGTCCGGGGATTGTAGAAGGGCTCGGTCGAGAGGATTCCACCCCAGCCTCCCGAGTGGAAGAGATAGCGAATTGCCAGGACGATGAAAGCCCCGATGACGAGAAACATGAAACCCAGAAGTACCCGATTGGCGCGCGCCGTGGCTCGGATACCGATCAGGTTCAGCCAAACCACCATCCCGACAAACAACAACGCCCCGACCGCGTAGGGGACCTGGGGCAGCAGACGGTGAATGGCTACCGCGACCCAGACGGCATTCAAGATGGGCTGGAGCAGGTAATCGAGGAACATAGCCCAGCCGGCCAGAAAGCCCAGCTGGGGATTAAGACCCCGGCCGACATAGGTGTAGGCTGAGCCGGCCGCCGGGTAGAGTGCGGCCATCCGCCCATAGCTGAAGGCCGTGATCATCATCGCCAGCATGGCGAGCAGGATCGTGTCCACAGTGTGGCCGTGTGAGCGGTCCTGCACGACCCCGAAAAGCGGAATGGGTGCGGTGGGCTGGATCAGGACAATGCCGTAGAAGATCAGGTCCCAAAGCGTGAGCACACGCCGCAAACGCGGCACGGCAGCCGGCGCAGTGGCTTGAACGTTGGTAGAAGCCTCGGTCATAGGGATTGCGCCAAAGGCTGCCTAGTATCGCATGGCGGCGGGGGAAAACTGAATGCCTAATGTCTTGAAGCGCCAAGAAAGCGCCAGCATCGCAGGCCCATCGTCGGTCGAACGACGCAGGCCTGCTGTGACGGGCGCGGTTGCCCTGCCGAGAGGCGCGGGGTAGAATCAACGCTTAGCATGCATGAGCTTGTCCAGATCGGGGCGTCGTCGCGGCGGACGCGGCGGCCGGCGTGGCTGAAGGTGCGCTTGCCGGCGGGCGACAACTATTTCGCGCTAAAGCGATTGATGCGCGGGCAGGCGCTCCACACGGTATGCGAGAGCGCCCGCTGTCCTAACATCGGTGAATGCTGGATGCATCGCACGGCGACCTTCATGATTCTGGGAGAGCTTTGTACGCGGCGCTGCGGTTTCTGCGCGGTGCCGAAAGGCCGTCCCGGTGGAAGGGTTGACTGGCGCGAGCCTGAGCGCGTGGCCGAGGCGGCCGTCCGCATGGGTCTGAAATACGCGGTGGTCACTTCCGTGGACCGCGATGACTTGAAAGACGGCGGGGCCGCGATTTTTGCCCAGACCATCGAGGCGCTGCGGCGGCGGATTCCCGGCTGCAAGGTCGAACTCCTGATTCCGGATTTTCGCGGCTCAGATGAAGCCTTGGAGGTTGTTCTGCGCGCTCGCCCCGACGTGCTGAACCACAACGTCGAGACCGTGCCGCGACTTTACAGCGCCGCCCGGCGGGGCGCGCAATATGAACGGTCGTTGCGCCTGTTGCGGCGCTCGCGGGAGATTGCCCCTGCGGTTCCTACCAAGTCCGGGCTGATGGTCGGCCTGGGAGAAACGCTCGAGGAAGTTTGTGCGGTGCTCCGTGACTTGGCCGCAGCAGGCGTGGATATCGTGACGATCGGCCAGTACCTGCGCCCCTCGCGCGAACAGTTGCCCGTGGCGCGCTTCTACACGCCTGATGAGTTCGCAGCGCTCAAGCAAGAGGGCCTTGGCCTGGGCATCCGCCACGTCGAGTCGGGTCCTCTTGTCCGCAGCTCTTATCATGCTGACGAGCAGACTACATCGCTTGAGAACGGCCTGATCCGTCCCTGACGCACGGGGATATTCAGACCAGGGCAATTTGCGTTGGTATGCGGAGAACCGGAGGCATCATGCCTAACAACAAACTGAACCGTCGGAGATTTCTTGCGGTCACGGGGCTGGGCGCAGTCGGCTTGGCGCGGTCGGAATCGCGCGCCGGGGCGCACGGAGCGCGCGAGATCCCGGAACGAAAGTTTTACACCGTCTTAAGTTGCGATCGGATTGGGGTCAAAGCCAATTTTCGGGAATCCGTGGATCTTGCCGTCAAGTACGGATTCGAGGGAGTGGACCCCGACCCCGAGTACTTCGCGCAGCTCTCCGAGAACGAATTGAAGAGGCTTCTCGACGAGCTGAAGTCCAAGAACCTGAAGCTCGGCTCAGCCGGTTTGCCGGTGGAATTTCGCCAGGATGAATTGACGTTCAGTGAGGGTCTGAAGAAACTGCCCGCCGTCTTCAAGATTCTTGAGAAAGCCGGCGTCCAGAGGGTAAGCACCTGGATCCTTTCGTTCAGCGACGAGCTGACTTACCTGCAGAATTTTCGGACGCACGCCTATCGCCTCCGGGCTTGCGCGGAAGTCCTGAAGGACCATGGGCAGCGGTTGGGATTGGAGTACGTCGGCCCCAAGACCTCGTGGCGGAGCCAGAGGCACCCCTTCATCCACACGCTGAGCGAGACCAAGGAGCTCATCGTGGCGATCGGCACGGGGAACGTGGGAGTGCAGCTCGACAGCTATCACTGGTTCAATGCCGAGGAGACCGAGCAGGACCTGCTGACCCTACGGAACGAAGACGTCATCACCGTTGACCTGAACGATGCGCCGGCGGGAACGCCGCTGGATAAGCAGGTGGACCTCTCCCGCGAGCTGCCTGCGGCAACCGGGGTGATTCCCGTCAAGGTGTTTCTGGACGCCCTGCGGAAGATTGGGTACGATGGGCCCATTCAGGCTGAGCCTTTTAATGCCCCTCTCCGTGCCCTGCCCTGTGACGAGGCCTGCGCAGCTACTGCCGCGGCCATGAAGAAAGCCTTGGCGCTCTGACCTACTGTAGGGGCGGTTTATGACCGCCGTCCATGGACTTGGGGCCCTACTCGGGAAACACCTCTTCGGGATGGCGGCGTTGGAGGGCGTCGCGCGCCGCGCGGCGAAGCGCTTGGCTCACTTCCGTATTGCCTCCCCCGGTGATTCTGTAGACCTCCCGATACCGGGTCTCACACTCCTGGATGTTGCCCATGCGGCAGTGCAGGCTTCCGATCAGCATCGGCCAGAGGGGGTTGTGCGGATATTCGTTGGCCAGCTGCTGGAAGAGCTCGAGGGAGCGAGCATACTGGCGTTCGTTGGGGCGGGAGTAATCTTTGGCCAAGTAGAACTTGGCCTCCGCGCGCGCCAAGTCACCCTTTTCCGCAGCCATCTGGAGCTGTTGCAGCCCACGCACGCGGTTCCCACCGGGGAGGCCGATGAAAAAACTGAGAATCTTGACGATTGCCGAGAGGGTGTCCACAAAATAGTTGTAGATCCCCACTCCCAGGTAGGCGTCGGTGAGGTTCGGGTCCAACTCCAAAGATTTGAGCAGGAGGGAGCGCATTTTCTTGCCCGCGCGCGCCGTAGGCAAATCCCTGTCCCGCAGGCCCTCGAGCCGCGCCCGTAGGGCATAGGCCATGCCCTGATAGAGGTAGTTTCGCGTTACGTCCTGCTGGGCGCGAATGCGGGCTTCGGACTTGCTGATCGTGGCATTGACCAGGTCCTTAAAGTGGGCGTCATAGGGTGTGCTGGGCAAGTCCGTGGCGGCAAACACGTCGGGGTCGGTCAGGTTGGCCGTGGCGTAGTAGATCCTCCACCAGACGGCATCGGCTTCGAGAAGGTAGCCCAGAGGGGACTGCGGGTCTTTCTTCTGGATGTCCCGAAAAATCTCAATGGCGCGGTCGAGATTGCCGTCCATCATCAAGTCGAGGCCGTGACGCCCGAGTGCGCGGGCTTCAGCGTCTCCCAGAGCCTGCGCAGCCACCTCCTGGGCCCACGCGCCCGTGCTGACCGCCGCCCACAGCGAGAGCAGCGCGAGGCCCTTCAGGAGTGATACCCGATTATTCCCCATATTCCATCCTGACAAATCCGCCTCGCGAGAGCAGACTGCTTCTGCCTGAAGGGTCCTTAGGACGGGGAGCCTTTGAGCCAGCCCACGAGAATGTCATTACCTTCGACGCGCACTTCGTAGAGTGAAACAGAATGCCCGCCGGGATGGTCCGGCTGTCCTGTGCGCACATCAAACGTCCAGTCATGCCAAGGGCAAGCAAGCACGTGATTCTTGAGTCGGCCGTTTGCCAGCGGGCCGCCCATGTGCGGGCAGATGGCATTGATGGCGTAGAACTTGCCCTCCACCCGACAAAGGGCCATGGGCTTATCGTGGACGAGGATGTGTTTCACCGCGCCTTCGGGAATCTCCCCTACCTCGGCTGCTTTCACAAACGGCGGCTGCTTACCCATGAACCGATACTCCTTCTTTGTGTCGGACGAAGCGGGCAGTTGTTATAGCAGATTTTTCTTTCTACGGGGCGTGGGAAAGCACAGCTTCCTTCTCCACAGTGTGAGTCAATGGTCCCAACTTCAGCCGGGCATCGCCGAAGCCATGAAAGACTCGGATGTTGGCGGATTGGGCAAGCGGCTTGCCATCCAGGCTGCGCAGGGTAAAGAGCGGCGCCGCGGAATAAGTGAGCCCATTCCAGGTCAGCGCGCGAAACGCCACGAAGGTAGGCGACTCAATCAAGAAGCCGTAGGGAGGCAACAAAACAGCGCCGCCCGTCTTCGAGCGGTGCTGAAAACTCTTGCGGCTTCCGTTGACGATGACTTCTACCCGCGCCGCGCCTTCCCCAAAGACCGTGCGCTGTACTTTGCGGTCAGGCGTCAAGAACTGGTGTTGGTTCAATTGCATCTGCGCCGTAAGTTCGTGGAGGGGCGAGAGAATCTCGTAGGTGTTCTTGACGAACCGGTCGAAGGGATGAAGCCCTTCCGCCCAGCCACGGTCAGCGCGGGTGAAGAGCGCCGGGTCGGCTGTCGGCTGGGCCGGGGCACTCGCGGGCGGTGCGGCCACCGCCTTTTTCCAATAGAGGTGGGCGGGGATGTCGTGATAGTTGAGTGGCCGCCCGATGCTGAGGTGGTACAGGACGTATTCCGCGGACTTGGTAATGTCGAAGCCGTATTTTCCGTAGAGCGCGATACTGTCTCGATAAACGATCTCAAAAAGGGGCACTGACACTCCACCGACCCTCTTCATCTGCTCCAAGCCGTGGAAATAGGTCCCGTCCACTCCCGTGAGGCCTTCGAAGAAATCGCTATGCGGGATGGCCCACTCGCGCCCGTCCTCGCTGCCGAAGATGCCGAACAACTCGCGTGCGTAGTCGGAAAGGGCCTGCTTCCACTTCATATCGTCGGCGCGGGTCAGGGGATGCTGCGGGTCGAAGCACTCCTGAAGCCCTGCGGCATAAGTGGTGTCAATGAAGTAGGAGTTTGCCTCCGTCAGCTTCTTCACCGCCGGCAGATTCTGTGGCCGCTTCGCCAATTCGAGGGCTTGCCGGGAACAGGTCAGATACGCTCGTCCGCCCCACCATTTCCCGCCCTTCACCAGACTGCCGTCGGGGCGTTTCATGATGAGGTTCTCGTCCCAGGAAGGGGAGTCGCGATAGATATCCTGATAGTTGTCGTGCAAGCACAAGAGATATCCCAACTGCATCACCCGCCGCGTGCAGCGCGCGAGCGCCTCGTTACCACCGCATTCCGGAGCGGCGGGGAGAATATCCGGATGCTGGTTGTCGTAGCCGCGATGAGTCCATCCCCCCATCACAAACAGGACTTTGTCCAGTTTCAGATCGTTCTTCAGGTGTTCAGCCACTTGGGCTGCTTCGTCAAACGTCCAAACCACCTTGACGACTTCCTCCTTGGTGCTTTCCTCATTCATTTCGCGGTCCAGGAGCGCCCACAATTTGAAGTTGATGGCCCCGAAGAGCTTGGCGCGTTCCGGGTTCCCTTTCAGCTTTTCCGCCCAGGGCACGAGCAACCCCCGCTGGGCAGCGATCTCGCGGTACGCCTTCGCGATGGTCACGTAGTCGCCGCGGCCGGTGAACCGGACCTGAACCGCGTGGGCGGACTTACGCAACACGAGTGACGTGGAGAGCACTTGCTTCCCTCTGACCCCGGCCGCTTGGGGCATCTCACTTCTCACTTCTGCCGCCACATAGGGGTCATCCCAGGTGAGCAGCGCCGTGGC
>Ga0315282_10002922_pt1 | contig 30959 bp, 32 predicted proteins | sample YL17G07_20_MG_FD_203693 | JGI IMG/M metagenome (GOLD analysis project Ga0315282, IMG submission 203693) | Sediment microbial communities from Yellowstone Lake, YNP, Wyoming, USA - YL17G07_20 | ecosystem: Environmental > Aquatic > Freshwater > Lake > Sediment | place: USA: Wyoming | collected... | reverse complement strand
GAATAATTTATAGGAGATTCTTCATAATAAACTTATTTGTAACGTCAAACTAGTATAAAAATACCATCCAGGAGAGTTAGTAAGAGGATATTTTAAAGTTTCCTCCACGCAAAAAGTTGAAGAGCCCTACATTTTTACCCATTACTCATTACCCTTTATGTTATAATATATAGAAATTATTATGCAGGAGGTATTATGGAAGATTCTGTCAAAGTTATAGACGAATTTGGAAATTACGTCGATTTCCAAGTAATGGACATATTCAGCATAAAAGACAAAGAATATATTATCCTTGCGCCCCAAGATGAAAGTGGGGAAGCCTTTATAATGAGGATAGAAGGAGGAATGCTCAAAGAACTTACAGATGAAGAATTTATGGAAGTAGAACTCTACCTTACCTCCGAGCTTGAGGATAGAGAGGTTAACTAGAGCTATGGTTAAAGACACTTTCTATATAACAACTCCTATATATTATGTAAATGCATCTCCTCACATTGGACATGCTTATGCTACAATTACAGCGGACGTAATAGCTAGATTCAAGAAGATGTGGGGATATAAAGTCTTCTTTTCTACAGGGACTGATGAGCATGGACAGAAAATCTTAGAATCTGCAAAGGCTCTAAACTGGAGTCCTCAAGAGCATGTGAATAGTTATTCTCAAGTATTTAAAGATGCCTGGAAGAAATTGCATATATCCTATGATGATTTTATTCGTACTACTGAGCCAAGACATGAGAAAGTAGTCAAGTATATAGTTACAAAACTCTATGAACAGGGGGATATATATAAAGGCATATATGAAGGATGGTATTGTGTCCCCTGTGAGACATTTCTACAGGAAGGCGAACTAAAAAATGGAAATTGTCCTAACTGTGGAAGACCTGTTATATGGAATCAAGAAGAAGATTACTTCTTTAAGATGTCAAAGTATCAAGATAGACTATTGAATTATGTAGAAGATAATCGAGACTTTGTAAAACCTGATACGAGAAGGCAGGAACTCTTAAATAGAATAAAACTCGGGATAAAGGACCTATGCATCTCAAGGAAAGGTCTTAGTTGGGGAATTCCAATTCCCTTTGCCGAAGGTTATTCTATATATGTATGGGTTGATGCACTTATAAACTATCTTACAGTAATTGGATATCCTAATGATAAAGAAAGATTTGAAACATTTTGGCCAGCAACCCATCTTGTCGGTAAAGATATAATGTGGTTCCATGCTGCTATATGGCCAGCGATACTAATGGCACTTGGTGTTGACCTTCCAAGACAGGTATTTGTTCATGGATTTTGGACAGTAAAACAGGAAAAGATGTCTAAGAGTAAAGGGAATGTCATAGACCCTATAGAAATGGCAAAAGGGTTAGTTTCTAAGGGGTTTGATGAAGATATAGCTGTAGATGCTGTAAGGTACTTCTTAATGAGGGAAGTGCCTCTAGGATTAGATGGGGAGTACTCAGAAGAAAGTTTCATTCATAGGGTCAATTCAGACCTTGCTAATGACCTCGGAAATCTATTCTTTAGAAGTGTAGGAATCATAAACAAATATGGAGAAGGAATAATCCCTCAAGAAGGAGTAGTAGCAGATGAACTCCTAGCCATTAAAGAAGGCATAATAAGTCATCTTGACATTTCAATGACATCCTTTGAATATACAAAGGTCATTACAGATATATGGATGTTCATAAATGCTATTAACAAGTATATAGACCAACAAGCTCCATGGGCTTTAATGAGAGAAGGAAAGAAGGGAGAATTTAGCGATGTAATGTTCAATATATTTGAAGGAATAAGGGTTGTTGCTATCCTTATTTCTCCATTTATGCCTATGGCATCTAAGTATCTCCTTGAAAACTTAGGTTTAGGTTTAGATTCTTCTCTAAAGAGAGATGCCTTAAAAGGTTGGGGAAGACTTAAATCAGATTGGAAGATTCCAGAGGTAAAACCCTTATTCCCAAGAATAGAGGTGTAAATATGGAAGAAATCACTATAGAAGAATTCCAAAGAATAGACTTAAGAGTAGGTAAAATTATAGAGGCGAAAAAAGTTGAAGGGGCAAAGAGACTTTTACAATTTATAGTAGATATAGGAGACGAGTATCGTCAGCTTATAGCTGGTATAGCAGAATCTTACAAACCTGAGGACATTATAGGGAAAGAAATAGTAATAGTGGCAAATCTAAAGCCAGCAGTTATAAGAGGAATTACATCTAATGGAATGCTTCTAGCAGCATCAAATAATGATGTAATCTCTATACTTTCACCTGATAAAGAGATGCCACCAGGGTCTAAAGTAAAGTAAAAATTGCTTACAGATACTCATCTTCACTTAAATGAATACGAAGATATAGAGGATATCATTGAAAGGGCACGTAGAGTAGGGGTTGAAGGTTTCATTACTGTAGGTTATGATACCCAATCTAGCAAGACTTCTCTCTCTTTGACTAAAAGATATACCGATGTATACGCTATACTTGGAGTACATCCTCATGATGCAGATGAGTGTAATGAAGATTTCCTAAATTGGATATCTCAAAATATTTCTGATAAAAAAGTCTTAGGGATAGGAGAAACAGGATTAGACTATTACCGAAAACTATCTCCGAAGGAAGAACAGATAATTGCCTTTAAAAAACAGTTAGAACTTGCCAAAAAACTTTCTCTTCCTGTAACTCTCCACATAAGAGATGCATATGATGAAGCCATAGAAATCTTAAAAGATTATAGTGTTAGAGGGGTATTCCACTGTTTCTCAGGAGAACTAATTCATTTAGAAAAGGCAATCTCTCTAGGCTTTTTTATAGGTTTTGACGGTCCTGTAACGTTCCAAAATACTAAGAAGATTGTAGAGATAGTAAAAAATTGTCCTCTAGACAGGATTCTCTTAGAGACAGATGCCCCTTATCTGGCACCAGTTCCCTTTAGAGGGAAGAGAAATGAACCTAGCTATCTACTATATATAGCAGAGAAAATAGCCAGTATAAAAGGGATACCTTTAGAAGAATTAGCTAAGATTTCAGTCGAAAATACAAAGAGATGCTTTCCAAGGTATGCGTCTTAAAGATATACTCTTTCCTCAAAAATGTGGAATCTGTAAGAAGTTAAGTGAAAAAACTATATGTGATGATTGTCTTTCTCATATTACTCTTATCAAAACACCAATCTGTGAAGTCTGTGGAAGACCTATCTCTGAAGGGACAATCTGCTATCAGTGTAAAATAGAGCCACCATACTTCTTTAGAGCCCGCTCTTATGCTATCTACGAGAATGTAATGAGAAATGCCATTATAGAGTTTAAATTCAATCAAAAGATAAAGATAGGTAAATATTTAGGAGAGCTTCTTGGGAATTTTGCCAAGAAGCTAAACTGGGATGTAGATGTAATAGTACCAATTCCTCTATCTAAAAATAGACTAAAGACAAGAGGTTTTAATCAGGCAGAGATTATAGCTAGAGAAGTCGGTGAGTTACTAGAGATACCTATAGTAGATGGGCTCAAAAGAATAAAAGAAACAAAGTCTTCTATAGAATTAAGCCCAAGAGGGAGAAGAGAAAATATTCATATGGCATTTCTTCTATCTGAACCAAAGCTTAAAAGGAAAAAGGCCTTGATAATAGATGATGTATATACTACAGGTGCCACAGTAAATGAAGCAGCAAAAACATTAATAGAAAGAGAGATAAAAGAGGTAAGAGTTTTAACCTTAGCAAGAGAATTATGAAAATATAGGCGACCCAGAGGGTCGCCCTAAAAACTAAATCTTTTCAAAATCTTCTTTAGGAGCACCACACTCTGGACAGACCCAATCTTCAGGTAATTCCTCAAATGGAATCCCTCCAGGGACTCCATTTGAGGGGTCCCCCTTTTCTGGGTCATAGATGTACCCACAAATACTGCACTGCCACTTCTTCATCCTATCCTCCTATAAGTTGGTTTTGATAATTCTCTAACTTGCACCCTTCAACATCTTTTACCTTTACAGGTACATTTAAAAAATTAGATTCATATACAGTCATACTTATTGCCTCATCCTTTAAGCCTACAACACCTGTAGTTTCAATCTCTCCCTTCCCAAGGACAGCATCATAGAATTCTTTCAGCTCTATAGCGATAGTATCTGTAATACCATTAGGGAAAAACTTATCTTTTTCTTGGCTAGAAAGACTAGCCATAAATTCTTTCTCTAGTTGTTCCCTCGGTATATTATCCGTTCCTATGTATAAGCCTTCATTCCATACTATACATCCTTTATCACCATAGATAGCACGAAAATTCATCTGTTTCCCTGGGGCAGAATTGGTAAGGACCCAGACACCTATTACTCCATTCTCAAATTTAAGTGTAGCCATAGTAGTATCCTCCACTGTTATTTCAACAGGGTCTATTAATAGGTCTTTATTTTTAAATCTAATGGGATTATAAGTCTTTGAAATAGCATAAATCTCTTCTACCTCTCCAATATGATATCTAAACAGATCTGCAAAATGGACACCACCATCAAGAGTCCATCCACCACCGGATAACTCTTTATGGTCTCTCCATCCCCAATACCATAGTCTCTCAAAGATATCTTCCCAGTATAGCATCCTTAGCTTCCCTATTCTTCCCTCTTTAATAACCCAGTTTATCGTCCTCTCAGAGAGGGCACGTCTATAATTCTCTGCCACTTGAAGGATACAATTATTTTTCTCTGCTGAGTCTAAGACCATACGTCCTGTCCTAATAGTAAGAGCCAGAGGTTTCTCTATAATTACATGCTTCTTCGCATCCAGACATTTGATTGCTAGGTTATGATGGTCTTTGTGAACAGTGCATATATCTACTGCTTGAAGTCCTGGTTCATAAGAAAGCATTTCATCAACATTAGTATAAACAGCTGGTTTATATCCTTGGAATAGAGCTATATCTTCTGCCATTTTGTTAGCTCTAGTCCCATCTATATCGCAAGTAGCAATTACCTCAAATGTCCTTATCCCATTTTCCCATAAAATCTTAAGTCCTCTTAAATGAGCACCTGCAATTCCCCCACATCCTATAAATGCAGTCTTTACTCTATCCATAAATATTCCTCCTATCTTGGTTTACTAGAATCTTTCATAATAAATTCACCAATGGCATTATTGCGCCAGATATAATTGGCACACTTAAGTTATCATCAGTTGGAAATGGTAAGAATTTAGCCAATGCAGCATCCAATAAGAATCGAGATTATAGAATTTAAAACCATATCTCTATCTTGGCTTTGCTAGAATCTCCTTTATCTGAAAGGATAGAAAATCCCTTGCTGAAGAAGGTTTTACCACAATCGCAGTATCCGCACCTCTATCTGTACCACCAATGGCTATCGTCTCTTGATTGACATCTATAAGTCCAGCTTCTACAGCCATAATAGTAATTTCTACCGCAACCTTCATCCCTTGTGAGAATCTCCTCAAGACTTCCGCTACAATCTCATTTGGATTATGACCACCAAATTTTGAAGAAAAACTAGAACTAACATCATCGCCTAAGGCATGAAGACATGTGAGGATTTTAGCCCCTTTTGATTCTAACTCTTTCCTGACTTCTTCTTTCATAATCCAGCCTTCTTTAGTAAAACCATAGGATATTGTAACTATAACTAAATTTACATCCAAACCTTTAAAGACTTCTATAGCCTTTTTACCAGTCTCTCCATAGGTAGAAGCAACAACAATCTGTCTAATCCCTAATGCCTTTACCCTTTCTTTTGCAATATTAAGGGTAGTTTCAGTATTTTCCGCCCCTCTATTCTCAAAATATTTAACTACAACATCCATCTAAATCCCTCCCTTAGTAATTAATAGTTATAAGATTATATCACAGAACAATAACATCGTGATCTGTAATCAAAATTTTACCTCCTGGAAACTTATAGTATAGTTCTACAAAAAACTCTCAGGAGGTGACAAATGCTTAAATTAATAGTTGATATTTTACAACAATATTCTCTAAATAAAAAGGCTGCCCAGAATATTACATTTGGAAAGGAAATAAGGCTTGGGAAGCTACAGAAAGGTAAATATTTAGGATATTTAAGAGGAGATTTACTTATAAAAGTAGCCATAGACAAGGTAAGAAAAATAAAGTAATCTTAGCATATGATTCTGAGTTTATAAATAGGACCATATTACATATAGCATTAGTTTATATAAAGAGGATGCAATGTGAGGAATATCATAAGGAGATAAAGGATGGGCTAAACCTATTAGATTTAAATGCGACTTATTACAAAGAGCCGTACAACGAAGAATTAATGTTAAGGTACCTAATAGTATTGATATTTTCAGTGATAATAGGATTATTTTTAGGGAAGGTATTTACAGAAAGAGAAGGGAGATATTTAAAGTATGTAGTTTCTGACAAGAAGGAATTAAGTTATTTGGGTTTAGCAGTAGTTTTACTAAAGCTTGAGAAGGAATTTGTGCCCATTGTGTTAGAATGTTTCAAGCGCTCTTTATTAAGGGATGGGCAAAATGATTACAAAACAATAACACTGTTGACAAACACAGGTTCTATCCTATACACTATAAGAAAAACTATTAAAGGGGAGATTTAAATGCACAGAGATATAATTTTTTTAGTTTCTATATTATTAATTTTAATAGTGACTATCCCTAAAGAAGCATTTGCCTGGGGAGGGCATAGGGAAGTTACATATTATGTTTTAAAAGACATAGAATGGCTAAAAGATTTCGATAAAATTACAATTACTCCTTATACATATACTATGGATGAGGACAACCCAAATTACATAGTCCTTTACAAAGAAGGAAATATAGGTGATACTACAGACGCTTTAACTATACTAACTATTTATTGTGAGGAACCAGACTGGGACTTAGATAAAAATGTAGACTCTCTCATTTTTAGAGGTATGAGATGTATAGGACTTGATAGTAGCCACTGGAGACACGGATACTGGGTAATCTCTGAAGGGTTTATAGAACTTGGAGGAGCTGTAGAGCGAATAGAATACTTCTTTAATATGAGCATTCTAGCTTTCAAGAATAATGATCCGTATTGGGGATTTAGATTTCTAGCTAGAAGCATCCATTATCTTGAAGATATTACACAACCACAGCATACTTATCCTATTCCTGGGAGAGTGATATTAGAGTATCTCTTTAATATCAATCCATTAATATTAGTGGGAATGAACCATCATTTTGCCCTAGAAGGATATCAAGGGTATAATGTCCGCATTGGTTATCCTCCTTTTATTAATGCCATAATAAATGCACAACCCATTGAGATAGAAGATGTAAGGTCTTTTTCTAGAGAAGCAGCTCTAAAAAGCAAAAGAGAAGCCCCCAAAGTTTGGGAGCTTCAATCTAAACTCTATGGAGGGAAAATAGACGAACCTATAGAATTTCAGTGGTATCCCAATATAGAGACTGACGAAACCTTAAAAGCACAATACGACAATATCATCATAAAACAGTTATCTGACCTTTCCTCTCGGGTAAAAGGACTAGTGCTTTATGTTGGCAAAGTACTGGAAAGTCTCTCTTATCCCATCTCTCAAAGAGGTATTAGGTCTCCATCCGAGGAACTCACTGGCTCTCTTATAACTAAGAGCTATACGTCTTACCTCTCCTGGCCTAGGCGTCTCATAAACCACAGGAAAATCTCTTCCCGAGGCCCTTCTTAAAACTTCTATTAGTTGATTGACACTTGTCTCTATGCTAGTTCCGATATCGTAGATACCAGTTGGTGCGGTAAGAGCCTTCATATTGGCGTCTACTACATCCATAACATAGACATAGTCTCTAGTCTGTTCACCATCCCCATATACAATACAGGGCTTACCTAAAAATATCCTCTCAGAGAATATGGCTACGACTCCAGCCTCTCCAAATGGGTCTTGACGTGGTCCATAGACATTAGCATATCTAAGAGCTACATATTCTAAACCAAAGACACTGTTATAGTAATTAAGATATATCTCTATAGACCTTTTACTTACTCCATAAGGAGAAATAGGTAAAGCGGGTGTATTCTCATCAGCCAAACCATTCACTTCTCCGTATATGGCTCCTCCTGTAGAAGCAAAGATCACCTTTTTTATATTGTACTTTTTCGAAAGTTCAAGAATATTAAGAGTACCTATTATGTTTACTTCTGCATCATAAGCAGGGTCTTCTACAGAACGTCTTACATTTATCTGGGCAGCATGATGGTCTATTATGTCTGGTTGTATAAGAGAAAATACTTTATCTAATTTCTCCACATCTCTGATATCTACCTCATAGAAATTAGCATTTGGATTTATATTTCCCCTCCTACCACTTGAAAGATTATCTACTACTGTTACAGTATGTCCTGCCTTTACAAAGGCATCTACTACATGAGATGCAATAAAGCCTGCTCCGCCTGTTACAAGTACCTTCATATTAACCTCCTTCTTAAGCCCTAGGATGAGTTTTCTTATAAACTTCTTTTAATCTCTCTAATGTAACATGTACATACTTTTGAGTAGTGGAAAGGTCAGAATGTCCCAGAAGCTCCTGAACTGCCCTAAGATCAGCCCCATTTTCTAAAAGATGTGTAGCAAAAGAATGTCTCATAGTGTGAGGGCTGATATCTTTCCCTACTCCATATCCATACCTCTCCATCATACGTTCAATACTCCTTGGAGAGAGCCTAGTTCCATTTTTGTTTAAGAATAAAGCGTCTTCTCTTTCATTCTTAACTAAGATAGATCTTACCTCTTTTAGATATCTTTCAAGACTTTTTATAGCATATTCACCAAAAAAAACTATACGCTCCTTATTTCCCTTTCCTTTTGTTATAGCCTGATTATTTCCTTTTATGTCAGATACATTTAGTCTAGTAAGTTCACTTATTCTCATTCCTGTAGAATATAAACACTCTACTATAGCCCTATCCCTTATCCCTAATGGAGTGCTAACTGGAATATTATCTATAAGTAACTTGACCTCATTTTGGGTAAGGAAGTTAGGTAGAACCTTCATCAATTTAGGAGAAAATAAGCTTACTAGAGGATTACTATCCAGAATATTTCTCTTTACCAAAAACGTATAGAAGCTTCTCAAAGTAGAAAGTTTTCTTACAATAGTACTCCTAAGATTACCTCCCTCGGTAAGAAAAACAATAAATTCCCTAAGGTCTTCCTTTGAGGCTGATATAAGGTCTTTATCTTCTTTAAATTTTAGAAAATCAGAAAATTGAATCAAATCGTTCTCATAAGCCTTAATTGTATTCTCTGTTGCCCCTCTTTCTGAACGCATATACTTTAAAAATAAGTCTAGGAGATACTCATTAGATTTGAATTCCATTACAGTACTCCTTTAATCTATTTAGAGCCCTCTCAGAGGTTAATCTATGTCTTTCTTTTCTAGACTTGGCTTCTACAACCGGCATAATTCCATAGCTTACTCCTATAGGTTGAAAGTTTTCTGGGTCACAAGAAGTGATATACCTTATTAGACTACCTATAGCAGTTTCCTCAGGGAATATAAGTAGAGGCTCTTTTTTTAATAATCTATACACATTTATCCCAGCAATAAGTCCAGTGGCAGAAGATTCTATATATCCTTCCACTCCTGTTATCTGTCCAGCAAAGAAAACGGACGCATCAGACCTTAGATTAAGGGTAGGATCTAACAGTGATGGGGCATTTATAAATGTATTCCTATGCATTACACCAAAACGGACAAATTCCGCATCTTCAAGTGCAGGGATAAGCCTAAAAATTCTTTCCTGCTCTTTCCATTTGAGTTTTGTCTGAAAACCTACCAACCCTAACAGATTACCATCCCTATCTTCTTTTCTAAGCTGAACTACAGCATAAGGCATCTTCCCAGTATAAGGGTCTATCAATCCCTTAGGCTTCATAGGACCATAGCGTAAAGTATCTCTACCTCTTCTAGCGATTTCCTCTATGGGGAGACAAGCCTCATAGAATATATCCTTTTCAAACTCTTTTAGTGGTACAGTTTCTCCAGAGATAAGTGCCTCATAAAATCGATTATAAGTCTTCTCATCCATTGGACAATTCTGATAGTCTGAACCATACCCATACCTAGAAGCCCAAAAAGCCTTACTTTCATCCACAGAACTTCTAGCTACTATAGGACTTGTAGCATCGTAGAAGTATAAAAAATCCTCTCCGAGCTTCTCCCTAAGAGCTCTAGCAAAGTCTCCTTCAGTTAATGGACCTGTAGCAATAATAATAGGTCTTTCATTTGGAAGTCCCTTACACTCTTTGCGAATCACATATATATTAGGATGTTCTAAAATTCTCTTTGTAATACCAACACTAAATTTCTCCCTATCAACTACTAGAGATTTTCCCCCAGGGATAGCATTGGCTTTAGCCTCTTCCACAACAAGAGAGCCCAGGAGAGTCATCTCTTCCTTTAAAAGCCAGCTGGCATCATACGGGGTATTAGACTTTAAGGAGTTACTACAAACTAATTCACTAAAATAGCCCGTCTTATGGACTGAAGTAGAAGTATATGGCCTCATTTCATATAATATTACCTCTACCCCTTTATTAGCCAGATAATACGCTGCCTCACTTCCAGCTAGCCCAGCACCGATTACAGTTACAGCCATATTTATTCACCACTTGTCTTTGCCTTTCTTCTACCTAAGAACACATAATCACATTCAGGATTACTGCATTTCCTATAAGTATTTCCCTTTTTAGAACGAGCAAGAACTATAGGATAGCCACACTTAGGGCACTTCTTGTTTGTGGGTTTATCCCAAATTACAAAGTTACACTCTGGATATCTTGAACATCTATAATAGTATTTACCCTTTTTAGATTTTAAACCTACAATCTCGCTACCACATTTAGGGCACGTTATCCCAGTAGACTTTGTCATGGGTCGTGTATATTGACATTCTGGATAACCAGAACACCCAATGAAAAAGCCAAATCTTCCTCTTTTTGGTACTAAAGGCTTTCCACACTGAGGACAATTGCCAAGAAGATTATTTACCTCTGCCTTTTCAGTAGCTTCTTTAAGTTGTTTTTCAAAGTCTACATAGAAATCCTTTACTATTTTTTCCCAATCCTCTTTATCCTCTTCAATTCTGTCTAAATCCTCTTCTATCTTGGCAGTAAAATTAGGGTCCATAATATTGGGGAAAAACTTTGTAAGTAACTCTGAGACAGTCCTACCTAAAGGTGTCGGTCTAAGTATATGATTCTCAACTGTTACATAGCTTCTATCAATGATGGTTTCTACAATTGTAGCATAAGTACTCGGTCTTCCTATCCCCTTTTCTTCTAATAATTTAATAAGAGATGCCTCTGTATATCTTGGTGGAGGTTGAGTAAAATGTTGTGATGGTATAAGCTCTAAAAGTTCCACAGGTTCTTTAGCATCTAACTTCTCTAAAGGAAAACTCTCTTCCTCTTCTTCTTTTCCCATTACAGCCTGATACCCGGCAAATATCAATCTAGAACTGGTAGCTCTAAAGAGATAATCTTTCCCAAGTATATCTACAGATATCAAAGAGTAAATAGCATCCGCCATCTGAGATGCAATAAACCTTTTCCAAATAAGTTTATACAGGGCAATCTGTTCACTTGTAAGATATTTAGATACTTTTTCTGGTGTTCTTTCTACTGAAGTTGGACGAATAGCCTCATGTGCCCCTTGAGCACTCTTAGCAACCTTATAAACCTTAGGCTTCTCAGGGAGGTACTCTTTACCATACTGATTTAAGATATATTCTCTTGCCATCTTTATGGCCTCATCAGATACCCTTACTGAATCTGTCCTCATATATGTTATAAGCCCAACTATTGTATCCTCTATATTCAGTCCTTCATAGAGTTGTTGTGCAATAAGCATAGTCTTATGAGGAGAAAAACCTAGTTTTCTGGAAGCATCCTGTTGAAGAGTACTCGTAATGAATGGGGGAGATGGAGAACGCTTTCTTTCCCATTGCTTTATTCTAGAGATTTTAAATTGGGCATCCTTAAGCTCTTCTACTATTTCCTTTGCCTTAGATTCATTAGGTATGACTATCTTTTCTTTTCCTTTTGATACAAGCTTAGCTTTAAAGATGGTATCATTCTGAGAGAACTTTCCCTCTATCTCCCAATACTCTTGTGGGATAAAGGATTCAATCTCCTTTTCTCTATCACATATAAAACGAAGGGCTACAGACTGAACCCTTCCTGCACTTAGATCATTTTTTAAAAGTTTCTTCCATAAGAAAGGACTGAGTCTGTATCCCACAATTCTATCTAAGACTCTTCTACCTTGCTGGGCATTCACTCTAGCAATATCAATAGGTTTTGGGTCTTTTAGGCTATTAAGGATTGCATTTTTCGTAATTTCATGAAATTCTATTCTGCATCTCTCATTCGGGTCTACTTTTAAGATATTTGCTAAATGCCAAGAGATTGCTTCTCCTTCCCTATCAGGGTCTGTGGCAAATAAAATAGCTTCTGACTTGGACTTAGCTTCTTTCAGCTCTTTTATTACTGGTGCTTTACCTCTAAGGGTAACATACTTTACTTTTATCTCATTTCCAACTATATCTAATCCAAACTCTGACTTTGGAAGGTCCTTTATGTGTCCCTGAGATGCTTTCAATATATAGCCTTTCCCTAAGTAATGAGATATAGTCTTTGCTTTTGCTGGTGACTCTACAATTATTAGTGTCTTCTTATTCATCTTTCCTCTTCAATATTCTTCCCGGTAATCTCTCTAATATTCCTTTTAACTCTAATCTAGTAATTATAATATTAAATTTACTTGTCTCTAGTCTACTCAATTCTATAAGCTCTTCCTCCAATCTAGGTTCAGTCAACAAATTCCATATTAACATTTCTTCCTCTTCGAGCTTAGGAGTAGGTTTTCTTGTAAAAGTAGGTATTATATTTAACTCTTCCAAGATATCCTCCACTGATGTAACAGGTTTTGCCCCATCTTTTATGAGCTGATTAGTTCCCTGACTATTTTCACTATCTATATTTCCAGGTACAGCACACACCTCTCTCCCCTGCTCTAAAGCGTAGTTAGCAGTTATCATTGCCCCACTTTTTATGGAAGCCTCTACTACTACAGTGAGCTGTGTAAATCCACTTATAATTCTATTCCGTCTTGGAAAGTGCCAGGCTTCAGGTTTATCTCCAAGGGAAAACTCACTAATAAGACATCCCATTTTGCTCTCTAACATAGATTTTCTCAAGGTTTTGTTCACTCTCGGATATAAGACATCTACCCCTGCTCCTAAGACCCCTATAGTAAAACCTCCCCTTTCTAAAACCTCCATATGGGCTACAGTATCTATTCCATAGGCAAATCCACTTACTACACCTATTTTGTTCTCTACAAGCTGATGGACTATCTTCTTTGTAGCGTCTATCCCATATCTAGTTGGTCTACGTGTCCCTACAATACTTATAAAGGCGTTCTTTAACCAGACTTTTTCTCCTAATACATAGATAATTGGCGGAGGGTCTAAAATCTCTTTTAATAAAATAGGATATTCTTCTGAAGAAAGAGGAACTATATCTACTCCTAAATCTAACGCCCTTTTGTATTCTTCTTCAGCCTTATTCCTTAGATAGCTCAATTTTTCCCTATCAAGTGAAAGAGAGTCTATTATCTCTTTAGGAGAGATGCCTGTAGAAAATAAGTCTTTTATAGATTTACATCTTCCTGTTAAATTCAGAATAATCCAATCCTTTAGGAAAATCTCTTCTCCCAATACTTCCTATCCAATATCCTATACTGAGTGGCTTCTAAAATATTCTCTTCTCTTATATCCTCACTTGTTTCCAAGTCTGCTATTGTTCTTGCTACTTTTAATAGTTTATCATAAGAACGGGCACTGAGTCTAAATTTATCTACAATCTCTCTTAGAAGATTCTGAAGAGCGGGCTTTAATCTGCAATATTTCTTTATATCACTAGGCTTCATAAGACCATTTGCCCTTATCCCTTCTCTAAATCTTGAAGCCTGAAATTCTCTTGCCATTTCTATATGTTTCTTTATACTGCTAGAATTTTCACTAGAAGAACCCTTTATAAGTGTTTCCGTTTCTAATCTTGGTACCTCTATCTGAATATCTATACGGTCAAGAATAGGACCAGATATCTTACTGTAATACCTCTCTAATTGATAAGGTGTACAAGTACAAGATCTCTTAGTATCCCCTAGATAACCACATGGACATGGATTCATACTGGCTACAAGCATAAATCTAGCAGGAAATCTTACACTTCCATGCGCTCTAGAAATAACCAATGTTCCATCTTCCATAGGTTGGCGGAGGGCTTCAATGACATCCCTTCTAAACTCTGGAAACTCATCTAGAAAAATGACCCCATTATGGGCTAGACTTATCTCTCCAGGGCGAGGGTTAGTTGTTCCTCCAACCATACCAGCAAGGGATATCGAATGATGAGGAGATCTAAAAGGTCTCTCTTCTATCACTCCTCCCCCCTTAGGTAATAATCCTGCACTACTGTATATCTTTATAACTTCTAAAGCTTCTTCTTCTGTAAGAGGAGGAAGAATCTCTGGTAACCTTTGAGCAAGCATAGTCTTGCCTGAGCCAGGTGGACCAATCATAATTACATTGTGAAAACCTGCTGCAGCTATCTCTAGAGCTCTTTTAGCTTGTTCTTGCCCTTTTACCTCACTAAAATCACCTTTTACTTCATTTATTCTAATTGACCTTGCAGGACCAGCAGGAGTTAATACCTGTTCTCCATTAAAAAATCTTACCAGTTCAATAAGATTTCTAACTCCATATACATTGATTCCTGGCATAAGGGCAGCCTCAGAGCTATTTTCCTTAGGAACAAAAAGTGTATTAATATTTGAACTCTTAGCCAGTATAGCCATAGAAATAATCCCATTTACCGGTCTTATAGAACCATCTAGAGAGAGTTCTCCTACCAACAAAAACGGGTCGTCAGCCTCTGGTTTTATACCTTCAGATGCCATAAGTATTCCTATCCCTATAGGGAGATCAAATGCAGGACCTTCCTTCTTTATATCAGCAGGGGCAAGATTTACTGTAATTCTCTTTATCGGGAAATTAAAATCCGAATTTTTTATTGCAGAACGAATCCTCTCTCTTGATTCCTGTACCGCCTGGTCAGGAAGCCCAACAATAGTAAAACTAGGGAGTCCATTACTTATATCAACTTCTACTTCTACCAAAACTCCATCTATTCCTACCAGTGCAGCACTAAGGACTTTAGCCAACATACCTATAGGAATCTCCTTCTAATTGGAAGGCATCTCTTGTAAGATTAAACGCTGTATCACCAGTCTTTGAATCTATATTAACAGTAAGGACATCAAATCTACAGTTTACCCTAGACCATCCTCTGGCATGTAGATAATAAAGGGCAGTTCTTATAATTCTCTCTCTTTTTTTAGGAGTTATAGATTCTTCTGGAGTACCAAATTTTCTATTTGTACGTGTCTTTACCTCTATAAAACTTAGTATTCCTTTGTCCTCAGCTATAATATCTATTTCTCCTCGTTGAGAGTAAAAATTCAAAGCCAATATCTCATATCCAAGATTCTTAAGATACTCCAAAGCTTTCTTCTCTCCTAAACTACCTAGAGCCCTTTTATTTTTCGTTTTCAATCACCTCTCTTACCGGAGAGAAAGATACCCTATGTATAACAGATGGTTTGAATATTGCAAGAGACTCTTTATGGGCAGGTGTAGGATAACCCTTATTCTGAGCAAAATTATACTGAGGGAAAAGTTTATCATAGTAATTCATAATAGCATCTCTACTAACTTTAGCTATTATCGAAGCTGCAGCCACAGAAGAGCAAGTCTCATCTCCATCTACAAGATTTAGCTGAAAGAGGTCACTCTCTATACGAAGTGCATCAGTAATTATCCCTTTTATATCTACAGTTAATTCTGAGATAGCCTTTTTAAAAGCCTCTTTATTAGCCCAAGAAAGTCCATAAGTATCAATCTCTCTAGAATCTACTATACCAAGGCCTATATCTATAGCCTTTCTCTTTATCTCTTTAGCTATTAATTCTCTCTCTTTAGGGGATAGTTTTTTTGAATCATCTACAGGAATCTTACACTTTAGAGGGAGGACAACAGCTGCTGCAACCAAAGGACCAGCAATAGCTCCTCTCCCTGCCTCATCTATTCCACATACAGGAGAGATTCCATTTAAATACAAATTATATTCTATTCTCTGATTTGGCTTTACTTTATTAGACCTATGCGTTTTGGAGGCCAAAATATCAGAAACGCCTTCCCTAGCACATTTTGAACAGGAACAAACCCAAAATATCGACTATCCTCACTATTACCCCTATTATCTCCTAAGACAAAAAGATACCCTTTGGGAATACGAACAGGACCAAAGTCATCGTAAGAAGGATTCATCTTATGGCTCTCTTCTAAAGGCTGTTTATTTATGTAAACCTTACCACCAATAAGTTGGACAGTCTCTCCCTCCAAAGCAATTACTCTCTTTATATAGTCAACTTTAGGATTATGAGGATACTTAAATACAATTACATCAAAACGTTGGATAGGCTTAAATCTATATATAAACTTATTAGCAAATAACCTATCTCCAACTAATAAAGTAGGGACCATAGATTCAGAAGGAATAACGAATGGCTGAATAATAAACGGTCTTATTATACCAAAGGCAAGCACTACCGCAATAACTACAGATTCAATCAGATCTCTTATCAGGGTTTTTTCTCCTTCAGTCATTCTATATTCGCTTCCTTAATACGTGCCTCTTTCCCTACCTTACTCCTTAGATAGTAGAGCTTAGCCCTTCTTACTTTACCTCTTCTCATTACCTCTACTCTATCTATCATAGGTGAGTAGAGCAAAAAGACCTTCTCTACTCCAACACCATAAGAGATCTTCCTTACAGTAAAAGCCCTATTTATACCGCTTCCTTTTATTGCTATGACCGTACCTTCAAATGTCTGTAATCTTTCTCTACTACCTTCTAAGGACTTAATGTATACCCTTACTAAGTCCCCTGGTTTAAAATTCTCCATATCTGGCTTCATTTGCTGTCTTTCAAGTAACAAGATTGGATCCATCCTTACATCCCTCCTGTATATTAAGCTGTAGGAATTATAACACAATATTATACAAAAGTGCAACTATTGGATATAGGTCTAATCTCTTAATCTAAATATTGGTTCTAATCCTTTTGCTTTCTCTTTTAATATATTTACTTCTTCCTGCGTTGTAGGTACAAAATTTTGTCCTATCTCAAGAGCCATTTTAAAAAGCTTAGGTTCTCCTGGAGGTATAGCAGCTGTAATTGGCTGAGAGAGTGTAAATCTTAAGGCTAGGGAAGCCAGTTCAAATTCATCTATCGGTTCATACCAACATTTTTCATACTTCCGAGGCTCTCCTTCAGGTATAACTGTCTTTGCCATTGCTTTTAATGCTAGTCTACCTATACCTTGAGATTGTGCCTTTTCTACTACTTGGGGACCGAAATTAGCATTAAAATAGTTTACCCAATTTATTGGTAAAAGTACAGAATCAAAATTAAAGGCATCAAGTAATTTCATTGCTACCTCAACTGAATGTGTAGAAAAACCTATAAATCTTATTAGCCCTTTCTCTCTTGCTTCTAAAAAAGCTTCAAGAGCCCCATTAGAACCGGTAGCCAAATCGAAATCTTCCTCAGTAGTCATAGCATGAAGCTGATAGAGATCAAAGTGGTCTGTCTGAAGAGTCTTAAGTGAATTTTCTAATGATTTCCAGACTTCTTCTCTAGTCCTTTTTTCTGTCTTACAGGCAAGGAAAATGCCATTTCTTTTCTCTTTCAGTGCTCCACCTAGCTTTACTTCAGCATCTCCATAAGTAGGAGCTACATCGAAATAATTTATACCTCTATCAATGGCTTCAGCCACAATATTATTTGCTTCTTCTTGAGGTAATCCAGAGACGACTATACCTCCAAAACCTATAATGGATAGTGACTCTCCTGTCTTTCCAAACAGTCTCTTCTCCATAGAGATTCCTCCTTTCCCTTTCAAAAAGGGTCTTCTAAATGCACTATACCACAGAGTCTAAAACTTGCCAAGGTTTTCCCTTTATGAAAAACTTGAGCAAGAAGGCTCTCCCTTTTAAAGGAGAGATGAAAGCAGATTAGTACAGCTCTTCAACTTTCTGCATAGGTAATTTATCAAATGAATTGTTTATTAGACAACATTTTCATCACTTTAAAACTTATAAAACAGAAAATACGGTTAATTTATAAAATTCATCTTCCTCTAGTTTCAATTTTCTCTATTATAAAGTCCACACAAAAGTTTACTATCCATTTGAGGATAAGCTACATTTTCAGGGCTCCAGACACTATTCCACTTATAAATTGCCGTTGCAAGATAAGAAAAATTACAAGTAAAGGGAGTGTTGTTAATACAGAACCTGCCATAATGAGATTGTATGGTGTGAATAGTGCTCCCTGTAGACTTCTCAAAGCTACAGGAGCAGTTAACATTTGGGGTGATTTTAGAACTATTAATGGCCATAAAAAATTATTCCAGGAACTCATAAAGAATATTATTCCAAGACTTGCCATAGCAGGTCTTATTATAGGGATTATAATTTGGAGAAAAATTCTGAATTCAGAACATCCGTCTATCCTTGCCGAGTCAAGAAGATCATTAGGAATGGTAGCTGCATATTGGCGCATAAAGAAGATACCAAAAGCATTGGCTACTCCTGGAATTACTAGCCCTAAATGACTGTCTATCCATCCTATCCTTCTAAACATTACATATAGTGGAACCATTGTTACTTCAAAGGGGATAAGCATAGAACCAAGCAGAATAGAAAAGAGTATCTCTTTCCCAGGAAATTCATATTTAGCAAAACTAAATCCTCCCAGAGAGCAGAAGAATATAGCAAGGAGTGTATAGGTTATAGCTATGTAAGCGCTGTTAAATAGATTCCTCCCAAAGGGAAACTGCTTAAATAAGTCAGTATAGTTTGATAATATAGGTTTAGCAGGAACAATTGTGGGGGGATAGTGGAAGATTTCATCCATCCCTTTAAATGAAGAATCTATCATCCATCCAAGCGGGAGAAGCATTATTATAGATAAGATAGAGAGGATAATATAGGTGATAATTTTTGCTCTAATTGACATTCTCCCCTCCTATACTGCCTGACTTCCAAAATAACGCCACTCAAACCTAGTCAATATGAAAAGAATAATAAAGTATACATAAGCTATGCTTGAAGAATAACCGAATTTTAAATATTGAAAAGCATTGCTATAAAGGTAAAGGACTGGCGTAAGTGTAGAATACATAGGACCTCCTCCCTGGGTAAGGATAAGAGGTTCGGTGAATAGAGAGAATGTCCCTATAGTAGAGAGGACTGTGGCGAACAGAATGATAGGCCTCATTAGGGGAAGAGTGATACGGAAAAAGGACTGGGTCCCACTTGCTCCATCTACTTTTGCTGCATCATATAATTCTAAAGGGATACTCTGTAATCCAGCTAGCATAATTATCATATTGTAGCCCAACCATCTCCAGGTAACTAAAACAGAAATAGCAATACGAGCCAAAGTAGGGGTGAGTAACCACTCTACAGGTTTTATCCCTAGATAGCCCAGTAATAGATTTACTAATCCATAATCTCTGTCCAGGAGGAGAGAGAATACAAATCCTACTGCTATTACTGGAGTAATATAAGGGATAAATATAGATGTTCTGAAAAATGATTGCAATTTAAGCTTACCCATATTCAAAATATATGCAAGCACTACAGCAAAGAATGTCATAATAGGGACATATTCAAAAAATATTATTACACAGTTTATTAAAGATTGAATAAACACTCCATCATGAATAAGATTTATATAATTTTCCCATCCTACGTAAATCCGTTCTGTTGAGCCATTCCACTGATGGAAGCTTAGGTATAGAGAATTTATTACTGGATAAACCATAAATACGGCAAATAAAATATAAAATGGAGAGATGAATAGATAAGGGGCACCATACTTCTTAAAGAAATGATTTATACTATTTTGTGTCATATTTAATTGTCCTCCTTATTTATTAAATAGGGGCCATCAGGCCCCTATTTAATACTATGGGCGTTTAGTTCTCTGTCTTATACGAGTCGCCGCATCTTTTAATGCTTGGCTGGCAGTCTTTTTACCAGTAGCGTAGGTAGCAATTTCTGCCGTAAGTATACTATTTGCTTCAGTATAATCTTTCGTGTAGGCTATGGGTGGAATCTGCTTTACTAAATCTACAAATACTTTTCTGTATGCCTGACCTCCAAAATAAGGTGAAGGTTCAGTGGCTATAGGGTCAGAATAGGCAGGTTCAAAGGAAGGGAAGGAATCATCTTTCCTCCAGGCTGCTACCTGGGATTCTTTTCTAGCAGTAATAAACTCTATAAACTTCCATGCAGATTCCTTATCTTTGCATTGTACAGTAATGGCTAGATTTGATCCACCATCATTTGCTGTACGAACATCCGTTGCCCTCCATACTGGTAGGGGAACAACTCCCCACTTTCCTACTGCATCAGGTGCTATCCAGCCATACATAAATCCACCCATCCATACTGCACCGATAATGGTAGCTACTTTACCATCTTTTATACCAGCATACCATCCTGGTGTCCAGGGCTGAGTATCCTCTGTAAGATTTTCCTTCCAGAATCTACCCAAATATTCTAATGTTTTTACCGCTAAGGGATGGTCTATAGTTACTTTACCATTCTTATCAAAGTACCATAGTCTTTGTTGCCAGAGCAACATTTCAAATGTACGCCCGTCGTTATTTGCTTTGGCATGAGAGAACATATAAGCACCAGTTTTATCCTTTATAACCTTTGCCACTTTGTAGTAGTCTTCCCAGGTATTGAGAAGCTTCGCTATGGAATCAGGATCAGATTTATATCCTGCCTTTTCGAAGATATCCCTCCGATAGTAAAGGGCTACAGGACCACTATCCCAAGGCATTGCATATATTTTACCATCTTTTGTTGCATCTGCCCACTTATATCTATTAAACATATGGTAATACCGTTTAGCATTGTCTGTAATATCAGCTAATCCCTCCATTTCGACATATCTAGCTAGATGACTGCTTTCTACGGCAGTTATATCAGGAGCACCTTCTCCAGCAGAGAGGGCTAACAGTAAATTTTGATAAAGATCACCGGGGTTTAAAATTCTAAACTGTATCTCTATGCCAGGATTTGCCTTGTAAAAATCTTGAAGTACAGTATCTATACAGCCTTTCTGATACTGCCAGCACCATACAGTCAAAGTAGTTTTCTTTTGAGCAAAACTAAAACCAGTAAATAGCACAATATTAAAAGTCACAACCAGCAAAACAAAACAAACTAAATAAGCCCTAAATTGCTTCATTTATAAATCACTCCCTTCTGTAATTTTTTGTATTGATACTTTTAACGCTTAAGAGAGAATACAAACAAATCACATCACCCCCTATACAACCTCAACTGAATTATATCAATATTTTGTACTAGTTCACTATATATGATACATCTCCGTAAAGTTTCCTAACCCTAGTCTTGTTGAATTATATATCTCTTTTGTCCAATATTCAAGTGCCTGTTATAATATCAAGTGCATGTAATTTCTATCGGCAAACTGCCATTGCGAGCCCATACGCACCCTCATAATATCTTTTATGGTACTTCTTATTAAAGATACTCTATTGACCTTATTGAGATTCCTAGATAGTAGGGTTACTCATTCTAGAAGGTCTAAGAAGAAAAGTCTGTTCAAAAGATTTAGCGTCGAGAAATTTCTTTCTTAATCCCTCATAAGGAGGAAAAGCCCCTCCATAACCTAAAACTCTTCTTGCCTTAGCAATCATCTCTAGTAGCTCTGGTGTCCAATAAGGGGATACATAGGTATTTTTTTGTCTCGGTTCGAGGGGTTCGTATCTCATTGGATAACTTACAACTCCCCAATCTATTAGGTCTTGTAATCGCTTTAAAAATGTCTCAGGCATGTCTTTTTCAAAAGGATTGTTATATAAGCAATAGACTAGTATTTTCCTTCCCTTAAAACCAGATTCTTTCAATAATTCAATGGTTCTCTTGAGAGATTCTCTTACTTCTTGAGTATCATATGCAAGTCTAATGATAGGAATTCTTAATCTTTTTAGACTCTCGATAACTTTTAAGTCTATCAAACGTGCATCAAGCCCTTGGTTAAAGTCTATTTCCAATTTGGATTCCTCAAGCTCTTGAAAGATATTTCTCCAAAATGGAGAAGCAAGGATATTGCTATCCCAGAGAATAACCCTTTTATGCCCAGGGTAAATTAAGTGTTTTATAGATTTTTTAGGTTTAAGTTTAGGTTCTAAAACCTTGACCGAGCAAAATGGACAACTTCTTACACATCCTCGTGAAGCAAAAATTATACTTGCATTCCAATCAGGAATAATGGAATAGTCTGGTAAAATGTCTTCTACTTCTTCATATAACCCCTTATGTATTCTGATTCGGTCTTTAAAGGCTTCTCTTAAATGACCTTCACATAACGTAGCGTAGATTCCTCCGACTATGATCTCTGCCTTTTTATATTTTTCACTATAGTATCTGATAACCTCATGGACAGGCTCCCAGGCATAGGTAAAGAGGCTTGTAATATATATTTTATCAGGATAAAAAGTATCATCATCAAAACCTCTTACAAAATTTGCTACATCTCCCTTTTGTTTATGGTAAGCAGAAAGCTTAAGAAGACCTAAGGGAGGATATTGGGTATGATACTTACGGGATTTTTGGGGCTCAACTAAAAGGACTCTCATGATGAATACCTTGTGTATTTGACATCTTTAGATTAACTCCTGCAACGAAAGTTTTATCTCTTTTAATTCATCTTTTGTTAAGCCACAGACTTGAGAAGCTACCTCATTAATCTCCTCTTCAATTTCCTTTATTTTTTCCTCTTCATTATTTCTTGCCAATTCATGGGCTTTTTGTAAAAGTTCTGAAAGGCGAAGATGAAGTCCATTATTAGGGTCAAACTTAGGGATACGAATGTTTTGGAGGAGATGAGGAGATCCCATACTTTTACCTCCTGCTTGAGAATAAGATGTGCTTGCATATTGAAAAGGAGAGGAATTAATCATTGCGCAGATATAATGTGCTTCTTCTTTATTATCAAATGGAACTAAGGTAACAGTTTCTTGAGGAATAGTAGGTTTACCATCTTTCTCAGATATTACTGCTGCTTGAATATTTGCAATTCTTGTCCACACTACCTTGTATGGTGCAAAGGTATAGTCACCAACATCAAACATGCTGTAAAAAGGTCCTGTCTCAGTTATAGTTCCATTTTTTCCTTTTCGTGTAAAATATCTTTTAAAAGCTGCTCTTTCTCTTAATATTCTTTCAAATCTTTTAAGATATAAGTAGGTTTTGGGATACTTCATCTTCATCTCATCTTCATCAATGCCTCGTCTTTTTATTGGGTCTTGAGCCATAATTATCCAAACTTTGGGTTCTGCCTTCCATCTTTTTACATCCCTTCCTCTTAGAAGTGGATAGAGTAGATCTGGTTCAATTACTGCTTGAATAGATTCTACTTCTCTTTTTGCTCCCTCTGTTATATTGGAAACCACTACAAGTCCATCAGGTCTTTTATCTACAATTTCCACCCAATAGACAGCATTGGCACCACCAGTATTAACACCCTCATGGGCTGTATAATCTGATGGTCCTAATATTTTTCTTATTGTCTTTATTGCTCTTGGTCTGCCTGTTATCCAAGGAGAGGTTAGGTCTTTTTCATCTACAGGTTCGGCATAAAACTGCTTATAAGTAGCTATTTGGGTTACTTCCTCTAATGATAAATCATCCTTTATCCCTGTTCCCTTTATCCTTTTAATCCAGTAATTATAAGGGACAGGATATTTTGTTTTCCTTCCTTTTTGGACTATTACAATTGAAGTTCTATTTCCAACTCCTTCAAATGGCTTAAGTTCAACCATATCATCAACGTATATCACTTGGATATATTCTCTATTACCTAACTGGAATCTCCTGAACCCCTGTCCTGAACCTGCTGTTTTGAAAACAGATTGGGTGATTATAAAACCAAGTTTACCATTCTTCTTTAAATATTTATCTATTGCAACATAAGTCATAATCATTGATATATCCTTTTTCCCTTTGCCAAGAATAGTATCCATTCCCCCATGTGGAAAAAGACCATAAGAAATCCATAATGGCTTTGTCTCAGTTCTATATCCTTCAGGTAAGCTCTCCCAATTTACCCATGGAGGATTTCCAGCTACATAATCAAACTCGCCTACAAATAGTGGCGCAAAAGCATTTTTTATAATTCTTGCCCAAATTCCATTTACATCTTGCCTTTCTAAATTAAGAAGCTTCTCATATAGTACAAATATTACTTCGATATCCTTATCATCCTGTTTCGGGTTTAAAGGTAGCCTCTGGCAAAGCTGTTCGATAAATTGTTCTCTGTTAAGATTTAATTTAACTGCTTCCTCAAGAAAGTTAGCAAGAGTATCAATATAATTAGCCTTGACAAGACTCTTTGGAACAGAGAATGGTCCTACAGCAGTATTAAATCTGACTATATCCTTCTCAAATAAATCCTTCCCTTCTTGAGGAGTCATAATTGAGTCACAGATATACACAGGGATATTTATTTCACCTTTTCTATGCTGAAGGAGGTCTCCTAAGGCTAAGAGATAGTTTGTCCTTGCAGAGATAACCGCCAATGGATTTAGATCAAAGCCTACTACATTGGATAATATCTTCTCTAATGCTCTTTCTTCAGGTATTGCATTTTTCCACACATACTCACGAATCTTTTTTATGGCTATAACTAGAAAAGTTCCTGATCCGCAGGCAGGATCTAATATACGTCTATCAGGATTGCCTTCAAATCTTCCAGCCTCAAGCATATTAAGAAGCCTTTCAGCTAACCAATCAGGGGTATAATATTCTCCTAAGTTGTGTCTTAATTCTCTTGACATAAGCTGTTGATAGAGTTTCTTAAGAAGGTCACGGGTGGCATCAGGGTCAACATCAAGGGTTACAAGAGAGTAGCTGGCAAGGGTAGATATGAGAGCTTTAAGGAATTGAAATATATCGTCATTCCAGGCATCAAGATACCAACCGAAGAAATCTCCTTCTATAAAATTACTTATACCAAGCTCTCTAAATATCCCTCCATCTTCCATCCTTCTTAAATATCTTTTTAGCTCCTCACTTCCAAAGGTGGCAGCCTGCTTAAGGTCTGTTCCAAGTTTAGGCATAGCATAGTATTGCACAACCTGAACGGCAAGAAGTTTGATAAGGGTGGCATAATATGTGTGAAGACAGAAGAAGAAATAAAAAGATTGTAATTTTTGAGAAATTATGCCAAACTTTCTTGCAAAGGGTTCAAGCTTTAATTTTGATGCCTCTTCGTAGTCAGATACTTCACTGAATTGCAAGGACCACTGCTCAAATAGTGTTTTCACTTTGGGATTGGTTGCAGACATTAGGGCATTAAAAAGTGAGTTTACGACCTTTCGGGAAACATTTGTATTTTCACCAAAGTCTCTTACAAGATTTTCCGGTATAAGGGCTAACTCAGTTGACAAGGAGAATAATAGCTTTAAGAAATATTCTGTAGAATAGTCATCTACTTTTATTGGGTCATCAATATGCCATGTACCTTCTTTATTTCGGACAAAAATGAAGTAAGAACCATCTAAAACGACCCCTGCAAGACGCTCAGGATTATGCCGTTCTCTCCCTACAAGACCTTCTATATAGTTTTTTAATTGATTAATAGCGTGTTGATTAGTCCCATACTCGTTACTTTGTCTCAGACTTTGGGGAGGTTCATATTCAATGACTAAGCGATTGTAAACAGCATCTGCCCTTCCATTTATAAGTGTATACTCTTCCCTTAAGTGAAGATTCAAACCCGCTCTGGTAGCCACATCCTCAATTAAGCGAGAGACTTTGGTTCTAAATTCAGCCTCATTATTTGAGGACTGAGCAGCCCTCTCAATTTCCCTTGATAGGTTAGAGGCTTCCAGTTTTAATTCTTTTTCAAAGTCTAACATTTAAAACTCCTGCTGTTTAAATGCTGGTTTTGGAAAAATAATCTTGACGGGCTGACGATAAATTGCATGGGATAATAATAGCTCCCCTTTAGAGAGCCTTGTAACATTATTTTTGATTTCATTATCAAGGAATCCGTAATGTGACTGTAGAACCTCAGAAGAACCGCTCCTGCCTATAACCTTGGTAGCACAGTTACCTGTAACTCTTGGATGGACAGCACTCATAAATTGCTGGGCTGAGATAAGTATCACCCCTAAAGAACGACCACGTTCTGCAATCTCAAGGACTAATTCTGTAAGTGGAGATGGACGGGGTCCAGCTGGAGCATATTTATTTAACTCATCTACAAAGAAAATCACCTTTTCAGGAATAGGATCTTTCCTATCCTCTGGAGGGTCAGCCTTTAAGGAATAAACTGACTTTAGTAAATCACCAAAGACAAGCATCTGTTCATGTTCATAGAGACGAGCAATATCTATAACATAAATATGCCCACCTTTAATTTTAAGTATTTCCTCACTAAGAGCCTTCTCACGAAAGGCTCTTGCATCAACAAATATTCCCGATTGTCCAGTCTGAACCATTCTCCTCATATGTCTTCTAAAAACACCTATTGAAGACCCTCTAATTCCTCGCCATTCTTTAACTGCAGAGAGGGTTTGAGGGTCAAATAGAGGTTTACCAGATAATAGATTTGTCCAGCTATTGACATTTTTAAAATCAGACTCATCATTTTTGATACCCTCTTTAATTTCACTTATGATTGATTCTAGAGTAAAGTAGGCATCTGGTATTTGGGCAAATAATAGGTCAAGTTTATCTACAGTAGATTCAAGGTCATACGCATAGACTTCATAAAAATTGGGCTCTAAGAAGCTGTTTGGTCTGCCTCCATCCCTTCCTCTTGGCAGATAATAATGTACTTTATCAGGGTCAAAGGGTTTGGGCTCTAAACTAAGAGCTTCCCATATCTCCATTTCTTCTACAGAAAATTCTTGTTCTCTTTTCTGGTCTATCTGAAGCAAATCGCCATGCTTAACATTAAGGATGATAACGACTAGCTTTTCTTTCTCTTCTTCAGGTGTTTTTTGTAATAAAGATTGAATAAGAAACATAGCATAAGAGGTCTTCGTTGCAAGTCCGCTTATCCCTGATATATTTACATGGGCAGATTCTGGACCAAGGACATATCTACGGTCAATATATGCAACAGCAGAAACGCTATTACTCATCTTGATAAGTCCAGCAGGAATTCTGTTTTTTGGTTCCATAGTATCTATCCCTAGAGCGATTTGAATGCCTTCTTCATCGGCGAATTTTACGATTTTCTCACTAGATACAGGCATATAAATATCTTTATCATTGCTTAATACATTCGTATAGGCTACAGTCGTGCCTTGACGTGGTGTATTCTGGTCCTCTGTCAATTCCCCAAAATCACTAGAAATAAAATTTGCAAGATGACTAGGAGAATCTGTCCTATGCTCTAAGGTAGTGACAAGCCCAAAGGTTCTACTTTTGCCTTCATGACTTACCTGTTCTACCTCAACTATGTCAAAGGGATTGACTATTACATTTGGTGCAAGCCAAAACATAAACTTATCGGATGTATTGGGGTCTCTATCTGTAGCAGAAGTCTTACCGACTCCTTTAATATTTATTGTTTCATTCATAACACACCTCCAATCTGTGGTTTGGGCCATTTGATGCAACCCATTAAGACTTCCCTTGAGAAAAATCTGTTTTTGATCACTTGTTCAGCAATATGAATAGGATAGATGGAACAATGCCATCTTCGATCTAATCCATAAGGAGTTACATTTCTTTCTGCTACAAGAGCGGAAGAGATAAGGTTAGCAAGTTCAGAGGGGATATGTTTTCCGTCTGGACATGGAAATTCTACCTTTACTACTCCCATAAGAGGATAGTCTACTTCTTTTTGTTCTCTCAACCTTACATACCAAAATGCTACTTGCCCTTCAAAGGCACTAAAGGCAACAGTTCTATAGGCATATGGTAGACCTGCAAGAATACTCGTTATATCCATTCTCTGTGATGGTCTTCGCCCAAATTGAAACATAGGGTCTTTACGAAAAGATTTAGCAACTCCAATAACATAGGGATTACTTCTCCATAAATCCCAAATATCTTTCTTAACAAATTTAACTGAGCCATCTAATATCAACCAAGAGCTCTCACTACAAAAAAAATCTGTAGCCTCGATAAGTTCTATTTCCAAATCATGCATTCGAGACCTTGCCTTTGCCCCTGCCTTATCTCTTGGGTCTTTTTTCGCATCAGTTAATATATCGGACAAGGTAAAATCAACGACTTCAAACCATTCTGGTTTATTAATCCTTCTTATATGTTCCCATAAGGTATCTGAAATACCTTGGCTTTGTTTTGGCAACAATAAAAGGATACGTTGTTTATGTTTTAATACCTTTAGTTGTCCATCGTCTTCTCTTTTAAGCACTGCTGAACCAATTTGTGCTAACTCTATAGGAAATGACCGTGTCCCCTCTATTCCTGTACCTAAAAAATAGATGTGAATACTTCCATCAATAAAAAACCTAAAAAGATGATGTTGTATTCGTGGTAGCGGAGGGGTCTTTCGATAAATGTTTTTAACATCTGGCTCTGGAGTTTCTGCAAAAGAATTTATAATTTCAGCCCCCCTGGTTATAATTATGTCCTCAAATTCCTCTTGATCAGGATGCTGTAACTCTTCAACTGCTCCACCTGTAGCAGGAAGAATTCTGACCTCATTTCCTAGAAGGTCTAATATAGGTGTAATTGAACTTAAAGGATTAGGCATCCTTATTCCCCTTCCTTAGAGAGAATTTAACACCCTTTCTATTTGTTAAAACGCAAATTTCATAAGCCTAGTTAAATTATACAAAACAAAATATTAATTATCAATAAATATTCCCCCACATTCAGTTTTCAAGACCAAGTTTCATCTGGCTTTGTCTTTAGACAACGAGCTATTGCTATAGCTGTACCTATTGGCTTTAAAATGCCATTTTCAGGTAAGTTAATCCTTGAAGTAATCTTCCCTCCTGCTTCTTGAAATTCTTTTACTGTCATTGGTTTATCTGCAATCATAATTAGTAGGTCTGAACTTAGCTCGATAAGAGCTGGGTCATCAAGGGGTTTGATATCATCTGAGGTAAAAATTCCTTTATAGATAAGAACATTAGTAAAAGGCTTTCGTCCTACCTCTGTTCGAGGACTGCGAAAGATAATCAAAGGTAAAGGCTCATTCTTCAAATATGTAAAAAGCTTAATTTTTCTAATTGATTCTGTATTCATTAGAATGGTCTCTTATATAGTTTCGATAATTTCAACGTCTGAACCAACTTCCTCTAATGATTCTCGATGAAGAGATGCAGAGGGTAATTCGTTTTCTTGGAGTTTTCCTCCAATTCCTCAAAGGGTAGGATAGGTATGCCATCTTCATTTTGTCCCCAGCGGTAAGGCTGTTTAAGTACAAAACAAAAACCAAAACCACGACTAATAAGGAGACCTGTTCCAACATCACACTGGGAATCATTAAGAAATTGTTCTAAGAGATATCTTTTTCCCATTTTACCTCCCCTACAAATAATTCTAAATTTTCGGAAACTCTAAGTTCTCTTTTAAGCTTCAATTTTTAGATAGCAGTTCTAGACTTCACTCCCGCTAACTTTTCAGGTCAACTTGACTGAAATGCCTCTTAAACCTTTATGACTACTATATTCTTTCTCTCCCAGATACCACTTTCCTTTCATTTTTCTATCTTCTACTAAGGATATCTTCTTGTTAACTTATCTAACTACCCTTCTTAGATGAATCAGAAACATCTAAAAATATTAATATCTTTCTGGCTCATCAATCTCTCCTTCTCTCCTTTTGCGAGTGATTTAACCCAGCTGATTCCTTCTTTCACAAAAGAGAAGGGGAAATCAGAAAGGGAATTATATTCAAATACAGCAATACAATTCTCCCTTAAATTAGGCAAAATATACTCTAAGGATTTTGGAATATTCCATAGTTTAGGATCCTTTAATTGGATAGGATGGAGGGGAATATGTTCTCTTTGGGGAATATCCATATTGGTATCGGATAAGTGCAGTGATGAGACATAGGAAAGAATATTTTTTATAAATTCTTCTGCATTAAATCTTAATAATGAAGCATTATAAAAGATAGCTCCTACATCTAAACAGTAAGATAAATCTTTATATTCTTCGGCTATAGAAATAAATAGGTTAAAATCCCTTGAAAAAGGATAGTAAGTTGATGGGTTAATCTCTAAATAAATAGGGACATTATATCTATTCTTTAACTCATTTAAAAAGGAGGCATATTCTCTTATAGAATTATAAAAAGCTTCTAAAGAACTAATTCCTAACATACATTCTGGGAAATGAATAGTAACATAACTGGCTTTATAATGGGAAGCTAAACATAAAGTGTGCTCATAAAGTTTAAATAATATATTCTTTTCAGTATAATGCTTTTTGAGATTTTTCCATTCTTCAAGCTTTAGGAAGGGAAAGTGGACACCATAATTAATTTGAGTATTTTTAAGAAATTTAACAAATTTAACAGCACTTCCTGATATAGAAAAATTTACATTAATATTTTCATTATAGAAACATCCAATGCTCATCAATACACTCCTGAATATCACATTCTCCCTTAATATAATTATACAGACATTCACTTATATTATGATGTTATTATACCATAGTAAAATGACTCTTCAACTTTTTGCGTGGAAGAAATCTTAAAAATATCCTCTTGCTAACTCCTCTAAATAACATTTTTATATCAGTAGACGTTACAAATAAGTTTATTAAGAG
>Ga0315282_10002921_pt1 | contig 30961 bp, 33 predicted proteins | sample YL17G07_20_MG_FD_203693 | JGI IMG/M metagenome (GOLD analysis project Ga0315282, IMG submission 203693) | Sediment microbial communities from Yellowstone Lake, YNP, Wyoming, USA - YL17G07_20 | ecosystem: Environmental > Aquatic > Freshwater > Lake > Sediment | place: USA: Wyoming | collected... | reverse complement strand
ACCGGGGCCACTCGGGCGCTCTTGCAGCCGGGGCCGAGCGCAAAGGTGTAAAGGATGTCTTGATAACAGAGTGTAAAGGATGTCCTGATACTTTACACCGGTGGGTCGCCCTCTTCCACGCGGTATGGTCCGCGAGGGCGACCCGCCGGGTCGCCCCTACTGGCCTACCCGACCGCGATGTTCATGTCCCGAATGATCTGGGCCAGCTCCGACACGATCGCCTCCGCCTCGCCCTCCATCCTCCGCCCGCCCGACTTCTTCCGCGGCGGCCACACCTGGATCACTTGCGTCGGCGACCCGTCGAACCCCGCCTGCGAGGGGTCGCCCTCCAGGTCGGCCAGCGTCCACGTCGGGATGGTTGCCTTCTTCGCCTTCAGCACGTTCTTCATGCTCGGGTGGCGCGGGTCGTTCACCTGCTTCACCACCGTCACCACCGCTGGCAGCTTCACTTCGACTACTTCGAAGAAATCGTCCAGCACCCGGCGCGCCCGCAGCTTGTTGTCCGCCACTTCGAGACCGATGGCGAACGTGGCCTGCGGCCAGCCCAGCCGCTCCGCCAGCCCCGGGCCCACCTGGCCCGTATCACCGTCAATCGCCTGCTTGCCGCAGATCACCAGGTCCACGTCGCCCAGCTTGCGCACCGCCAGGGCGAGAGTGTAGGAGGTTGCCAGCGTGTCCGATCCCCGCACCGCCATATCGCAGATCAAGACCCCCGCGTCCGCCCCCATCGCGATGCAGCCCCGCAGCACTTCCTCCGCCTGGGGCGGACCCATGCACACCGCCGTTACTGTCCCGCCGTGCGCTTCCTTGAGCTGTAAGGCCGCCTCCACCGCGTTCTCGTCGAATGGGTTGATGATCCCCTTCTCCCGGATCAGCGCGTTCGTCTGCGGGTCAATCCGGACCTCGGTGGTTTCTGGAACCTGCTTCACGCACGCGACGATGTTCATCCGCCCAGCTCCCGGATCACGTGGTTCGCAATCACCAGCCGCTGAATCTCCGACGTCCCCTCTACGATCTCGAACAGCTTCGCTTCCCGCATGTACCGCTCCACCGGGAACTCCTTCGTGTAGCCGTACCCGCCGAAGATCTGCACCGCCTTGGTGGTGATCCGCATCGCCGCTTCGGAGGCGTACAGCTTCGCCATCGCCGCCTCTTTCTCGAAGGGCAGGTTGTTGTCTTTCATCCACGCCGCGCGCCAGGTTAGCAGCCGCGCCGCCTCCAGCTCCGTCGCCATGTCGGAGAGCATGAACTGAATCGCCTGGAAGCTCGAAATGGGCTTGCCGAACTGCTCCCGCTGCTTCGAATACGGCACGGCCGCCTCCAGCGCCGCCCGGGCCACTCCCACCGCGCCCGTCGCCATCCCGATCCGGCCCACCCCCAGGGTGCGCATCGCCACCAGGAACCCGCCGCCCTCCCGGCCCAGCAGGTTCGCCTTCGGCACCCGGCAGTCGGTGAAGATCAGCTCCCGGTTCGGCAGCGACTGGTAGGCCATCTTCTTCTCGTTCTTCCCGAACTCGAAGCCCGGCGTCCCCTTCTCCACGATGAACGCGGTCAGCCCCCGCACCCCCTTGGAGGGGTCCACGTTGGCGATGATGACGTTCGTCTCCGCCTCGCCGCCGTTGGTGATGAAGATCTTCGTCCCGTTGAGGATATAGGAATCCCCGTCCTTCACCGCCTTGGTCGCGACCGAAGCCGCGTCCGAGCCCGCGTTCGGCTCGGTCAGCCCGAAGGCGCCGATGTGCTCGCCCTTCGCCAGCGGCGTCAGGTACTTCTTCTTCTGCTCCTCCGTCCCGAAGGCGAGGATGGGGAAGACGCACAGCATGTGCGCCCCGTACACCGCGCCCGTGGTGGTGCAGGCCGAAGAGATCTCCTCTCCCACCCCCGTCCAGGTGAGAAAGTCCATCCCCAGCCCCCCGTACTCCTCCGGCACGGGGATGCCCATGAGATCGAGTTCGCCCAGCTTGGCCACGTTCTCCGCCGGCCAGCAGCAGGCCTCATCCGTCTCTTTGGCTTTGGGGGCGAGGTCGTCGCGGCAGAATTCCTTCACGGCTTCGATCACGGCGCGTTGGTCTTCGGTGAAGGTGAAGTCCATATGATACCGCCTCCTGGCGCAGAGCATCGGCGCGGGCCGCAGCGCGCACCGCATCCTGCGGTAGTGTAGGGACTGGGGGATAGGGTCTAGGGGGTAGGGAACGGCCCTGGGCAGGCTGCCTTCCCGCACCCGTCTCCGATGCCCGAGTTCCTAGCTGGGATGGTAACGGAAATGCCCGTTTGCGTCAAATCGAATGCAGGTGCTGCGGTCCAAGTGCCGGGGATCCAGGGTCACAGCCAACCGCCCGGGAAAAGGCCCTTGACTTTCTCCCCCCCTGTAGTATAAGAAAACACCCGCCGAGTCGGGCGCGAGTTCCGAGGTCGACAAGTGGACGCAGGTGTGGCATGTAGGCAGTCTGACCATAGGCTCGGGGAAGCAGGTCCAGACCAATATCCATCACCGCTATAGAGGCTACGGGAGACACGAATGAGACGAAGCACACATGAGGAGGTCATGCTGACATGATACCGCTCCATCTCGGCTTGGCCGTGCTCGCGATGACGTTTGCGCCGCAGCCCGCTGTCAGTAGTTCTCTGGTGGGCCGACCGGTTTCGCCTGCTTGGTCAGGCGAAGGAGTTGCACGCGTCGCGCCCGGGGCCCCGGCTCCGGCGCGTACGGGTCAGGCGCCGCGGCGGGGGTCTTCAGCCTCCGGGCCCATGCCGGTGAGAAGGGTCCAGCGGCTTCTCGACGCGGCTCCAATCATCGTCTGCGGGACCGTCGTGTCGGTGACGGAGGAGGGGGACGCCACCCTGGCCACAGCGCGGGACGGCTATCGCATCTGGCCGGTCTCGGTGGACCGGTCGCAGGCGGCTCCCGCCGCGCCCAGGCTGAATAAGTATGGCACGTCAGATCTGTACGCCGTTGGGGTTCTCCGCGCGAGGGTCGCCGTCGCCGCGACGCTGAAAGGCGCACCGCTGGCGTGGGGAGACAGTGTGGACGTCGAGTTCTACGACGCGGTGGGGGGCAGCAGCCTCTGGAAATGGTTCGACGTCGGCGAACACGGGGTGTTCTTCCTGGACGCCGAGAACAGAGTAGCCGATCTGCACTACCCCTTCCTTCCGATCGCGGCCGGCCTCCCGGTGCCCCCCGCCGATCTCTCGCCGCAGGGGGCTGTCGAGTGGCTTACCGTGCAGTCGCTGCGGCCGGATACCCCTGAGCCGGTCCTCGCCTCCTGCGTCGAGGCGGTGATAGACCTGGGATTGAAGGAGGCGGTGGCGCCCCTCCGGACCGTGGTTGCGGCCGACGACGCCGCGATCGCCGGGGATGGACTCTGGGGGCTCGTCGCTCTCGGGGACGCCAGCGCGGTTCCGGCGGCAGTGGACTTCCTCCTCAACCCCCTCGAGGGCATGAAGATGCAGCACATAAGACTCGACAGCGCCATCGTCATGCTCGGCGATCCGAGTCTGGTGCCGGCCGTCCAGCCCCTCCTCGCCTCTCCCGACCGCATGCTGCGAGGCACCGCGCTACAGGTTCTCCGGCGGATGAACAACCCGGTGATCCTCCCCGCGGTTGTCCCCCTCCTCGCCGACCCCGATCAGTGGGTCCGGTATCAAGCGATGATGACCCTGGCCCACGTGACAGGCCGGGATAACCCCGAGTGGACCGTGGCCTGGCCTGAGTTTCAGAAGAACCCGTCCTACTATCTTGACAAGTGGTCTAACTGGTGGGAAACAGAGGGCAAGGCTGCATATAACACGACGGCTCAGAGCCCGAAGTAGCACTCAGGCTTCGGCCGCTATCAGCGAGGCATGAAGACGCTCGGGTCTTCGTGCCTCGTTCGCGCGCTACGCGCTCCCTATCCTCACCACCTCCCGCGCCTCCGTCGCCGGCCGCAGCGGCGCGGGCGTGCCCATCATGATCGGGCTCCCGTCCACCTTCTCCAGGATGTCCAGATTGGTGAGGGCGTGGCTGATAGAGTACTCGCTCAGCGCGCACACCCCGCCGTGCCCCGGGTACAGCGTCGCCGGTCGGAGGCCGAGCAGCCGGTTGAGCGATTCCTTGTACTGCGCCACGCATGAGCCCCAGTGCACGTCCATCCAGCCGATGCCGCCCCACTCGAACGTGATGTCGCCGATGAACAACTCCTGCCCGGTCTGGTACACCACCGAGTCGTGCGTGTGCCCCGGCAGGTGGTGGACCGTGAAGCGGAGCTTGCCTACCTCGATGATATCACCGTCATCCACCGTGTAGTCCACCAGGCTCCGGTCCAGCGGCTCGGTGTGGGTCAGGGGCTCGACCGAGTGGCGGTGCGTGACCACCTTCAGGCAGGCCGCCTCCCGCAGCTTCGCCAGGGCCCCGCAGTGGTCCCAGTGGAAGTGCGTCACCAGCACCGCGGCCAGGTCCTCCGGGTTGATCCCGTCCCCCCGCAGGGCCGCCAGCTTGTTGTCCAGCTCCTTCTCGTCCCCGCAGTCTACGAGGACATACGCCCCGCCGCAGTCGAGGGCGTACATCACCTGGTTGACGGATTGGATGCGGTAGATTCCCGGCTTGACCTGCACCGATGTCTCCTTGAGGCGCCTGAGGCCGGCGCGCTGGGTGGAGAGGTACGACGCGCGGGAGCGGCGGTCCTTTCGCGGGAGGTGTCAGGTGCGTGCCGGTGCCGCGCCATCAAGAGCCGTGTGTCACGCGCCCTGCACGCTGGCGACGGTCTTCTTGAGGACCCCCGCGCTCTGTCCCACCGCCCGGCGCTCCTCCTCCGTCAGCGCCACGTCGGCATACCCGAGGAAGCCGCGCCGGCCGACCTTCGTGGGCAGGCTGAAGGCCACGTCGCCGTACTCGTCGCCCCGGTGTACGGTCGAGACCGGCAGCACCCGTCCGGTGTCCCCGAGGATCGCCTCTACCACCTGCCTGATGGCCACGCCGACGGCATACCCCGCGCCGCCCTTCAGGCGCAGACACTCCGCCCCCGCCGTGCGCGTCGCTTCGAAGGCCTCGGCCTCCATCTGCGGCGCGTAGCCCGCCGCCTCGTTCACCGGCCGGCCGTAGTAGCGCAGCGAGGAGTAGATCGGGACCATCGAGTCCCCGTGTTCGCCCAGGATGTATCCGTCCAGCCCCGCGGGGTCCACTCCCATCCGCTCTCCCAGGAGGGAGAGGAACCGTTGCGTATCCAGCACCGTGCCCAGTCCGAGTGTGCGCGCCTGGGGCCAGCCCAGCTCCGCCGCCGCGAGGTAAGTGAGCACGTCCACCGGATTGGTGACCACCAGCAGGATGGTATCGGGCGACGTGTTCGCCTTCGCCACGTTCGCGATGATGTCCCGGAAGAGGGCGGCGTTGCGCGCAATCAGCTCCAGCCGCGACTCCTCCGGCCGCCGCCGCAGCCCGGCCGTGACGACCACCACGTCCGAGCCGGCCGTGTCCGGGTAGTCACCCGCGGTGACCCGCGGCCCGCCCGCACCCGCCCGCCCGTGCGTCAGGTCGAGCGCCTCCCCCTGTGCCCCCTGCGCGTTCACGTCCACCAGCACGATCTCCGAACACGTCCCTCCGAGTTGTAGGGCATAGGCCGCATTCGACCCCACGCGTCCGGCCCCACCAACGATACTCACCTTACCGGTCATGGAGAACTCACTCCCTTGAGATGGACCGGGGACTGGCTCGCTCTGCGCAGCTTCCGCGAAGCAGAGCGTGCCTGTCCCCACGTGTCTCCCGTCAACCTTCGGCGGGGTGCGACTCTTCGACTCCTCGCCTTCAGCGCTGCGAAGCAGCGCGACTCGCCTCTTCGCTTCTTGCCTCTTCTTGGAACGCGTACACCGAATGATTGTGAATGGACTCGAGGCTGTCGCACGAAACCTGAAACCACTCGATCCGCGGGTCCGCGCGCAGCGCGCTCACCGCGTCCCGCACCACGTCCTCCACGAACTTCGGGTTCTCGTACGCGGCCTCGGTCACGAACTTCTCGTCCTCCCGCTTCAGCAGCGGGTAGATCTCCGCGCTCCCCTGGTGTTCGAGCATCGCCACCAGATCCTCAATCCAGATCAGCACCTCCTGGCGGGAGCGCACCTGCGCGCGGAGGATCGCCCGCTGGTTGTGCGCCCCGTGCTGCGAGATCTCCTTGCTGCACGGGCACAGGATCGTCACCGGTGCCTCCACCCCCAGCGTGAACTGGAATCGCCCGTCGTCGAGCACCCCCTGAAAAGTGCAGTCGTAGTCCAGCGCGCTCTCGCTCCCACTCACCGGCGCTCGCTTTGATAGAAAGTACTTGAAGGCAACCTGAATCTCCGCCCGGCGTGCCCCCAGCCGCTCGCACGCCTCCGCCAGCATCTCCTTCAGCTCAGTGATCCCGATGGGCTGCTGCCGCCAGCGAAAGAGGATCTCCACGAACCGGCTCATGTGCGTCCCGCGGAAGTGGTGCGGCAGCTCTACCCCGAAGTCAATCCGCGCCAGCGTGCTCTCGAAGTCCGCCCCCTTCCGGCGCACTCGCACCGGCAGGTGGACGTCCTTCACCCCCACGCGCTGCACCGTGATGCCGCGCGTATCCGCACTGGCCGCCACGTCTTTCATGCTGTTCTCCGTAGGTGGTCGCCGCGGCCTCGCGCCGCCGCGCCATTAGACTGGCTGTTCCTTGTATAACAACCGTCCGCAGCTGTCGCACGTCAGCCCCACCCGGCCGGTGCGCAGTTCCTTCAGCACCTCCGAGGCGATCGCCACCCGGCATCCCGGGCAGGTCTCCCCCGTCACCCGCACGATCCCCAGGTTCGCCTGCCGGGCGCGGATCTGCTCGTACCGCTTCAGCAGCGGCGCGTTCACCTGCCCCGCCACTTCCTTGCGCTTCCCCTCCAGCTCCGCCGCCTCCCCACTCAGTCGCGCGCTCGCCCCCTTGTAGGCCGCCACCACCTCCGCGAGCCGCACCTTCTTCTCCGTCAGCTCCTCCTCCCACCGCGTCAGTTGCCCCCGCTGTCCCTCGATCGTCTCCATCAGCTCCAGCTCGCGGTCCTCCAGCTTGCTGACCTCGCGGTCCAGCATCTCCACCTCTTCCTGCAGGTCGGAGAGCTGGCGCGGATTCCGCACCGTCCCGCCGTAGAGCTGCCCCTCGAACTTGGCCTTCTTCTCCTGCAGCGTCGTGATCTCCAGCTCCAGCGCGCGCCCCTCGACCTCGCTGGTGTGATGCTGGCTCAGCAGCGTCTTGTACTCGTTCTCGGCCGCCGCCACCTCGGCCTTCAGCTCCAGGCCGCTGTCCAGCTTCGCCAGCTCCGCCTTCACCCGGGCCAGCTCTGTGTCCACTTGCTGCAGTTGATAGAGAACCGCCAGTTCTTCGCTCACTACCGCCCCCTTGTCCGTCCCATTCCCGCCCTTCGCCTCTTCGACTACAGCCTGCTCCCTCCTGCCGGCCCGACAGGGCGGCGCCCCCGTGTGTGGAACGATACCGACATGCTCCGCACCGTGCTGGGCATCTCTGCCGACGACCTCACCGGCGCGGCCGACGCCGCGGCCGCCCTCGCGCGGCCCGGCGCTTCCGTCGCCATCTCCCTCGACATCCGCCCGCCCACCGCTAAGGACGAGCGCGCCGCCTTCGCCGTCACCACCAACAGCCGCAGCCTTCCTCCCCAGGAGGTCTTCGACCTCGTCGCCGACAGCGCCAGCCACCTCCGCATGGGCGGCGCCTCCTTCGTCTTCCAGAAGCTCGACTCGAACCTGCGGGGCAACGTCGGGGCCACCGTCGCCGCTCTGCTCGACATCGTCGGCGGGCCGGTGCTCCTCGCCCCCGCCTTTCCGCTGCGGGGCCGCACCACCGTCAACGCCACCGCTTTCGTGGACGGCGTCCCCGTGGCCGAGACAGAGATGGGCCGGGATCCTGAAGCCCCCGTTCGCCACTCCCACCTCCCGGCGCTGCTGGCGGAACAGTGGCGCGGCCTTACCGTCACCACCTGTCCGCTGGCCGTCGTGCGCGCCGGCGCCTCCGCCATCCGGGCACGCCTCGAGCCCCACGCGGTGATCGTGGCCGACGCGGAGACCGACGCGGATCTCGATCTTCTCGCCGAGGCCGTCCTCATGGACCCGCCCCTTCGCGCGGCCGCCGGCTCCGGTGGACTCGCGGCTGCCCTCGCCCGCCGCCTCTATGGCCCACGCCCCGCACGGACCTGGCCCGAGGAGAGACAGGGCCCGGTCCTTGCCGTCCTCGCCAGTTCCAGTCACACGCTCGCGGTCCAGGTCGCCCACGCCGACACCATGTCCGACGCCACGGTTGTGCCCTTCCCTTGTGAGCGGCTCAACTGGGACGAGCAGCCCGTGCCCGTCCTGAACGCCGCCATCGCCGCCGCCGTCGCCGCCCTCACCAACGGCAAGGACACCGTCATTCACGCGGCCGGCCCGCTCCCCAAGGTCGAGCATCCCGTGGACCTGGTCGTCGAGCACCTCGCCCACCTCGGCTTCGTCGCGGTGAAGCAGGGCTCCCCCAGTGCGCTCCTCCTCGGCGGCGGCGCCACCGCGCACGAGGTGCTGGGTGTGCTGGGCACGCGCGCGGTGGAGATAGATGATGAGCCCCTCACCGGTATCGCCGCGGGGACCATCTCCGGCGGAGAGATGGCCGCCCGTCCCGTCGTCCTCAAGCCCGGTGCCGCCGGCGGCGAGCGCGCGGTCGTGGAACTCTTGGACTACCTGCGACGCCGCGCCACGTTGGTGGAGACGGACGCATGACCGCTTCTCGCCCCCTCCTCGCCATCACTCTCGGCGATCCCGCCGGCATCGGCCCCGAGGTCGTCATCGGCGCGCTCTCCCGCCGCTCCGTCCGCGCCGCCTGCCGGCCCCTCATCGTCTGCGACCTACGGATCCTCCAGCGGGCCGCGGCCTTACTGGGCAAGCCGCTCTCCGTTCAGGTCATCGCGGAGGCTGCAGAGGCCGCGCGTCATCCAACCCGCGTCTGCCTCCTCGATCTCAGCAATGCAGACCCGGACCAGATCCCACTCGGTCAGGTGAGCGCCGCGGCCGGCCGCGCCGCCGCCGACTACATCGAAACCGCCGTTCGCCTCGCGCGCACCGGCGCGGTCGCCGGCCTCGTCACCGCGCCGATCAACAAAGAGGCCCTCCGTCTTGCCGGCCTCCCCTACCCCGGCCACACCGAAATGCTCGCCGCCCTCTGCGGAGTGACGGGCGTCTCCATGCTCCTCGTCCACGGGGAGATGCGCATCGCCCACGTCACCACCCACGTCTCCGTCCGCGAGGCCTGCGACCACATCACCGCCGCCCGGGTGCTCGAAGTGGTCCGCCTCGTGGACCGCGCCCTCCAGCAGATGTGCTTCCCCCAGCGCCGTATCGCCGTCGCCGGCCTCAACCCCCACGCGGGCGAATCCGGCCTGTTTGGCGACGAGGAGATTCGCGAGATCGCGCCCGCGGTCGTCCGGGCGCAGGCCGAGGGCCTTGACGCCTCCGGCCCCTGGCCCCCCGACACGGTCTTCGCCCGCCAGCGCGCCGGCGACTTCGACGCAGTGGTGGCCATGCTGCACGACCACGGCCACATCGCGGTGAAGACCGTCGGCTTCACCCGCGACCGCGCCGGCCGCATGCAAGCCGCCGGTGTGAACGTCACGCTGGGCCTCCCCATCATCCGCACGTCGGTAGACCACGGAACCGCCTTCGATATCGCCGGGCAGGGGATCGCGGACGCGGGGAGCATGGCCGAGGCCATCTGGCTGGCAGCACAGATGGCCTCGGGATGCACGTCGGTTGGTTGAGTCTGCTATCGCTCGATGCCGAGCGCCTGCAACCTCGCACGGATCTCGGCTCGATCGTCGGGAGCGAGGACATCCAGGCGGCTGAACGATGTCGCACTGGTATCGTACATCCACCGCGTCTTCTCCCACGCCTCGGGAGACTGCTGCTTCCTCGCTGCCTCCAGTGTCTCGATCGTCCATTCATACGTCTGCTTTAGGCCCTGAGGGCTATAGGCATCGATCACTACTGTCCCCTCAGGTGGGTCGGTCCCGAAAAGGCTGTCCGACAACCGGCTGTTGTACTCGACCCGATCCACGACCCTAGTCCAGGTGAACTCGCGGCCCGAGTCCGGTGAGACCGCGCGAATCTCATAGCTCCATCCGGCGACCAGGCCTGAAGCCGCATTGATCCGCGTTCGGTACGTACCCAGGAAGGCGGAATCACCTGTCTTCCGGTGGGTCACCACCACCACCCTCTCACCATTCAGCCCTGGCTCGACATGCTTCCCGAACACGTCCTCCCCGTCCTCCGCGCGCTTCATCGGTGCTTCGAGTCTCGCGATGCCGATGGCCGGCTGGCCGCACATCCCAGACTCGGGCAGGCCAGCCTCCGTGAACACGTCCGCTGAGAGTACCGGAGCTTCCGGGCGCCCGACCCAGTAGTCCCAGCGCAGGCCGCGAGGCCCCAGGCTTCCTCCTCCCCAGACCATCTCCCGGTCGCCGTCACGTACGCTGCCCCGGGCATCGAGTTTCCGGTTCGGACCGGAGGGTATCGAGGTGTACTCACTCCGCATCCTCTCCGGGTACTCAAGCCAAAGCTCTGTCGTACTCCACGCCTCAAAGCGTCCGCCACCCTGGTTGGTGGACACGGTCTGGTCCGTCGCCTTGTAGTGTATCGTGCGGATCCCTCGCGCCTCCGGCACCGTCGCCACTGGGCTGCGGAACGGCCTCGACCGCGGCTTCCGCACCACCGACGCCACCAGTGGCGCCAATAACACCACCACGATCGCCGCCGCTACCGCCCCTCGCCTTGCCGACCGCGGGCGCGCCGCCAACACCCCCGGCACGGGCCAACTCCCCGCCTGAACCGCCAACGCAAGCACGAACCGCTCTGCGGCCCGCACCTCCTCGCATTCCCCGCACCGCCTGGAGTGCCACCTCCAGGCCCATCGTCCTGATACGGCATCGCTCCTCTGGAGCAACTCATGACCCTTGGGACACATCTGGATCTGTTTCCTTTCCCCGGACGGCGGTGGTCTTTCGCTCCGTCTCCTGCTCTCCAGAGAGCAGGCCGTGCAGCCTCTTCAGCCCCTCCGCCACTCGCCACGCCAACGTTCCGACTGGCTCGCCGAGCAGGCCGGCCGCTTCGGCGAGCGTGAAGCCGCGCAGCTTGCACAAGATAATGACACTGCGCTCCGGCTCGGGCAGCGCCCCCAGCGCCTCCGCCAGGGCCATCCGCAGTTCGGCCTGGCGCAGGGGCTCGTCGTGGGGAGGGCGCGTCTGCGCATACTCCGCCAGGCCTCGCTGGGCGCGCGTCTCCTGGCGACGGTGATCGGTGAGCACGGAGTAGGCGATGGTGTGCATCCACGTGCGCAGGCTGCTCTCCCCCCGGTACTGCGACAGCCGCTCCCACACCCGCACGAAGGTGTCTTGCGTCAGGTTCGCCGCCAGGTCTGCATCCCGCGTCTGCCACATGAAGAACTGGTATAGGTCCGCGTGACCGCGCCGCGCGAGTTCCTCCGCCGCCGACGCATTGCCGGCGAGGACGCGCCGCACCAACTTGTGGTCCCTGTGCCCCGTCACCTCATCTGCTCCGCCACGGCTCTCACAACATAGACGGGAGACGCCGGTGGATTCTTGGTGGACCGGAAGCCATCTCCTCCCACCGGCACGGGCGACGGCCGTCCCCTTTCCTGCGCAGGACGCGCCCCTCCCCCCGTCGAACACCTCCCCAGCGCCCAGGAGGCGCTCTCTCCATGCGCGACTATCGGATCTTCGCCTCCATCATGGCCGCCAACTTCGCCCACCTCGCCGCCGACATCGCGGAACTGGTCGAGGCCGGCGTGGATGCCTTTCACTGCGATGTCATGGACGGCAACTTCGTCCCCAACATCACCCTCGGCGCGGATGTCATCAAGGCAATTCGCGGTCTCACTGACAAGCCCCTCGACGCGCATCTCATGGTCACCCGGCCCGAAGTGCTCGTCCCCGGGATGATCGAGGCCGGCGTGAACCGCATCGCCGTCCACCCCGAGATCGGCGGCCACCTCCAGCGCACGCTCACCTACATCCGGGAGCTGGGCGCCTCTCCCGGGGTGGCCATCAACCCCGCCACGCCGCTCGACCACCTGAAATGGGTATTAGATGATATGGACTATGTGCTGCTCATGACGGTGAACCCCGGCTATTCCGGACAGAGCTTCATCCCCGCCATGCGGCCCAAGATCGCCGCGCTGGCGGAGGTGCTGCGCGGCTGCGGCCGCCCGGTGCGCCTGCTCCTCGACGGCGGCGTCGAGCCGGAAAACATCCGGGAGCTATTCGACCTGGGGGCGAACGATTTCGTCTCCGGCGGAGGACTCTTCTATCACCGGCCGCTGGGGGCGCGGCTGCGGGAGTTCCGCGAGGCGATGGCATGACCGAGAAGGAACTGACCCGCCTCCTGCGCGCGGTGCGCGCGGGCAAGACGTCTATCGAGGACGCCCTGGCCCATCTGCGCGCCCTGCCTTTCGAGGACTTGGGGTTCGCGAAGGTGGACCACCACCGCGAGATCCGCACCGGCTTCCCGGAGGTGATCTACTGCGCCGGCAAGACCACCGCGCAGGTGATTGCCATCGCCCGGCGCATCGTCACCCGCCACCACGTCGCGCTGTGCACTCGCTGCGCGCCGGAGGTCTACGCCGCGGCCGCGGAAGCCCTCCCGAACTCGGTCTACCATGAGGCCGCGCGCATCATGGTCGTCGGCAAGCCGCCCCGCCCCTCCGCGAAGGCCAAGCCCATCGCCGTGGTCACTGCGGGCACGGCCGACGTTCCCGTCGCGGAAGAGGCCGCCGTCACCGCCGAGACCATGGGCTGCCGCGTCGAGCGCATCTACGATGTCGGCGTGGCCGGCCTGCACCGCCTCCTGCGGCACCGCGAGCAGTTACAGCAGGCCGAGGTGATCGTCGTCGTCGCCGGCATGGAGGGCGCCCTCGCCAGCGTCGTCGGCGGGTTGGTTTCCGCGCCCGTCGTCGCCGTCCCCACCTCCGTCGGCTACGGCGCCAGCTTCCAGGGCCTCGCCGCCCTGCTCACCATGCTCAACTCCTGCGCCTCCGGCGTGACCGTCGTGAACATAGACAACGGCTTCGGCGCGGGCTACTTTGCCGCGCTCTTGGTGAAGAGGAAGCGATGATCGCCTACCTCGACTGTTTCTCTGGCCTCTCCGGCGACATGCTCCTCGGCGCCCTCGTGGACGCCGGCCTGCCACTGGAGACCTTGCGCGCGGAACTCGCCAAGCTCCCCCTGCACGGCTACGCCCTCTCGGCCACCAAGGTGACCAAGCAGGGACTGGTGGGCACGCGCGTCGCCGTGGAGGTGGAGCCCTCTCACGATCACCGCGGCCTGCGCGCGATCCTCGAGATCATCGCCGCCTCCGGGCTGCCGGAAGCCGTGACCGACCCCGCCCGCCGCATCTTCACCCGCCTCGCCGAGGCCGAGGCCAAGGTGCACGGCACGGCGGTGGAGGAGGTCCACTTCCACGAGGTCGGCGCGGTGGATGCCATCGTAGACGTGGTCGGCGCGTGTATCAGTCTGCACCAGATGGGGATCACGGAACTCTACGCCTCCCCGCTGCCCCTCGGCGGCGGCTGGGTGGATACCTCTCACGGCCGCCTGCCGGTGCCGGCCCCCGCGACGGTGGAGCTGCTCCGCGGCGTGCCCACCTACGGCGGGCCGGTGGAGAAGGAACTGGTGACTCCCACCGGCGCCGCCATCGTCTCCACCCTCGCCCGCGGCTTCGGCCCCATGCCTCCGCTGCGCCTGGCCGCGCTCGGCTGGGGCGCGGGGACGATGGACCTGCCGCATCCCAACCTGGTGCGCCTCTTCGTGGGCGAGCCCGCCACTCCTCTGCCCGAGCAGCGCCTCACCGTGATCGAGACCAACGTGGATGACATGAATCCCGAGTTCTTCGAGCACGTCATGGAGCAACTCTTCGCCGCGGGCGCGCTCGACGTCTATTACACCCCCATCGTGATGAAGAAGTCGCGCCCCGCCACGCTGCTCTCCGTGCTCGCCGAGCCGGCCCGCGTGGAGGCGCTCTCCGAGATCCTCTTCCGCGAGACCTCCACGTTGGGCGTGCGCCTGATGGACGTGACCCGCCGCTGCCTGGATCGGGAGTGGCGGGAGGTGAGCACCGAGTACGGTCCGGTGCGAGTGAAGCTGGGCCTCTTGCGGGGCGAGGTGGTAACCGCCGCCCCGGAGTATGAGGACTGCAAACGCCTCGCACGCGAACGCGGCGTGCCGGTCAAGGCCGTCTACGCTGCCGCGCAGCAGGCCTTCGCCGCACTTCAGCGCACAGGAGAGACGAAGTGAGAGCCTTGATCGCCATCGTCGTGATTGCCCTCGCCATCGCCATCGTCTTCTTGGTGGTGAGGTTCATCCCGCCGCAGCAGCCGGCGCCGCTCCCACCTCCGGCGCGTCCCGTCGCTCCGGCCCAGCCCCCCGCGAAGGTGGTGGTCTCCTACCTCGGCACCCTCTACCACAAGGACTATCGTACGGCCTACAAGTTTCTCTCCGCCGCCTCCCAGAAGGCCCACCCCTTCGACGAGTTCGTCAAGCTGAATGAGGAGAAGGGCATCACCCAGTTCGACCTCTCCACCGCGAAAGAAGAGACCGGGCCGGCGAAGCAGGCCGTCGTGACTCTCTCCCTGAAAGAGGACGTGTCCCAGCACAGCCTCCACTTGACCCAGGAGGCGGGGCAGTGGCGCATCGTCTTCCTCAAGGGGACTCCGAGCTTCCCCTACGCAGAGTAGGGGCGACCCGGTGGGTCGCCCGTCCCCGGCGGGTCGCCCCCGATAGGACCGTCCAGCCTACCCAGGCTGTATCGGCCTGCACCCGCAGCCCATCTGGCGCCGATGCATGCGGCCCTGCTGCCACGGCCGATGCATGGCCCCCTGCTGCCACCGCTGGTGCAGGGCGTCGGCCTTGGCTCGCTGCTCCGGGGTGAGCACCTCCTGGTAGATCCGCGAGGTCACCCGGTGCCGCTCCACGATCAGGTCGGTGAGTGCCTGCGCCTGCTTGGCGGCGATCGCCCGCACTTGCGCCTCGTCGAAGCGCCCGCCGGCCGTCGCCGTCTGCAGTTCCTGCCGCGCCGCCTTCAGGGCTTCCTGCGCCTGGTCAATCCGGGGCTGTTCCTGCTGGACTATCCCCTTGACCTTCGTCACCTGGTCCTGGCTCAGGCCCAGCCTCTGGGCCATCATGCCTACCCGGTCCCCGCCCTTTCGGGCCCGCGGCCGGGGTCCCCGCATGCCGTCGGCCGCCCACACCGCGGTGGCGGCCAGCGCCAACGCCAGCGCCATTCCCATCCACACCACATATCGTCGCTGCATGTCTCCATCTCCTTGCTCTGGCACCGCTCGCCGCCTGTCCTCTGTCCTTCTCGACGAGCGGCCCACGATAAGCATTCCCTCCCCCACCGGCGCGCGTGGCAGTCCGGACGACAGGGACGTTCCGAGTTGCGCCCACCGGCCGCGAGAGGAACTCCGGAGGCCCGGAGAGAAGCTTCTGGGCGGTGTCGCCCACCCACCCGCGACCCGCACCCCAGCATCGCCGCCCGCGCCGTCGCCGGTGCCAGACGTTTCGCCCGCCGCTGGGGTGGCGAAACTGATCGCGGGGTCGGCCCGCCGCGCACGCCGCGAGGGGCGTGCCATCTGACGCAGAACGCATCGGAGGACTGGTATCCATGAAGGTCATTCTCTTGGAGGACGTGCACGGGATCGGAGCGGCCGGCGCCGTGGCCACCGTCGCCGACGGCTATGCCCGCAACCTCCTCTTCCCCCGCAAGCTCGCCATCCCCGCCACCGAAGGCAACCTGAAGAACCTCGAGCGCCAGCGTGACACCATCAAGCGCCGTCACGTGCAGCAGGCCAAGACGGCCGAGACCCTGGCCCAGAAGATTGCCGGCCTCACCATCACCATCACCGCCAAGACCGGCGAGGAGGGCCGCATCTACGGGGCCATCACCAACGCCGACATCGCCGAAGCCCTCGCGAAGCAGGGAGTGGAGGTGGACCGCCACGACATCTCCATTCCCCACCCCATCAAGATGGTCGGTTCCCACGAGGCCAAAGCCCACCTCCTCAAGGATGTTGACGCCACCCTCAAGATCGAAGTCGTTGCGGAAGAAGAAGGCGCGGCCTAGCGCGGTTCGCGAAGGAAGGTGAGCTGTGACGACCCCGCTGCTGGATCGGGTTCCGCCGCAGAACCTGGAGGCCGAGCAGGCGACTCTGGGGGCCATGCTCATGGAGCGGGAGGCCATCGCGCGCGTGGTGGACCTCCTCGAGGCCCAGGACTTCTATAGCCCCCAGCACCAGATTCTCTACCGGGCCATGACCGATCTCTTCAATGAGAGCAAGCCCGTGGATCTGGTCACGGTGATGGCGCGCCTCCAGGACACCGGCCATCTCGAATCCGTCGGCGGGCGCTCCTATCTCCTCCGCCTCCAGGACCCCGCGCCCACCGCCGCCGCGGTCGAATACTACGCCCGCATCGTGCGGGAGAAGTCCACCCTCCGCGCCCTCATCGTCGCCGCCGACGAAGTCAAGCAGATGGCCCAGAACTCCGCCGACGAGGAGGTCGAGACGGTCGTGGACCGGGCCGAGTCCCGCCTCTTCGCGGTCGGCGAGCGCACCATCACCCCCGCCTTCACCCCCCTGCGCGATCTCCTCGGCGTCACCTACGACCGCATAGACGAGATGCAGGAATCGCACCGCCCCGGCACCGGCCTGCTCACCGGCTTCGACGACCTCGACAGCTACACCGCCGGCCTCCAGCCCTCCGAGCTGAGCATCATCGCCTCCCGGCCCTCCATGGGGAAGACCTCCCTCGTCATGAACACCGCCACTCACGTCGCCAAGGGGGGCAAGGTGGTCGCGGTGTTCAGCCTGGAGATGGCCAAGGAACAGCTCGTCATGCGCATGCTCTGCTGCGAGGCCGGGGTGAACCAGCAGAACCTGCGCCAGGGTTACCTCGACCGCGGCGATATGGATCGCATCGCCATCGCCGCCAACGAGCTCTACAACGCCCCCGTCTACTTCGACGACACGCCCGTGATGAACGTGCTCCAGATTCGCGGCAAGGCCCGCCGCCTCAAGGCCGAGCACGGGCTCGACCTCATCATCGTGGACTACCTCCAGCTCGTCACCGGCCACGGCCGCTTCGAGAACCGCACCCAGGAGATCTCCCAGATCGCCCGCTCCTTCAAGTCCCTCGCGCGGGAACTCAAAGTGCCGGTCATCGCCTGCTCTCAGCTCAGCCGGGCCGTCGAGGCCCGCGGCGCGCCCCACCGCCCCATGCTCTCCGACTTGCGCGAATCCGGCTCCATCGAGCAGGACGCGGACGTGGTGATGTTCCTCTACCGCCCCTCCTACTACGGGGACGCGGAGATGCGCGCCGCCGACTACGCCGAAGACGAGCGCCACGTCGCGGAAGTGATCCTCGCCAAGCAGCGCAACGGCCCCACCGGCACCGTCCGCCTCTCCTGGCTCGATCAGTACGTGCGCTTCGAGAACCTCGAGACCCGCTATCCCGGCCCGGAGGAAATGTAGCCGTGCCCCCGGGAACGATCGCTTATTTCTGCATCCTCGCCGGCCTCTCCATGCTGGCCGGCTGGTGGACCGTCTTCCGCAACCGGCCCTACCTTGCGTTCCTCGGAGGGTTCTTTCTCTCTCTCGCCGCGGTGCTCACCATCGGCGGCCGGATCGAGGCCGGGGAGAAGACGGCCGCCATGAAGTGGGGCTGGTGGGCCGCCGTCGGAGTGGCCGCCGTGCTCATCACGGCCGCCTTCTACACCGCGGTCCAGGAGAGCCGGGCCAAGCTCCGGGAGATGCGGGAGCACTATCGCGCCGCGGCCGACGCGATGCTGGAGATGGCCCGGATTCAGCAGGAGCTGGCCCGCCGCCGTCAGGAAGAGGCGAAGGGCGAACCACAGCAAGACGACGCGAAACCGGAATAGGAACGCGATGACATCACGGCTCCGTATACTCGTTACTGGATCGGGCGCCCGCGAGCACGCGCTGGCGTGGAAGCTCGCGCAGAGCCCGCACACCGAGAAGCTCTTCTGCGCCCCCGGCAACGCCGGCATCGCCCAGCAGGCCACCTGCGTGCCCGTTTCCGCCACTGACCTCGACGGACTGGCCGACTTCGCCGCCCAGGAGCGGATCGACCTCACCGTCGTCGGCCCCGAGCTTCCCCTCGCCGAGGGCATCGTGGACCTGTTCCGCGCGCGAGGCCTGCGCGCGTTCGGCCCGGCGCGCAACGCGGCCGTGCTGGAGAGCAGCAAGGTCTGGAGCAAAGACTTCTTCGCCCGCCACGATCTGCCCACCGGCTTCTTCGCTACCTTCGACGTCGCCGAGGATGCCATCGGCTTCCTCGACACTCAGGACTTCCCCCTCGCCGTCAAGGCCGACGGGCTCGCCGCGGGCAAGGGCGTCACCATTGCCCGCACCCGGGAGGAGGCCGTCGAGGCGATTCAGGACTCGCTGGTGCGGGGCGTCTTCGGCGAGTCCGGCCGCCGTGTCGTCATCGAGGAGTTTCTCCAGGGCCAGGAGATCTCGGTGATGGCCATCTCCGACGGCCGGCACCTCTACGTCCTGCCCCCCTCCCAGGACCACAAGCAGATCAACGACTACGACCAGGGCCCCAACACCGGCGGCATGGGGGCCTATTCCCCGGTGCCGTTCTTCACTCCCGGCCTGTATGAAGAGGTGTTGGAGGGAATCCTGCGCCCCACCGTCCGCGCCATGGCGGAGGAGGAGCGCCCCTTCGTCGGCTGTCTCTACGCCGGCCTCATGCTCACCGAAGAGGGCCCCAAGCTGCTCGAGTACAACGGCCGCTTCGGCGACCCGGAGACTCAGGTGGTCCTGCCCCGGCTGAAGGCCGACCTGGTGGACCTGCTGGAGGCCGCCGTGACCGGAAACCTCCCCGACCAGACCGCGGAGACCGCCTCCGGCGCGGCCGCCTGCGTGGTCATGGCCTCCGGCGGCTACCCGGGCGCCTACGAAACGGGCAAGCTCATTGACGGCCTCGAGACGGCCGGGGCGATGGAAAACGTGGTCGTCTTCCACGCCGGCACGAAGCAGACCGACGAGGGCGTCGTCACCGCCGGCGGCCGGGTGCTCGGCGTCACCGGCCTCGCGGCCGAGCTTCCCCGGGCCATCGAGACCGCCTATCGCGGCGTGCGGGCCATCCGTTTCGATCAGGCCCACTACCGCACCGATATCGGCCGCCGCGGCGCGCGCGCGCCGGCCGGAGCCAAGGAGTGAGCGTGCGCGACGAGATCAAGGTGTTCACCGGCAACGGCAACGCCGGGCTGGCCCGGGAGATCTGCGATCACCTCGGCATCCCCCTGGGGAGGGCCGAGGTGCAGCGCTTCGCCAATGAGAACATCTTCGTCCAGATCGAGGAGAACGTGCGGGAGCGCGACGTCTTCGTCGTGCAGCCCCTCTCCAGCCCCGTCAGCGAAAACCTCGTCGAACTGCTCATCATGATGGACGCGCTGAAGAGCGCCTCCGCCCGCCGCATCACCGCGGTCGTCCCCTACTACTCCTACGCCCGCTCGGACAAGAAAGACAAGCCCCGCATCTCCATCGCCGGCCGGCTCATCGCCGACCTGATGGTCACTGCCGGCGCGAACCGCATCCTCACCATGACCCTCCACTCCGAGCAGGTGCAGGGCTTCTTCCGCTGCCAGGCCGACCACCTCTCCGCCACCCCCATCCTGTGCGAGCACTTCCGCTCCCTCAACCTGGAGAACTGCGTCGCCCTCGCCACCGACGCCGGCTCGGCCCGCCGCGCCGGCTCCTACGCCACCCGCCTCAACATCCCCCTCGCCTTCATTGATAAGCGGCGGGTCAGCGACAGCAAGGTGGAGGTGCGAGCGGTGGTCGGCGACGTCACCGGCAAGACCATCCTCCTCTTCGACGACGAGATCGCCACCGGCGGCTCCCTGTTGGAGGCGGTGGCCTCGCTGGAGAAGCTCGGGGTCGGCTTCAAGGATATCTACGTCGGCGCCACCCACGGCGTGCTCACCAAGGACGCCGTGCCCCGCATCGCCGACTCCCGCATCGCCCAGGTCGTGGTCACCAACACCATCCCGCTCCCGGCGGAGAAGTGCTGTCCCAAGATCGTCCAGCTCTCCGTCGCCCCCCTCTTCGGCGAGGCCATCCGGCGGATCCATACGGGCGAGTCGGTGAGTGAGATATTCGAGTAGGGGCTAGGGTTCAGGGGCCAGGGAACGGCCCGGCTTCCCTTGACGCGGCCGCGGTGTGTGTCTAGCATTGAGGAGGTAGGGGCACAGCATGCTGTGCCCCTACGAGTGGGAACGACATGGCGAGGAAGAACGTGAAAGATATCGCTGCCCCGGCCGTCCTCATTCTCATGGGCTCGGAGTCCGACCGGCCGAAGGTCACGCCGGCCGCGGAGACGCTCGAGCAACTCGGCATCCCTTACGAGCTGCTCGTCGCCTCCGCCCACCGCACCCCCGCGCGGGTCACCGAGATCGCCTCCGGCGCGCGGGCGCGCGGCGTCAAGGTGTTCATCGCCGCCGCGGGTGGTGCCGCCCACCTCGCCGGTGCCGTCGCCGCCCACACTACCCTCCCCGTGATCGGCCTCCCCGTCACGTCCGGCGCCCTTCAGGGCCTGGACGCGTTGCTCGCCACTGTCCAGATGCCCAGCGGCATCCCGGTGGCCACCGTCGCCATAGACGGCGCCCGCAACGCCGCCCTCCTCGCGGCCGAGATCATCGCCGTCACCGACGCCGCGCTCGCCAAGAAGCTCGACGCCCTCCGCGAGGACATGGCGCGCAAGGTGGAGGGGGTTTCGGTGAAGCCGCAGGAGTCAGGCTGATGCTGGCCGTGGAGGCGCTGTCCCCGGACGCCCTCCACGAACTCAGGATTCGTCTTGAGCCGGGCGGGGCCCGGGCGCGTGTCGTCATGTGTCGTCATAAGGGCTTTTTTGGGGAATTGGTTTGCGGGCCGAAGGCGTTTCCCGCGGAGAGGGAAATGACGACACGCGGGGAGGCGCTTCATTGCATCGACGGGGGGTAACGGCAAGGACGGGGCCTGCCCGCCGTGGAAACCTGGGGCTGGACGCTGCAAGGAGCTGATGTACGATGATAGACCGCTATTCCTACCCCGAAATGCGCGCCCTCTGGGCGCCGGAGAGTCGCTATCGCAAGTGGCTCGAGGTCGAGCTCCTCTTCGCCGAGGGCTGGGCCGAGACCGGCCGGGTTCCCAAGGAGGCCGCGCAGGCCCTCCGCCGCAATGGGAACGTGCTGCTCGATCCCAGCTTCGATTTCGGCAAGGTGGTGCAGCGCATCCTCGAACTGGAGGGCGACGTCCCCGGCTTCGAGCCGGTGCCCGGCCAGCCGGTCATCCGCCACGACCTCATCGCCTTCCTCACCGCCGTCTCCGAGCACCTCGGCGAGGAGAAGGCCTATCTCCACTTCGGCGTCACCTCCTATGACACCGAGGACACGGCCACGTGCGTGCTGCTGCGAGACTCGTGCGACCTCATCGCGAAGGACATGCAGGCCCTCGGCGACGCGATCCGCGCGCAGATCGCGAAGCACAAGTGGACCCCCATGATCGGCCGCACCCACGGCGTGCAGGCCGAGCCGATCACCTTCGGCCTCAAGCTCGCCGTCTGGCTCGCCGAGCTGGAGCGCGACATCACCCGCCTCGCGCAGGCCCGGGAGAGCGTCTCCGTCGGCATGGCCTCCGGCCCGGTCGGCAGCTATGGCACGGTGGACCCGCGCGTCGAGGAGTACGTGTGCAAGAAGCTCGGCTTCGAGGCGCCGAAGGCGACCAGCCAGATCGTGCAGCGCGACCGCCACGCGCACTACATCACCACCCTCGCCATCATCGCCGGCTCGCTGGAGCGCTTCGCCACCGAGGTGCGCAACCTCCAGCGCACGGAGATCCTGGAGGTGGAGGAGCCATTCCGCAAGGGCCAGCGGGGCTCGTCGGCCATGCCCCACAAGCGCAACCCGATGACCTGCGAGCGGATCACCGGGCTAGCGAGGATGGTGCGCTCCTACGTGGTGCCGGCGCTGGAGAACATGGCCCAGTGGCACGAGCGCGACCTCACCAACTCGGCGGTCGAGCGCCTCATCTTCCCCGACGCGAGCATTCTTGTTGACTACATGCTCCGCAAGTTCACCGACGTCGTCGCGGGGATGGTGGTCTATCCCGAGAACATGCGGGACAACCTGGAGAAGCTCCAGGGCCTGGTCATGTCCGAGCACGTCATGCTCGCGCTTGTGGACAAGGGCCTGGGCAAGGACGAAGCCTATCGCACCGTCCAGGCCGTCGCCATGAAGGCCTGGGAAACGAAGGGCGACTTCCGCGCGGTGATCGCGGCAGAGCCGGCGGTGAAGAAGCGGCTGAGCGCGGAGGAACTGGCGGCGTGCTTCGACTACGAAAGGCATTTGAAGCGGATCAAGGTGGTGTACGAGAGGTTGGGGGTGTAGGACGGGGTCTCGCGACCCCGCCGCCCCAACTCATCGAGGAGCAAGGGATGACGGCTCGCAGTCCGAGCTCGCGCGAGGTCTTCCTCTACCGCTGGTCCGGCTCGATCGCCGCTTGGGCGGCCGTCGTCACCCCGCTGGTGAGCTATCTCCTCTTCGTCCTTCTCAGCGGGCCCGGTCGGCAGCTCCCGTGGCGGCCTTCACCAGTGCTCTGGTTTGCGCTCGCGCGTTCAATCCTCTGCCTGGCCGCCGGTGGGCTCGGCTTCTGGGTCGGCTGCCGGCATCGACGCGTGGGCACCATCGTCGCCGGAGTGGCCGCCCTCCTCTCGGGTCTGACCCAGGTCTTCATGGTGCTCTCGGTGGTGTCTTTCATCTCCGCCATGGATTCGGCGCAGTCGCGGGGCGGGGGACTGATGGCATGAGCGGCACATCGGGCCTCGGCCCGGATACCCGCTTTCCAGAACGCAAGCACCTGCGCCGCCTGGAGCGCATCTTCGTCTCCGGTGCGCCGATCTACTACCTCACGGTGTGTGTCCACAAGCGGCGTCCGCTGTTAACCAGGCCCGCAGCCGCGGACGTGCTCGTAGAGCAGTGGCACCGGGCGCGTGAACTGCACCAGTGGGTTGTTGGTCGGTACGTCGTCATGCCGGATCATGTGCACTTCTTCGCCTCCCCGGCAGGCGACGAGGCGAAGCCCCTGTCAGGCTTCATGAACTACTGGAAACGCAGCACTGCGCTGTACCTGAGGCGAATATGCTCGGGGTTCTCCTGGCAGAAGGAGTTCTTCGATCATCTTCTACGAAGCGCTGATTCCTACGAACAGAAGTGGCTCTACGTTCGCGAGAACCCAGTTCGCAAAGGGTTGGCGACGTGCGCGGACGACTGGCCCTATCAGGGCGAGATTGGCGAGCTCACGTGGTAGTTGTAGGGCGGGCATGGTGTTGTTCCATGCCCGCCGCTAGGTCGCTCACGCGCAGCCGACCACGAGCGGCCGAGCGCGTAAGGTGGTGTGGATCGGCGGGCATGGAACAACACCATGCCCGCCCTACAAACACCTGAAACGGATCGCGGTGATGTATGAGAGGCCGGGGGCGTAGGACGACACAAAGGGGACCGATGATGAGGCCGAGAGCGTGGTTGCTCTTCGCGGTTGTCGTGGCCGTGGTGGTGGTGTCGGCCGGCTGCGGCCGCAGACAGGGGGGGCAGGGGCCGTGGCAGGGCATCAAGACGCTCCCCGTCGGCAGCACCGGGCTGAACCTGCGCGTGGGCGATCAGATCCCGGCCCAAGGGCGTACCATCAGGACCGTTGTCGTCCAGGGGGAGATAGTCACCCTAGACGCCCCTCTTCCCCTCTACCCGGGTGCGCTGGTGCAAGGCGTGCTCTGCATCGCGCAGAAGACAGGTCCCGAGTTCTACGTGCTCCTCGCCACGAACGACCCGGAGGAAAAGGTCTTGGACTACTACTCCAAGGCCTGGAGGGGCCTGCGCGTCTACGGCTCCGACCCACAGCGGCCGTCCCTGCTGTACGGGCGCCGCGCGCCAACGGTGACGGGGCAGTCCCTCACGGTCAGGACCGGGAAGATGGACTACGTGCCCGAGGTGAACGTGCAGCGCGGCCCGGCGATCCAGCCGATGGACGAGCAGCAGTACGCGCAGGCGCTGTTCGACAAAACGTCGCTGTCCCTCCAGCCGGGGGGCAGCACCATGACTGCGATTCAGGTGATCGTCCCCGCAAGCTAGGCGGAGGCCACTACCTTGCCCCCTTCGAGCCTTCGTGTTGACCACTACGCGCACGCTGCCTCCACCATCGCCACCACATTCTCCGCCGGCACCTCCGGCTGGACGTTGTGCACCTGGCAGAAGACGTAGCCGCCGGGACCGAACGCGCTGATGCGGCGCTTCACTTCCTCCCGCACCTGCGCCGGCGCCCCGCGGCTCAACACGAACTGCGTGTCGCATCCCCCGCCCCAGAACGTGATGTCCTTGCCGAAGTCCCGCTTCAGTCCGGCCGGGTCCATCCCCGCGGCCGACACCTGCACCGGATTGAGTGCGTCCACTCCGGCCTCGATCAGGCTGGGAATGGCGAAGCGGACGGAGCCGCAGGAGTGCAGGATCAGCGGCGCGTGCGTGCGCGACTTCAGGTGCGCGAACAGCCGCTTCTGGTGCGGCAGGATCGCCTTCTTGTACAGGTCCGGCGAGAGCAGCGGCCCGCCCTGCGCGCCCAGGTCCTCGGTCAGAAACACGGCGTCAATGTAGGGGTCCAGGAGCGGAAGCACGCGGTCGGCGCGCTCGCAATAGACGTCCACGAGTTCCGTCATGAACGCTTCCGCGAACTTCTGCTCCAATACCAGGTCGGTCAGGAAGCGCTCGAAGCCGATGAGATACTGCCCGGCCTGCAGCACGTGCAGCATGAAGTTGAACACCACCGCGCGGTCCGTCGTCTCGTGCAGCCGCTTCGCCCGCGCCACGGTGTCTTCCAGGGACTCATCCCAATAGGCCGGCCAATCGTACGCGGCGAGGGTGGCGCGATGTTTCGCCAGTTCGGCGACGCTCTCCACCGCTGCCAACGGCGGGTTCACCGGATCGAAGTGATACCCGGTCGGGGCGCGGCGGGCGGTGACGCGGCCCTCGGGGGTGACCCGCTCCTCCGTCCCGTCCGCCCGAACCACCGTGCGCCACTCCGCCGGCAACTCGCACGGAGTCCCATCGAACAGCGTCACCGGCTGCCACGCGCGCGGCTGCCGGATCAGCATCTCCGCCGCCACCCCGAAGCGCGCCTTCAAGGCCTCCTCCGTCAGCACGATGTGCTGGATCGGCTCCACCACCTTCCCGCCGCGCGGCAGTCCCAGGTGCGTACACAGCCGGTCGTGGGCCACCGAGGTCAGCGACGAGCACTCGGTCCCTCCCAAATCAATCGGTATCCGGTCCGGCGTCTCTCGCCGCAAGGCCGCTTGCACGCGCTCTCGGTGGGTCATTCCTCGTTCTCCTCTTCCGGCTCTTCTTCGCCCTCCACCGCCGCGACCTCTTCCAGGTCGTGATACACCACCCGCGCCCGCTCCTCGTCCGCGCGATGCACGAAGATCGCCACCAGCCCTCCCTCCGTGCTGCCCAACGGCGGCGGCGGCGCTCCCACCGCCCCCAGCAGCGGATCATACGACCACCCGGTCTGCAGGCGCGCGGGAATGCCTTGCGCCTCCAACTCCGCTCGCAGCAACTCGGCGTGGATCTTCCCCTCCACGGTGCACAGCAGCACCTGCTCCAACTCCACCTCGCTCAACTCCCGCGCCTCCGGCCGCGCCTCCACCAGCTCCGCACCGCACGTCGGGCAGCGCTTCACTTCGGCCACGTATTCGAACCGACACTTCGGACAGAACGGCATGGCAGTCCTCCGCCCACATGGTAGCAGCCACCCACTCCGCGAGCAAGGCGCGCCCCACGTTTCCTGACCGCCCCCGCAGGACCCACCTCCCCGCCCCTGAATATGACTGCAACCCCTCCGTGAGGACGGTCCTATGCGCGACCTCCGTGTCGCTTCCGTGCAGTTCGAGCATGCGCCCGGCGACAAGTCGGCAAACCTGGCGAAGATCGGCCACTTCGTCGCCCAGGCCGCCGCCCAGGGCGTCGAGATCATCGCCTTCCCCGAGTGCTGCATCACCGGCTACTGGTTCCTGCGCCACCTCTCCCCCGAGGGGATCGCCGCCCTCGCCGAGCCCCTCTACGACGGCCCCTCCTGTCAGGAATTGATGCGCCTCTCCAAGCAGTACGGGATCACCATCGGCGCGGGCATGCTGGGGATCGAGCCCGACGGCCGGCTGTTCAAGCCCTACGTGGTGGCCATGCCCAATGGCGAGTTCCGCCACCACCGCAAGCTCCACCCCTTCGTCCATCCCAGCCTCCATCCCGGCGACTCTTTCACCGTCTTCGACACGCCGCACGGCTGCCGGGTCGGCGTCCTCATCTGCTATGACTGCAACCTCGTCGAGAACGTGCGCATCACCGCGCTCATGGGGGCAGAGGTGTTGCTGGCGCCGCACCAGACCGGCGGCTGCCGTTCCAACGACCCCAACATCATGGGCGTGATCGACCGCGCCTTGTGGGACAACCGCGGTGCAGACCCGGAGGCCATCGAGGCCGAGTTCCGCGGGGACAAGGGGCGCGGCTGGCTGCTGCGCTGGCTCCCCGCCCGGGCCCACGACAACGGGATGTTCGTCGTCTTCAGCAACGGCGTCGGAGTGGACGACGACGAGATCCGCACCGGCAACGCGATGGTGATTGACCCCTATGGGCGCATCCTCGCAGAGACCTGGAAGGCTGAGGACGCCATGGTCGTCGCCGACCTCGACGCTTCGCTGGTGGAGAACGCCACCGGCCAACGCTGGATTCTCACGCGCCGCCCGGAACTCTACGGGCCGCTGGTGCGTCCTACTGGTAAGGAAAGAGACACGCGCTCCGTTCGCTTCGACGGCAAGGGCGCGTAGGAGAGGCGATGCTGCGCGTCACCCGAGACAAGCGAGTGCCCCTGTTCGAGCGCTACCGCGTCCTCACCCCCGTGGTGGAGGTGGATCCCGGGACCACGCTGGTGGTGGAGACCATCAACCACATGACGCCGATCGTGCGGAGCGAGGCCGACGTTCACCCGTTTGGCTCGCCGGAGTATCGGGAGCGAGAGGAGACCGGGCCGATCTTCGTGCGCGGGGCCGCCCCGGGGGAGGCGCTCGCCGTTCACATCGAAGAGATCGAGTTGGTGGGACTGCCCCACGCCCACTGCGGCGGCCCGCTCTCCGGCCACTTCCCGCTCCGGCCGCAGGCCTTTCCGATAGCCGACGGGCAGTGCGCCCTGACCCGCGACCTCCGCATTCCCCTTCGCCCCATGGTCGGCGACATCTACACCACTCCGGCCGGCCCGGAGCCGGTGGGATTCGACCACGGCGGGAACATGGACTGCACCGAGGTCCGCCCCGGCAACACGCTCTTCCTGCCGGTATACCATGAGGGCGGGCTGCTCGTCCTCGGAGACGTGCACGCTTTCCAGGGCGACGGCGAGATTGCCGGCGAGGGCGGCGAGTGCGCCGCCGATGTGACCATCACCGTCGGCATTGATCGGCGCTACCGTCACCCGCGCCCCCTGGTGGAAACGCCCGACAGCCTGATCACGCTCGCCGGGCGTGGTGACCTCTTCGACGGTATCACGCTCGCGGTGCAGGATATGACGGACTTGCTGGCCCGGGCCTATGCTCTCGAGGCCCGCGACGCCTACACCTTCTGCACCATGGTCGGCTCGCTCCAGTTCGCCGGCTGCATGGCACGCCGGGAACTGGTGGAGCGGAACGCACTCGTCGCCCTCAGCGTGCCCAAGGCCCTGCTTCCGCTGGGGCCACGCTAGAAAGACTCACAGGAGATTCAGGTCATGCCACTCTCGGTACGTTCGGGTCTCGCCCTCCTCGCCGCGTTGGCACTCGTCTGGGGCTGCGGGTACGCCGCGCCGCTCAGCCCGGGCGGCAAGGCCCCCGGCCCCGCGCCCCGCTTCGATAGCTGGCACGTCATCGGCCCCGGCGGAGGGGGCGGGCAGTTCTGCCCCACCGTCAGCCCCCACGATCCCAACGTCGTCCTCGAGCGCTGCGACATGACCGGCTCCTACCTGACCACGGACGGGGGCCTCTCCTGGCGCATGATCAACTTCGCCACCGTGATCGAGGCCTTCGCCTTCGATGCCAAGAGCCCGAAGCTCATGTACGCCGGCAGCGATGCCCTCTACCGCAGCGATGACGCCGGCGCGACCTGGCGCATGATCCTCCCCGACCCGGCGAAGAACACCGTCGCCCATTTGCTCGGCGACCACGCCGGCGCGGTGTACACCACCGACGACACCCGCCTTCCCAAGGGCCAGTTTCGCGTCCAGGCCCTTGCTATCGACCCGGGCGCGGAAGGTCATCTTTACGTCGGTCTCTCCCTGAGCCCGGAGTCCGGGCAGGCGCCCTCCGGCTCCTACCTCTACGAGACGAAGGACCGCGGCGCCACTTGGTCGCGGGTCGGATACTTCGGCGGCGACGAGATCTTCGCCATCCGCGTCGGCCCGCAGAAGACGCCGGTCGTCTACGTCGTCACCAACGGCGGGGTGTGCCTGCTCTCCGGGGACAAGTGGACCCGCAACGCGCCTCCCGCGGAGGGGATCGGTAGCGCCGCCATCGGCTACAACCCCGAAACCGGCCGGGTGCTGATCTACGCCACGAGCCAGTTCCGCGTGGAAGGAGACAAGCTCGCCGGTGGCGTCTACGTCTCCGAGGACGCCGGCAAGACGTGGCGCACCTGCAAGTACGACTTCGCTGGCGGGGGCGGCCGCTGGGGCCCCAGGATCACCTGCGTGGCCTGCTCCGCAGGACATCCCCAGACCGCCTACTTCGGCCTGGACGGCGTCAGCCAGACCCGCGCGGACGGCTCCCAGGTTTCCGGCTCCGGCATCGCCCGGACCACCGACGGGGGCCGGCATTGGAAGCTGGTGCATTTCGAGGGCGGCGCGCCGTCGGCTAGCATGGAACTCTCCTGGTTCGAGCCCCGCGTCACCCCGGGCAGTTGGGATCTCTTCTTCTCCGCCCCCTTCTCCATCGGCGTCGCGCCGACGAATCCGGAGGTCTGCTATGCCACCGATTACTTCCGCACCTACGGCACCAAGGATGGCGGGAAGACCTGGCAGCAGTTGATCTCCGCCAAGGTCGGTGACAAGGCCTGGGCCACCCGCGGCCTCGACGTAACCACCAACTACGGCGTCCACTTCGACCCCTTCGACCCCACCCACGTCTACATCTCCTACACCGACATCGGAATGTTCCGAAGCGAAGACGGCGGCGCCTCCTGGATCAGCTCCATCGCGGGCGTACGCGAGGGGTGGCGCAACACCACCTACTGGTTGGAGTTCGACCCCGCCGTGAAGGGGCTGGTGTGGGGCGGGTTCTCCGGCACCCACGACCTGCCCCGGCCCAAGATGTGGCGGGGCCGCGGGCCCACCTCCTATCGCGGCGGCGTCGGGGTCTCCACCGACGGCGGCAAGACCTGGGCCGTCGCGGGCAAGGGGATGGCCCAGACCGCGGTCACGCACGTCTTGCTCGACCCGACCAGCCCGGCCGGCAAGCGCACCCTCTACGCCTGCGGCTACGGCACCGGCCTGTGGAAGTCCACCGACAACGGCGAGACGTGGACGCTCAGGAACAAGGGCATCGAGCAGCAGAACCCCTTCGCCTGGCGCATCGTCCGCCTCGCCGACGGTACCCTCTGTCTCATCATCGCCCGCCGCAACGACACCGAAGCCGGCGAGGATGACCCCGCCGACAACGGCGGGCTGTACCGCTCGACCGACGGCGCCGAGACGTGGACGAAGGTGAAGCTCCCCGGCGGCTGCACCGGCCCCAACGGCCTGGCCGTGGATCCGCGCGACCCCAAGCGCCTCTACCTCGCCGCCTGGGGCAGCGCCGCCATGCCTCACGACCTCGGCGGCGGCGTCTTCCTCTCCACCGACGGCGGGGCGACCTGGCGCAACGTCTTCTCCCAGAGCCAGCACGTCTACGACGTCACCCTCGACCCGAAGCATCCGGACACCCTCTACATCTGCGGCTTCGACTCCGCCGCCTATCGCTCCGCCGACGCGGGCAAGACCTGGTCGCGCATCAAAGGCTACAACTTCAAGTGGGGCCACCGCGTGGTCCTCGACCCAGTCCATGCCGACATGATCTACATCACCACCTTCGGCGGCTCCGTCTGGCACGGCCCCGCCGCGGGCGACCCCAAGGCGCTGGAGGACGTCGTTACCCCGGTGCCTACAATGTAGGGGCGACCCGGTGGGTCGCCCAAGACTCTTTGTGTCGAGGAGCGCGCGCCCGCCCCATCGCCGCGCTTCCCGCTACACACGCCCTCCGCCCGCCGTGCTACCCTTCCCTCCACTTCGTCTCGGAGGAGAACACGTCATGGCGCTCGATCAAGTGAAGGAGATGCTGGAGCGGGTCACCCGCACCGCCAACGTGGAAACGGTCTATGGTCAGCCGCGTGAGGTGGGCCGGAAGACCCTGGTCCCCATCGCGCGGGTCATGTATGCCGGCGGGGGCGGCGGAGGTCAGGGCAAGGCCGAGGAAGGACGCGAGGGCGGCGGCGGTGGAGGCGGCCTAGGCGTGAACGTCCAGCCCCTCGGCGTGCTGGTGATCACCGACGAGGCCGAGCGCTGGGTGCCCGTGCTCGACATCACCCGCCTCGCCATCGCCGGCAGCGCGGTGCTCATCACCGGCCTGCTCACCCTCCGCTCCATCTTCGGCCGCCGCAGACGCCGGTGGGAGCGCTGGGAGCACCCCCGCCCCTGAGCGATCGGCGAATCGCGCTTGACACGCGACTAACGCGCGGTTACCTTTACCGCAAGGGAGGACCGGCCATGCTCTCCCGGCGAGCGCGAGGCCCATGCCTCGCGTAGCCCAACGACATAACACTGCACCCCTCCGCAGGCAGCGATGCCTGCGGTTTCTTTTTTAC
>Ga0315282_10002919_pt1 | contig 30965 bp, 31 predicted proteins | sample YL17G07_20_MG_FD_203693 | JGI IMG/M metagenome (GOLD analysis project Ga0315282, IMG submission 203693) | Sediment microbial communities from Yellowstone Lake, YNP, Wyoming, USA - YL17G07_20 | ecosystem: Environmental > Aquatic > Freshwater > Lake > Sediment | place: USA: Wyoming | collected... | reverse complement strand
AGCTGGCCTTCCCGGAGCTCTGCGGGAAGATAAAGACGGGATCCGGCTTGCGGTACCTCGCGGTTCTCGCCAAGTTCCCGACCGCAGCCGACATCGCCGGAGCGAGGGCGGGCAGCATAGCCTCCATTAGGTTCGGGAAGAGGAACTGGAGGGTGGGAGACGCCTTCGCGCAGGAGATCAAGGCCACGGCCAAGCGCTCTGCCGCTTCGCGCACCGGTCCCGGCATCGGATTCGCCCTGGTATCGGTCGCCGCCAATGTCCTGCGCATAAGGGGAGAGATGGAGGCGCTTGAGGAGAAGATAGAAGAGCTCTATTCCGAGTGCCCGGACACCCCTCTTACCACCATCCCGGGTGTAGCCCCCCTATCCGCCGCGATCATCGAATCGGAGATAAAGAACATAGCGCGGTTCAGGACGGCAAAGAAGCTGAACGGCTACATCGGCGCGTATCCGGAGCTGCGCGAGTCGGGAAAATCCAAGCTCTCCTCGCCGAAGATGACCAAGAAGGGCAACCGCTACCTGAACCAGACCGTCTACATGTGCGTTCTGGCGCAGGTATCACCCAACGCCCTCGACAACCCCATAAAGCACCACTACTGGAGGCAGGTAGCCCAGGGCAAGGTAAGGATGGTGGCCATCGGCTCCTGCATGAGGAAGCTTGTCAACCTGATCTACGGGATACTGGCGAGCGGAAAGCCCTTCGATCCCGACTACGGGTTCGGCAACGGGGATTTCGATGTCAGGTTCGTCGACCGAAATACGGGTTGCGTAGTGCCAGAGGAAGAAGCCGTTTCCAGCGACGCCGTGGTGGCTGTTCGTTGGAAGAGGGCCGCCGCCCCAAGGTCTAATAGACCACAGAAAGAGATCATGCGGCCCTCTTGATATAAGCTTATATTTTTCTTCCTCAATCAGCTATCTTAGGTTGAATAGGCAAGGAGGTTCAACAAACGGAAGTGTGCTGACAGAGATCTGGGGGGTTGACTTTTACCATGGCTTCTTTCCGTTATTTAAAGCGTGCGCTCGCGGTCTAAGTCATCTTTATCTGCCTGGCTGGTTTCACGGGGCGAACATGGGCGGCGCCTCCCACGTTCAAGGGTTCTTGGTTATCGTCTAGAAGGGGGAGATCATGGAGAAGAACTTCAAGTGCTGGCCTAAGGGTGTTTTCAAAAACCTGAGCTATCCGGAAGTGCCCGTATTCCAGATACTGCGCTCGGCGGCATTGCAGTGGCCCTGGCGCAACGCCCTTATCTTCGGGGGCACGGAGATCACCTACGCTGAACTGGACCAGTTGTCCGACCGCTTTGCCACCGCTCTCGCCGCCATGGGGGTCAAGAAAGGGGATCGGGTGGGCGTTCATCTCCCTAACTGTCCCCAGTTCGCCATAGCCTATTTCGGCCTGCTCAAGGCCGGCGCCATCTTCGTGCCCATGAGCCCCCTGCTGGCGGAGAGGGAGTTCGACTTCCAGCTCAACGACGCAGGGGTGGAGACCTTCATCGGCCTCGACCTGCTCTTCGGCGTTCCCCAGAAGGTCATCCCTAACTCGCCGGTGAAACGGGCCATCATCGTGAGCCTGGCGGACTGCTACCCGCCTCTCAGCGCGCCGGTAAAGCCGCTTGCGAAGCAGCCCCCGCCCGAGGGGACCATCGATTTCTCCGCCCTGCTCGCCGAATACCCGGGTGAACCGCCCCAGGTCGATTTCGACGCCAGGGAGGACCTGGCCCATATCGCCTATACCGGGGGCACCACCGGGACGCCCAAGGGCGTGATGATCACCCATTACAACGCGGTGGTCAACTGTTGCCAGTTCGCCTACTGGTTCGGCGGAGGTGACGTAACCTATGAGGACGGCAGGTTCGGCATTAAACGCGGGGATGGGGATAGGGATGAAGACCATCCCGTGAGCCGGGGCACGGAGATATCCCTCATCGTCGTTCCCTGGTTCCACGCCATGGGGTCCATCGGATACCTGAGCATGCAGATGATAGGCGGGAACACCCTGGTGGTCTTCCCTCGTTTCGATCCCACGGAATACCTGCAGGCCATCGGCAAGTACCGGGCCACCGTATTCGGGGGCGCCCCCCAGCTCTTCGTACCCCTGGTGGAGAACCCCCTGTTCAAGGAGGTAGACTTGTCCGAGATCCGCCTGGTGGCCTCCGGTGCCGCCCCCATACCGCATCACCTCCTGAGGGCCATGCTCGACGCAATACCCGGCGTGGTATGCGAGGCATACGGCCTCTCGGAGTGCACCATGGGATGCTCCGCCAATCCTCCAACCCACGAGGGCTACAAGCTGGGCTCCGTGGGCCTGCCCATGCAAGACACCGAGATAAAGATCATGGACGCCGAGAAAGGGGAAGAGGAGATGCCCTTGGGGGAAGTGGGGGAGATCTGCGTGCGCGGTCCCCAGGTGATGAAGGGTTACTGGAACAGGCCGGAGGAGACCGCGGAAGTGTTGCGCGACGGGTTGCTCTATACCGGGGATATAGGAATGATGGACGAAGACGGATATCTATTTATTGTTGACCGCAAGAAGGACATGCTCATTTACAAGGGCTACAACGTATATCCACGCGACCTGGAGGAGGTCATCAACGAGCATCCCGCCGTGGCCCAGTCGGCGGTGGTGGGTAAGAGGGACGACCGCTACGGCGAGCTCCCCATGGCCTTCGTGGAACTGGTGCCGGGGGGCCAGGTTACCGAGGAGGAACTCCTGGGCTACGCCAATGAGAGGCTGGCCAAGTACAAGAAGATCAGGATGGTGAAGATAGTGGAGACGCTTCCGGTCAGCGCGGCGGGTAAAGTCTTGAGAAGGGAGCTGCGCGACCAGGCCCAGGAGTTCCAGATTTAAACGGTATAGCGGGTAGGGGAAGGATTTGGGCACAAGAGCTGACAAATGCCGTTATTAACAATCTACTTTACATAAGATATATTATCGGCGCTTCGAGAGGAAAGGCATCTATACGCCCCGATAGGGCTCCGGCTCGGCCCTCGATGAACACAGCCCCCCGTGAACGGCGCCTGCCCGTACGGGCCGCAAAAAGAAATTCCCTGGGGGCGGTTGTGGAAAACGCCATAGCTCACTTTTTGGTGGCCGGAATGCTGCAGGGCGCCTTCGAGCTGGTCAGCGGCGGGAAATCGACCTGCGAGTGCATGTGGGGCGAGGACGGCACCCTTACGGTTACGGTGAAGGCGGTCTGAGTTCCCCCACCCCGCCTCTATACGGCACCCCTGTCCTGCAGTTTCTCCTTGATGAAGTTCGCAATTTCCGCGGTGACGGAGCCGGGGCCAAAGACACCGTCTATCCCTATGCTCCTCAACTCGTCGTGGTCCTGCTCGGGGAAGACTCCGCCGATGAGCAGGAGGAAATCATCCCTGGCCCCCTGGGCCTCGAGCTCCTTTAACAATTCCCGGCTCCACTCCAGGTGGGCCCCGGAATGGACGCTGAACCCGATGACGTCCACGTCCTCCTGGATGGCCGCCTCCACCACGCCCTCCACGGTCTTGAACCCGAAGAAGATGGTCTCCATCCCCGCCTCGGAGAGCGCCTTGGAGACGGTCATGATCCCCCTCCAGTGGCCATCCAAACCAGGCTTGAAGAGCAGCACCCTTATCTTCTTCTCCATGTTTCTCACCCCTCAGGCCACGAAGGGCAACTGCCAGATGCCCCATATCTCCCGGTAGACGCCGGTGATCTCCCCCAGGGTGGCCCCGGCGGCGGTCAGCTCCGACACCACCGGCAGGACGTTTTCCCTGACCTCACAGGCCTTCCTCAGCTTATCGAGGAGCTTGGCCACCTTCTCCGCATCCCTCTCCTCGCGCAGTTTACGCAGCCTCTCCTTCTCTATCTCGGCCGCCCGGGGATTGGTGCGAAAAGGCGGAGCCGGCTCCTCGTCCTCCATCACATAGCGGTTCACCCCGATGATCTTCTCCTCCCCGCACTCCTGGTCGCGGCGGCGCTTGTTGAAGGCCTTGCTCATCTCGTTGAACAGCCAGCCGGTGTTCAGGGCCTCCACCACGCCCCCCATCTCCTCAACACGCATGAAGTAATCCCAGATGCGTTCCTCCATCTCCCTGGTCAGGGCCTCCATGTAGTAGGAACCCGCCAGGGGGTCGACGACTTCGGCCACCCCGGTCTCCTCCTGGAGCACCTCCTGGGTGCGCACGGCCAGCCGCACCGATTCCTCGGAGGGCAGGCAGATGGCCTCGTCATAGGAGTTGGTGTGCAGGGACTGAGTTCCACCCAGCACCGCCTCCAGAGCCTGGTAGGCGGTGCGGATTATATTTACCATGGGCTGCTGCGCGGTGAGTGAGCAACCTGCGGTCTGAACGTGAAAGCGGAAGCGGTAGGCATCGGGGTTCCGGGGCTTGTAACGCTCCTTCATCAGGCGGTACCAGAGCTTGCGGGCGGCGCGGTACTTGGCGATCTCCTCGAAGAAGTCACGATGAGCAGAGAGGTGGAAGGCCAGGCGGTGGACGAAGTCGTCGATCTTCCACCCCCGCTTGAGCAATTCCTCGATGTGGGCCACCGCATTTGCCAGGCCCATGCCTATCTCCTGCACTGCATCGATGCCACCCTCCCGGTAGTTGTAGGTGGTGAAATTGATAGGGTTCCAGCGCGGCGCCTCCTTCATGATCGTGCAGTACTCGATGAGGTCGCAGGCCAGCTTGAGGAGGTCCTTGGGCTTGAGGGAGCCCCAGGGGATATACCCGATAGTCATGGTAAGGATATCGTTCTGGGTGGTCCCGATGAGCTCCTCCTTCTTCAGGCCCCGCTCCCTGGCAATGTTGAAGTACATGGAGGTGATGGCCGCCGAGGTAAGGGGCTCCACCACCAGGGCCACGCTGACCTTGTCTATGGGAAGTTCTTGCACCATGGCCTCCATGCCACGAATGGAATAAAGGGGCACCCCCTCCTTCCCTACCTCGTGGGCCGCACCAGGCACCTCCTGATCGGGGTCCACACCGGAAAAGGTCAGGGCGTCCACGGCCGAGGAGAACCCCGTCTCGCCTTCCTCGTAGAGCATTCTCCAGCGCCGGTTGGTCTCCTCGGGGGTGCCGTGGCCGGAGAACATGCGGATAGTCCACAACTTCCCACGGTACATGGTGGGGTAAATCCCCCGGGTGAAAGGCGGCTGGCCTGGAAAGCCGATATCCCGGGCATAATCGATCTTCTCTACGTCAAGCGGGGTATATAGGTCCTTTAGCGGGATGCCGGCATCCGTCTTGAAGGCCTCCTTGCGCCCCTTCCAGCCCTCCTTGCTTTTTTCCCAGTTCTCAAGCCCTTTCCAGATCTCATCGCTGACCGCCATATCCTTCAGCCTCCTCCAGATAGATGGTAATAAATATTAGCGTAGCAGCACCCGGGATATCACAACCCGCTGCACTTGATTAGTGCCTTCATATATCTGGGTGACCTTGGCGTCGCGCATCATGCGCTCCACCGGGTGGTCGCGCATGTAACCGTAGCCCCCCATGACCTGGACGGCGTCGGTGGTAACCCGCATGGCCACGTCCGAGGCCTTCATCTTGGACATGGCCGAGAAGATGGAGAGGCCGGGGTCTTTCTCGTCCGCCATGGAGGCCGCCCGGTAGATGAGCAGGCGGGCCGATTCCACCTCGACGGCCATATCCGCCAGCATGAAACCCACGCCCTGTAGGATTCCTATGGGCTTTCCGAACTGCTTCCTCTCCCTGGACCAGCTTATGGCGGACTCCAGTGCCCCCTGGGCGATCCCCAGGGCCTGCGCCCCCACCATGGGCCGTGAGTTGTCCAGGGTCTTCATGGCCGTGATGAAACCCGTTCCCTCCTCGCCCAGGCGGTGCTCCACCGGAACCGGGCAGTTATCGAAGATTATCTCCGAGGTCTGGGAGCCGCGCATCCCCATCTTGTCCTCGATCTTTCCGATGGAGAACCCCGGGATGTCCCTTTCCACCGCGAAGGCGCTGATCCCCTTGTAACCCTTGTCCGGGTCGGTCATGGCGAAGACCGAGTGCACCTCGGCCAGGCCGCCGTTGGTGATGAAGCACTTCTGGCCGGAGAGGACGTAGCGGTTCCCCTCCCGTCTGGCTGTGGTCCTGGTCGCACCCGCATCCGAGCCCGCCTCCCGTTCCGTCAGGCAGAAGGCGGCGAGCTTTTCCCCTGTGGCCACCGGGGGCAGGTACTTCCTCTTGGTCTCCTCGGATCCGGCTATGACGATGGGGTAGGCGGCGAGCTTCTGCACCACGAAGATGAGGGAGGAGTTGGCGCACACCCGGGCGAGTTCCTCTCCCACGATGCAGCATGAGAGGAGGTCCGCTCCCGAACCCCCGTACTCCTCGGGGATGGCGTAGCCCAAAAGGCCCTGCTCGGCCAGCAACCTCTGGATATCCCAGGGGTATTCACCGCTGCGGTCGATCTCCGCCGCGCGGGGGGCGATCCTCTCCTCCGCCATCCTCCTGATCTCCTTGCGCAGACCCTCCTGCTCCGGTGTGAGTTTGAAGCTCATATCCTTACGCCCTCCTACCCCTCTACCTTGATCACCGTCGCCTCGCCCTGGGACCCCACGCCGCACAGGGAGGCTACGCCCAGGCCGCCTCCCCGCCTGCGCAGCTCGTAGGCCAGGGTCATGAGAATGCGCACCCCGGTGAAGCCCACCGGGTGGCCACAGGCGATGGCTCCCCCGTTTATGTTCACTTTCTCCTCACCGATGCCCAGCATCTTGATGGCCAGGAGGGCCACCATGGCGAAGGCCTCGTTGAGCTCGAAGAGGTCGATATCCTCCACCTTAAGCCCGGCCGCTTCGACGGCCTTGCGTACGGTGAGGGCCGGTACGATGGGGATGTTCTTGGGATCATGGGCTACGGTTGCGTAAGAGATGAGGGTGGCCAGGGGCTTGAGCTCTCGCTTTTCCGCCTCTTCCCGGGACATGATCATCACGCAGCCGGCGCCGTCGTTGATGCCCGGCGCGTTGCCCGCGGTTATGCAGCCCCCTTCCTTGAAGACGGGCCGCAGCTTGGCCAGCGTCTCCGGCGTGGTCTCAGGGCGGGGGTGCTCGTCCTCGGAGAAGGTGATAACACCCTTCCGGGTCTTTACCTCCACGGGCACGATCTCGTCCGCGAATTTGCCGTCCTCCCTCGCCTTGGCGTAGCGCTGCTGGCTGACAGAGGACCAGCGGTCCATCTCCTCCCGGCTTATGTCCTGCTCCTCGGCCACCACGTCCCCGAAGACCCCCATCTGCATTTTCTCCACGGGGTCGGTCAGGGCCAACTTGGTGCCGTCCACCAGCTTGGCATCGCCGTATCCCAGCCCCCAGCGGACACCGTAGAGGAGATGGGGGTTCATGCTCATGGACTCCATGCCGCCGGCGATGACCACCGTGGCATCTCCATCCCGCACCATGCGTAAAGCCGTGTTTACCGCGAAGAGGGCGGAGGTGCAGGCTGCGGAAAAGGTCATGCAGCACACCTCCTTGGGCAGGCCGGCGTCGAGGGCCACGTGGCGGGCGGGCACCTCCCCCACCCCGTCCGGGGCGGCGATGCCCATGAGCACCCAGTCCACGTCCTCCGGCGGCACGCTGGTCCTCTTCAGGATCTCCTTTACCGCGATGGCTCCCAGCTCGGTTGCGGGGAAGTCCTTCAGGGTCCCGCCGAACCTGCCTATGGGCGTCCTCACTCCATCAACGATGACGATTTCCACGCCTCTCACCCCCTAAAAAGTAAACAGGCTGATGCCGCCGCTCACCTCTATGGCCTCGCCGGTTACGAAGCTGGACTCCTCCGAGGCCAGGAATGCGATCACCTCAGAGAGCTCTTTCGGGTCCCCCGATCGGCGCATGGCTATCCTCTTGATGATGCGCTCCCGGAAGGGCTCTGCCACATCGTAGAAGCTACCGGCGTCGAAGACCCCCAGCACCACCGCGTTACAGGTGATGTTCTTGCGTGCACCCTCCAGGGCCACCGTCTTGGTCAACCCGATGAGTCCCGCCTTGGTGGCGGCGTAGCTGCACTGGCCGAACCCGCCCATGGTGCCGGTCACCGAGGAGACGTTGATGATGCGGCCCCACCCTTTCTCGGCCATGTCCGAGAAGACCGCCTTGATGAGTAGAAAGGGTCCGGTGAGGTTGACGCCGATATCCGCGTCCCAGTCCTCCTTGCTCATGTCGGTGACGGTGATGGCCCTGACAATGCCGGTGGCGGCGTTGTTCACCAGGATGTCCACGGGACCCAGCTCTTTCTTTACCTTCGCGGCTCCTTCCTGGACGCTTTTCTCGTCTGCCAGGTCGATCTTGACCGCCATGGCCCTGCGTCCCGTTTCCTCTACCTCCTTCACCACTTTCAGCGCCTTGGCCTCGTTACGGTTGTAAACGAGGGCCACGTCGGCGCCGTGCTCGGCCAGCACCAAGCCGTGCACCCTTCCAAGGCCCCCCGAACCTCCCGTAACCAGCGCCACCTTGCCTTCCAGAGACATATGCATTCCCCCTAACCTTTCCTTGTTGCCTCTTCTAATCATCGCCGCCCAGCGCTTTCCCGGTATGATATGCCCAGCCGCGGCACTGGGCGACAGCCCTTCCCTTGGAATCGGTTACCACCATACTGTAATATCCCATCTTGCCCGCGCGGGTTATCAACTCAACCTCGGCGGTGATCTCGTCGGAGACTTCCGGCGCGGAGATGAAATCTATTCCCACCGACAGAGCCATGGCCTTGCTGCCGAAGGAGTTGGCCGCCGCCCCGAAGGCCACGTCCGCCAGGGAGAAAATCACGCCGCCGTGAATCATCCCCAAAAAATTGAGATGGTTCTCGTTTAATTTCAATCCTACCCTCGCCCAGCCCGGCTTAATCCCCAGAACCTCGGCGCCCAGGTGGGACGCGTAATAATCCCCCCCGATTATCTCCCTGGTTTTTTTATCTACTTCCTTCTGGCTCACATCCCCTCCTTTGCCCGAAACCTGTCATCCCGCCTGAAGCGTGTTTTTCAATGCCTGAATCCTGTGCTTCTGCAAAATCCGAAAATATGCGCCGGCTACGCCCGTTATCGCCGTGTTTAAACGCCTCTATCCCGTAGCACGAAAACTTTTTCACAGTCTTTAAAGGCGAAGCTCCCCCAGGATAAGGAAACGATAATACCGAAGATGGTTTATTAGTTTATGTAATTCAAGCACCCCTCTCTTTTTCTGTCAAGACGCAACGGGGTAGGCCAAGACCACCGGGTTGACATCGGAGCGAAATTCCCCGGTTTTCGCTCCCATCTCGATGATTTCGGTGAGGGCGCCCACGATCTTCTGGTAGAAGTCGCCATATAAGTGGAATAGGTCTGGGAGAAAGGTCTCCACCTCCTTCACCGGGGAGGGCTTGATATGGGAGACCTCGTCCACAATATGCTTACTCATCAGCGTCGATGTAAGCTCAATATATAATGGCAGTTAAGGGGAGGCTTGCCCGCTATGGGCTTGGTTATCTTCCGCCGATTGCCCACATTTGCTGGAGATGAGCCATTTTATCAATTATTCGGGTTAACCAGCGCGCCTCCTCCCGGTAAGCCGCAAGCTCGTGGCGGAGGATCTCCAGGGACAGGTCATCGGCCAATCCCTCCATGATCTCCCTTTCCCGGCCGAGGTGTTTCAACTGGCCCTGTACATAGCGCAGCCTTCGCTCCAACGCATCCTTGGTCTCCTCCTGATCCAGGTACTGGATGAAGGCCAGGCCCACCGAGATCTCAAAGCGCAGTGGCTCCTGGCTGGAACAGAGGGAGTGGACCAGGTCGCGCAGCCTCTCCTCTCCCTCGGCGGTGATAGCATAGACGCGTTTCTCGGGCGCGCCACCGAGCTTTTCCGTCCAGGAGGTCAGGCATCCGTCCTCCTCCAGGCGGGCCAGGGCCTTGTACACGGCAACCTTGCTGGCGCGGGTCCAGCGGAGCATTCCCCTCTCCTCCATCTCCCGGACCAGTTCGTAGCCGTGTCTCTCCCCCTCCATGAGCAGGCCCAGGACCATGGTCGCTACCCGCGAGACCATGGCATGCAACACCTCCCCATAGTTAACTGTTAACTAATTAACTGTTAACTAATTTTATACGATGGCCCTTCTTTGTCAATGGTGAAACCGGTTACCCGCCCATTGGATCAGTTTCCCGGTGTCCCCTTTTGAATTTTAGGGAGACCACCTTCCAGCTTTTCCTAACAGGGTCTCGCCATGCTGGCCCCATTCATCTGCACAATTCTCGCTCAGCCTGTTGCAACGGCCTTTTCATAGCGGGTGGATCAGTCGGGGGGCGGTACCTCCAGCCTGCCGTTGGCAATGCCGATAAGCCGGTTCACGATCTCGCCGCAGAGCATGCGCAGCTCGAAAACGTTGAGGTAGTTGGTCGCCGAGGCGTCGAAGAGGATACGCGCGTTGGCCTCGAACTCCTCATCGCCTAGCCAGAGGATGAACAGGAGCGGGAGGCGCGGAAAGGTATCTATGACCATGCCCAGGTCGCCCTGGTCCACCTCCCTGCCGCCAAGGGTCTCGCAAGCCACCCGTATGGACTCGAGGTCACCCCCGAACCTACGGCAGACCCGGTCTTCCACCGTGTCGGAAAAGCTCTTGTTGTAGAAGAGCCCGTCCTTCAGCTCGCGGTAAGGGACCCACTGGTTAGCCAGGGGCACTGCCCGGGCGTTGGCCATATACAGCAAGGCAAGAAGTTTAATGACGAAGGTATCCAGGCACTGGGGGGCCAGGAAGCGCAGTTCCGGATGGGATATATGGAGGTTCCAGCGCATGAGGGAGAGCCTGAACTCGCCGTTTTCATAGGGTATGCCCGCCCTCTCCGCTATTTCCGACGCGTCGCTTTCCCGGATGATCTTGCTGGGCTCCGCGAAGGGGTCCTGGGGACGGTCGCCTCCCTTCTCCATTACCCGTCCACGTCCTTCCAGACCGTTCCCAGGTACACGGCGCCGCCCCTGAAGCGGGACCTGCCGGCACGCTCCAGAAACTCGCCGATGGGCGGCAGAAAATCAATCCTTTTCAGGTCCCGGAAGTCGACGAACTCCGCCCCCGTAACCCGTACATCCCGGGAGGGCTTGAGCTCCCCTCCCCGCTCGATGCCCCGAAAGACCATGTTCACGATATGCCGCGAACGGTCGGGAAAGATGGTCTCGCTGACGCAGAGCAGCTTCCCCGCCTGCACCCTTAATCCCGTTTCCTCCTCGATCTCCCTGGATAAAGCCTCGGTCATGCCCTCACCCCGATTAACTCCTCCACCCGGTAGCAAATAATACTCCCTCCCCTCCTTGCGGTGCCTTACCACCAACACCTGCTTGTCCCTGATAACCACCGCCGCGACGCGCAGGCGGGGAGCTCTTTCCCTGTCCTCCATCTTATCCCCGGGATACCCCCACCAACCCCCTTACCATGGTCGGCACCAGGCGCGAGAGCTCTTCGGCCCACTCCAGCAGGAGCTCCTCCGGGTAGGCCGCCCGGCCGGTGAAATGCGGGTCCAGCGTCCTCTCCGGGCGAAACTGCTGCAGCACCAGGCTGCGGGCTCCCGCCACCCTCGCCGCCAGGAATCTCAGATCCTCGAGTTCCACCAACCCCGGGACAACCGTGCAGCGAAACTCGTGTTCTATGCCGCTGGACAGGACCGCTTCGATGGACTCCGAGATGCACCCCGGGTCCACCGGCCGCCTGACTACTTGGGAATATTTACTAAATGATGTCTTCAAATCCATGGCCACATAGTCCAGGAGCCCTTCCGCGAGGATCTCCCTCAAGACCCGCGGCCGGGATCCATTGGTATCCACCTTGACCAGCATCCCCAGACCCCCTACCTTGCGACAGAGGAGGCCCAGGTCGGAATGGAGGGTGGGCTCTCCCCCGGTTATGGACACGCCGTCGATCCACCCGCGGCGCCCCTCGAGGAAAAGGCTCAGGTCCTCCCAGGAGAGGGTATCGGAAGGGTCCCCGCCCTCCACCAGCCCGGGGTTATGGCAATAAGGGCAGCGAAAATTGCAGCCGCCCAGGAAGAGTACGCTACATATCTTCCCCGGCCAGTCCAGCATGCTGGTGGGCAAAAAGCCTCTCAGGCTCTCGAAAGAGGACATATCAGTTTATGTGTTCGGCGACGTCCGCGGGGGTGGGCACGGCGCAACGCCAGGCGAAGACCTCGCTCCCGCTCTCATCGACGACGACGACGGAGGGCGTGCAGAGTACGCTATAGAATGCGGCCTCCGCCAGTCCCTCCGCCTGCTCTACATCGTATATCTCCGTTTCCGGGAACCGGCTGGCCACGTCCTTAGCGGCCGGGCACTTTTGACAGTCCTGCTTCACAAAAACCTTTAGATGCTGCAATATCTACCCCCTTTTTCAAATCGGTCCTTACACGGTCCTTGAGCTCTCCGATCTTTCCCTTGTTCCAGGTGGTCACCTTGGAGTAATAACCGACTATGCGCGTGATGCCGTAGACGTTGTCCGAAGCGCAATTCGGGCAGCTCTCGTGTATGCCGCGGCTGGTACGGCAGCAGTTGTTGCATACCGTGAACTCCGGGGAGAAGGCGATCTGCGCCGACTGGGTGTTGCGAAAGGTCTTGATAACGAAGTTCTTTATGGATACCGGGTCCGGCTCGTGCTCCCCCAGCCAGATATGGCAGATGGCCCCCGCCTCGATGAGGGGGTGAAAGAGGCTCTGCTTCTGCACCCTTTCGATGTAATCGATATCCGCCTCCACGTTCAGGTGCACGCTGTTGGTGTAGTAGAATTCTTCCCTCTCCAGGTCGCCCTTGAGCACCTGCACTGCCTGGGCGGGATAGTACTTCATGTCCAGCTTCGCCAGGCGGTACCCACTGGATTCCGCGGGGGACTCCTCCAGCACCAGGTTTATGCCGTACTGCTCGGACAGACGCTTGGTGGTCAGGTTCATGTGGGCCACCACCTTGAGCCCGAATTTCAAGGCCTCCTGGGACTGGTGCAGCTCCTTGCCGGTATGGTGCTGCACCATCTCGTTAAGGCCGAGGAGGCCGGCCAGGTAGGTCAACCGCTCCATCCTGAGGTAGGGCTCTCCGTCCTTTGAGTCGCAGAGCACGGAGAGGGGCCCGTTCACCCCCTGACCAAGCAGACCGGCTACGAATTTCTTTTTCTGCAGGTGGGCCTTGGCCACCAGTTGCAGGGCCTTCTCCAGCTCGTTGAAGAGGATCTCGTCCGAGCCATTGGCCTTGTAAGCGATGCGGGGCAGGTTGATGGTGATGTTCTGCAGCGCGGAGAAGCGCATCCTCTCGGGGGTCATCACCTCTTGCAGGTCCTGCTCCTTGAGCTTGAGCTTGAGGCGACAGCACTGGGATACGGTGATCTCGTCGCCGCGGTCGAAGACGAAATAGGTTATACCCTGCCTGGACGCCACCTTGCAGGCCAGGTTCAGGAATTCATCGTGTCCCTCGGTGTGGAAAAAGTCCTCGCTTATGTGCAGCAGGGGTTTGGGAAAGACGAAGGTCTTGCCCATGGCGTCCCCCTCCAGGTAGACCTCGAAGAGGGCCTTGAGGAAGGTCTGGGCCTCCTTCTCGTAGTCCTTGTAGGTCTTCCCTGTATATACCCCTCCCGGGCCTATGGCCGGCGCATCCCCAAAATGGCGGGGGGTGTTCCAGTAAAGGTTGAAGTCGGTGAAGACCACCTGGCTGCCCCGGGCCCCCGCCAACTGGTTGAACTCGTAGATAAGCATCTGGGCCAGCTGCTTGATGCGCTCGTAGCCCAACCCTTCCAGGTAGGGGGCGAAGAACATGTTCACCGCCTCCCAACCGATGGCCCCCGCATAATGGGACTGCAGGGTGGAGGCCATTTTCACCATGTGCCCGATGAGCACCTCGGGGTGCTTGGCCGGCCGGGAGGTGCTGGTGATATTGGGAAGGGATATACCGTACTTTTTTATGTAGTCCAGGCTGTGGCCGCCGCAGTTATGGGAATAAATGCCGTTGGCTATCAGGGTGCCGCTCTCGGTGGTGACATCGTAGACGAAGACGTCCAGTACCTCAACCGGCTCCGCCATGATCACCCTGGGCCGGTGCGCCGCCGGCGAGGCCTGGCCCTTCCTCTCCTTGCGGCTGCGGCGCTCCCGGGAGCCGGAGGAAGCGTGGGCGGCCTGGGACACTAGCTCCAGCATCCTCTGCCGGGCGACGATGATATCCTCGGCATTGAACCGGAACTTGAAGCTAGTGGCGTTGGCCTCCACCAGGTGGGTGATGTTGATCTCCTCCATCCCCCTCTCCTTACCCTCCCCGACAGCCAGGGTCTCCAGCTCCTCCCCCACCCCGACCAGGGAGGCTGGCTTTATGTCCTCCGCGGTGATCACCGGGTGGTCGTGGGTCACCACGCAGTATTTCCCATCCGAGGTGGCCAGGAAGACCATCTGCTTCCCCAGGCGGTCCTTCTTCACCACCCGCTTGATGCCCGTCCAGTTTCCCCCGCGGTCGAGCAGCTCCATCCCCTGGGGGTACTTCACGCGTACGGTGGGCTCGGGCCTGGTTTCTCCCGCAAGCAGGTGGTAAAGCTGCTCCATGGTGGTGGTGAAGACCAGGGGCGAGCCCGTTACCCTCCAGTGCACGACGGTATCACCGAGGTAGGAGTAGGGGCGGATGATGAACCCGAGGTCGTGCAGGTGGATGTCGCCCACCATGTGGGCACGGGCTATATCATCGGAGAATACGTTGCGCAGGGCGAATTCCTTGAGGATGGCCTCCGCCAGGGTGAGGTTTATGGACTCCGGGTTGTGGGTGGTGTTGCTGTTCTCCTTGTTGGCGCTGGTTATGATCTGTTCCACGTCGTACATGGGGAGGCCCAGGTGAGAGTGTTTCTTGTGCATGGTACCCAGGCCTCTCTCCAGGAGCTCCAGGTCCACCAGCTCGCGGATAATGGAGGTGGTCACGGTATTCATGCGGCTGTTGACTATGCGCTCCTCCACCCTGTCGGCAAGCTCCTGGGCCAGTTCCGGGCTGGCGTTGGTCTCCAGGATCAGCGAGTTGACGATCTTGCTTTTATCCCAGAGGTTTATTTCCTCCTTCGAGGAAGTGCTCACCATAAGGGCGATATCGGTCGCGTCCTCCGCCCTTTCCTTTCTCTTTAAAACCCTTATGTTGCTGGCTGCGGACACTTCATTCCCCCCTCTCCACGGTGTATTCCCTACTTTCCCTTCTCCTCTTTCTTCTCCAGCAACTGCCCCAGCTCGCTTTGAAACTCCGTGATATCCTTGAAATCCTTGTAAACCGAGGCGAACCGGAGATAGGCCACCTCATCTATCTCCTTGAGGTTTTTAAGCACCAGCATCCCGATAAAGCTCGAGGGTATCTCTTTCTTCCCCTCGGCACGTAGCTCCGCCTCTATGCTTGACGCCAAATCCTCGATTTGCTGGCTGGTAACCGGCCTTTTCTCGAATGCCTTTCGTAAACCGATAAGGATTTTTTCCCGCTTATACGGCTCCTTGTCACCGTTTCTCTTGATCACCGCCACCGGGAACTGCTCGAACCTCTCAAAGGTCGTGAACCTTTTTTCGCAGCTCTTGCACTCTCTTCTTCGCCTGATTACCTGCCCGCTATCCGCACTTCGCGAGTCTATCACCTTGCTATCCGGGTTTCCGCAAAAGGGGCATTTCATCCTGGATCCCCTCCCCAAATGGTATATCCCATATTTTGTGCTTTACTTGGACTATAAAACACAAAATGTTGAGTTGTCAAGGGTTTTTTCGGATCTTTTTCCAAATTTATACTATATTTTTAGCTTATGTTTAGAGTTGCGCATTAAACCTTTCCTCAATATTAAATTTAGGGTTTAACCTTCAAGGCATGCTTCAGGAATCATATATAGCCCTCCCACATGGGTATGGAGACCTCAAGCACCACCTTATTCCCTTCTGACGTCGCTCTTTTCAATGCGGCGTTCATGGGGAGGCCGGTCAATTCAACCTCCAAAGGTGCCGCCTTAACGTCTCCTTGAGTGTTTTCGGACGTTTCTACACCGCTTATCGAGCCGAAATACGGCTCCATAGCGATGGTGTTATCATCTGCAACCTTTACCTTATATTGAATTTTTTGGCCGTCCTTTACCTCGAATATCTCACCGTCTTCGATGCGGATCTCCCCGCTCTCCCGACCTAGGGCCTCGTTTAAGGAATTTTCATCGAGAGTGATTGCGGCCTTGATGCGTGATATCTCCCTGATATCCAGCTTTCCGGTTAGCAACGAAGGCATGTTCAGCTCTACATCGTAGAGATTCACCTGGCCATAGTAGGAGGGGTTTGTTTTTTCGCCCCCGGGGGCCAGGCTTTCCATGTCCCCCTCCCAGGAAAGCCGGAGCTCCCCCAGGTGGTTGCGGAACAGGCTTACGATAAGGGGAAAGGAGTTTATGCTCACTTTGAGGGAGGACGGCAGGTCGTACTGTGAACGCATGGCCCTCTCCATGCCATGCTGGATCAAGAGGGTGACACCCACCTCCAACGCCAGGAGCAAGGCCAAAAATACCACCAGGCTGAATATAATTTTGCGCAAGGCATACCTCCTTACCGGGTGATGTTTTATTTTAACTGGGGGGGGTGACAAATCCGGTGATTAAGAAACGCACGCCGCTCTCTCCGACGTCATTTTGAGGGTCCCTTCCTCCTCATTGCGAGAAGCTTTTGTTCCTGTTACTGCGAGGAGGCGAAGCGAGGAAGCAATCCCCCCACCAACATCACCTTTATAAACCACCCGCGTTCCTCTGGAGGCCCTACTCTAGAAAGGAAAGAATACGGGGGTGGTTCTTTTTCCTCTTCGTCTCAATAAACGGGGCTTGTGCATAAGAACGCCGCGCAGTACTCGCAATAACAAACTCCCGAAGGAGAACGCCGCGCTGTAATCGCAATAACAACCAGGGAAGCTCCCAGCAATGATAAGAGGGCGGCTTATACGAATGAGGGGCTCAATGCCAATGCATTGGCTCCTGAGAACCTCTTAGCAGAAAATCCCTATACAGGGACTCCTCCGTCTCCTCCTTCAACCTGCGGGTCATCAGCTTTTCCACCATTTCGGCCGGTTTGGCGTTCCCCTCGATAACGGCGTTTACCCCCATGGCTATGGGAACATCCACGCCCAGGTCAGCCGCCATCTTCACCACCGACCGCGTAGCGTAAACCCCCTCAACCACCATCCTCGTCTCGCGGAGGATATCCCGGGGGGAGCCGCCCCCGCCCAAACGCTCGCCGAATCCCCGGTTCCTGGAGTGGCGGCTTATGCAGGTGACGATGAGGTCCCCGACCCCCGACAGGCCGGAAAAGGTGATGGGGTTTGCCCCCAGGGCGCTCCCGAAGCGGGCCATCTCGGCCAGGCCCCTGGTGATCAGGCTGGCCTTGGTGTTGTCCCCCAGCCCCAACCCGTCCAGAATCCCCGCCGCTATGGCGATGATATTCTTGTAGGCTCCCCCCACCTCCACCCCGATGATGTCGGAATTTGTGTAAACCCTGAAGTAGCTGGAGCTGAAAACCTCCTGCAGCCGCCGGGAGAGTTCCGGGTCCCCGGAGGCTATGACCGTGGCGCTGGGGACCCTCTTCACCACTTCCTCCGCGTGGTTGGGACCGGAGAGCGCCGCCACCCCTTTCTCCTTCTTCAGCTCCTCGGCGATAGTCACCGAGAGACGTTGGTTGGTGGTATAGTCGAAACCCTTGGCCAGGTTAAGGACGGCGGCACCCCGCGGAAGAGAACCGCTCGCCGCCCGGGCCACCTCCCGCGTCCACCGCGAAGGGACGGCCATAATCGCGATCTTTGCCCCTTCAAGCGCGCGGGACAGCCCGGTGGTGGCCTCTATCCCGGAAGGCAGGAGGACATCGCTGAGGTAAAGAGGATTTTTATTCTCCCTGGTTATGCCCTCCGCCACCTCCGGTTCGCGCGCCCACATGCGTACCTGGTGGCCCAATAGGATCAGGTGGGCGGCCATCGCCGTCCCCCAGCTTCCCGACCCGATTACAGATACCCTCATGCCTCCGCTCCCTTGGGACCGGGCCGTTTAAGGCTTATCCGGGGTTCCTCCCCATTCAGCAGTCGCTTGATGTTCTCGCGGTGCTTATAGATGGCGAAGAAACTGGCCAGCACGGCGATGGCCACGTGGGGCCAGTAGTCGCCCAGCTCACCCCGGAGGAAGATTACCGACGATACGGGAAAAGCCAGGGCGGCGGAAATTGACCCTACGGACATGATCCGCGTGGCCAGGACCATGATCAAAAAGATCCCGATCACCGCCAGGGTAACCTCCCAGGGATAGGCGGCGATGATCACCCCTCCGCTGGTGGCGATGCCCTTGCCGCCCTTGAACTTGAGATAAAGGCTCCAGTTGTGGCCGACGATGGCCACCAGCCCCGAGACCAGGGCAAGGGTGGGATTCAACCCCAGCGCGCTCCCGATCTTCACCGCCGCCACCCCCTTCGCCATGTCCAGGATCATGACGGCGATGAAGGGCTGCGCCCCGTAGTTGCGCAGCACGTTGGTTGCGCCGATATTGCCCGAGCCCAAGCTGCGCAGGTCCTGCTTGAATACGGCCTTGGAGACCACCAGCCCGAAGGGAATGGAGCCCAGAAGATAGCTCGCCGCTATCCAGATTACCACCCTCAAAGCCAACTACAGCCATCCTTCCAACCATCGCCGGAATGACACACGAATCGAGTCCGTAAGCATTATCGTTGAATATAACACAAAACGGTCCCGGTGGTTTCAACCTCCCTACCGCTCGAGGGCGCGGCGCGAGCGCATGAAGATGCGGATGGGCGTCCCCTCAAGATCGAAGGATTCACGGATCTTCCGCTCCAGAAATCTCTCGTAGGATGGGTCCGCCAGGTCGGGCCGGTTGACGAAGAAAACGAACTGTGGGGGCGAGGTCCTGGCCTGGGTCAGGTAATACACCTGTAGCCTTTTACCCTTCTTGGTGGGGGGTGGATTCTGGGATAGGACGCGTTGGAGGAGGTCGTTGAGGTGGGCGGTCTGGACCCTGGATTCCCAGTTGCCCTTGACCCGGTCCACGGCGGGAAGCAGGCGCGATATACCCGCCCCGGTGAGGGCGCTCACCCTCAGGAAGGGCGCGTAGGGGATAAAGCGCAACTTCTCCCCGGCATCCTCGTAGATGACCTGGTCGTTGCCGGTTCCCTTGACCAGGTCCCACTTGTTGAGCACCACCGCGCAGGCGCGGCCATCCTCCTTGATGCGGGCGGCTATCCTCTGGTCCTGGTCGGTCACCCCCTGGGAGGCGTCCACTACCAGGAGGACCACCTGGGCGCGGTCGACTGCCCTCCACACCCGGACCAGGGAGTAGAACTCCACCCCTTCCCTGACCTTGGAGCGCCTTCTCCAGCCGGCGGTATCGATGAAGCGGTAGGTCCTGCCCCCCGCCTCCACCACCGTGTCCACCGCGTCCCGCGTGGTACCCGGTATATCGCTGACGATGGAGCGGTCCTCCTTGAGCAGCCGGTTGAATAGGGTGGACTTCCCTACGTTGGGCCTTCCCACCACGGCCACCACCGTCTCCGGGGCCTCCTCCGGCGGCGGCGCCTCCGGAAAGCTCTCCACCACCACGTCCAGGAGGTCCCCGATGTTGCGCCCGTGCATCGCGGAAACCGGCCACGGCTCGCCCATTCCCAGGGAATACCATTCCACCGACTCGTTCTCCTGGCGCTGGTTGTCCACCTTGTTCGCCGCCAGGATCACCGGCTTTCCCGTGCGCCGCAGGGCCTCGGCTACCTCGTGGTCAGCCGCGGTTATCCCCTCCGCCGCGTCCACCATCATCAGCACCAGGTCCGCCTCCTCCACGGCAAGCATGGCCTGTTTCCCGACGGCCTGGGTGAGCTCCTCCCCGGAGACGGGGTCCAACCCGCCGGTGTCCACTATACGGAAGTCCCTTCCCCTCCAGGACGAGGTGAAATAATTGCGGTCCCTGGTGACCCCGGGCTCCTTCTCCACTATGGCCTCCCAGCGGGCCACTATGCGGTTGACCATGGTGGACTTGCCCACATTGGGCCTTCCCACCACGGCCACCAGAGGCAGCCTGGGTACTGTCACGCTAATTCTCCTCCCTGCACCCGCTCAATGCCCGCACCAGGCAGGCACCGTCAACCTCGACGGGGATAAGAGCCGCGCCTGTCTCCTGCTCCAGGTCGCCGAGGGTGAGATCGTCGATGAAACGCCCCTCCCGTAACATGGTATCCGGTACTAGCAGTTCCCGGGCGGAAACCCTGCTTACCTTCAACCCCGCGATTATATCACCGCCGCCCAGAAGGGCGGCCACGGTGACCGATTCACCGAAGAGCCGGTTTTTAATGACCGCCACCTCGGTTTCACCCATGCTGGTGCCTTCCAGTATCTTCCTGATAACCGCCTCCCCCGCCACGCCGGTTATCACCCCGCGCCCGGGACAGGCGCCCGCTTTTACCGTTGCGGCGGCCTCCAACGCATCGTCGATGAACTTCCTCGCCATTCCCACGCCGTTCTCCAACTGGGGGTACCCCTCGTATTCCTCACCCGCCGGGAACTCCCGGCCGGCCAGGAGGTAAAACTCGTCCGCGGCGAAAAATACCCGCTCCCCGCGCTCCTTTTGGGCCCTGCCCTGGTATTCCTCCACTATCTCCAGTACCTCCCGGGAGGACCTTCGGTCATGGGGCTTGAGCCCCGCGTCGAGAGCGGGGGCCCGGGAGGTCATGCCCAGGGGCACCGTGCCCAGCGAGGCCGCGGGGTATTTCTCCAGCACGTCCCCCAGGGTGCGGCGCAGTGCCTCCCCGTCGTTTATACCCGGGCAGACCACCACCTGGAGGTGGATCTCAAGCCCCTCGTCCAACAGTATCTTGAGGGTCTCCAGGCCCGCTTCCGCGTTGCCGCCCATCAGGCGGGAGCGGAGATCGGGGTCGGTGGAATGGAGGGAGACGTAGAGGGGGGAGAGGCGCAGCCTGGTTATCCTTTCCAGGTCCTCCCCCGAGAGGTTGTTCAGGGTTACGAAATTGCCGTAATAGAAGGACAGCCGGTAATCGTCATCCTTGACGTATAGGGTGGGTCGCAAGCCCCGCGGCATCTGGTCCACGAAACAGAAGATGCACTTATTGCGGCAGGTACGCACCCCGTCGAAGACCGCCTCGTCGAGTACCAGGCCCAGCGGGACCCCGGCTTCCTTGCGCGCCTTGAAGGTTATCTCCCCGCTGCCGCGTTTGAGGCGCAGGAACACGCGCCTCCCCTCGGTGGCCTCCAGGTAATCCAGGATATCCAGGGGGGGCCTGCCGTCGATCTCCAGGAGAAGGTCTCCCTCCTCCACGTGGCCGCTGCAGGGGGAACCCCGGCGGACCTCCAGCACCCGGGGCGGATTCCATTTCCTGGGAACCGGGCACCGGCGGCTTCCGCTGATGATCACAGCGCCTCCCCCGCACCGGCCGGGCGTCCTCTCACCAGCTTGAGCAGCTCCTTGACCACCTGGGAGACGGTCTCCCCGGTGGTATCGATGAGTACGGCGTCAGGGGCCTTTCTCAAGGGATTGATCTCCCGGGTTGAGTCCTGGTGGTCTCTCCTCACCATCTCCTGCTGGATGGACTTGAAGGAAACGTCGTACCCATCCTTTTTCATCTCCTGGTAGCGCCGCCGCGCCCTTTCCTTGATGGAGGCGGTGATGAAGAACTTCAGGTCCGCCTTGGGGAACACCACCGTGCCCACGTCCCTTCCCTCCACCACGATGTTGCCCCCTCCCGCCATGTAGCGCTGCTTGCGCACCATTTCCCGGCGCACGCCGGGGTGGGAGGAAACCCGGGAGACGTGGGCCGAGACCTCCCGGGACCTTATGGTCGAGGTCACATCCTCCCCTTCCATCAACACCCGGTAGGGGGGTCTTCTCCTCACCGCGAACTCCGTCTCCAAGCGCATCCTCCCGGCCAGCTCCGCCAGTCTCTCCTCGTCGTCAAGGTCCACGTGATCCCGCAGCGCCTTAAGGGTCAAGGCGCGGTACATGGCCCCGGTGTCCAGGTATTTCAAGCGCAGAATACGGGCCAGCTTCTGGGCCACGGTGCTTTTCCCCGCCCCGGCCGGCCCGTCTATGGCGATTATAATTTTGCTTGTTGCCGATTCATCATTTAAGGTCATGAAAATATCATAGAGCCTTCCCGGGGACCTTGAAAGACCTCCTCTTAAGACGAGCCCGGCATGGCTCACCCAGGAGCATGTCGACCGCGACCACGGCATCGGAGATCCCCTTATGAGGTGGTATAATTTTGGATTAGAAAATTGCACATGAAAAATGCCGGATGTCTTTGGCGCGTATGGGAGGTGCCGGATTTGAAGGACTTGCAAGGAAAGAACGTATTGATCACGGGAGGGGCGCTGGGCATGGGGAGGTCCCTGGCCGGTCTGCTGCTCCACGAGGGATGCCGGGTGGCCATTGTGGACATCCGCGAGGGTGACCTGGAAGAGGCCAGGGAGGAACTCTCCCGCCGGGGCGAAGTGACCTCCTACGTCTGCGATATCTCCGATAAGGAGAAAGTCTACGCGCTGGCCGAGCAGGTGCAGCGAGAATTCGGGGCCATCGACATCCTGGTCAATAACGCGGGCATCGTCAAGTCCAACCCATTTTTGGAGAAGCCGGACGAGGTCATCGAGCACACGGTGGCGGTGAACCTGATGGCGCATTTTTGGACCATGAAGGCCTTCCTCCCCGGCATGGTGGCCAGGAAAGAGGGACACGTGGTGAACATGGCCTCCGCCGGCGGGCTGCTTGGCGTGCCCTACATCACCGACTACTGCGCCACCAAGTTCGCGGTGGTGGGCCTCACCGAGTCCCTGCGCCAGGAGCTAAAGCTGAAGGGGTTGCGCAAGATCAGGATGACCTACGTCTGCCCCAACACCGTGGGCACGGGCATGTTCGCGGGGGCCAGGCCGGTGAAAGGCACCAGGCTGCTCACCGCCGAGGAGGTCACGGCGAAAATCGTGGAGGGCATCAAGAAGGGGAAACCCTTCATCGGGGTGCCCTTCTCCGTCTACCTCGTCCCCCTGGTGAAGGCGATCACCCCCATCCCGGTGATGGACTTCTTCAACCGCGTCATGGGTATTGCCACTTCCTCGGAGACCACGGTGGGACGGCGCGATTAACCCCGTGGCGCATTAGCAGGTGAGGGGGAGCGAGACCCCCTTAATCTGGGCCGGTAAATGGCCCCTGTATCCAGGTGCCTCAGGCCGAGTTTCCGGGGCGGCTTTTGGGCCACGGCGTTTCCCCCCGCCCCGGTCAACCCGTAAGTGGCGATCACCATGGTGTCTGCCTGGTCGTGTTTTATGTATTTGGATTTTTAGAACATGGTTCTTTGGGGTTCAGTTACCAACAGATTTTTGTGGGGACCCAACGACATATCGGGCTACGAGCCTGGGCAAACTCCACCTTCAGACAGAAAAACGGCCCAATTCGTAGCAGATAGCAGGAATAAATGAAAAATGTCGAGGTGTAGACGATGAGGGGACGCCTACGGTTAGATTTTCAGAATAATGGAAATATTGGAATCGGGGGTGAGAAGATGGCTGGCGGTATCATCGGCAAGAGGGCATGGTTTTTATGACGGAAAATTAGCCGGAGACCCGGTGTTTTACCAACTCTTATTGGTCACCACCAACTCGGCCGATGGGGTGCCGGCGGTGAACATCTTCGCCTCCACCCACGGTCAGAGGGAGCGTCGGCTGAGCTACCAGACCGATCCCATGAGGATCATCTTGGATATAGGGAAGATCTGACCCTCCATCTTCCCGTCCACGGAAAGAACGACGGGAACTTCTTGCATATCCCGAAAATACGTTTCCGACCCTATATCTTGTGTCCAACCAGGTCCCCATACAACCCCTCCATTTTTTAACCCCCGGTTGGTGCCGCCGGGGCTGCATGGGGGTCTATCCCGTGATTCACCAACGTTTTGAGAAGATGCGCCTTATAAATCAGCCCGCTCTTTATCGATAAATAATCGCTACCCTTGCCGCCTCGATTTGATTGTTTATTTAAAGATACCGCCATATTGAGTCGTGCTGTTACTTCATGAGCCCGCGCAAAGTCTCCTCAAAGCCTGGAAAAGATATCCGTACGCATTCCCAGTTGGAAATGACCGTCTCCCCTTCCGCGCCGAGGGCGGCCACCGCCAGGGCCATGGCGATGCGGTGGTCCCCGTGTGAATCGACCCTGGCGCCATGCAGTTTCGCCGGGCCCTGCACCACGAAGCCGTCCGGCAACTCCTCTATTGCAGCCCCCATCTTGGCCAGCTCCCCGCAAACCGCCGCGATACGGTCGCTCTCCTTCACCCTCAGCTCCCCCGCGCCCCTGACCACGGTTGCGCCGCGGGCGCGGCACCCGATCACCGCCAGCAGGGGCACCTCGTCGATCATGGCCGGGATGCGCCATTCCTCGAGCTCGATCCCGGAAAGCCGAGCTCCCCCCACCTCCAGGTCCCCGCGAGGTTCATTATCCATTTCCTGGTAATTGGACTCCACGACCAGGGCCCCCATGGAATTGAGTACGGAGAGGAACCCCGCTCGTGTGGGGTTGAGGCCCACCCCTTTTAGCACCAACCGCGAGCCGGGGACCAGCACCGCCGCGGCGAGGAAAAAGGAGGCGCTGGAGATATCTCCCGGCAGGTCCAGCTCTCTCCCCTCCAACCCGGATTTCCTTATGATCATGGCGTCATCGCCCTCAAAGGTAAGGTCCGCCCCCATGAGCAGGAGCATCCTCTCGGTATGGTCCCGCGATGAGCGCCCCCCCAGGATCCTCGTCTCCCCGTCCGCCTGCAGCCCCGCCAGGAGGACGGCCGATTTCACCTGTGCGCTGCCCACCTCCATGCGGTGCTCCACTCCCCTCAGCGCCCCGCCCTTTATGGCCAGGGGGGGCCTGGTGTCGTTATCACCGCCGGTGATCTTCGCCCCCATGCGGCGCAACGGTTCTATGATTCGCGCCATGGGGCGGGATAAGAGGGACTGGTCGCCGGTGAGAACGCTAGAGAAGGAGCGCCCCGCCAGCGCACCCGCAAGGAGGCGCATGGTGGTTGCGGAATTGCCGGCATCGAGCACGCCTGCCGGTTCCATCCACCCCTCCGGACCCCGGCCCTCCACGACGAGGGTGTCGCCGGAGAGCTCCAGCTCAACGCCGAGTGAACGCAGGCAGAAGAGGGTGCTCAGGCAGTCCTCGGAACGCAGGAAAGACCGGGCGGTGGTCCTTCCCTCGGCCAGCGCCCCCAGGATGGCGGCGCGGTGGGATATGGACTTGTCCGGCGGCACCTCCGCCTCTCCCCGCAAGGTTCTGGCCCCGCTGAAGGTAGCCTCCATCATTCTCCCCCCAGGGTTCTGCTCATGGTCAGGCGGTAGCCCTTCCCCCTCAGGGCCTCCGACGCGCGCAGAGCCGCCTCCTCGCCACTTATGAACAGCCGCAGCAGGCCCTGCCCGCTCTCCAGGGGATGCACCAGCTCGATGTCCTCGATGTTTATCCCCATCTCCCCTACCGCCAGGGTCACGTCGCTGATCACCCCCGGGCGATCGTCCACGGCCAGGGTCAGGTTGTACAGCCCGGCCAGGGAATCCCGCAGGGCGGGAGCCAGGCTCTGCCGCCCGGTGCTCGCGTTCTCCATCCAGGCCTCCAGCTCCTCCTCCCTGCCCGCATCGAGCATGTACTCGATGCGGCGCATGGCCGATATACATTCCTCCAGGGACTCCTCCAGGGCCTCGCGGTTCTCCATGAGGATATCCAGCCATATACCGGGATTTGAGGCTGCGATGCGGGTCATATCCCTGAAGCCACCAGCCGCCAGCCTGAGCAAGGGATACTCTTCCGCACGTTCCAGGGCCAGGTTCATCAGTCCCATGGCCATGACATGGGGGAGGTGGCTGATGACCGATACCGCCCGGTCATGCTGGCGGGAGTCCATGGCGATCACCCGGGCCCCGATGGAGGTGAGCAGGGCGTGCAAACGGGAATAAGCCTCGGCATCGCATTCCGGGGTGGGGGTAAGCACGTAGTAGGCGTCCCGGAATAAATGGGGGTCGGCGAACTCCGCGCCCCGCTGCTCCGATCCGGCCAGGGGATGCCCCCCTATGAAATGGCAGCCCTCCGGTAGTATCCCCCCCGCCGCCTTTACAACTTTTTCCTTCACCGACCCCACGTCGCTCAAGGTGGCTCCGGGTTTCAGGTAAGGCGCCAGGTCCTCGAGGACGCGCGGGATGGAGCGCACCGGCACGGCGATGAACACCAGGTCGCAGGCGTCCGCCAGCTCGACGGCGCTTCCCGACGCCTCGCCAACCGCCCCGCGGCGCAGGGCCTCATCCAGCATCCCGGCGTCGGCGTCGTATCCCATGACCTTGTCCACCGCGCCCCCGCGGCGCAGGGCCAGGCCCAGGGAACCGCCGATCATCCCGGTCCCCACTATCCCCGCGCAGCGGAAAAGAGCTTTGCCCGTCATATCCCGCCCCCTTTCACCCCCAGGCCTCATCTTCTGCCCAGAAAGGCGGCGAGCTTCTTCAGCTCAACCATCATCTCCCTGAAGTCATCGATGGTCAAGGACTGGGAGCCGTCGCACAGGGCCTCGCGCGGGTGGGGGTGCATCTCCACCATCACCCCGTCGGCCCCCGCCGCCAGGGCGGCCCTGCACAACGGCGGCACCAGCTCCCGCACCCCGGTGGCGTGGCTGGGATCCACGATCACCGGCAGGTGGGAGAGGCCCTTCACCATGGGTATGGCCGAGATATCCAGGGTATTGCGGGTTGCGGTCTCGAAGGTCCTGATCCCCCGTTCGCAGAGGATTACCCTGTTGTTCCCCTCCTTGAGTATATATTCCGCCGCCATCAGCCATTCCTCGATGGTGGCGCTCATTCCCCTCTTGAGCAGGATGGGTTTATCCTGGAATCCCAGTTCCCTGAGCATGAGGAAGTTCTGCATGTTGCGCGCCCCCACCTGCAGCACGTCGGCGTAGCGGGAGACCAGCTCTATATCCCTCACGTCGAGGACCTCGGTGACGATGGGGAGTCCCGTTTCCGACCTGGCCCGCGCCAGTATTTCCAGCCCCTCTTCTCCCAGTCCCTGAAAACTGTAGGGAGAGGTACGCGGTTTGAAGGCTCCGCCCCGGAAAAGCCCCGCGCCGGCCGCCTTCGCCGCCCTGGCGGCCTCCACCACCTGCGCCTCGTTTTCCACCGAGCACGGGCCGGCGATAATGGTAAAGCCGCCGCCCCCGATCTCCGCATCCCCCACCGGTATTGCTGTTGGTTCGTCCTGGAACTCGCGGCTCACCAGCTTGTAGGGTTTCATTATAGGGATAACCTTTTCCACGGCTGGATAGGCCTCGAAGGGCATCTGCATGACCTTCTCCCGGTCCCCTATGACCCCGATAACGGTGCGATACTCGCCCCGGGAGACGTGGGCTTCAGCTCCCACCTCGTGCAGCAGGGAGACCAGTTCCTCGATATCTTTCCGGGTCGCCCCCTCGCGCATGACGATAACCACCGTTACCACTTCCCTTCTTAATCGAAAAGTTCGAGCCCCGGGCTCGAACTCCCCGTTTCCTTCTATTCTTTTGTGAGGCGCCGCCCGCTTATTCGGGGAGATCCGTTCTCAGCTGGTGCGCCCCCTCGAGATAGGGATGGCGCAGCTCATGCGGATGTTTTCGGGTGTAGAAATGCATGAGCACCCTGATGCATCCCCGGGGAGAATCCTCTATGGCCAGCTCCCTGGCGCACAACAGCGGGATATGGGTAAGCCCGATATGGCGCGCCGCCGCCGCCGGAAACTCGGCGGTGATGTCCTTGGTGGCGGTGAAGATGATATCCACGATATCCTCCGGCTTTATCTCGTTACGCTGGATCATCTCCCGCAACAGTTGAGCCGCCCTCTCCGTGATCTCCTCTTTGGTGTTCTCCTTGCAGAGGATGGCTCCCCGTAAAGCCCTAAGCTGCATGTCCTGCCTCCTCGTTATTAGGAATCTAGTTTACCATAACCATAACCATGTCTGTAGTACCGAATGGGGTCAGGTCTTCGATTTTCGGAAATATGCCAAATAATACCTAATAATCGAAAATCGAAGACCTGACCCCATTTCACGCCTAAGCCTCCAGAAGTTTTCTGACCTCCTCCCGAGTAAGCGGACGATAACTTCCCTCCTCCACCCCCTTGAGATCCAGGGGTCCGAGGCGGGTGCGTACAAGGTCCACGACCTTCAGCCCCACCGCCGCGCACATGCGGCGCACCTGGCGTTTCTTCCCCTCGTGGACGATTACCTCGAGGAGGCAGCGGTCTCTCCCCCGTGCCAGGACCTTCACCCTCGCCGGCGCGGTCACCCCTTCCTCCAGCCGGATCCCCCTGCGCAGCCTGGCCAACCCCTGCCGGGTCGGGTAGCCCTCCACCTCGACCAGGTAAGTCTTCTCCACCCCGTGGCTGGGATGCATGAGTCTCTGCGCCAGGTAGCCGTCGTTGGTGATCAGGAGCAGGCCCCGGGTATTCTTGTCCAGCCTCCCCACGGGGAAGAGCCTCCCCTCCTCCCGCACAAGGTCCATCACCGTGGGCCGGCGCCGGCTGTCCGAGACGGTGGTTATATATCCCGCCGGCTTGTTGAGGAGGATGTATTTCTTCTCCAGGTTGAGCTCCAGGGGAATGCCGTCGACCTCGACCCGGTCCTTTTCCACGTCCACCCGGTCACCCAACACGGCGGGCCGGCCGTTGACCTTTACCTGCCCAGCCTCTATTATCATCTCGCATTTGCGGCGGGATCCCAGCCCCGCCCCCGCCAGCACCTTCTGCAGTCTTTCTTGTGGGGACATCGCCCCTCCATCGATATGGACCCGGATTACAATTCTTTGGGCTCAGTGTTATGAGCCACTACATTTTTAGACCTGACGTCTTTCAAGAGGGCTGACTTTCCCTAAGCCCCTACAACCCGGGACCCTACGATTCTTCTATATCCGCGTCGGCATCCGGTTCCTCGGATGGTTCGGGTTCCCGGCCGGAGAGGGAGCGGGCGATACGCTCCACCGTCTCACGGTCCGGCTCGAAGTCCTCCAGGGGAGGCAGGCCCTCCAGGCTGTTCAGCCCGAAGCGCTCCAAGAACTTGTCCGTGGTTGTATATAGAGCCGGGCCCCCGGGAGCTTTTTCCTTGCCCGCCTCGGCCAACAGGCCCTGCTCCTCCAGGACCTTGACCATGTTCTCCGACTGCACCCCCCTCAGGTTGGCCACCTGGCCACGGGTTATGGGCTGCAGGTAAGCGATTATGGCCAGGGTCTCCACCGCCGCCCGGGTGAGCCTGGGCCTGCGGGAGGCCAGGAGGAGCTTCTCGATATGCGAGGCGTAGGCGGGATGGGTATGCATACGCCAGCCGCCCCCCACCTCCCTCAGCTGCATCCCCCGGTTGTACTGGATATACTCGTCCCGCAGCTCCTGCAGGGCGGAGAGAACCTTTCCCTCGTCGCATTCCAGCACCTCCGCCAAGCGCCTGGGGACCAGGGGTTCGTCGGCGACGAAGAGCATGGCCTCCAGCGCGCCCTTGGTGTCCTCCATTTCCTGGATATTTTCGTGATCGGCGCCGGTCCTCCATAATTTGCCACCGATAGGTTTAATTTCCATTATCTACCTCCCCGATCGGATAGACCTGGATATTCCCAAACCTCGTAGCCTGGCGTAAATCTATCTCCTCCTTCTTGTACAGCTCCAGCAGGGCGAGGAAGGTGGCGATCAGCTCAACGCGCAGGGCGCAGTCCATGGTCAGCTCCCGGTAGCTGGTGCGCCCCTTCTCCCGGAGCACCAGGCGCACCCGGTCCATGAAATCGGTGATGTTCACCTTTATGGGTGCGATGTAAGATACATCCACCTCGCTCTCCGGCTCGATTATCTCCCGGGCGGCCTTCACCAGCCTCTCCAGGGTGAGGCCCCGCAGCACATCCGGCATGATGCGCTGGAATGGTTCCTCCAGGTCCATCTCCCGGTAGTAGTACCTCTCCTCGCGGTCCAGCCGGGTGGAGAGCTCCGCCGCGGCATTGCGGTACTTCTGGTACTCCACCAACCTCCAGAGGAGCTCCTCACGCAGCTCGGAAGGGGCGACCTCCTCGCCCTCCTTCTCCGGCTCGGGCAGGAGGTAATCGGACTTCAGCTTGAGCAGGGTGGCGGCGATGAGCAGGAATTCCGTGGCCACCTCCAGGTCGAGTTCGCGCATGTTCTCGATATAGCCGAGGTACTCGTCGGTTATTTCCGCAATGGAGATCTCGTAGATGTCTATTTCCTTGCGGCCTATAAGGTGGAGGAGCAGGTCGAAGGGCCCCTCGAAGACCTTCAGCTTTACCTGGTAGGGCACGGTTTTACCTCAATCTATTCCCATGCGCTTGCGAACTTCGCCCAGAACCTCGCGGGCTATCGGCTGCACCCGGTGGCGTCCATCTTCCATGACCTCCCAGGCCAGGCCGGGCCGGGCCTCCAGTTTTTTCCTGCGCTCCTGGAAAGCCTGCAGGGATTCCACGACCCGCTCGGCCAGGACCCCTTTACATTCCACGCAGCCCCACCCGGCGGTGCGGCACTTCTCCGCTATCTCGTCCAGCTTGTCGGCGGTATATATCCTGTGCAACTCGAAGGCGCTGCACTTCTCGGGATCCCCGGGGTCCTTGCGGGTGCGCCGGGCGGGATCGGTGATCATGGACAGGATCTTTTTTCTTATCTCCTGCGGCGGATCGGTCAGCGATATATAGTTGTTATAGCTCTTGCTCATCTTGCGGCCGTCCGTACCCGGTATGCGGGGATAGCGCGAGAGCACCGCCTGGGGCTCCACAAAGGTCTCCCCGTAGATATTGTTGAAGCGGCGCACTATCTCCCTGGTCAGCTCCAGGTGGGGGAGCTGGTCCTCGCCCACCGGCACCCTCTCCGCCCGCATGATCGCAATGTCGGCCGCCTGCAGCACCGGGTAGCCCAGGAAGCCGTGGGTGGAGATCTCCCGTCCCTGGAGCTGCTCCAGCTGCTCCTTGAAAGATGGCACCCGCTCCAGCCACCCCAGGGGTGTGACCATGG
>Ga0315282_10002918_pt1 | contig 30971 bp, 2 predicted proteins | sample YL17G07_20_MG_FD_203693 | JGI IMG/M metagenome (GOLD analysis project Ga0315282, IMG submission 203693) | Sediment microbial communities from Yellowstone Lake, YNP, Wyoming, USA - YL17G07_20 | ecosystem: Environmental > Aquatic > Freshwater > Lake > Sediment | place: USA: Wyoming | collected... | reverse complement strand
CAAGTCTACGTTGCCGTACAAGCAGTGGCAACAAGCGGTGATCGGTTCCGGACACGACAACAGGACCTTCGCATGATTCCACCGCGGACAAATCATGATGCGCCGCCGGGGCCGGGACACAACTCGCCCCGCAGCCGCTCCGAGCTTGCCGCCATGCTGGCGTCGCTGGGCATCGATCTGCCATGCGGCGAAGACATCGGCATCCTTGGCCAGCGCGTGCGTATCGGCAACTGTGAGGTCGGCAACCGCCTGGTCGCCCTGCCCATGGAGGGGTGCGACTGCCGGCCTGACGGCGCTCCATCGGCTATTACCCTGCGCCGCTACACGCGGACCGCGGCCGGAGGCAGCGGCACCATGTGGTTTGAGGCCGCCGCGGTTACCGAGGCCGGGCGCTCCAATCCCAAAGCGATGTGGATTCACCTCGGCAACCTTGACTCGTTCAAACGCATGGTGGGCGACGTGCGTGCCGCGGCCGCAAAGGCCGGCAATGACCCGGTCCTGTGCCTGCTGCAACTCACACACGCCGGGCGCTTTGCCCGGACGGGCGCGGCGCCCGCGCCGGCGGTCACGCACCGCGTGCCTGAGCTTGACCGGCGGCAGGGGTTCGACGATACCCTCCCGCTGGTGAGCGACGCGTGGCTCGACGAGCTACAGGACCGGTTCGTGGCGGCGGCGCGGCTGGCGCGGGCCGCGGGATTCGACGGCGTGGATGTCAAAAGCTGTCATGGGTATCTCTTGTCGGCACTGCTTGGCGCACACCGGCGAGCGGGCATGTACGGCGGCAGCTACGAGAACCGCACGCGCATGCTGCGCCAGACGGCCGGGCGAATCCGCGCCGAGGTGCCCGGCTGCATGGTGGCCGTGCGGCTTAACGTCTGGGACGCTCTTGCCTACCCTTACGGCTGGGGAACCTCGCAAGCGGATCCCGCGGGCCCGGACCTGATCGAGCCCGTGCGGCTGGCGGGCGATCTGGCGGCGGTCGGGGTTGATCTTCTGGGCGTCACCGCCGGCATTCCGCGCGTTGACCCTCACATCAACCGGCCGTCCGCCCGTTACGGCGGCGCATGTTCCGACATTGCGGAACACCCGCTGGTCGGCATAAAGCGGATCATCGACGTGACCGGGACAATCCAGCGCGCCGCCGCCTGCCTGCCGGTTGTCGCGGCGGGGTTGGCATGGCTGGGCACACTCATGCCGCGGGTGGCGGCGGGTATCATCGCGGCAGGCGGCGCGACGCTGATCGGCCAGGGCCGGGGGACCTTTGCTTACCCCGAGTCGGTGGGCGACATCCTGTCTGGCCGGGGCATGGACCGGCGAAAGGTCTGCGTGTCGTGTTCCAAGTGCAGCGCGCTGATGAAGCTGGGAGGCCCGGCCGGGTGTGTCGTGCGGGACCGCGCCGTGTACTCGCTGCCAAAGGGCCAGCAATAGACCGGACCGCCGAACCGCGGCGGCAAACGGATGATTCGCGGCCTGACGAAAGGCGCGGTTGGCGCCGGCCGCCGAGTTATCCACAATCTTGCTGTGCCGGCTCTTTGTGAGCCGCTCCGCAAGATCGTTGATAACATCGGAAACGGTATCAGGGGACTGGCTCCGAAGCGGCATGCTTTTCGCCGCGAAGGTGCCTGTCCCCGCGGTTCGAACACCGGGGACAGGCACCGCCGAACAGCATGGCGGAGCCAGTCCCCTGCGCCGCCGTCGCCCCAAGGCGCGAGAATTAACAGCAACGCGTATTAGGACCCGGCGCTGACATACTCTCGGATCAAGCGGATGTTTTCCGGCGGCGTTTCCAGCGGCATGGCGCCGGTGCCCATCACGCGGTTCGTGCGCCCGCCGACGATCTCCATCACGCGGTCGATCGCCCGGCGGATGCGCGGCGGATCGCGGCAGGCCGCCACGCTTGGGCCGGCGGCGGTTGGCGCCAAAGACGACCAGAAGTAGCCGCGACCTGTTGGAAACGCCACGGGGATTCCGCTGCTCCCCGGCCGTATTACATGGGTCGTTCGAGGGGATGTATTTGCCGGAGGCGTTTTGCCGTTGTCGTAACGGGGTGAACCGTATATAATATCCGTGCATAATCACAAGTAAGGGCGTCGTTTTCGCGGTCCCGGTTGGGCAGCGGTTCCGGCGGCGAAGGCACTTAACGTGGGTGACGCGGTGACGCGGGCCGTTTGTCGGTGCGAGCCGGCCGGGACGCGGCGACAAGCACGAACGCCTGCTCGCAACATTTCGCACAAAGCGCGGAGTTCTGTTTAGGGCAGTTTCGGATATGTCCGTGCGACCATGGATGGGACGCAAGGAGAGGCAGCCGTGCCCTTGTTGGTCGAGTTTGAGGCATTAGAACCTCGAGTACTTTTGTCCCGAGATCTCCTCGTCACGGCGCAGGACGATTCGGCCGCCCCGGCGGGTGGGCCGTTCGAGGCGCCGGCGTTGGTGTTCGAGGGGGGTGTTGTTTCCACCGAGGCCGCGGAGCCCCGCCACACACTGTCGGGCGCGACGCGGTTCAGCTATGCCGCGCCGTCCGGCAACGGCCCCGACGCCTTCACGCTGCGCTACGACAGCGGCAGCGGGCTGCTTGAGATAGTCGATACCGGCACGAGCAGCGTGCTGGCCAGCCAGGCCCTGGCCGACACCACCGACGTGCTGATCGTCGGCGCCGACGACACGCCCACCACCGACGAGAGCGACACGCTGACTATCGACTTCGCCGATCCCTTCCGCATTGACGTCGAGTTCCGTGGCGGCGCCGAGGGGGCCGACCGGCTGTTGATCCAGGGCGGGACCTTCGCGGCCGTCATCTACAAGGCCACGGGCGGCGGATCCGGCACGATCGACCTGGACGGCGTCACGGTGACCTACTCGGGCCTGGAGCCGGTGACCGACGAATCCGTCTCCGCGTCTCGCGTCTTCATGGGCACGGCCGGCGGGGAGAGCATCCGCCTGGCCGACGACGGGACGGCCGGCAACGGCCTGTCCCGAATCGACGACAACGGCACGGGTGCGTTCGAGAGCATCACCTTCAGCAACCCCACCAACTCGCTGACGATCGGCGCCGGCGGCGGGGACGACACGATCCTGCTCGGCGGGCTGGACAGCCTGTTCGCCGCGTCGGTCACCGTCAACGGCGAGGCCGGCGACGACGCGCTGCAAGGCCAGGACGCGGCAAGCACGTGGAATATCACGGGCGCCGGCGCCGGCGCCATTGCCGGCCCAACCGCGGTGAGCTTCACCGGGATCGAGAACCTCACCGGCGGCAGCGGCGGCGACAGGTTCGTCTTTGCCGTCGGCGGCTCGGTCAGCGGCGTCATCGACGGCGGCGGGGGCGCCGACGCGCTGGACTATTCCACCTGGACGAGCGCGGTGGCCGTCGATCTGGCGGCCGGGACAGCCGGCGGCGCCGGCGGGGTGAGCAATGTCTCGGACGCTGCGGGCGGTTCCGGCGACGATACGCTCGTCGGCGACGGGGGGGACAATCGCCTCGACGGCGGGGCGGGCGACGACACGCTGACGGGGGCCGCGGGCGACGACGAGCTTGTCGGCGGGACGGGCGACGACGTGTACGTCTTCGCCGGCGGGTGGGGTCACGACACGGTCACTGAGTTTTCCGCCGGCGGCGGCGACGACGCCTTGGACTTCACCGCCTACGGCGGCAGGCTGGCCGTTGACCGCGACGGCTTGGGCCACGCCGTCCTTACCGGCGACGCCGGCGGCAGCACGGTTGCCCACACCGACGCCAACTGCGAGCGGCTCATCGGCGCCGACGTGGAGTTGGACGCCGGGGCTAAAGACGCCATGCTGGCCGGGCTGGCCGAACTGGCGGCCTGGGGCGATTCGCTGGCGGGCTACGGCCTGTTCGGCCAGGCGCTGCCGCTGATCTCGCAGGACCTCGGGCGTTACGGGCTTGGCGAGGCGGCCGTGGGCCTCGGGGCGGCACTGGACGTGTCGGAGGCGTTCCAGCAGCTTCAAGATCGCGTGCAGGACTACTTCGATCACGCTTCCGCGCCGACAAGCGCGGGTTTGATCGCGCACCTCAACGACTGGGCCCCGTCGCCCGTCCCGCACGCGGCCATTCACGTCGGCGGCGACCCCGGCGAGTTGAACCTTGGCCCCCTGACGGTGGACCTGGCCGCCGACGTGACTCTGGAGGCCGCCCTGGACCCCGATGGGACGGCTGAACTGCGCTTCACCGTCGAATACCGGGCGGACCGCGTCTCAGCGTTCCACGTGGACCTGGGGGCCGAGGCGGACTTCCTCGGCTGGTCCTTCAACGCCGGCGCCCAGGTGAACCTGGCGACGCAGCTCGTGGCCGACGTGGGTCTGGGGCTGACGCTTGGGTCCAGCGACGCGTTTTTCGTGGAGGCATCCGAGTTGAGCGTCAGCGGCCAGATCGACGCCGAGCACCTCAACTTCGGCGCCGACCTGGGCTTCCTGAAGGCGGACGTGGTCGATGGGGCTGTCCGGCTTGGCGGGAAGGTGGCGGTCGAGTTCGTCGGCCCGGCCGCCGACGACGGCAAGATCACCGCCGACGAGTTGGAGGACTACTCCGGCAACCTCGGCGACCTGGTAAGTCTGACGTTGACGGTCACCGACGAGCCGACCGCCAACCTGCCGATCGAGGTTGATCCTGCCGGCCTGACCGACAGCACGGTGGGCCGGTTTGCCGGGCAGGTGATCCATGCCTCCTGCGATACGTTCTGGACGGTCGTGAACACGTACTCCGACCTCCTGCGGCAGCTCAGCAACACCGGGCCGGAGGACTTCCTGAGCGTCCTGGACCAGGTCGGCGGCTGGTTCGCCTCGCTCACCGACAGCAAGGCCTGGTCGGTTGACATCCCGATGGTCTTCGAGGGCGGCCTCCAGAATGCCCTGGACCTGGGCGCCGCTTTCCGCGACGGCATGCTCGAACCTCTGTACGAGATGGGGGTGCTTGGTTTTGGCCATGCCGACCTGGACGTGAACGGGGGCCGGTTCACCGCCGAGAACCCGACGGCGGGGGTTGTCCAGACACAGGACCTGACCATCCGGCTGCGGCTAAACGAGGGCCAGGAGGTTTCCGGCACACTGCGGGCCGGCGATACGTCCGACAACCTGACGCTGGATGACCTTGCGGATGACGTGGAGGCGGCGATCCGGGACATCATCGACGCGGCGGCTCCCAGCGCGGGCCTGGCCGGCCTGAGGGTCGAGGTGGGCGCCGACGGCCTGTGCCTGACCCTCAAGGCCGCCAGCGACCCCGGCGGCCCGGCCGGGACGTTGAGCGTCAGCCTGCCCTCTATCTCGGAGGCCAGCGAGGGTCTGATCCCGTCGTTCAGGACCGTCCAGGACCTGGCCGACGCGCTGGGGAGCCTTCTGGGGCCGGCCGGAATCGACTACGACCCTGCCACCCGCGACATGACGGTCCCCATCTCCTGGACGTACACGCCGCCCACCCGGACGATGCCGGTGGACTTCGGCATCGACCTGGGCGATTTCGCCAACGTCCGCTCGGACAGTTCCGTGGACCTCGACGCCATGGTGAGCTTCGACTTCGCCTTCGGGGTCAACCTCGCTCCCAGCGGGGAGATTATGATCTCGCCGCCCGTCTTTGAGCCGGATGTTCCGGCCGACGGCGTCCTGTCGGGCGACGCCACGTTTGACGTGGGGCTTTTCACCCGGCGGGCAGGCGGCGACGAACGGGTCGCGAGCTTCACGGTCACGGTGGCCCGCGACACGGGCAACGCCGGCCGGGGCGACCTGGTGGCCGACATCCAGGACGCACTGGACGTCATGCTGATGGGCGCGGGGCTGAATCGGGAGTTGGACTTGCGGCTGGGCTTCGGCTCGGCCGGCATGGCGATCGGCGGGGCGGCCTTCACGGCCCCGTCGGCTGGGCCGGACCGCGGCGTGCTGACGCGCGACCTGCGGTTCATGCTGAAACTGGGCGATGGCGCGCCGGCGTTCGGCGTCCTGCGGGCCGCCGACACCGACGGCGCCGCGCCGTCCACGACGCGCAACGCCGGCCTGGCGGACTTGGCCGACGACCTGGCCGCGGCCGTGCAGAACGCCATCGACGCCGCGCCGGCCGGCGCGGGCCTGGCCGGGCTGACCGTGACCGTCGGCGCCGACGGCGCCAAACTCACTGTCGCCGCCTCCAGCGGCTCCGGCGGGCCCAGCGGAACACTGACGTTGAGCTTCCCCATCTCGGAAATCACCGCCGAAGACGCCGGCACGCGCATCGTGCTGAGTCCGCGGGCGGTGAAAGTCGTCGATCCCGCGACCGGCAAGTCTTCCTGGGCGGACCGCCGCCTGGAGATCACGACAAGCTACAACGACCCCGCCTATCAGCAGATCGGCCTGCTTACCGCCCCGACCCGCTACGACGGGCGGTTAAGCGCCGACGCGAGCTTCACGATCGAGGTGGACGGCACGGCCCACGACGTGACCGTCCCGGCCGGCGATACCGCAACCAACTCGAGCATCGAGGACCTGATCGGCGACATCAACCGGAGGATCAACCTGGCGATCGAGGGCAACGAGTCGACGACGGCCGAGGTGCAGGCTTACCGCATCACGGCCGACGGCAACCGGATCGCCTTTCGCCGCACCGTCGAGCGCGGCGCGGGCGAGATGCCCACGCTGGCCTTGCGGGTGAGCGACGATGCCGCCGACGGGGCCGTGGTGGACCTGGGCTTCGAGCCGGGCTACCAGACCCTCCAGCGCGTCCGCGCCACGGAGTTCTTCCTTCAGGGCGCCGAACCCGGCAGCAGCGCCACGGTCGCCGGCAGCGTGGACGTGGCCGCCACGGGCATTGAGGCCTCGGCCAACCTGGGCTTCCTGGGTGTGGACGTAACCGGCGGCAGCGGCAATATCGGCGTGGACGCCGCCCTGGAATTGATCGACCCGCGGACGGGCGCCGCGCGGGTAAACATATCGACGCTGCTGACGGAACTGGGCCAGGGGCACGTGCTCTACGATTCATCCGCCAGGACCGGCGTCGTGCAGGCCGACGTGCGGGGCGAGATGCACGTGGACCTGGACATTCGGGCGGCGGCGGACTTCGCCATCGCCGGCAGCCCCGTCACCGCGACGATCACGCTGGACCTGGACCGGCGGGACTGGCTCCAGCACCCGCCGGCCCTTCACGACGCGACCGACGGCGACGCGATCAGGGTGGGGATCGACGGGCCCACGCAACAGGCCATCGACGCCTACCAGCGGTTCCGGAACCTTGATTTCGATGACGTCGTCCAGACCCTTGACGCGGCCGTGGACTACGTGCGCGAACTGGAGGGCAAGCTTGCCGGCCGGCCCGCGGCGGCCGAGGTCATGAACACGAGGCTGCCGCTGATCGACCGCAGCATCGCCGAGCTGCTGGGCATGCCGGATCGCCTGGCGAGCTTCGCCGCGACGGTCGGGTCGTACCCCGTGCTGGTCGTCCAGGACCTGGCCGGGCTGATCCAGCAGCACCTCCAAGGCCTCGACGTGGTCGCCGAGGCGCTGGGGATCGATCCGAAAGACGTGAAGGTCGAGCTGGGAGTCGACGACACCCCCGGCTCACCGGCGCTGAAGCTGACGCTGTACCTCGGCGCGAAGTTCGAGGATTCGCTGCCGCTGGACCTCAACCTGCGTCAGTTGGGCGGCCTGCTGCCCAGCAATCCGTTCCCGGCGAGCTTCTCGAATCTCGTGGGCATGAGTTCCTCGGGCCGGCTTGACGTGGACCTGAGCGGCTCGCTGGTCCTTGCGATGGGCATCGACCTGAGCGGCGCTGCCTCGCCGTTCCTTTACACGGGCCCGGAGGGCACCAGCCTCTTGCTGTCGGCCGGCGTGAGCGGGCAGGGGCTGAACTTCTCGGCCCAGGTGGGGCCTTTCGGGATCTTCGTTGCCGACGGATCGGCGGGCCTGGCCGCCAACGTGGAAGTGGCGCTGGACGACCATTCCGGCGCCCGGCCGCGGCGGCAGCTCGGCCAGCAACTCACGCCGGAGGATCTGAATATCGACGTGTCCGGCGGTGGACCCGCGAGCCAGGCCGTCTGGGTAAACCTGCCGCTGTTCTTCCCCACCCGTTCCACGCCGCTGGGCGGCGATGCGGCCCACAACGCCTTGGCAATCGGCGTATCGAACCTCAAGTTCGCCGATTTCCTCGACGGCAAGATCGGCTCGGTCACGATCACGGCGCCCAGCTTCGCCGGGCTGACGGCGCCCACGCCGCTGGGCATGATCGCCAACTCCGACGTGCTGCTGAGCGGCTTGGACAGCGTGCTGCTGACGCTCCAGAACGCCCTGGACGCCCAGGTGTTCGGCGTCTCGCTGCCGCTGATCGGCCAGGCCCTGGCGCCGGCCGGACAGTTCATCGAAGGCTTCCGCCAGGATTTCCTTGCGCCGCTGAGCGACCTGCTCCGCCAGGGCGGCGGCGGGCTGAACTCCGTGGACGCGATCCGGCAGACGCTCTTCGACATCTTCGCCTCGGAGTCTCAGGGCGCCCACAAGCTGTGCGGCGGGGCGTTCGGGGCCCTGGGCCTGCTTCAGGACTACACCGGCGACGGGTCCGTCACGCTCGCCGACATCCGCAAGAGCGGTTTCGGGCCCGCCGACGACTACGGCCAGTTCCAGTTCAGCCTCGGCCAGACCTATACCTGGAGCCAGAGCGTCGCGTTCGACCTGGGCCTGCCGGCCATCGGGCTGGACGTGGACGCCGGCGTGGAACTGGAGGTCGGCTGGTCGATGGACTTCGGCTTCGGGGTCGACCAGGCCGACGGGTTCTATTTCATGACGGACCGGCCCGACGAGCTGTCCGTGACGGCCACCGCCAGGCTCAAGGGCGCCGGGGGCGGCCCGGCCAGCGCCGGCGGCACGCTCGGCTTCCTGGCCGTTGACGTGACGGACAAGGAAGGGGACGACCGCACGCAACTCCAACTGGCCTTCAACGCCGACCTGACCGATCCGGACGGGGACGGCCGGCTCACCATGGGCGAGATGGCGTCGTCCGCCGGGCGCTTGCAGGACGTCATCGAGGCCAGCGCCACCGGCGAGGCTCACGTGGACCTGGGCGTCAACGTCAACCTCAAGAAGTTCGGCCTGGATTCGGCCGTGCTGCCGTCGCTGGGCTTTGACTTCGTGATGGACTGGGTCTTCCTGTCGGCCGACCCGGGCGCCGGCGAGGCGTCCTTCGGCTCAATGCCGGACGTTGCCATCCGGAACATCGGCCTGGACCTGGGTTCGTTCATCTCGGACTTCGCCTCGCCGATCCTCGGCCGGTTGACCGACATTCTGAAGCCGCTGGACTGGCTGCTGGACCCGGACGACGGCCTGCTCATGCGGCGGCTGCCGGTTATCTCCGACCTGGCGGGCGCCAAGGTCACGCTCAGGAGCCTGGCCGAGCAACTCGACCCCCAGGCCGAGATCACCCCCTTCCTGGACGCGGTGCTGGAGGTCTACCGGCTGGTGGACCTGGTCGGCGGCGCCGCTGCCGACGCCGAGGGCGGGCACCTGGTGATCCCCTTCGGCGACCTGGTGATCAGCGGCCCGGATGGTCACGGCGGGCGGATGGGTCTGCTGAGCGACCTGCGGTCGGCCGACGAGGATGCGCTGATGTCGGTCAACGTGCCGGCCGATCTGCCGGAGCCGGACTTCGACGCCATCGGCGGCGGCGGCGAGGCCCGCGAGTTTACCAAGAGCATCGCCGTCGGGGAGGGCAGCTTCCACTTCGACCTGTTCAAGCCCGAGAACATCTTCAAGCTCCTCCTGGGCCAGCCGGACGTGACGCTGGTCAGCTACGACCTGCCGGAGTTGAGCTTCCAGTTCGATTACAGCCAGAAGTTCCCGGTCTGGGGGCCGCTGGCGGTGACCCTGCGCGGCAGCTTCTCGGGCGGGGTGGACCTGGCCATCGGCTACGACACGCGGGGGCTGGAGCAGTTCCGCGTCAGCCACAACCCGCTGGACCTGGCCAACGGGTTCTTCGTCCGCGACGTGGATCCCGACACGGGCAAGGACGTGACGGAGATATTCCTCAAGGGCAGCATCGCCGCGGGCCTGGCGCTGAGCGCGGCCGTCGCCAGCGCCGGGGCGGAGGGCGGGATCGAGGTTTCAGTCCTGTTCAACTTCAACGATCCGGACCGCGACGGCAAGGTCCGCCTCGGCGAGATGCTCGCCAACATCAATGCCAACTGGGACGATTTCTCGGTGCTGGCGCCGATGGCCATCTTCGACATCCGCAGCACGTTCGATGCCTTCCTGCGGGTCTACCTGGAGGTGCTGGGCTGGGAGAAGTCGATGGAACTGGCCCGCGTGACGCTCTGCGCGTTCGAGGTGCCGTTCAACCGCCCGCCGGTTTTGGCCCAGGTAGTGGACATGGGCGGCCTGAAGGTCCTGCTGCTGAACATGGGTCCCAACGCCCGCGACCGCTACCAGGGCGACTTGTCCGACGGCAACGAGAGCTTCACGCTGACCCAGGCCGGATCGGCGGCGTCGCCCGGCAAGATCACCGTGACGGCGCTGGGCTACTCGCGGGAATACGACGCGGTGGACAAGGTCCTGGCCTACGGCGGCGAGGGCGACGACACGATAGACGCCGGCGGCGTCTTGGCGCCGGTGGAACTGCGCGGCGGGGCCGGCAACGACACGCTGACCGGCGGGGCCGGCGGCGACCTGCTCTACGGGGAGGCCGGCAACGACACGCTGGCCGGCGGCGGCGGCGATGACCGGCTCGACGGCGGGCTGGGCGGGGACCACCTCTACGGCGGCGACGGCGGCGACGCGCTCATCGGCGGCGCCGACGGCGACACGCTGGACGGCGGGGCCGGAAGCGACACGCTGGACGGCGGGGCCGGAAGCGACACGCTCGAAGGCGGGGCGGGCGACGACACCTACGTCTTTGTTAACGGCTCGGGCGCCGACACGGTCCGCGACAGCGGCGGCTCGGGCGACAAGTGGGACCTTTCGGCCGTCACGTCGGCAATCGCCTTCACGCTTGGCAGCGCCGCCGGCGCCGGCGGATTCTGGGCCAAGTTCCAGGCGAACGAAGTCCGCGAGGACGCCGGCGGGCCGTTGTTTGCCATCGAGGAGATCCTTGGCGGCCGGGCGGGCGACACGTTCGACGTCTGGCAGTCCGGGGCCGGCACGGTGGTGCTGGACGGCAGGGGCGGATCGGACACCTACGCGGTGCACACCTCCGCCGGCGGCTCGCTGCCGGGCGCGGTCCTCCGCGACCAGGGCAACCCGTGGGACGGCGACTCGGCCGTCGTATACGGTTCGCCCGGCGCGGACGTGCTTACTGTGACCGATCTCGAGATCAGCGACGGGTCGCACGCGTTCGCCTACAACAGCGGCTCCGGCGGGTCCGGCATAGAGACGTTGAGGGTGCTGCTGGGCGGCGGGGACGACCAGGTCGCCGTGCGGAGCACGCCGTCCGGCATGTCGGTGGCCGTCAGCGGCGGGGCAGGCGACGACCGGTTCGTCGTCGGCGACACGGCCTTGGGCGTCGGCGTCAACCACATCAACGGCCAGGCGCTGACCGGCCCGCTCGTGCTGGACGGCGGGGAGGTGGGCGAGAGCAGCGCGGGCGACACGCTCATCGTGGACGACTCCGCCGACACGGCCGCCAACACCGACGGCGTGCTGATGGATGAGATGGTGACGGGCCTTGGGATGGCCGTCGGGCTCCAGTACGCCGGCATGGAGAGCGTGGAGGTTCGCCTGGGGCAGGGCGGCAACACGCTGGCGGTCACGCGGACGATGTCCGACGGCGCGACGGCGGTTTACGGCGGCGACGGGGCGGACAGCATTACGGTGCTCACGGCCGCGGGAGAGTTGGCCGTCAGCGGCGGCAACGGCGCGGACACAATCACGCTCCAGGGCTCCGCCGGCGGCAGCACCGTGCGCCTTAGCGGCGACGAGGACCCCGCGGGCGGCGGCGCCGACCCGGCCGGCGACGGCGCCGACGAGATCAACATCCTCGCCTGTGCCGGCGCGGTGGAGGTCCACGGCGGGGGCGGGGACGACCGGATCAACCTGGGCAGCGCCGCGCCGGGCAATACCGGCGGCGTCGTACGCAACCTGGGCGGGGCCGTCACAGTCGACGGGGGCGGCGGGTCGGACAGCCTGACCGTCGATGACAGCGGCGACAAGCAGTCCGCCGCCGGCACGCTGACCGGCGGCGGGCTGACCGGCCTGGGCATGGCGGCGGGCCTGACGTTCGGCGGGCTGGAGGCGCTGGACATCCGCCTGGGCGGCGGGTCCGACACGTTCGGCGTAAGCGGCACGCCCGCCGGCGCGTCGGTCACGCTGGACAGCGCCGCCGGCAACGACGTGGTGAACGTCCGGGCTACGGCCGCCGGGTCGCACCTCACCGTGAAGACCGGCGACGGCAACGACGTCGTCAACGTCTCCTCCGACGCCCCGGCCAACGCCGGGAACCTGGACGGCATTGAGGGGGCACTGACGATCGACGCCGGACCCGGCGCCCGCAACGCGCTGAACGTCAGCGACTCGGGCGGCTCGACGCGGCGGACGGCGACGATCGCGGCCGGCCTGATCAGCGGCCTGGCGCCCGCCGACATCGTCTACTCGGCCGGCGGGGGCTCGTACGGCGGCGGCATCGTCATCCGCGGCGGCGGGGCTGGCAACGACTTCACGGTGACCGGAACGTTCCCTGACGGCGCCACGGCGGTCGTCACCGCCCTGTATACCGGCAGCGGGGCCGACACGGCGGAGCTGGCGGTGGGCGGCGGCGACGGCCGGCTCGTCGTCCACGGCCAGCAGGGCGACGACGTTCTCAACGCCGGCCTGGCCGGGCGCGGCCTGATTATCGACGGCGGGGCGGGTAGCGACACGATCTCCGGCGGCGCCGGTGCGGACAAGCTGGGCGGCGGGGCGGGGGCCGACACGGTCTCCGGCGGCGCCGGCGGCGACGAGATCTGGGGCGACTGCGTCTTCTCGGTGGACATGCTGACCGGCGAGATCACGGGCGTGGTGACGGAAGACCCGTCGCACAGCTACAAAGACATCCTCCACGGCGGCGACGGGTCCGACACGATCCGCGGCGGGTCCGGCGACGACGAGATATACGGGGAAGGTGACGGCGACACCCTGTACGGCGAGGCCGGCAACGACACCGTCGAGGGCGGAGCGGGCGCCGACTCGATCTACGGCGGCGACGGCGGCGACATCCTCCGCGGCGGCGATGACGCCGACACAATCTACGGCGGTGCCGGGGACGACCAGATCTTCGGCGACGCGGGCGACGACCTCCTGTACGGGGAGGCCGGCCGCGACACGATCGAAGGCGGCGATAATGACGACCTGATCCGCGGCGGCAGCGAGGACGACGTCCTGAAGGGCGACGGCGGGGCCGACATCGTCTACGGCGAGGACGGCAACGACGTGGTCGTGGGCGGGGCCGGCAACGACAGGCTCTACGGCGGCGACGGCAACGACGTGGCCCTGGGCGACGACGGCGAGCTTACCTGGGCCGGCTCGGTGCTCTCCGTGATAGACACGACCTCCTCCGCCGACGGCGGCGCCGACACGATCGACGGCGGGGCCGGCAGCGACATACTCATCGGCGGGCGCAACCCCAGCGGCGCCGGCAACGAGGACAGCCTGAGCGGCGGGTCCGGCGACGACGTGATCCTGGGCGACAACGGCAAGGTGGAGTTGACCGGCGGGGCCGTCTGGCGGGTGACGGCCGGCGGCGGTGGCGAGGCCGACGTGATCGACGGAGGCGCCGGCGAGGACATCATCCTCGGTGGCCTGGGCAGTGATCTGCTGTATGGCAACGCCGCGGACGACGCAACCCCGGATGACGACGTGATCGTGGGGGACAATGGCCTGGTGACGCGGACCGGCGGGGCGGTTTCGCACGTCTCGGCCACGGGCGATAGCGACGCCGACACGATCCGAGGCGGCGACGGCGACGACATCATTCTGGGTGGCGGCGGCGGGGACTTCCTGTACGGCAACGCGGGCAACGACGTGATTTTGGGCGACGGGGGCGAGGTCGAGTTGGCCGGCGGGGTTGTCGGACACGTCACGGCCGCCGGCAGCGGCGCGGCCGACACCGTCGAGGGCGGCGACGGCAACGACGTCGTGATCGGCGGGGCAGGCGGCGACTTCCTCTACGGCAACGCCGGCAACGACGTGATCGTCGGGGACAGCGGCGAGGTGACGTGGACCGCCGGGGCGGTCTGGCTGGCGGAGTCCAGCGGCGCCGACGGCGGGGCCGACACCATCGACGGCGGCGATGGCGGCGACGTGATCCTGGGCGGCGCCGGCGACGACCAACTCAACGGCAGCGTCGGGGACGACGCCATCCTGGGCGACAACGGGCAGGTCGTCCTGAGCGGCCTGGGCGCGGTGCGGCAGGCCCAGTGCGACGACGCTGCCGGCGGGTCCGACCGGATCGACGGCGGCGATGGCGCCGACATCGTACTCGGCGGGCCGGGCGCGGACACGATATACGGCGGCGCGGGCAACGACGTGCTGCTGGGCGACAACGGGCGGTTCGATACGGACGGCGGCGCGATCACGCTGGGCGACGGCGGCGGGGCCGACACGATCTACGGCAACGCCGGCGACGATCTGATCATCGGCGGCGCCGGCGGGGACCTGCTGTTCGGCGGGGCCGGCAATGACGTGATGGCGGGCGACAACGCCGAGGCGTCGCGGACCGGCGGCGCGGTCTTGTCGATCACGACGGCCACCACCTCGGCTTCCGGCGGCGGGGACGACGAGATCAACGGCGAGGACGGCGGCGACGTCCTCATCGGCGGCGTCGGGGGCGACCGGCTGCGGGGCGGGGAGGGCAGCGACGCCGGTCTGGGCGACGGCGGAACGGTCGTACTCGGCTCGGCCGGCAAAGTCCAGCGCGTCGAGTCCGCCGATTGGGCCGTCGGCGGATGCGACCGGATCGAGGGCGGCGGGGGCGGCGACGTCATCCTCGGCGGCTTCAACCCCGCCGGCGCGGCGGAGTGGCTCCAGGGCGACGCCGGCGACGACGTCATCCTCGGCGACAACGGGCTGGTCCTGCTGGACTCCTTCGGCCTGGTCATCCAGGTCCAGCTTACCGACCCATCCGGCGGGCTGGGCGGCGAGGACGTGGACACGATCTACGGCGGGCCGGGCGATGACCGTCTGTACGGCCAGGTCGGCGCCGACTTCCTGTCCGGCGACGACGGCGACGACCTGCTGGTCGGCCAAAAGGGCGACGACATCCTGTCCGGCGGGTCCGGCGGCGACGTGCTCTGGGGCGGCGATGAATCTGTGGCGTACCGGACGTTCCTCGACCCGGCCAACCTCGGCCTGCCGCCGCAGTTCGACCAGGCCGAGACGGTTTACCCGACGGGCTTCCTGCCGCCGATGATCACGCCGATCGCGTTGTACGGGCAGTCCGTTGCGGGCGAGCAGACCGACGGCAAGGACACGCTGCGCGGCGACGCGGGCGACGACTGGCTCTTCGGCGGGGGCAACCAGGACGACCTGGACGGCGGCGGCGGGCGCGACTACCTCGACGGCGGGGCCGACAACGACAGCCTGCGGGGCGGCAGCGGCGACGACGTGATGCTGGGCGGCGGCAACGACGACGTCCTCCAGGGCGGCGACGGGATCGACCAGATGTACGGCGACGACGGCACGGACTCCACCGCCGGCCACGGCGACGACTACCTCTACGGCGACGGCGGCTCGGCGGGGCTGGTCGGCGGCGTCCCCGCCGTCGCCACGGGCGTCCTTTCCGGCGACGCGACGTTCCAGATCAGTATCGACGGCGGCTCGGTGGTGACGGTGAGAGTCCCGGCCGCCGACACGGCCGACAACACCTGCCTCGACGACCTGGTCGCCGATGTCAACGACGCCCTGGCGGCGGCGGCCCTGACGGCCGTGACGGCCCGGCGGTTCGGCCTGGAGCGGCTGGCGCTGGTGCTGGACGACTCGGCCACGTCGCTGGCTGTCGTCTCCGCCAACGCGGTCAGCAGCGGGCAACTGGGCCTCAGCGCCGACCTGACGCGGCAGGAGGTTCAGCACGGCCAGCGGCTCCGGGGCGGCGGCGGGCGAGACCATCTCTATGCCTATGCCCCGCGGAGCTTCTACTGGGACGACGGCTTGGGCCGCCACGTGGACCCGGAACAGGACTGCATCGGCGACCAGTTGCTGGGCGGTCCCGGCAGCGACTTCCTGTACGGCAACCTGCGGCAGGACACGCTTGCCGGCGGCGACGGCAACGAGAACATCTACGGCGACTACCTCAACGGCCCCAACTACGCCACCAACGAGTTCGCCGACCTTGTCGGCGCCGACGACCTGCTTTACGGCGACGGCGGCGAGGACATGCTCTACGGCGGGGGCGGCAACGACACGCTCTTCGGGGGGGCGGATTCCGACTGGCTCGAGGGCCAGGAAGGCAACGACCGGCTTTACGGCGGCGGCTGGATCGACGTGCTTGTCCTCGACGTCGGCTACACCGACGAGCACGGGGCGTTCCATTTCTACGACCGGCTGGGCGAGGCATTCGACGGGCACTTCGGCAACACCGCGCAGGGCGACGCCTTCGACGACAACGCCACCGACATCCTGCTTGTCGAGGGCAGCGACTTCGACGACCGGATCATGCTGGGCGAGACGGACGTTGCCGTGACGGCCGGCGGCGACGCGCCGCTGGACGGGCGGCTCAGCGGCGACGCGGTCTTCTCGCTGGCCCTGGGCGGCGGGGCGGTCCGCGAGGTGACCGTGGGCGCCGCCGGCACGGCCGACAATACATCCATCGACGACCTCGTGGAGGACATCCTGGACGCCCTGGCCGGCGCGGGCCTGGGCGCCGACGTCACGGCCGGCAGGGCCGGCCGAAAGATCATGCTGGCCACCGTCGGCAAGGGGCGCGACGCCTCGCTGGTGCTGACCGGCGCCAACGACGTCACGCGGGAAGAGCTCTGCTTCGACGATGGCCGGCGGGCTGTCGCCCTGCTGACGGCGGACTACGGCGGTCCGTTCGGGCGAAAGGAAATCTTCGCCGACTGGCGCGACGCGGACGGCAAGTGCCTGATCGAACAGTTCCGCGTCTCCGGGCTGGGCGGCGACGACACGCTGGGGTTCATGGAGGGCGCCGGGGCGGTGGATGTCTCGGCCCTGTCGGCGCGAAGCGACGACTGGGTCGGCGTGCTGGACGGCGGGCCGGGCGACGACCTGCTGTACGGCACGGGCGCCCGCGACCGGCTGGACGGCGGGGAGGGCAGCGACGTGCTGTACGGCTTCGGCGGCGACGACCGCCTTTGGGGCGACGGCGGCGAGGGCAGCTTTGCCGACCACGACACGCTGTTCGCCGGGTCCGGCAACGACGACCTGATCGGCGGGGCCGGCGCCAACCGCCTGTATGCCTGGAGCGCCGACCCGTACGGGCCGCTGCACTTCGACGACGGCCAGCGGGCCACGCGCGCCGGCGGGTTGGCCACTCTCGTCGGCAGCGCCATGGTCCCGGCCGATGGCGTGCTGGCGCGGGGCGCGGCCTTTAGCCTGAGCGTGGCGGACGGAGCGGGCGTGCCGGTCCTGCTCGCGGCGGCCGCCACGGCCGACAACACCACCCGCGCGGACCTTGTGGCCGACCTGGACGCCGCCTTGTCGGCCGCCGGACTGGCCGGCCAGGTCGCCGCGGGCGTCGACGCCCGGGGCCGCATCACGCTGGCCACTGACCGGGCGTCGCTGGAGATCGCCATTGGCCAGTTCGGCGTTTTCGCGGCCCCCGACGGCACGCCGCGCGAAGACAACGGCGACCTGGACGGCGACGGGCTGCTCGACGCCGACGGCGTCTCGGCGCCGTATCCGCTGGAGAGCACGGGGCTCAACCGAATGCTGGGCAGCCGGCACGACGACCGGCTCTACGGCGGCACCGGGGTCGATTTCCTCTACGGCAACGGCGGCGACGACGTCCTGTATCGCCAGGACGGCTCCCGCTTCGACCAGTGCGACGCCGCCCAGGCCGGCGACGCCTGGAAGGATTTCGCCAAGGAGAACGAGAAGGTCTGGTACTACAGCGGCACCAACGCCGACGACGTGATCGCCGTGGACTTCGTCACCGAGCCGGGCATCCTGGCCGACCGGCACCTGATCACGCGGCTGACGAACAATCATGGCAACTACACCTTCGACGCCCAGATCCGGCTGGACTTCGACGCCCGCGACGACAACGGCAACCTGATCTGGGACCCCGCCGACGTGATCTTCGACCTCCAGAGCCTGGCCGGCGACGACGCCGAGGCCCGAAACGCCGTGATGAAGGAAATCCGGCTCAACGGCGGCCTGCTGCCTCCCGAAGGCGACGTCCAGGTGATCCTGATCGACGCGCTGGGCGGCAACGACCGGATCACCGTCGGGCCGACCGTTCAGTGCACGGTCTGGGTCGATGCCGGGGCCGGCGACGACCGCGTCGAGATTCTCTCCGGCAACACGATCCTGCCGGACAAGACGGAGCGCCCAAGCCGCAACGACGAGCCGGACCGCGCCTGGACGCTGGCGGGTGCGGGCAACTACACCGGCCTGACCATCGACAGCCCCCAGGACGCGGACTGGTACGTCTTTGCCGTCGATTCGGACTCGCCCGCCGGCACGCTGTCGGTGGACAGCGCCTCGGCCAATGACGGCCTGACGCTGGAACTCTACGAACTGACCGGGGCCGGGCTGACGAAGGTCGCCACCGGCGGCGCTCCGGCCGGGCCCATTGCCGACCAGCTCGACCAGTCCGGCGCCGGCAACGATCAGGCCGGCGCCTATACGGTCGAGTCGATCACCGACCTGGCCCTCATCCGCGGGCTGACGATCCACGACGCCGCGGACACCGACTGGCTGCGTTTCACGCTCGATTATGCCGCGGCCTGCCTGGAGGCCGCCGCGGCGGCGCCCGCCGACGGCCTGCTGTCGGGGGCCGCGAACTTCTCGCTGAGCATCGGCGGGGCGGCGCCCGTGGCCGTCACGCTGAGCGCCGATGCGACAAACAAGACGATCGACGACCTGTTGGCCGACCTGAACCACGCCTTGGCGGACGCCGGGCTTGGGCTGGACGTGGTGGCCGGGCGAAACGGCGAGCGGCTGACGCTGTCGCTCACCGATACCCACGGCGAATCGTCCCTCACGATGCACCTGGCCGCGGGCGACCCGGCCGAGACCGAACTGCGCTTCGCCGACGCCGCGCGGTCTGACCCGCCCGGCTCGATAGTTGTCACCGACGTTGCCGGCCTGGCCGCGCTGGAGGTTTCGCTGTACGACGCGCTCGGCGGGCCGGCGCTGGCGGGGCGAGTGAACTCCGATCCTGCCGCCGCCGCCACTACCGTGGACCTGACGGGCCTGCCGAGGGGTGAGTACTGGCTGGAGATCGCCGGCGCCGCCGGCCAGCAGTACGAAGTCCGCCCGGTGTTGGACGGCGGCGGGCAGTCGCTGCTCGACCTGGGCGGCACGGGCCGGACGGAAGTCCTGCTTGGTCCGGCGCCTCGCCTGCCTCTCTCGGCCGGGGCGACGTACTACGTCAAGGTGGCTTCGGCCAACCTGATCCCGACGGTCTACAATCTCCGCCTGGACCTTGTCGGCGAGCCGGCCGAGGACGTGGACCTTTCGGCCGGACGCGACGTCGTCCGCCGCGACATCATCCTTGGCGGGCAGGGCAGCGACGTGCTGTGCGGCGGGCCGTCGGAGGACTGGATCTTCGGCGGGCCCGGCAACGACGTGCTCTGCGGCGGGCAGGACCGGCAGGCCAGCGACCTGCTGTTCGGCAACGAGGGCGACGACGCGTTCCAACTCATCCCTGACGGCCTGCCGTTCATCAAGGGCACGTACGAGACGTATGTGCCGACCCTGACGGACCGCTTCGACGGCGGCCAGGGCGACGACCGGGTGCTGTTTCTTGGCGGCGACTACGACCGTCTCGGCCGGAGCGTGCCCGACGAGGTGGCCATCCGCTACAACCGCATCCTCCACCGCTACGAGTTCACCAGCCTGATCTGGGACATCGCCAACCAGCGTTTCGTCGTGGATGCCGCCAACCGGCGCTACGAGCAGAATTACGTCTTCTACGAGGCGGTGAACGTCGAGCGGACGGTGATCGACACGCGGGCCGGCAACGACGTGGTCCACGGCGCGCCGGAGTACAAGTTCCCCAATACCGACAGCGAATGGGGCATCGACCCCGGCGACCGTCAGCAGCGAGGGCTGATCAGCGCGCTGGAGATCCACGGAGGCGACGGGGCCGATCAGCTCTACGGCGGGGCCGAGGACGACGTGATCTACGGCGACGCCGGCGACGACTTCCTGTTCGGCGGGCTGGGCGACGACCGCATCTTCGGCGGCGGCGGGCGGGACCTGATCGTCGGCAACGACGACGTCCGCCCCGACCGCCACGAGACGGTCGTCCGCGGCGCCGAGTGCGGCGTGAACGACGACGTGAACTTCGCGGCCCTGCTGGAGCCCGTCGGCGCGGGGACCGTGATCGACGGCCTGAGCCTGCACGCCGGCGACGCCGGCGACTGGTACGTCCTGCCGGCGCCAGTGGCGTTTGGGGCGTTCGGGGATCAGCAGAGGGCCTTGCTGACGGCCGACATGATCTCGCTGGAGTTCCTCGATCCGTCGCTGGCGGGCTCGCGGGGCCTGCTGCTGAAGCTGTACGCCGGGGCCAACGCGGCCGGTCCAGGCGAACCGCTCCACGTGCTGCCCGTCGAGCAGTTCGCGGGCGTGCCGGACTACTACGTGCTGCACGTGGTGAACGCCAACGCACCGGCCGCAATGGGCGAGTACCGCCTGCGGTTCGACAAGCCGCTGGGACAGACCATAGACGTGTCCGGCGCCGAGGCGGACTTCCACGTCAGTTCGACGGACCCGGCTGACCAGCCGGTCGTCATCGGCCTGGGCGACATCAACGGCGACGGTTTCGAGGACTTCGTGGCGGTCGTGCGCGACGACACGGGCCAGTCGGCCCAGTTGGCCGGGCTAGGCCCTGACCAGGTGGGCCCGAGCTACGCGCGGATCCGCTTCGGTTCGGCCGATGCGTCGGACGTGACGCTCGGGCCGGCAAGCGTCGCGCTGAAGCTGCCCGCGCCGCTGCTGTACCCGTCGGTATTCGGGACGCAGTCGATCGTCGCCCCGGCCGGCGACCTCAACGGCGACGGCATAGACGACGTCGTGGTGGCTGTCACGATGGCCTGCCCGGCCGTGCCGCCGGGCGTCTGGCCGCCGGCGCCCTTCAACAACCACGGCGTCTACATCCTCTTCGGCGGCGAGTGGGCGGGCACGATCGACGTCGTCGGCCAGGCCGACGTGGCGATCAGGGGCTTCACCGGCCGGCTCTCGGTCGCCGCGGCGGGCAACGTCAACGGCGACGAGAACCCCGCCACGCACCTTCCCTACGACGACCTGATTGTCGGCGACGTGGACGTGACCACCGGGGCCGGCAAGGCATACGTGTTCCACGGGCGATCCGGCGACTGGTTGACGGAGTCCCTTAGCGCCGACTTCAGCGACGGCGCCGGCGACAACGCCTTCACCGTGGACAACACCGCCCGCGGGCCGCTGTACGGCCCGGGCCTGTGGCACGTGACACAGCGCCGCGCCGAGGACGAGGGCCACAGCGCCGCCGGCAGCTTCCACTTCGGCACGGAAGGCGCCGGCACCTACGACGCCGGTTCGCTGGCCACCGGCGGCAGGATCGTCAGTCCCGACATCGACCTGAGCGGCGTGCTGTTTGCCGAACTGTCGTTCAGCTACTTCCTCCAGACGGAGTCGGCCGGCGGTTACGACCGCGCCACGGTCCTGATCGGGCGCCAGGTCGGCACGCCCCCTGAGTGGCAGTATGAGCCGCTGGCGGGGGTGAGCAACCAGTCCGGCGTGCTGGCAGACCCGACCACGCTCTGGCGGACCGTCCACGTGCCGCTTGGGTCCGCCGATTTGGGCGGGACGGTCCGGTTCGCGATGGACTTCGACACCATCGACGCCGCCAATAACGGCTTCGAGGGCTGGTATGTCGACGACGTTACCGTGCGGACGATCTCGGCCGACGACGAGATCAGCCAGGCCGGCGTCGACGGGTTCGGCGCCGGCGTCGCCGGCATCGGCGACTTCGACGGCGACGGCGCCGACGATCTGGCGATTCTTATAGAGTCCGGCGACGGGGAAGGCAAGGTGCTCATCCGCTATGGCGGCTCTGGCGGCCAGACCACTCTGGACGGGTTCGGCGAGCCTCTCACCGGCTTCCGGCTGTACGGCGCCGGCGACGTGGACGGCGACGGCCAGGCCGACCTGATCGTGTCCGGGTCCGCCAAGAGCTGGCTGGTTACCGGCGGGCCCGCGAGTGCCACATACGCGCTCGCCCCGGCCTGGCTGATGCCGCTGGGCGACGTAGACGGCGACGGCCGGGACGACTTCGGCGCGGCGGTCCTGGAGACCAGTTCGGCCCTGGCCGGCGACGGCCAACTCGCCCACCAGGTGGCCCGCGTGTACTTCGGCGGCGCCGGGGGCGTGAACTTCGACGTTCCGGACATGGTCCTGGAGCCCGCTGACCCGGCGTACGCGACCGAGTCTTCCGCGTCGATCCGGCCGCTGCTGTTCGGCCGGGCCGGAGACGTCAACGGGCCGCAGGGCGGCCTGAGCCGCGCGGACCTGGCGCTGGCGGATGCCTTCGGCGGGCAGGTGAACGTCCTGCTGGGCCGGTCCCTCGGCGTGCCTTCCGGTCCGGCCGCCGGGGCCCAGCGGGAAGACTACCGCTTCGATCTGGCCACGCCCGTGGCGGCCGCCCTGGCGTCGGGGCCGGCGGGCGTGAGTCTGTCCGGCGGCTCGGCGCCCGTCGCGATGGACCAGGCCTTCGGGCTGGAGGGGACGCTTTCGCACGAGATGCTCTCCCGCGCGCAGGACATAGGCGACTTTAACGGCGACGGCGTGAACGACCTGCTCGTCTGGGGCGATGGCGACTGCTACGTCCTGCTGGGCCCCGTGAACCTGGCCGAACGCCTCGACGCCTCCAGCCGGGCGGCGATGATCGTGGACGCTTCGGCCCTGGGCACGCCGGCCGAGCGAATGGGCGACATCAACGGCGACGGGATCAGCGACCTGGTGTTCAGCCGGTACGACGCGGCCGGGGGCAAGTACGTCGTGAGCATGCTGTACGGGCGTGTGGACCCGCCGGCGCGGCTGCTGACTGTGCCCGGCCCGTCGGACCCGCTCTACCTGTCATTCCGGACGTTCGACCTGCCGACCGGCGCCGCCGGGATGAAGCTGTGGGTAATGCGGTTCAACGACGACGCGTGTGGCGACCTGCTGGCCGCCTGGCCCGGGCCGGTCGGCGGCGGCGGGGAGGTCGCGTGGATCTACTCCGGCGAGAAGATCCGCGACGCCCAGATAGTCCCGCCGGGATCGTTCGACCCCGGCAACAGCGCGTCGCAGCTTGCCCGGATCGTCAAGGACCAGACGCCCGGCGCGTCCATTGCGCTGACGGTCACCGTGGCCGGGGACGTCAACGGCGACGGGGCCGAGGACCTGCTGCTGGCCAACCCGGACTTCGCCTATTACGGCAGCCCGCCGGTTACATCGCTGCCGAAACTTGGGCGAGCGTACCTGGTTCTGGGCCGGCCCGATCCTGCGGCCACGACGCCCGTGGTAATCACCCTGGCCGCCGTCAGTCCGACCGGTCCGGTGGCCGACGCCCTCTACGAGGACTTCGGGCTTGGCGGCTGCGTCGCGGCCCTGGGCGACCTGAACCGTGACGGCTACGACGATTTCGCCATCGGCCGGCAGGTCGAGGACGCGTCGAGCGCCATCGGCTCGGTGCTGGTCTTCTACGGTTCGGCGGCGCCCGGCGGCAGCCGGCTTGTTTCTCCGGGCAACCCGCTGCCGGGCGACGTGACGATCCGCCGCGCCCCGGCGGGCTACCTGACCGACGGCGTCTCGATGTCCGGCGAGTTGACGGTGACTGCCGGCGACTTCAACGGCGACGGCTGGAGCGACCTGGCCGTCGGCGAGCCGGCCCGCGTCGTGACCAACTCCCGCGGCGACGTGCTGGACCTCGACCAGCGCGGGCACGTGTACGTCTTCTTGGCGCCCGCCGGCGGCTGGCCGAGCGAACTGGCCATGACCGGCGCCGACGTGGTCCTGGACGGCGAGGGCGAGGGCGACGCCCTGGGGCGCCTGCCCGCCACGCCGGGGATCGACCTGGACGGCGACCGCCGCGACGACCTTATCGCCGGGGCGCCGGGGGCCGACGTGTTCGCCGGCGCGGCCATGCCGGACGCGGGCAAGCTGTACGTCGTCTACGGCGGACCGTCGCGGGTGGACCTGTCCGGCTTCGCGGTGGAAACGCTCACCAACCGGACGATCACGGGCAGCGGCTCGTTCCTGGTGGACCGCGGCACCGGCCGGGCGGTGGTCTTCGCCGACCAGGACTACAACGGCGACGGCGTGCTCGACGACGACCGCTACACCCTCGTACAGGGGCAGGACGAGCGGTGGTACAAGTTCACGACCCTTGGCGACTGGCAGGGCGGCAACCAGATCCGCCTCACGCCGGCTTACGAGCCCGGCGGCACGCTGTGGATCGCTCCGACCGACGACGCGATCCCGCAGTCCACGTCCAACCCGCCGCAGAACGATCCCGACGCGGCGCTATTCAGCCTGGGCGGCAGCGAGGCCGGGCAGCTCGTCCTGGAACTGGACCTTGGCAGCCTCCTGCCGTATCTGGACGACCTGGACAAGCTCAGCGCCCTGACACTGGAACTGGAGTACGCCAACCTGCACCAGGGGCTGGGCCTGGGCAGCGCGGTGTCGGCGGCGGAGTTAAGCGGCCGGCTCGCCTTTGGAACGGCCGACAATAAGCTGGCCGTGTCGGACGGCACGGCCGCCGGCACGGTCGAGGTCGCCTCCCTTGCCGACGTGCCCGCCGGCCTTACGACGGTGGGCGGCGAGGTGTTCTTCGCCGGCGGCGCCGATGACCCGCCGGCGTACTTCCTCTGGAAGAGCAGCGGCACGCCCGGCGACCTGACGCAGGTCGGGGGTGAACTGGGCGCCATGCCACAGGACCTTCTCGCCGTCGGCGGGGCGCTGTACTTCACGCTGGCTTCCTACGGCAATCCCGAGGAGGCGGAGTTGTGGCGGGCCGTGGGCACCTCGGCCGGGCCGGTCTTCGGCCAGCCGGCCTGGGTCAGCCACCTGACCCGCGTCGGCGGGTGCCTGTACTTCGTCGGCGACCTGGGCTACGTCTACCCCAGCCAGCCCGACAAGCAAGGCATGCGTGTCTGGCGCATCACCCCGGGCGACCTCCGCGAGCCGGTCTCGGCCCGCATCGAGACGGGCACGACCATCGGCGAACTGGCCGCCGTGGGCGATAGGCTGTTCTTCACGACGCGGCAAGCGAGCGACACGACGCTCTGGACGGTCGGCAATGGCGAGAATATGGCGACGGCCTTGCATTCCTTCGCGGGCGCGGCCGTGACGAACCTGACGGCCGTCGGCAACTGGCTGTTCTTCACGCGGCTGAGCAGTCCGTGGGAGTTGTGGGCCAGCGACGGCACGGCCGTCGGGACGAGCGAACTGGCGGCCGCACCGGCTGGTTCCGTGAGCCCCGCCGGCCTGACGGCACAGGCCGCCACCGTCTACCTCACCGCGGGCAAGACACCCGCCGGCGCCGGCTACTCGCTGATGAAGTACGACGGCGGCGGCATCAGCGTGGTTCGCGACTTCGCGGACCGGCCGAGGAACCTGAGAGTGGCAGGCGGGCAACTGTACTTTGCGGCCGGCGGGGACCTGTGGACTATTCGGAACCGCAGTGTCGTCCTGCTGGCCAGCCGGGCGCTGACGGAACTGGACATGATGACCGTTGTCGGCAGCCGCCTGTACTTCGGACAGGCCGAGCTGTCCGTCGCCGACGGCGCCACGGTGCGGACGATCGAGGCGACGGGTCCGTTCTCCGTGCCGTTGAAGGTCGACGTTCTCGATGACGAGGGCGACGCCGCGGCGGGTATTGCGGACCTGGCCGCCGGGGCTGCCACGGCGTTCGACGACAGCGTGCTGCTGGACTCCCCGGCCGGGCGGATCGAGATGGACCTGGCCGGTGCGATCAAGGCCCTTCTGGCCGCGGGGCGGACCCGCGCGACTGTCCGAGTCGGGATCGCCGACCCCAACGTGTCGCTGGACATCCTGCGGGCCGGCCACGGCGGACGGACGGGCCTGGAAGCGGCGGTCGCCGGCCAGGACGGCGTGCTGGTCGACGTCTACGATGCCGCGGGCGGCAGGCTGGCCCAGGGCCGGAGCATTGTGGACCTCCGGGCCTTCGACGCGGGCACGTACTACCTGCGGGTGTACGACCCGGCCGGGCCGGCCGAGGTGGCGATCCCGTTTGCCCTGGAGATCAACCCGCCGGAGGCCGGCGCCACCCACACCGCCTCGGACCGCGACGAACTGCACGGCGGCGACGGCGACGACCTGATCATCGGCGGCCGGCACCTGGACCGCATCTTCGGCGACAGCGGAGACGACGCTTTTATCGCCGAGTGCGTGGAGGTCCTGGACCTGGACGACGGCGAGCGCCGCCTCGACGTGCCGGCCTACGATCACAGCAGCATCCAGCCCAGACCCGGCGACCCGGTGATCGACGTGCCCGACCCGTACCTCGCCGCCCGCCTGGCCGAACAGTTGGGCATGCCGGTAACGACCGCCTGGGACAAAAAGCCCCTGTGGCATCTGCCGCTGTACGCCAGCGACCTTAGCACCCTCACGCGGCTGGACGCGGCCGACGCGGGGATCGCCGACCTGACCGGCCTGGGCTTTGCCACCAATCTGCGGCAGGTGAACCTGGCCGGCAACGGCATCGCCGACCTCGCGGCGATCCAGGCCGGCAGGCAGAGGGAAACCGGCGCCCCGGTCGGGCTGACGCGCCTGGAGTACCTGAGCCTGGACCGCAACGCGATCGCCGACGTCGACCCGCTGTCGCTGCTGCTGCGCCTGAGGCGCCTGAGCCTGGACTACAACCAGGTGGCCGACTTCCAGCCGCTGTGGAACCTCCGCGACCTGGACTTCCTGAGCATCGACGGCCAGGCCGTGCAGGGTCAGCCGCTGGCGGACATCGGCTCCCTGGATGGCATTGCCGCGCCGCTGTGGCTTAGCCTGCACGACAACCATATCGCGGACCTGACGCCGCTTGCGGGCCTAAGCGCCACGGAGTGCCTCGACCTTCACTCCAACCGCCTTGTGGACGTGTCCCCGCTGGCAGGCCTGACGGGCCTGCGGCGGCTCTACCTGCACGACAACCTCATCCGCGACATTGAATCGCTGGCGGGCCAGCGGCTGGCCGATGACGGCGACGCGGGCTATGCCGAGTCCGGCGGCCAGTGGCTGGGCAGCCTTTCACCCGTCAGTTCGGCCTTCGAGCAGGACTATCGGTTCCTCCCGCCGGGGGCGGCGGATTGTACGGCCACGTGGACGCTGGCGAACCTTTCTCCCGGCCGGTACGAGCTGCTGGTCACCTGGCCGCAGAACTTCAACCGCTCGACCGCCGTGACGTACGGCCTGTCTGATGCGATGGGCCCTGTGGGCGAGGTCGACGTGGACCAGACGCTGCCGCCATCGGGCGACCTGGCCGGCGGCCGGCCGTGGCAGGACCTGGGCGCCTTTGACATCAGCGGCGGCCCGGTGGTCGTTACGGCCGGCAGCCTCGGCGACGGCTTCATGGCTGCCGACGCGGTGAGGCTCGTCGCCGCCGTCACGCCGGACCTGGAGATCCTGACGCTGGACGGCAACCCCCTGAACAACCGCTCGCACGTACTGTTCCTGCCCGCCCTTGAGTCCAAGGGCGTTGACGTCCGCTTCGACTCGGACCCCAACTCGCCCACGATCCAGCCGATCGCGCCCCAGGCCGGGGACGGGCGGCTGCGGTTCGACGGGGCCGACGACGTCGTGACGGTAAGCGGCTTCCAGGGCATCGTGGGTGTGGGCGCCCGGACGATCACCTGCTGGATCAAGGCCGGCGTGGCGTCATCGGGGGCTATTTCCTCGTGGGGCGGCGGCGGGTCCGGCGGCTCGTGGACGTTCGGCCTGACGCAGACAGGGCCCGAGGCGGCCGTCCTCAGCGCCGACGTGACGGGCGGCTATGTCCGCGGCACGACCAACCTGGCCGACGGCCGGTGGCACCACGTCGCCGTGACATGGGCCAACGACGGCTCGCCCGACATCGCCGACGCGCGGCTCTACGTGGACGGCGTACTTGAGTCCACCACGTATCAACATCAGAGCTTGTACACCATAGACGGCCAGGACGTCCGGATCGGCGCCGGCCTGTCCGACCGGTACTTCGCGGGCCAGATGAACGACCCGCGAATCTGGAGCGCGGCCTTGAGCGCCGGGCAGATCGCCGCCGACAAGGACCACGTTCTGACCGGCGGCGAGGCGGACCTGGCGGGCGGCTGGAGCTTCAACGAACTGGCCGGGGACATAGTGCGGGACGTCTCGCCGTTCCAGCGTCACGGCACGCTCGGCCAGCCGGGCATGCCCGCCACAAGGCCGGACCGGCTGGTCGGCCTGGCCCGCCCGGTGCGGCTGACCGCGGGCGACGCCGACGGCGACGCGGTGCATCTGAAGGTCCAGGCCGACGATCCCCTTCAGACAGAGCTCGTCGGCGGCTGGCTGGACGTCTGGGCCGAGATTGCCGTTGCATGCTTCCAGGCGGTGGGAATGTCCAGCGAGACCAGCATGTCGGCCACCCTCGGCGTCCGGATCACCGCGTACGACCGCGCCGACAAGCTGGGCGACCCCTCCGGGCGCACGGCCCAGTTGTCGTTCGATTTCACCCAACATGACACGGCCATCTACGGCACGAAGTTCGACGACCGCAACGGCAACGGACTCCGCGACGCCGGCGAGGAAGGCCTCGATGGCGTCACGATCTTCAACGACGCCAACGAGAACGGCCTGCTCGACGACGGCGAGCCGCGCACGTACACCGACGCCAACGGCGAGTATGCCCTGAAGAACGTCGCCTTCGGGATGGTGGCCAATCCCGCCTCGGTGACGGCCGCCGCCGACGCGCCGCCGGACGGCAGGGTTATCGCGCCCAGCGTGGACTTGTCTGTCACTGTCAACGGTGTCGAGGCCCAGGTGACCATCCCGCCGGGCCGGCCCGCCCTGGCCGCGGCGCAGGGGCCGCCGACACTGGGCGTCAGCTACTCCGCGCTGATGTTCACGGTGGAAATATGGATGTGGGGCGAGCCGATCTCCGACGTCGTCGGCAGCACCTCGCAAACGCCCGTCTTCCAGCGGGTGCAGGACATCGCCTCCTACCTGAACGGCCTGCTGGCCGGCACCACGATCGGGCAATGGGTCATCGCCCGCGTCGTCGGCGGCGATGCGGGGCACCTGGCGTTCCAGACGTTGCCGACGGGCAGCGGGGTTTCCCTGAACGTCCTGCCGCAGCAGGGGGCCGACCTTGCCGGCTTTGCGGGCAGTGCAAGCGGCGCCGGAGACGGCGGCTCGAACGCCACGGGCGACAACCAGAACATCGACGACCTGGTGGACGACCTGGACGCCGCCATTGCCGGCTCGCCGCACCGCGGCGCCCTGGTGGCGGGCCGGCAAGGCAACCGCATCACCTTTACCACCGTTGGGCCGGCGGCGTCGCTGGAAGTCAGCGACAATGCGGGCGCGGGCAGCGAGATCGGTTTCACGGCCCCGCGGTCTGCCGCCGGGTCGTGGCGGATCCCCATTGCCGAACTGGCCCCCGAGAACACCATACCCACAACGCCGTTGTCCCGGTCGGTCCTGACGAGCGGGCTGCCGCTGGCGGCCACAGGGATCGACTTCGGCAACCAGGTCCTCCGCGGGAGCATCGGCGGGCTGGCGTGGGACGACCGCGACCGCGACTCTCTGCCGGACGCCGGGGAACAGGGCCTGGCCGGCTGGACGATCTACCTCGACTTGGACCGCGACGGGCGGCTCGACGCCGGCGAGCCGACGGCCACCACGGCCACCGACGACCCCGGCACGCCGGGCGACGAAACGGGCGGCTTCGAGTTGGCGGACCTTGTGCCCGGCGGTTATTTGGTGGCCGAGACGCTTCCAGACGGCTGGGCGCGGAGCTTCCCGGGCGGCGCCGGGACGCACCTGGTGACGGTCGATGCCGGCGCGGCCGTCGGCGACGTCGATTTCGGCAACTACCCGCGCCCGACATTCACCGGCGCGCCTGTGACGGCGGCCGTCGAGGATGCCCAGTACACCTGGGCGGTCACGACGGACCATCCGGACGCCGGCGCGGTGCTGGCGATCACGGCCCCGACGCTGCCGGCCTGGCTGGCGCTGGTCGACCACGGCGACGGGACGGCCACGCTGTCCGGCACGCCGACCAACTCCGATGTCGGGCCGCACACGGTCGTCCTGCGGGTGACCGACGGTGACGGGGCATACAGCGACCTGTCGTTCGGCGTCACGGTGGCCAACACCAACGACCCGCCGTCGTTCACCAGCACCCCGCCCGCCGAGGTTGTGGAGGACGCCCTCTTCACCTACGAGATCGCCACCGACGACGACGACCGCCGCGCGCCCGGCGTGGCCGAGGCGCTTTCCATCGTCGCGGTCGGCGAACTGCCCGGCTGGCTGACGCTGGCCGATCACGGGGACGGGACGGCCACGCTGTCCGGCACGCCGCACAATGACGACCCCGACTCCAATCCCGTCGTCCTCCGCGTGGTGGACAAGTCGGGCGCCCCCGGCACGCAGTCCTTCAGCATCACGGTTACAGGCCGCAATGATGCCCCGGCCGTCGCCCACCCCATCGGCGGCCGCAACGCGGTCCAGGACGCCCCGTTCAGCTTCGCGCTGGCCTCCAATACCTTCCACGACGAGGACCCCGGCGATGTCCTGCACTACGCCGCCGAGCTGGCCGACGGCTCGCCGCTGCCGGCCTGGCTGCACTTCGACGGCCCCGAGCGGCTCTTTTACGGCACGCCCGCCAACGGCGATGTCGGGGCCATCGACGTGAGGGTAATCGCCACTGACACCGGCGG
>Ga0315282_10002917_pt1 | contig 30974 bp, 21 predicted proteins | sample YL17G07_20_MG_FD_203693 | JGI IMG/M metagenome (GOLD analysis project Ga0315282, IMG submission 203693) | Sediment microbial communities from Yellowstone Lake, YNP, Wyoming, USA - YL17G07_20 | ecosystem: Environmental > Aquatic > Freshwater > Lake > Sediment | place: USA: Wyoming | collected... | reverse complement strand
GCCATATAAACGGCGAACTTCCGGAAAATAAGGGCCTGGTCGAAAAGTATGGCGTAACAAGCTCTTCCCTCTGGATAGGGACGTATGCGAATGGCGAATTCCACAAGGAACAGAACGTTAATGTGTGGTATAAAATAAACAATGAAGAAGAGTATATGGCTTACCTGAAGGGAGTCATTGAGGACAAGCTGGCTGGCAAGTGAACCCTATGGCGAGCAATACCTTGATTTTTGCGTCAGTTGCTGCGATTTCATTGCTTGCCTCGTTCATCCTTGACAGAAACAAGACCAGGGCAGCCTTGAAAAGGGGTGTCGCGATGTTTTTTGGCATCGCCCCGTCGTTCATGAATATACTCGTTTTAATCAGCGTACTGCTTTTCTTTATTCCGCAGGACATCATACTTGAATATATCGGGCCGGGTTCTGGGGCGTCCGGGTTTTTGATAGCCGCCATTGTCGGCTCGATTACCCTTATTCCAGGATTTGTTTCATACCCGATTGCAGCATCCCTTATCTCGAAAGGGGCGTCATATGCGGTTATCGCAGTATTCATGACGACCTTGATGATGGTCGGCGTGGTGACGCTCCCCCTTGAAATCAGATATTTTGGCAGGAAGGCCGCGATATTGCGGAATGCCCTGAATTTCGTCGCGGCCCTCATAATCGGAATCTGCGTCGGATGGTTGATGCATTCATGGTAAAGAAGCATATCGAACTGATAAATAAACATGCCAAGCCATACGTGTGGGTAATCCTATTTATAGTGATTTCAGTCGCATCCCATTTCCTGGGGTTCAACCCGGGAATCAGTATGTATGCCAGCTTCCAGGACTTCTTCATCGAGATGATAACCTTCATCCCCATCCTTTTCGTCCTGATAGGGCTCTTCGATATCTGGGTGCCCAAAGAGACAATCGAGCGGCATATCGGCCCGAACTCTGGAATCAAGGGGATTTTCCTGGTGGTTCTATTGGCAATGCTCCAGGCCGGGCCGCTCTACGGGGCCTTTCCAGTGGCATACATCCTCCATAAAAAAGGCACCAGCACAAGGAACATTTTCATTTTTCTCGGTGCGTTCTCATCGATGAAAATCCCCATGCTTGGGATAGAAATAGGCTATCTGGGACTGGATTTCACTATCGCCAGGACCCTGGTGTCTTTGCCATTGTTCATCCTGACAGGGTTTATTATGGAAAGGTTGGCCGGGGCAGGGTTTGTAGTCAATGAAGTGGATGCACCCAAAGGCTGATGAAAATGGATTTCATGGCATTTCTGGAGCAGATGGGCACAAGCGACATCGCCATCCTGGCTGCTTTCTTCATAGGGCTGATGACGGCAATCAGCCCGTGCCCGCTTGCTACGAACATGACTGCAATCGCCTACATTTCAAAGAAAATAGATAACAGCAAGAACACGCTTTTTGTTGGATTCCTGTATGCCTTCGGAAGGGCTTTTGCATATACGGTTCTGGCCAGCCTAATTGTATATATCGGGATCAATACACAGGGAATCTCCTTCTTTCTTCAGGAATACGGGGAAAAACTTCTTGGCCCCCTCCTAATAGTAATCGGCATTATATCTCTTGATCTCATCAAAATCGAATCGCTTACATGCGGAGGGAGATTGACGCCCATCCAGACAACAGCTTCAGAAAACGGATATCTGGGCGCTTTTTTTCTTGGTGTTCTGTTCTCGCTGGCGTTCTGCCCATTTAGCGCAGTTCTTTATTTCGGGATGCTAATCCCGCTTGCGTTGAAGACTGGGGATGCGATACTGTTGCCGTCCGTCTTCGGTCTCGCGACCGGGCTTCCAGTGGTCCTGTTTTCGATATTTCTGGTGAAAGGTATTTCAAAGTTAAGTCATGCGATGGGCCAGGTGCAGAAATTTGAAAAAGGAATGAGATTGGTGATGGGGGGTGTCTTTTTGCTGGTCGGCATTTACTATCTCGTCACACGCACCTTACAGATAAGCTTTTAAATATATAAGTGTATACTTATATATATGAATAATGAAATTATTAAGGCAATAGCAGACAAAACCCGCCTTAGTCTATTGAAAAAAATAGCGGAAAAAGAAGTATGCGCTTGCGAGCTTCCGCGTTTTGTGCGAACGAGCCAGCCGGCGGTTTCACAGCATCTGAAAGTGCTGCTGGCCTGCAAGCTGGTTGGAATGCGAAAGGACGGGGTTAAACGGCTGTATTCAGTATCCGATAAAGGCAAATCGGTTCTTCAGGACATATCAAGGTGGTAACATGAAAATAGAAATTTTGGGAAGCGGTTGCCAAAACTGCAAAAAACTGGAGGAAAATGCGAGAAAAGCATGCGAATTGCTTGGAATAAAAGCGGAAATCGTGAAGGTAACCGACTTTACCCAAATCGCATCTTATGGAATCATGTCGACGCCCGCATTGGTTGTTGATGGGCGCGTTAAGGCATATGGCCGCGTTCCTGATGCCAAGGAGATAACTAAGTTTTTGAAGTGAACGTATGGATCCGTTAGAGAGTTTGGCGCAGTGGTTTGTTTTCCAGGTTCTTGGATTGACCCCCGGCAGCCAGATTGGCGACGCCGCAGCATTCTTCTTTTACGATGTTCCAAAGGTGCTCATATTACTCGCGTTCATGGTTTTTCTGGTTTCCGTCCTTCGTACTTTTGTCACGCCACAGAGAATAAAAAAGTGGTTGGGAGGCAGGAGGGAAGGGGTTGGGAATGTGCTTGCAGCTCTCCTGGGCGTACCGACCCCCTTCTGTTCCTGCTCAGCGGTTCCGCTGTTTATCGGCCTTGTCGAGTCCGGGGTGCCTTTGGGGGTCACGTTTTCATTTCTCATCTCTTCGCCCATGGTCAATGAAATCGCGGCAGCGCTGTTATTCGGCTTGTTTGGCTGGAAGATTACGGCGATCTATATCCTGAGCGGATTAACCGTGGCCATTGTTGCCGGGATTGCCATAGGAAGGTCGAATCTTGAATCCGAAGTCGAGGATTTTGTTTATAAAATCCATTCAAGCGAGGTTCTCGATAAAAGCATGGAATGGAAGGAACGGGTTTCTTTTGCAAAGAGCCAGACAGCGGATATTGTGAAAAAAGTCACGCCATACATAATAATCGGGATAAGCATAGGGGCCCTGATCCATGGCTACGCTCCGACAGATTTTCTTGCCGGGATCGCAGGAGAAAACAGCCCTCTTGCAGTCCCGGTTGCGGTATTGATAGGCGTGCCGCTTTACTCGAACGCCGCAGGCACCATACCGATAGTCCAGGCACTTATGGCCAAAGGCATGGCTCTTGGAACCGCCCTTGCTTTCATGATGAGCGTTACTGCGCTTTCCCTCCCCGAGATGATAATACTCCGCAGGGTACTGAAACCAAAGCTCATCGCCATATTCGCAGGGATTCTGGCGGTTTCATTTATCCTCGTCGGCTTGCTTTTCAATGCGGTCGCTCCGATGTTGATAAATTAGGGTTAACAGGTGGTTTTATGGCTGGCGAAGAGAACGACAAAAAGTTTTCAGAATGGCACGGAATTCCAAGGGAAATGATAAAGTGGAATCCGACCGTGGACAAAAGCAAGTGCGTCGGATGCGGCATGTGCATAACCGGCTGTGGAAGAAACGTGTATGGCTGGGATCCCAAAGAGAATAAGTCGGTCGTTGCAAGGCCTAACAACTGCCTGGTCGGATGCGTCACATGCTCGAACACATGCCTTTTCAATGCGATAAGCTTTCCGGGCAAGGACGAGCTCAGGAAAATAATCGTTGAAAACGGGGTTGTAGCGAAGGCGAAAGAGGAGCTGAACAAGAAATTGAAGGGGGCCACAGAAAAGCCGGCTGTTTGAATGAAGGTTGTCTGAAGCAAAGAACGAGAATGAAAAAATGGAGGTAGATGTATATGAAAACGAAGTATGTACCTAAGGATTTGGCATTCGAGTTCCATGGCCACAAGTGCCCTTTCATGCCGATGGGTTATCGGATGGGTATGCTGGCGATGGAATACCTTGGCGTTAAGCACGAGAGCGACCACGGCTTTTTCGTGTTCCCTGAGACAGGGGAGGGGCACCCCCAAGCGTGCATGATGGATGGAATGCAGATAGCCACAGGGGCGACTTATGGGAAACTGCTCATTGCAAAGACGTTCTATGGAAAGCTGGCCGCAACGTTCTATCATCCGAAAAAAGGCGCTGTCAGGTATTCCCTGAAGCCGGAGTTCGTCGATGCTTTGGGAAAATTCGAGTTCTTCGCCTATCGCAAGAAAGGCATCGAACCTTCGCAAATCCCTGCGGATGTGTCTGAGGAAGTAATAAATTGGGTTTATGAACAGACGGACGATTTCATGTTCAAGGTGGAGCCAAAGCCTGATTTCAAATTTAATCCTGTGAAAGGCTCATTCAACAAGACAAAATGCGCGGTGTGCGGCGAATATGTCTTTGACAGATACGTGAGAATGAAGGATGGGCGGCCAGCCTGCATTCCCTGCTCTGGCTATGAAAAATAAGGGAACGCGAAGATGATTTAGAATCGGTTGGTGCACAAGATGATGGAATACCTGTTGGCGGGATTGGCAACTTTCATTTTTACAACAATATTGACAATCGCGGGGCTCGGAGCGGCGTTCATACTGATACCGGTATTCCTCGCCTTGGGCATTCCGCTTCTAACCGCCATGTCGATAGCCCTCCTTCTGAATGCGGTCTCCATGACGCTTGCGTCAATAAGCTATGCAAGGCACAAGCTGATTGTTTACAAGATTGCGATACCCATGATAATCGCCGCTAGCATTCTTTCTCCTTTGGGCGCGATAACCGCGGCATACCTGCCGAAGAATGTCTTATTGTGGCTGTTTGCAGGATTTTTGGTTTTCGCCGGCTCGATGATGCTGTTCTATAAGCCAAAAGAAAAGGGAGCCGGGGAAGATATCAGGCAGTCACTACCGATTGGTTTGGCGACCGGCTCGGCCGCAGGATTCATTGGAGGCCTGCTGGGCGTGGGTGGGGGGAATTTCATCGTTCCTGTTCTTGTTTGGCAAGGATTTGACCCGAAAAAGGCGGCGGCAACAACCGCCCTGGTCGTTGTCTTTTCCTCATTCGCCGGCTTCTTGGGGCGCATTTCCTTTGGAAGCATGGATTATTCGCTCTTGGGCGTATGCGCAGTCGGTTCAATCCTCGGCGCACTTCTAGGAGCGCACCTGATGAAGAAAACACTGAGCAGGGGCCAGGTAAAGACGGCGATAGGATTGTGCCTTTTCCTAGTGGCCGCGAAGATATTGATGGATTTGGTGGCTCCATCTGCTTAGAGGGGGATTTCCGAGGAATCCGATATTGCGATAAAAATGATTAATTAGGTTTTAGAGCACAATTTCGGGATATAGCATACCGCATCCAGCTTGAGAATGCCTCCCGCACGGGGGGCACGATCTGCGGCAAAAGAGGGTTAAATATGGGGATATCCGACATTCTCAAAGTGATTTCCAAAGGCGAAAAAAGCGCGCTTGCAGAAAGAAAATTCAAATGCCCGAACTGCGGCTTTTATCCGATTACGCTGGATATGGAAAGATGCCCGAAATGCGGGGTGCGGATTAAAAGCATGTTCAGGATGAAATGCCCCAAGTGCGGCGCGCTAAATGAGCTGGATGCGAAAAAATGCGCAAACTGCGGCTATGACTTCGAGGCAGAAGAAAAAAGGACGGCCAAAACGTTTTACGTTTGCCCGATTTGCGGGTACAAAAGCGATACTTTTTTCACCGTTTGCCCGGCATGCGGGACACGCATGATATGACCTCCCGGAGCAGGATGGAGGCATCTCTTGTTATCTCTTCCAGTTCACAGTGTTTTTAATAAAATAAAATAAACCATTGCCGATCAGCACATAACCAAAGGCAGCAATCAACAGTATGCCAAACCATACGAGGGGGATGGGTTGCATGAAAATTCCTAAGGTCGCCATAACCGCAGCGAGCAAAATGGTTAATACAGTTACAGCCGCAAACCAATGCCCTGGGTACGGCTTTTCCCAAAAAACAGCCCTGGAGCGTACCAGATACAATATTGCCTGCCCCGCGGCTAAGACCAGCCAGATGAAAATTACTGTCTGGGCTTGTTCAAGCGGCAAACCCAGGACATCCCGCGCAATCCAAAACACGGCCAAACTCATCAAAAGCAGAACTAAAGCATAAAGAGACCCATAAGATACCAGAGAACGCAAATCCCAGTGGTCAGGTTTGGATGATGGAATAACATTGTCCTTAGAAAGGCTGAAAGTTACGATATCGCCAAACAGCATAAAGATAAACGCCAGCGAAGGCGTTATCACCGGTTCTTTAAAAATCAAAATGCCCAGTGCGATAAAAGTCGGTATTGCAACTTTACGGGAAACCATGGCAAGAATCCATGTCTTCATGCGCTGGTGGATGCTCCGGCTGGCTGTGATAATTGATGAAATATTAGTTAAACCCGGTTGCGTCAAAACAAGGCCCGCAGCGGACTTGGCAACATCAGTGGCATTAGCCGTGGCGATGCCCACACTCGCCTGGCGGAGCGCAGGAGCGTCATTGACGCCATCCCCGGTCATGCCTACCACGTAGCCGGCTTTTTGATATGCCTGCACGATCCAGTATTTGTGCTGAGGAAGAACTCGCGGGAATATGCTATACTTTTCTGCTATTTCCGGACGGATGTTTTCATAATTTATAGTCTCGGGGGCTGTAGCTCCTTCGATACCGGCTTTTGCCGCGATCGACTGGGCAGTATTTTTCCCATCCCCAGTCAAAAGAATCACACGCACGCCTTCCTTTTTCAATAGAGCGATCAAATCAGCAGAATCCGGCCTTAATGAGTCGGTCAATGAAATAAGCCCTGCAAGCTCTAATTTTGAGCCATCACCAATCGCGATAGCGAGGACCCGGTCCCCGGATTGCGATAATTCGGACACCCTGCCCGCGATTTTAGCCCAGGGGGTATTAGTTAATCCTGCCACTGAGTAAGGTTCCCCCTTTACGATATGGACCCGCCGGCCGTTCTCGGAAAGCCAAACGCCGGATGATTTGTTTTTCGGGTCAAACGATTCAAACACAATTTCTGCGGTTTGAACTCCGTCCGTCGTAAGCTTTTTTTCTTTGGCCGCATTCAATAATGCCAAGTTAAGTGGGTCAGAATTTGACAAACCAAACGTGCGCGCTGCAAAGTATAGTATTTCATCAGCTGAATAGGAATAAAGAGGGACTATTTCTTTGACCGTCGGTCTGTTCTCCGTAAGGGTGCCTGTTTTATCAATGCACAGGATATCCATTGCCGCCGCATCTTCAATTGCTGACAACCTGGTGGTAAGGACACCCATTTTGGCAAGAGCGCCGGAGCCAATCGTGGCAGAAAGAGTGGACATAGCCGGCAGAGCGACAGGTACTGATAAAACCAACAGCATTAAGACATAGGTAATGAGAGAAAAAATCGAGGTTCCGGAAATGCTCATGGCAATGACGACGGCTATTGCCAGGACAATATCGAGAATCAAGAGATACTGGGCAATTCTAAGAGCCAAGCGTTGCAAAAGCGGAGGTCGTTCCGCCAGCCGAACCAAACTCGCGGCCTTTCCGTAAAATGTCTTGTCACCAATCGCGGAGACACGGCCATGTGCTTCGCCTTGGGTGATTAATGATCCGGCATATATGGTTTTTCCAACGCTCATTTCCACGGGCATTGATTCTCCGGTCAGTTGGGATTGATCTGCAAAAACGCCCCCTTCGTTTATTTCAATATCCGCCGGAACAATGTTCCCGGCCTGCAAATGGACAAAATCACCAACGACGACTTCAGAAGATGGCAATGTCCGCCATTCACCATCCCTTTGCACATGCACTAGTATTGTAAGCTTCTGTTTCAACAAAGAAATGGCCTTCTTTCCGTTCGATTCCTGATAAAAACCGAGCAAAGCTTGGAAAACCAAAAGGGCTGTGATCAAAGCGGCATCGGCCCACTTGCCTATGATTAAGTTGATTGCAATAGATGCTTCAAGCATCCATGGGATTATGCCCCAAAATTTGCGCAATAAAAGTATCCCGGCAGAAGGGTGCTCTTCACTAATTACATTTCTGCCGTATTTTTCAATCTGCTTATTGACCTCTTGCGTCGTTAAACCGGTCTTATGTCCATGCTTTTTCATATTTTTAACCTACAACTTTTTTAGCAGTTCAATATTTTTCATTTTTTTCGGTTTCTTCTTCGTTTTTTGATGATACCCTCCATCGTGGGGCTTTTTGCCGTATTCCCTTCGGTCTCTTCAGCAAGCGGCTTGCCATATTCGAACGCGACAATCTCACTGTATTTGCCTGCGCTTTTCTTTATGCCGATTATCTTGGTGGATTCTGTAATAGTCTGAGCCCCGCCTTCTTTCTTCTTCAGGCCTATTCTTTCAAAGATACCGTTTATTACCGACCCTAATAAACCCTGCTTTCTCTGATATGCGATTTTATTTGCCCCTGCTGAAGGCCCCCCGCTGACCACGTCCCAGCTTCGCTGTTCCTCTTCAAGGCAGGTTTTGCAAAGCCATCGGTCATTCCAAAGATAGAGCATGCCGGGGGTTCTGCCGCAGCGTTCGCAGGCTTCGGGATAAGCAAGTATCTGAAGGCCGGGCTTTTGTTTATTGTTCTCTTCATTCATGAGTTTTCAGCTTAGGAAGGCATCATGGCCCATACTTTCTATGGTTGTTCCGAAAAAAATGATTTGCGGGTGGATGCATAAGACTTCATGAGAATTTCGGCCCCGGAGGCGCGTACATGGCTTCGCATCTTGGACAGGAAATGGGGAATTTGACCTCCTTTGGCAAGTTCCAGACGTATTTGCATTTCTGGCAAATCGCCTCTGCCGGCAGATATCTTGCTGCGGCGACCTTTTTCTCCGCGCATATCCTTGAGCAGAAATGGTCGGAGCTCATAGTAAGTTTAATGCAAACAAACTCAGTGCCAAGAACTTTCCCACACACACTGCAGGATTCTCCTTTCTTGCGCGTCTTTAAACAGTTGGAACAGAAATGGCTCATCGAATCACCACTAAACAGACATCTTGGCTATCGAAACCAGACTTAATGAAGCTTTCGAATTCAAATAGAGGGGTAATCTTATGGTAGAAGGCAACGTATAAGTAGGGAGCGGCGGCACGCAAGACCTAGCTTTATATTCCTCTCTCCTCAGAACAGACCCCGGTAATCGAGGTTCGGCAGGGGTTTCTGCTGACTTGAAATCACAATGGTGAACAGAAGTGAGGATTAGAAGCTTGGTCTCTGAACGCAAACGGCTCTGTTCAGAGGTCAGCTCTCCCAGTCTTCCTCCTGCATTCAGATCTGGTCAGAGGACGCTAACCCGTAGTGTCCTCTGATCTGATCTAAAATCCTGCCCTAGCGCTTTCTGATCTCTTGTGATCCGCTGATGCGGCTCACAACCGACAATCATGGATTGTCATGGTCTGAGTTCTCAGATTGGAAATCTGCGGATTTCCAATTCTGACAAAATTTGCATTTTGTCAAGACCAAGGTGTCCGTCCGACCAAATTCTCATCTGATGACCAGAGAATATAAAGACTGCATTGCAGGGTCTAAGGTATAATGCTAAGTAGCTTCAGACCTCAGGACTGATCTGGGCTTTCCTTCCCCGGCGTTCTACTCCGGTTCTGGTCTGTAACTTTGGGGCAGAATTCTGCCCCGTTCTATATCTTCTCGGCTTGGCCGATGGCTTGTCGAATCCTGGATTGCGACAAATTCTCCACGAATTTTGATTTCCAAATTGGGTGTCATACCCCGTAGCTTGCTTCGACCCAATTTGGAAATTGGCGGCCCTATAGCAAACCACGAAAGTAATGCAAACGAGATATGGAGCAGGTTCTGAGGTGGTTTGCTATGTCGCGGTCGAGTATCGACCGCGAACATGCCCGTGATCGTTGCCCTAATGTTCGACGATTCGAACATTGGGCCCCTTTTTCGTTGCGACGAAAAAGTGGGCGACGATCGCGGCAGGACGCAAGACGGAAAAGTTTCGCAAAACTTTTTCGGATTGCTATAAGCCCGACGAATCGGGCTTGGGGCACCGAGTTCGATGCGTCGAACTCGACGGCAATGTCGTCTTGCGACATTGCGCACCGAATTTGCAAGGCAAATTCGATTGTTGCCGAATGAGCGGATACCCCACTGCTCGCTCGTTTCCGTTTGACGGAAACGTGCGCACATTTTCGCTGTGGCGAAAATGAGCGTGCGGTGGGGGCCCTTCGGCCGGCTTCATCGGATGTCCATGGCTAAAGATTAAAACACCGCGTCTATCTCCAAACACAAGGCGCCTTCAGCGCAACCCCTGATTGGCCCGATGCCGAATACCGCTTTTATAAATGCTTTTGATCATATTCTATCACATGATGGGCGGGCGGGGTTGGAAAGACCCGAAGGGGGGATATCCCGAACCAACCTTGCAAAAAGGCAGGGCTGCGGATGAATCCAGGAGATTCCATGGAGTTAACCCCGGCGAAGACGAATATGTTGGAAGGACCCTGATGGGCCGGTACAAGCTTATCGAGCTGATCGGCCAGGGGGGCATGGGAAATGTCTACCTGGCAGAAGACACGAGGCTGGACAGAAAAAAAGTGGCAGTGAAGATCATTCTCGAGGATTCCTGCTTCGTACAGGAGGCCTTGGTGGCGCCCAGGATAGACCACGAGAACATCATAGACGTGACTGACCGCGGGAAGACGCCCGAAGGCGTCCCGTTCTTCGTGATGGAGTACCTCAAGGGCTCGGATCTGGGAGCCGTCATCAGCAAGGAAGGCGTGTTGCCTTGGTGCGAAAGGACCAGGGATATAGTCCTGCAGATGTGCCGCGGCCTTTCGGCCGCCCATGAGAAAGGCATAGTGCACAGGGACATGAAGTCTGAGAATGTTTTCTTGGTCGAGCGGAGCGACAACCGGGTCTTTATTAAGCTGTTCGATTTCGGCATAGCAAAGCTGCTTGAGAGTGTGCATGAAGAGAAAGGTCAGGAAAAGCAGGAGCATGGCTCTGCGCCGCTTTCCTCCATTGGCGCCGGCATAACACAGGCGGGCTCGGTCAAGGGCACGCCCGACTACATGGCGCCGGAGCAGGCGGCCGGGGCGGACATTGACCATCGGGTGGACATATACGCGGTCGGCACCATAATGTATGAGATGCTCTGCGGCTGCGTGCCGTTCGTACTGCAGGCGAAAGAGAACCCCCTGGCCGACGCTTTCAAGATCCTAGATATGCAGAGGACTCAGCAGCCTGTCCCGCCACGGGCTCGAAGGCCGGACCTGGCCATACCTGAAGAAGTGGAAGCTGTGGTAATGAAGGCGCTCTCGAAGAATAGGGACGATCGTTTCCGTACGATGAAGGATATGGAAGAGGCGATAATGGCGCTGGAGGTCCCCCAGGACGGCCAACCGTTTTCGTGCGCATCTGCAAAGGGCCAGGTTTCGATGAAGGAGTTCCGGCCCGGAAGCAAAGCGATGATCGGCTATGCCGCGATAGTGACGAGCGAGAAGGAACGGCGGCGAAAAGCCATCGTCAAGGCGATAGTGGCCGCCTCGGCTGCGGCTGCGATTGGTCTGGTCGGAGCAAAGAGCTGCGAAAGGATACCAAAGCATGAACAGCCAAGCATGGCTGGCAGCCAGACAGGGGCCAGGCAAACGCATACGGATGACACACGGAGCAGGAAAAAACCAGAGCAGATGAGACGAGATGATGCAGGAGTGGATCATGATGGGCATGATGAGGATATTCAGCTTCGGAAGAGGTAAAGAGCACGGAAGGGGGCTCGGCCAGCCTCTCGCTGAGGGTCTGTCGCCGGACAAACTCAGCTACTACAAAGAGATGTTCATAAGAAAGGAGATGGATAAGGTGAGCGAGATGATCAGGTCTTCGCCTTCAGAGCTCCCCTACGTCGAGCAGCTTCTTTCAGAAGAGATCACAGGCAAGGAAGCGGCACGATGGCTTTCGGCCCATTACCTGGAGAGGAGCGACTGGAAGAGGATAGGGGAGCTGATAAAGCACGGCAGCAGCCTTGTGCGGTGTGGCACGACTTCCTTCCTTGCAGAGCGCGCAGGGGGAGGGGATGACATTCTCTCCGTCATGTCTTCCATCGGCGAGGCGCTTTTCGACCGGAGCGAAAGCGTGAGGCAAAGCGCAGCAACCGCCCTCTTCAATGCGGCTTCATCCGAGAGCGCCCGCGAAGCCGCGATCTCGCTCCTTGCGGCCGCCCTGTCCAAAGGGGATGACGGGATCCGAATAACGGCGTCCGAAGCGCTCTGCACCGGGGCAGAGAGGGGGATGGATATCAGCCCCTCACTCGAGCAGCTCGGCAAGTCCTTGGCCGACAGGAACCTGGATGTGAGCGGGAACGGTGTCAAGGCATTGCTCTCCGCATGCATGAGCCCTAAATCATCCGAGAACGCACTTGTGATATTAAGGAACCTGCTTTCAAGCAAGAATGACAACGTGAAGATAAGCGTCACAAAGATACTGATGCAGACCGCTGAAAAAGACACCAACATCTCGCTCGCCATACCCGCGCTCGGGAACGCCCTCTATGAGAAGAAGGACGAGATCCGCATCTACGCTTCGGCTGCCCTGATGGTCGCGGCCGCAAACGGAGTGCACATCGCTTCGGCAATCCCTGCGCTCGGCAACGCGCTGGCCGACAGGAACGAGAAGGTGAGGGAGAACGCCGAGAATGCCTTAGGTTATGCAGTGATAAACGAGAAGACCAGCGAGATAGCGGCTTCAGTGCTCAACAACACCCTTTCCGACCGCAACAGGCATGCCCGTCAGCACGCCAGCCGGGCGTTATGGAATGCGATTGCCAATGAGAAGACGAGGGACATGGGGGTATCCGTCCTCGGCAATGCGCTCCCGCATAAAGATGCCGAGGTCCGCATAAACGCCGTACGTGCCCTGTCCGACGCGGGAGAGAAAGGCATAGCGATAGGCTCTGCCGTGCCCGCGCTCGGGAACGTTCTCTCGGACCCGAAGGAAGAAGTGCAGCAGCTGGCTATGAAGGCTCTCATGTACGGAGCAACTAATGACGATACCCGGGAGATCACCGTATCGATGCTTGCCAACATGCTTTCCTACATAAGGCCCAAGGCAAGGATGAACAGCGCCAAGACCCTGGCTGCGATAGCCGAGCGCGGAATCAGCATTGCTGAAGCGGCCCCTGCTCTGGCCAAGGCCCTTTACGACACCAAAGCCAAAGTGCGGGCGGACGCGGCCTGGGCGCTCGGTGTAGCCGCAGCGAACGGGAACGACATGACAATAGCCATACACGATCTTGGAAAATCGGTCGGCGACCGTAGCCTCGAGGTGCGGACCAACGCGAGCTGGGCACTGCTCTGTGCGGCAGAAAAGGGAGCGGACCTTTCGCCGGTCATAACGATGATCGCAAGCCTCTTCAATGACCGGAGCAGGGTCGTGAGGCTGAACGCGATCAGGGCGCTAGTGAAGGCGTCTGCGATAGAGAAGACAAGGGAAGCATCGCTTTCCGCCCTAGGTGAGCTGCTGTCCGGCCCGAAGGAGAGAGCAAGGGAGAGCGCTGCTTGGGCATCTGTGCTCGCGGCAGAGAGCGGCGTCAACATATCTGGTCTTATAACCTCGCTCGGCAAGGCGCTTTCGGATAGGAGCGAAGCTGTCAGAGTAAATGCAGCGCTTGCATTGCTCATGGCTGCAGAGAAGGGGATAAACGTGGCTCCCGCCATAGCATCGCTCGGACCCGCGATAGGCGATCCCAACGAGCTGGTCGGATCCAGCGCCGCGAGGACGCTGCTTGAGGCTGCGATCAAGGAGTTGCCTGTCTCGCCGGTGCTGCCTGACCTGCAGAAGGGGCTGGTACGTCCAAACCCGGAGATCAGGGCGATATGCTACCGGATAATCAGGGCGATTGAAAAAAACAGAGAGGTTACTCTTGACGGGGGGAGTAAGGTGGCAGCATGAATAGGGGAAGGCATGAGATAAGCGCTGCATGAAAGCGGAAGTGACAGTCAAACACACGTCAATTTCCTTTCCCGATAGACGACTAGTCCAATTTTTCTTTCAGGCTCCAATCCCTAAGTTGGATTTACAGAGTTCTGCTCTCCGAGTCTTTCTCCCGTATAATGGTTTTGCCTCAATGCACTACCAGCAAATATGTCATTCTGATGCCAATTTTGGCACTGTGGCGCTAAAGCGACTTGCGACCCCAGAGCTGTCCAGAGGTCCTTCCCCCTGCACCCTAATCCGGTCTGAGTTCCTGACTTTCATGCACCCAGGAATGTTTATTAATTGTAAATCCGGCCTATTTCATGAAGTTGTATTCGATTCTCGTTTCGAATCGAATTGTCAGGTGACTGAACATGGTTTTTCGAAAATATGTCCAAGTGGCTATGCTACCAATGCTCTTTCTTATCATCCTTGTTGTCCTCTTTGCTCCGGTCTCTTTCGCTACAGGATTTCCGCCGACAATCTCAGGCATTTCTCCAAACAGCGGTCCGACCTCAGGAGGACAGACAGTAGTAATCACGGGGTCTAACTTTGTCGGAGTAACGCAGGTAGGGATAGCCGGGACTTCAGTTTCATACACTGTCAATAGCCCAAACCAGATCACCGCAATCACCCCTCCATTCTCTACGATCGGATCGGTTTCAGTTACAGTAGCGACAGCAGGTGCAACTGCACTGGCTCCAAACATATACACTTATTCAACAGTAACCCCCCAGCCGACAATATCTGGCATTTCTCCAAACAGCGGTCCGACATCAGGCGGCCAGACGGTGGTGATAACCGGAGCTAACTTTGTCGGGGTTAACAGTGTTTCAATCGCAGGGACATCGGTTTCATACACGGTCAATAGCGCAACCCAGATCACTGCCACTACCCCTCCATTTTCCACAGCGCAATCTGTTTCAGTTGCTGTTGGTACTGCCCGTGGAACTGCACTGGTCTCAAATGCTTATACATACTCGACAGTAACTCCGCAGCCTACGATAACAAGTATCAGCCCGAACAATGGTCCGACATCAGGCGGCCAGACGGTGGTGATAACCGGAGCTAACTTTGTCGGGGTAACAAGCGTAGGGATAGCAGGAACCTCGGTTTCATACACGGTTAACAGTCCCACGCAAATCACTGCAACCACGCCTTCCTTCTCCACAATTGGGTCTGTTTCAGTTACGGTTGCCACTGCAAGGGGGACTGCATTCGCCTCAAACATATACACTTATTCAACAGTAACCCCCCAGCCGACAATATCTGGCATTTCTCCAAACAGCGGTCCGACATCAGGAGGGCAGACAGTGGTGATATCTGGAGCCAACTTTGTCGGGGTAACAAGCGTAGGGATAGCAGGAACCTCGGTTTCATACACGGTTAACAGTCCCACGCAAATCACTGCAACCACGCCTTCCTTCTCCACAATTGGGTCTGTTTCAGTTACGGTTGCCACTGCAAGGGGGACTGCATTCGCCTCAAACATATACACCTATTCGACAGTAACCCCCCAGCCAACGATATCCAGCATCTCTCCGAACAGCGGTCCGACATCAGGAGGGCAGACAGTGGTGATATCTGGAGCCAACTTTGTCGGGGTAACAAGCGTAGGGATAGCCGGAACTTCTGTTCCATTCACTGTCAATAGCCCGACCCAGATCACTGCCACCACCCCTCCATTTTCCATAGCACAATCAGTTTCAGTTACTGTTGCCGCCCCTCGCGGAACCGCATTGGCCTCCAATATATACACCTACACGCCAGGTTCTCTCTCTTCTACGCCAACAATAACCCGCGTCAGTCCAAACAACGGGACCACTGAAGGAGGGCAGGCAGTCACAATCACAGGTACCAATCTCGATGGAGCCTCATCGGTAACTTTTGGTGGAACTCCAGCAGAAATCACAAGCGATAGTTCAACCCAGATCATCGCAACTCCGGGGGCTCACTCTGCGGGGTTGGTTGATGTTTCTATTACGACCCCTTCCGGAACTGCGAATGATGCGAGTGCGTATACTTACGTCCAACCTCCTGCGCCAACAATGTCAGGTGTCAGCCCTGACACCGGTCCAGTTTCTGGCGGGCAGACGATCACAATCGCAGGCGACAATTTCAACGGGGTTACCTCTGTCACTTTCGGGGGAATTGCTGCCGCATTCACTGTAATCAGTCCAACGCAGATAACCGCAATAGTCCCTTATTCTAATTCATCCGGTATAGCTGACATTACCGTGACCACTCCATACGGATCTGATTCAGTCGGTTACATCTACACCGCATATGTTCCTGTTCCATCTCCACCAACAATAACCAGCATCAGTCCGAGCAATGGATCAACTCTCGGAGGGCAGACTGTCACGGTCACAGGTACCAATCTCAATGAAACAACCTCGGTCACTTTTGGGGGAACTGCCGCTACATTCACAGTGGATAGTCCAAGCCAGATCACAGCCACAACCCCTTCTTCCGATTCGGCAGGAATGGTTGAAGTCGTAGTTGCCACTCCTTCTGGAAATGATTCGGGTTCTTATGCCTACTACATCTTACAGGTCCCCCAACCGACAATAGCCAGCATCAGCCCGAGCAATGGATCAACCCCCGGAGGACAGACCGTCACAATCGCAGGCACTAATCTCGACGGAGCGACATCGGTCACTTTCGGAGGGACTCCAGCAGAAATCACAAGCGATAGTCCAACCCAGATAACCGTGACAACCCCCGCCCACAGCGCAGGGACGGTTGCCATTGCCGTTGTTACTTCTTCAGGAACCGCTACTGATCCAAGTGCATACACTTTCGAATCACCTTCCGAGTCGTTGCCTACAGTACCTACAATACCCACAATAACCAGTGTTAGCCCGAGTACTGGGCTGACCCTGGGTGGGGAAAATGTCACAATAACAGGCACCGACCTCGCCGGAACATCGTCAATCTCTTTTGGAGGATCCATCGCATCAATATCAAGCGTCAGTCCAACGCAGGTGATCGTGACGACCCCTGCTCATCCAGCCGGTATAGTCGATATCATTGCCATTTCATCTGTCGGAAATGTCACGGATGCTGGTGCGTATGCCTATCTTTCGCCCTCTCACGACCAGCTTCTTGCAAAAATCCAGGTAGGAACACCGATTCCGAGTCCGATAAGCGCAATCATCAGAGATGGTGAATATCAGGCATATGTAGTGACCCCGGAGACAGATATGCACAATTGCAGTATGTACGATGGCGACTTGCAACAATCGAACGTTGAATATGCAGCAGTGATCACAATAAACGACGGGACGATAAGCTCAGTGACTAAAAGATACGTGGCCCGTCCGACTGCAGAGATCTGCATTTTTGATGACGCCATAAACGAAATTATAACGTCTACTGACTTCAAGGCCACCGTTATGCAAGACCTGAGGGATGGAAGTATTAGTTACCATGCTCTGACTCCAAAAAATAATACCGGCCCCGCACTCTATGTCCCACCCACTCCAAAAACCGGTTCGAATATCACTATGACCACTGCTGGGGCGGATGGAAACCCATGCGTTGATTGCCAAGTTAGCGTTACCTATCCATCCGGAAATAACATGACCTTGACTACTGATCAAAGCGGAGAAGTGACCATTCTAATACCTTCTTCTGGTCCATACACCGTTTCACTTACTGAAAACGGAACCTTCCTCAAGACAATTACGTTTAATGCAGGCGCCGGCCAAGGAGCAACCCCACCAGGTCAAGACGTACAATCCTCACCGTGTATCCCGGCCATGGTTCTGGCCATAGTTGCAGGAGCAGCTTGCTTCCTGATGGGCAGTGAAAGGAGGTAATATTTTTTTGTTGTGTAGTGAAGTGGATTATCAAATTCACAAAGCAATAAAAAAGCGCATCGGTTATCTAACTCGGTGATTGGATCAGATCCATAATATCGTTCGCAGACATACCTGTCGGAGAGTTCTATCCGCTGCTAAAACGCGCCAAAAAACTGAAGTCAGCGATGAAGGCAAGAAAGAAACTGCGCCTGCTCGACAATAAGATAATCGGCCTCCTTTTCGAGAAACCATCCACGCGCACGAGAACATCGTTCGAGGTAGCCATCATGCGCCTTGGCGGGAATCCGCTGTACCTGGCAGAGGCCGAGCTCCAGCTCGAGAGGGGCGAACCCATAAAAGATACCGCGCGGGTGCTTGGCGACTACCTTGACGCGCTCGTCGCACGCGTATACTCCCATGACACGTTGCTGCAATTATCCAGGTATTCCGGGATACCCACGATAAACGGCCTGAGCGACCTCGAGCACCCGACGCAGCTCGTGTCCGACATGCTTACCATATACGAGGCGAAAGGCAGGGTGAAGGGTATCAACATCGCCTACATCGGCGACGGGGACAATGTGGCCAACAGCCTGCTGCTTTCTGCCGCGAGCGGCGGAGCGAACGCGACGATCGCATGCCCGAAGGGTTATGCGCCCGACGCTGCGATCCTGTCCAAGGCCAGGACGCTCGCGAAGCAGACCGGATCCGAACTCAAGGTCGTCACTGATCCTGAAGAGGCAGCTGCCAATGCGGACGTGCTCTATACAGATGTATGGGTGAGCATGGGCAAGGAGAGCGAGATGGAAAAGCGCCTCAAGGACTTCAAAGGCTATCAAATCAATGCAAGATTGCTCAGCCTGGCCAAAAAAGATGCGGTGGTGATGCATTGCCTGCCTGCCCATCGCGGCCTCGAGATAACCGATGACGTGATAGAAGGGAAGCGATCAATCGTGTGGCAGCAGGCTGAGAACAAGCTGTATGGGGCTGCGGCTGTCCTTGATCTTGTGATGAACAAAAAGAGAACGCAGTGATACGATGAACATCCTGATCGCCTTGGGCGGGAACGCGATACTGCGGGAAAGCGAGAAGGGCACATTCGAGGAGCAGCAGTCCAACATAGCCAACACCGCCAGGCATATCACGAAGATCATAAAGCGCGGCCATAACGTCGTGATAACGCACGGCAACGGGCCGCAGGTGGGCGATATCCTGCTGCGCTACGAGAACGCGAAGGCGCAGCTACCCATCATGCCCTTACATGTCTGCGGCGGAGAGAGCCAGGGTTTGATCGGGTACATGATAGAACAGGCGATGACGAACGAGCTGGAGCGGGCTGGCATCAGGAAGGATGTCGTATGCGTGCTTACGAGAGTCGTTGTCAGCAAGCATGATCCGCACTTCAGGAGCCCATCCAAGCCCATCGGACCATTCTATAAGAAACGCGAGGCTGACAGGCTGGCCAAGAAGTTCGGATGGGCATTGATACGCGAGGGCGAGAACTACAGGCGGGTGGTGCCATCTCCTATGCCCCTCGGGATCCTCGAGCTGGATACCATACGGAAGCTCATGGCAGACGGCAAGGTCGTCATATGCGCGGGAGGCGGCGGGATCCCGGTTGTAAAAGAGAGGGGCTCGCTGAGGGGTGTCGATGCGGTGATCGACAAGGATTTCGCTTCATCGCTGCTCGCAAGGATGCTGAAGGTCGACCTGTTCATCATACTCACCGACGTGGACCATGTCTTCCTGGATTACAGGAAAAAGGACCAGAAGAAGCTCCTGAGGGTCGGAGTGGATGAATGCAAGGCATACCTCGCCGCCGACCGGTTCGAGGAGGGAAGCATGAAGCCGAAGATCGAGGCTGCGATACGCTTCGTCGAGTCCACCCATAAAAAGGCAGTGATCACTGCATTGGAGAATGCAGACAGGGTGATAAAAGGCGGTTCAGGCACCACCATCGTACCATGAATATGTTCATCTTGGTGGACTATCTTACTTCGTTTATACCGCCTTTATTAATCTTACCTGAATCTCTTTCTTTTATGTGAATTTCAAGGTCAAGGAACTTGAACAGGGGGTAATATGGGAAAAAAGTTCTTATCCATCGTTCTCATATCCGTCATCCTTATCCTGCTGCTCATCGCCTGTTGCGTGGTGCTCTATCTCTTCGGTCTGCCTCCTAGTAGGGAGATCGCAGTGGCTGGCCGCACACCGCTGATCAATTCCGAGATAAAATTCTATGTCCTTGATGCCGATGGCAGCAAAGGAAGGCTCGCAGGCAACGGGACCTCGGATGAGGACGGGGTATACGCCATAGCGGTCGAGGCCGGCCCGGATGATTACATGCTCGCGGAAGCCACTGGAGGTTCCTACGCAGACGGCATCAACAAGACCCGGCCTCTGCTGGCTTCGGAAAGGCTGACAGCAGTGGCATCTGCAGCCGAAGACAAAACCTGGCTCACGATAACACCGCTCACGCACATGGCAGCGACAAGGGCAACGGAGCTTGCCGCCAACGGAACGCCGCTTGATACTGCGGTCACCTCTTCCAACCTCGGCGTCGCCCGACAGTACGGGCTCGCGGACATTATCTGGAACCTGCCGGTCCTGCCCGACGATGATCCATGGACCGGAGCTGCTGATATAGATGAGCGGGACTACTCACTGGTGCTGGCAGGGATCTCAGATGAAGCGGAAATACTGGGCGTCAGCACCATGGAGCTTGCGGATGCCCTTGCAAAGGATGCGAGCGATGGCCTGCTCGACGGGATGGATGACGCCGCTCCGATCGACATGAAAACGCTGTCTGGAGGCACAGCGCGGCTGGGGCTGGATGAGGGAGCAGGCATCAAAGGGGTGCAGGACGGCATCGACGCCGCGGCAGTCTCATCCAATTGGCGGCCCAACCAGATGAACACCATGATACCGCTGCAACCGATGCAGTTAGGCATAAATGGTGCCGGCAAGTTTTATGTCACCTCGACCATGATGCCTGCGGCAGTGGCAGGCTCGAAATACGATTTCCAGCTCAAGGCGCAGGGCGGGGTGCCACCCTATTACTGCACCATCCTGGCGCAAAACGCGGATGGCACGCTCTCGATCGCGCCATCCTGGCTGGAGTTTGCGAGAAACTGCACTTTCAACGGCGATGTGCCGCTGCTTCCAGGCGGAACCACGATGACGATATCCCCGCCGTTCACGGTTTCGATGTGCGACTCGGCCGGCGCATGCGACAAGCTCGAATTGCGCCTCACCACCATAGAGAAACCGCCCCAGATAGCTACCGAGCATGACGTGCATTGCTTCGTGGACGAGCCCTGCAATGTCGTGATAGCGAGCGCCACAGGCGGCTCGCCGCCATACTATTACCGGTCGGACTATCTGCGCCATGGCCCGCCTCCGATGGGGATGAAGGTGAACCTGAATGGCAGCCTTACCGGAACGCCTTCAGAAACAGGGACCTTCGCCCTCGCGGTGTGCGTCATAGACCTCATAGGCGCATCCTCGTGCGACACCGCGACCGTGATAGTCACGCCACGCAATGCGATCCTCTCTGTCCACAAATCAGGAAGCGGCAGCGGAAAGGTCTATGCAGACCCGCATTTCGAAGGAGGTGTCTATCCTTTCGGCACGAGCGTGACATTATCGGCAAAGGCGGATCCCGGCTCTACGTTCACTGGCTGGGGAGGCGACTGCAGCGGAAGCGGCACTGATAGTGAATGCACGCTTGTCATGGATAGCGACAAGGAAGTGGAAGCCCAGTTCGAGGGCACCGAGCAGCCCTCGGGCGAGCTCTCGGTCGAGATAATCTCGGGGTCATGCAGCGTCGTGAAGGGTGCTGTCTCGGGACCTGTCGGTTCTTACCTCGCCGTCTATTACAGCAATGGCGGTACGCCGGTCCAGAAGATCAATTGCGGCTCATGGACCCCTGGGCCGGATACGCAATACCAATGCATAAGGGGGGATGACGATCCTGTGGCGACGGGTTGGACCGCGAGCCCGGGCAGCGGTTCTGTGGATGCGACTGTCTACGGAAGCGGGCTGAGCGGGATGAAAAGCTCCGAGGAAACCTTCAGGTGCAGATAAAATCTTAAGAAGACGGGGGTGGATGTATTTTTTAAATACACATGCGTTAGCCTTGGATATCGTGGGTGGAATGGATGAAGAAACTGCTGATGCCGGCCTTTGTGATTCTCCTCACCATAGGGATAACATCGGCCATAAGCCCGTATTTCACCGGTTCAACACCCCAAAACAATACCAATAGTTTCATCTATCCCATCCAGTTCAACATGTCTGCCGACTTAGCGATGGATGCGTGCAAGATAGAAATAGATGGCACAAATTACACCGGTACGGTCTCTCCAGATAATCTTTCCTGCACGTACAACATCACCAATGCCAATACGGTTTTCAATCACACCTACTCGGCAAAAGGCTGGGCCGGAGTAGCCGGGGTTTATACCATCACGAATGAAACAAACAGGAGCATCCCATACTATGGATGCGGTAATGTAACATCGAATGGAACGCTGCTCGGCAATGTAAGCATCAACGGTTTGACCTGCTTCAGACTGAAAGCCAATAACCTGAATTTTGACGGCCAAGGATATGCGATAACCGGAAACTCGACGGCCAGCACTTACGGAGTTGATGTGTCCAGTCGGTTAAATGCCGGCCTTTATAATCTGAATATCCAGCGCTTCGAGGATGGCATATATCTCTCGTCATCTAACCTCACAAATATCACGAACAACTCCGCCTACAACAATACCAAATACGGTTTCTACGTCTATTCCAATTCCAACAATAACAACCTGATCAACACCACTGCTTACAACAATACAAATGGTTTCTACTTCTTCACCAACTCCAACAACAACATCCTCATCAACAGCACTGCCTACAACAACACCCAATATGGTTTCCTCCTCTCCACTAATTCTAACAACAACATCCTTACCAACAACACTGCCTACAGCAATACCCAATATGGTTTCATCTTCTCCACTAATTCCAGCAACAACATCCTCATCAACAACAGCGCCTACAACAACTCCAATACTGGTTTCTACCTCTACACCAACTCCAACAACAACACCCTCATCAGCAATACAGCCTGCGGCAACAATAATTATGGTTTCTACTTCTTCACCAACTCCAGCAACAACACCATTACCAATAACACTGCCTACAGCAATACCCAGCATGGTTTCTATCTCTCCACCAACTCCAATAACAATATCCTCACCAACAACACAGCCTACAACAACTCCCAAATCGGTTTCTACCTCCTGGCAAGCTCCAACAACACCCTCATCAACAACACTGCCTACAACAACACCGATGGTTTCTACTCGATATCCAACTCCAACAACACCTTCACCTGCAACTCCGCTTACAATAATGTGTATGGCATATACATGCAGAATAGCTCCAACAATACCCTCATCAACAACACCGTCTACAACAACTCCAATACTGGTTTCTACCTCTACCTCAATTCCAACAACAATACTCTCACGAACAATACTGCCTACCGCAACAGTGTAAGTTTCTACCTTTACTCCAACTCCAACAACAACACCCTCATCAACAACACAGCCTACAACAACATTGATACTGGTTTCTATCTCCGTTCCAATTCCACCAACAACACCCTCATCAACAATACGGCTTACAATAATACCAACTATGGTTTCATGCTTTACTCCGGTTCCAGCAATAACAGCCTCATCAACAATACTGCTTACAGCAATGCCCATCTTGGTTTCTATCTTAACTCCAACGCAAACAATAACGTCCTCATCAACAACAGCGCCTATTACAATGCCCAATCTGGTTTTTACCTATACATCAATGCTAGTAACAACACCCTCATCAACAACACCGCTTACAGCAACTCCATTCATGGTTTCTACCTCTCCACCAACTCCAACAATAACACCCTCATCAACAACACTGCCTACAACAACACCCAATACGGTTTCTACCTATACATCAACACCAGCAATAACACCCTCATCAACAACACGGCTTATGGCAACATCCAGATTGGCTTCTACCTGCTCAATTCAACCAACAACCTCCTTGCCAGCAACAACGCCTCCAACAATAGCAAGGGATTCTGGCTCGACGGCAGCCAGGGCAATAATATAACCGACAGCTTCGCGCAGGAGAATTCGCAGTTCGATCTCTACAACAACCTGGCGACCGGAGCCTCTGCTTCCTTCTGCAACAATACTATCTCGAACCTCACAGGTTCAGGCGGAAGGCCGATATTCTACTCAAGTGTGCCGGTCTCAGTGAGCGGCCTGGTGCTCTCAGAGCTCATCCTCTGCGGAGCAGGCGGCTCATCGGTCACGAACACGACCGTGATAGGCTCTGACACGCTGCAGAACAACGGATTCATCATGATCGACACGAACAACACCAATGTTTCGGATTCCTCTTCAGCCGGCAACTATTACGGCTTCTCCATGACCTCATCCTATGGCAACCGGTTCACGGACGATACTGCCTACAGCAACTCCCAAATCGGTTTCTACCTACTGACAAGCTCCAACAACACCCTCATCGACAACACCGCCTACAACAATTCCCTGTATGGTTTCTACCTCTTCACCAATTCCAGCAATAACACCCTCACCAACAACAATGCCTACAATAACACGCAATACGGTTTCTATATCTACTTAACTTCCAGCAACAACACCCTTACCAGCAACAATGCCTACAACAATACCAAATACGGTTTCTACCTCTTCACTAACATCAACAACAACACCCTCATCAACAATACTGCCTACAACAACTCCATCCATGGTTTCTACTTCTCCACTAACACCAGCAATAATACCCTCATCAACAACAGCGCCTACAACAACATACAATACGGTTTCTACCTCGCCGTCAACGCCAACAACAACACCCTCATCAACAACACTGCCTACAGCAACACCCAATACGGTTTCTACATTTCCGCCAGTTCCGGCAATAATCTGACCAACAATCAGGTTTACAACAATTTTGTGTATGGATTGCGTCTCTCCGGTGCTTCTAACAATACATTCATCAATAACACGGTCTACAACAATACTCAACATGGTTTCTATATCTATTCCTCAGCCAACAACACGTTCACCATCAACACGGTTTATAGCAATCTCCGTTCAGGTTTCGTTCTCGATGTATATTCCAATACCACCACCTTCACCGGCAATACAGCCTACAACAACTCTGAGGCAGGATTCTATCTCTATGCGAGTTCCAGCAACAACCTCACCAACAATACGGCCTACAACAACACCCTATACGGTTTCGCCTTCACCTCCATCTCCAACAACAACACCCTCATCAACAATATTGCCTACAACAACACCAACTACGATTTCCTCCTTTCCACCAGCTCAAACAATACTCTTACCAACAACACTGGCTATAGTAGCACGGTCGGTTTCGGCCTCCTTACCAGCTCCAACAACAACACCCTTACCAATAACACGGCTTACAGCATCATTAACTATGGCTTCCATATCCTTTCCAGCTACAACAATACCCTCATCAATAACTCCGCGTACAATGATTTGTATGGCATATACATACAGACCGCTTCCAACAACACCCTTACCAACAATACAGCCCACAACAATCAACTTGGCATCTACCTGTATAGCTCAACCAACAACAACGTCACCAACAACACTGCCTACAACGATAGCACCTGCGGCTTCTACATTTCCATTAGCTCCAACAACAACTTCACCAACAACAGCGCATACAACAACTCCCAATACGGTTTCTACCTCTTGTCCAGCTCCAACAACACCCTTGCCAGCAACAACGCCTCCAACAATACCTATGGATTCTGGCTCGATGGCAGCCAGGGCAATAATATAACCGACAGCTTCGCGCAGGAGAATTCGCAGTTCGATCTCTACAACAACCTGGCGACCGGAGCCTCTGCTTCTTTCTGCAACAATACCGTCTCGAACCTCACGGGTTCAGGCGGAAGGCCGATATTCTACTCAAGTGTGCCGGTCTCAGTGAGCGGCCTGGTGCTCTCAGAGCTCATCCTCTGCGGAGCAGGCGGCTCATCGGTCACGAACACGACCGTGATGGGCTCTGACACGCTGCAGAACAACGGATTCATCATGATCGACACGAACGACACCAATGTTTCGGATTCCTCTTCACCCGGCAACTATTACGGGTTCTTCATGACCTCATCCTATGGCAACCGGTTCACGGACGATACTGCCTACAACAACTCCCAATACGGTTTCTACCTCTACCTCAACAACTACAGCATCCTCACCAACAACAGCGCCTACAACAACATATATGATGGTTTCCTCATCTACTCCAGCTCCAACAATATCCTCATCAACAACACCGCCTACAACAACAACGATACTGGTTTCTACCTCTACCTCAACAACTACAGCATCCTCACCAGCAACACCGCCTACAACAACTCATATCATGGTTTCCTTCTCTATACCAGTTCCAACAGCATCCTCACCAGCAACACCGCCTACAACAACAGCGACGGTTTCTACCTCGCCGTCAACGCCAGCAATAACACCCTCATCAACAACACCGCCTACAACAACAGCGACGGTTTCTACCTCGCCGTCAACGCCAGCAATAACACCCTCATCAACAACACCGCCTACAACAACAGCGACGGTTTCTACCTCAACTCCAGCTCCAACAACACCCTTGCCAGCAACACCGCCTACAACAACAGCGACGGTTTCTACCTCAACTCCAGCTCCAACAACACCCTTGCCAGCAACACCGCCTACAACAACAGCGACGGTTTCTACCTCCTAACTAGTTCAGACAATAATCTCACAGGCAATATCGCGTATGGCAATCTAATATCCGGAATCTATCTCGAAAGTTCCAACAACACGCGTCTATCTTATGAGCATTGCTACGACAACACCGCAGACCTCATGGTGAACGGCACGTTCAACGTAAGTTTCACCAACGTCATATTCGACAGCCCCTCAGGCAGCTTCCAGAACTACACCAACCTTTCCCTCACTGATACTGTGGATGCAGGGGAAGCATATTCCATAACCTGGTCGGCCAATCCTTCGGCATTGCCGGTGCCGCATGCCAGCTTCGCAGGCAAGTTCGTGAACATAACCATGGTGTCCGGCAGCCTATCCATGGACATCCTCACCCTGCACTGGCTGGATTCTGAATCCGCGCTTTACAACGAGTCTAAGTTTCAACTCTGGAAATACAACTCCAGCGGCTGGGAACTGCGCAATTACACTCCTGACACTGCTGCCAACACGTTTTCATATCCTGATCTCAGCTCATCCAGCGACCTGGCTATATTGCGTACGCTCCCAGTGCCTGGGGGCGGCAATGCCAACCACGGGGAATCCCATTCCCTCATTGTCTCAGAAAGCGGAACCTGTGATACGCTGAATGTCACGGTCAGCTTCGACGCTTCTCCTGCAGAAGGTGCGACTATCGAAATCCGCTCTGGCGCAAGCATGGTGGCCTCTAGAACAACTGGTCCTGATGGTTCGGCTGTCTTTGCTCTGGGAAACGGCACATACGATATAGTCGCATACTATTCCGGGCTCCGGGCATCCGGTTCATTCAGTTCCATGTCCTGCATGGGATGCGCTGCGGATCCGGATTGCGCAGCTAACGAAAGATGCATGGATGGCAGGTGCGCCATGATAGAATGTCCTGGAGGCCAGGTCATATCTCATCAATGCCAAACCCAGAACCAGAGCCAAAGCAAAAACAGTTCGTGCAGTCCTCCTGCTTGTTGCACCGCAAGCAGCCAATGCGCTGATAATCAGGTCTGCCAGGCTGTTTCTTCAGGGGCTATTCCGGGTCGGGGAAGCTGCAAGCCTGTGAGCGGCCAGTGCGGCCGTGCTGTGAACCATACTTTCGTGCCATATGGCTATAAGTGCGGCAGCGAGGCAGGATGCCCTGCCTGCCCCAGCGGCATACAGTGCATAAACCACGAATGCGTCCAGTTCAACATCACCTGCTCTTCTCCTGACACTGTGGGGAGCACAAAGACGTGCAATGTGACCAGGAATGGTCTGGCCTGCCGGAATTGCGCCTATAAAGTGGTGTCGCCTGACGGTACCGCAAGCACAGGCAAGACCGATGGGAGCGGCAGCTTCAGCCTGCTGCTCAATATCAAAGGCAACTATAGCGTATCCCTGCTGGAGAACAACAGCGTGGTGAAGAGCATCCGCGTGGATGCAGTCACCCCACCTGCGGGCGGGCAGCAGAATACGGATGCTGGATCTACAGATGGACAGCATGATGCGGCTGGAGGATCAGGCTTGTTGCCCGTCATCGGGCTCCTGATAGTACTCATCGCAGCCGCGGCTATATACTGGGTGCGCAGGCCAGGTAAGAAAAAATGAGCTCCTTATTCTTCTTATTTCCCACCTTCCTTCTCTGCAACCTCCATAATATGCGACAGATAATGCGATATCTTTTAAATCATGTGAAAAAAACCCGCATTATGGGGACTAATCGCTTGTTCATTTTGGTAGCCGTGCTTTTCATAGTAGCTAGCTCGCTTGGTTTCGCGGCTGGTGCGATGCAGTGGAACGTGACATTTGGAGGTACTGATGTTGACTATGTAGAGTCAGTCCAGCAGATCATTGACGGAGGCTACATAGTCGCAGGATTTACGGATTCCTTCGGTGCCGGTGGCTATGACATGTGGCTGGTAAAAACAAACTCAAGCGGCGGACAGCAGTGGAACGTGACATTCGGGGGTACTGGTGCTGACTACGCACTTTCAGTCCAGCAGACCACTGACGCAGGTTATATCGTCGCAGGATATACGGATTCCTTCGGTGCCGGCAGCAGTGATTTCTGGCTGGTAAAAACAAACTCAAGCGGCGGACAGCAGTGGAACGTGACATTCGGGGGTACTGGTGCTGACTACGCACTTTCAGTCCAGCAGACCACTGACGCAGGTTATATCGTCGCAGGATATACGGATTCCTTCGGTGCCGGCAGCAGTGATTTCTGGCTGGTAAAAACAAACTCAAGCGGCGGACAGCAGTGGAACGTGACATTCGGGGGTACTAGTGCTGACCACGCATTTTCAGTCCAGCAGACCACTGACGGAGGCTACATAGTCGCAGGACATACGAATTCATCCGGTGCCGGTGGCTATGACATATGGCTGGTAAAAACAAATTCAACCGGCGGACAGCAGTGGAACGTGACATTCGGGGGTACTGGTGCTGACCACGCATTCTCAGTCCAGCAGACCACTGACGCAGGTTATATCGTCGCAGGATATACGAATTCATCCGGTGCCGGTGGCTATGACATATGGCTGGTAAAAACAAACTCAAGCGGCGGACAGCAGTGGAACGTGACATTCGGAGGATCTCGTGATGATGGTGCACTTTCAGTCCAGCAGACCACTGACGAAGGCTACATAATCGCAGGGGAGACGAATTCATCCGGTGCCGGTGGCTATGACATATGGCTGGTAAAAACAAACTCAAGCGGCGGACAGCAATGGAACGTGACATTCGGGGGTACTGGTGCTGACTACGCACTTTCAGTCCAGCAGACCACTGACCAAGGATACATCACCGCAGGAAGTACGAATTCTTCCGGTGCCGGCGATTATGACTTCTGGCTCGTGAAGGTTTACAACGATTCCATCATTAACTCGTGCTCGGTGATAAGTCTCCCTGGCAGCTATCAGCTCGCGAACAACGTGACGGGCGCACCGATTAACGCATCAGAATCGATTCCTGGTGGCGTGGCGTGCGTGAAGATAGCCGCCTCCAACGTGATTTTCGACTGCAATGGCTATAGCATAACCAACAACGGCACCGGAGGCACGAGCGCCGGCATAATCCTCAACGGCTCGTTGACCAATGTCACTGTGAAAAATTGCCTAGCCATATCCAACTATACCTACGGTGTCTATGTACTCCAGTCCAACAACAGCGTATTCACTAACAACAGCGCCTACAACAATTCAGATACTGGTTTCTACATCAACTCGGGTTCCAGCAACAATCTGACCAATAACAGTGCCTACAATAACAACGATGACGGTTTCGATTTGTACTACGGCTCCAACAACAATATCATCAACAACACCGCCTACAACAACACGTATGGTTTCTACCTCTCAAGCTCCGACTCCAATGCGTTCGTTTCCAACAATGCGACCAACAACAACCTGAACGGTTTCTACGCTTCCAACAGCTCGTTCAACAATTATACGGGCTGCCGCGCGCTCGCCAGCAACAGCACCATCAACAGCGCGGGATTCGCATTCTATGCGGGTTCACATAACAACACGCTCACCGGAAACTTCGCATCGCTCGACAGCAACGGCTTCCTGGTGACCGATGATTCGGCCAATAACACGCTCACCGGCAACCTCGCGGACGGGAATTCCGAGACCGGTTTCTCGATATGGTTCTCGGCGCGCGAGAATACGATAAGCAGGTGCAATGCCACGGACAGCACGATCGGCTTCGCGCTCAGCAATTCCGCCATGTACAATACGCTCTCGCAAGACCGTGCCACGGGGAACAACCAGACAGGTTTCGAGATCCAGGCGGAATGCGACCATAACCTGATCGACGCCTCCTACGCTTCCGGAGGGCAGTACGGATTCATGGTCTACGCCTCGCCAAATAACAACATAACCAACTCGAACGCGACATCTGTCTCTATCAACGGATTCTGGATATTCAACGGCAATGGCAGCGTGCTCGCATCGGACTTCGCGAACAACGCCACGGATACGGCATTCTCGCTCGATCACAGCTACGGCCTCGTCCTCACCGGAGATATCGCGAACGGCAGCCTTTACGGCTTCTACCTCCACGAGGGCGGAAGCCACAACCTCACCTCGAGCAACGCGACGCACAACCTGCGCGATGGATTCTATCTGGAATCGAGCGATGGCAACACGTTCCTCTCGGACAACGGGAGCTTCAACGGCCATAACGATTCAGTGTACGCGTTCAACGGCTTCGTCGTATCGAACAGCACCGGAAACCTGTTCGAGGACAGCTATGCCACGAACAATACCCACCTCGGATTCTATGTCACACTGTCATCGGACAATGTCTTCAACAATTCGGACGTATCCCGCAACGGCATCGGCGGCTTCTACTCTGTCCTCTCGGGTCACAATA
>Ga0315282_10002916_pt1 | contig 30980 bp, 25 predicted proteins | sample YL17G07_20_MG_FD_203693 | JGI IMG/M metagenome (GOLD analysis project Ga0315282, IMG submission 203693) | Sediment microbial communities from Yellowstone Lake, YNP, Wyoming, USA - YL17G07_20 | ecosystem: Environmental > Aquatic > Freshwater > Lake > Sediment | place: USA: Wyoming | collected... | reverse complement strand
CCTTCGATTCGTCCTTGGCCTCGCCCTTCCCCTTCCCGGCCTCGGGCTTTCCGGCCGCGGCCGGCTGGCCGGGCTTGGCTCCTTCCGCCGCCTTGTCGGTCTTCCCGGGCTCGCCCGCCTTTTCCTCGTCGCTCTCCGGCGCCAGGGGCGACGGCAGGTCCTTGCGCAGGACCGCGACGTAGACGCTGCGCGTGACCGGCCTGTCCATGCTCGACATGTTGAGCCACCCCGGCGTCAGGCCGACGTCCGTGCTGGCGGTGAAGAAGAGATATTTCCCGCTCTTGTCGAAGACGGGATACCTGGCGTCGCTCAGCCCGTCGGTGACCTGGGTCGCCGTGCCGGTCTCGAGCGCGTAGGCCATGATAACGTTCATATGGCTTTTGATCTGCTTGGTGTAAGTCAGCCAACGGCTGTCGGCCGACCAGGCGAAGTCCCAGCCGAACGTTGGATTGTAATAGTACGTCGTGTCCACCTTGACCGGGGTTCCCCGGCCGATGTCCACGTACCAGAGGGTCAGGTGCTTGTCGTTATAGGCGATCTTCTTGCCGTCCGGCGACCAGACCGGGTGATAGTAGAACGAGGCCGGGTTGCCGAGGGTGATCTTCTTCGCCGGGCCCTGTCCGGCCTGGTCGATGATGTGAAGGGCGTACTCGCCCGATTCGTCCGAGAAATAGGCGATGGACTTGCCGTCGGGAGACCAGGCCGGATCGCGCTCCATGATTCCCGTCGTCCGGGTCAGGTCGCGGATGTCGCCCTTCTCGGCCGGAACGGTCAGGATCTCGCCCCGCGCTGCGAAGACGGCCCGGGCGCCCGTGGGCGAGATGCCCGCCGCCGAGACGCGCCGGCCGACCTTGACATAGTGGGGCCTGACCTCGGGAAAATTGCCGTTCAGGGTGATGTCGAGTGCGGAGGCCTTGCCGGAGGCGAGGTCGTAGAGGTGAAGCGATCCGAACTGCTCGTAGACGATGCCTCCCGGGCCGGCCGAGGCGGACTTGATATCCAGGCCGGTGTTCGGCAGGACCTGATCGACCTTCTTCGTCAGGGTGTCATAGACGAAAAGAGTAACCGGACCGCTGCGGTCCGAGAGGAAATAGACTTTGTTCCCGATCCACATCGGCGACGAATCGTTGGAATTGTCTCGCGGGACCTTCTCGACCTTGAGGTCGGCCAGGTCAATGAGCCAGACGGGCCACGTCTGGCCGCCCTTGTAGCGCTTCCAGGCGGCCTGCCAGTGTATGGTCGGAACGTAGGCGAGGCGCTTCCCGTCCGCCGAGAAGGAGCCTTGGAAGGCCGTCGGCAGGGGCATTCCCTCGGGATAGCCGCCGTCGACGCCGACCGTGAAGAGTTGGGGGATCCCGTTGGCGCTCGCCCTCGAGGAGCGGAAGATGACGCGCTTGCCGTCCGGGGTCCAGCCCACGGCCTGGTCCGCGCCGGGATGGGAGGTCAGGCGTCGGGGAACGCCGCCGGAGGCGGGGACGACATAGACATCGACGTCGCCGTCGTAGTTGCCGGTGAAGGCGACGAGATTTCCGTCGGGGGAGAAGAACGGGTTCGATTCCACGCCGGGCGCCGTGGTCAGGCGTTCGGCGGCCCCGCCCTGGCGGGCCACCATCCAGAGATCGCCTCCGAAAGCGAAGACGATCCGGCCTTGGCTCAGGGACGGCTGCTGGAAAAGACGCGGCGCGTCCGCCGCGGTGAACGCAACGCCTGCCGCGAAGCCGATCGAAATGACCATCGCCGATAACAGAATCACGACGCGTTTCATGGACATGGTGACACCTCTCGAAAGGATGCTTTGAACCGAGTATAGGAGCGGAGGCCGGGGACTGTCAACGCGGAACATGATCCGTCCCGCGCCCGGGTCGTCGGAATTTCCTCAGCCCGGCCGTCCGTCCCGCTTCCCCACAGTTAAAGCGCGGATGAGGACCGTCGCGGCCAGTGCCGCGGCCATGGAGACGGCCGTGCCCTTCCCCAGCCCGAGCGGCATATAGGTCAAGCGGACGGCCGCGGCGTAGACGACGACGCTGATTCCACCCAGGAGCGAAGCCCGCATCACCGCCGCCGAAAAAGCGGGGCCCTGGGATATGTAGGTCGCCAGCAGAGTCCCCGTGAAGACCGCTGGGAAGATGGCGAAGACGCCGCCGACGAGCGGCCCGCCCGCCTTGGCCAGGAAAACGGCCAGGGCGACGATGGCCCCGCCCAACGCCCCCCGCCCCAGGAGGAGTGCCGGAGTGGACCGGATGGGTCGGCCCTGCCGCGGCCCATCGGGCAAGGCCCTGCCGAGGAGCCCGTAGGACATAGCGAGCAGGCCGGCGTAAATGAGGAGGCCGGCCGGGAAATCGTCGAATTTCAAGGCGACGAGGCCGGCGGCGAGAACGAACCAGACGCCGAGCCCTGCGGCCAGGGCCGTTCCCAGCCCGCGGCTCAAGAGAGACACGGCAACCAGAAGGAACACGGAGTTGATGGCGTGGCCGGCGGGGATGACGGCCGTGGCCTAAACGGCGGCCTGGGTCGACTGCGTCCAGGCGATGAAAAACAGGGAGAACAGGACCGTCGAGGGGAAGCCGATGATCAGGCCGCCGAGCTTCGGCCCCCGTCTCTCGGCGAGGGCGATGCCGAGCGCGATCCACAGCCCGCCGATGAGGAAGGACAAGGCGAGCTTGGAGATGAAGGCCGTGGTCACGGGGCCGAGACTATCAAAGCCCCTTCGGCCCTGTCAACCGCGCGGCCCTCGGATCCGGCCGCTGTGGCCAAGTCAAGCGCGGGCCGCTTGGCACAGGTGTTGGGGGGGTCACTTCTTCCTGACGAAGTCGATCGCTGGACCGTCGCCCTCGGCTTGGCATGGGATATTATTCATATTTCAAGGCCTTCACGGGGTCGGCCTGGGCCGCGCGCAGGGACTGGAAGCTGACGGTCAGCAGGGCGATGGCCAGCGTTCCCGCCCCGGCCAGCGCGAACAGCCACCAGGCGATTTCCGCCCGATAGGCATATCCCCGGAGCCAGTTGCGCATGATGAAGTAGGCCGCAGGCCAGGCCAGGAGATTGGCGGCCAGGACCCATTTGGCGAATTCCTTGGATAGGAGGACCACGACGCTCGGCGCCGACGCGCCGAGGACCTTGCGGATGCCGATCTCCTTCGTCCGCTGCTCCGCCATGAAGGAGGCCAGCCCGAAAAGGCCCAGGCAGGCGATCATCACGGCCATGGCGGCGAAAATCCTGAGGACCATCCCCGTCCTTTCGTCCGCCCGGTACATCTGGTCGAAATCCTGGTCGAAGAACCGGTAATCGCAAGGATACTGGGGATTGACCGCGCGCCAGCCGGCCTTGACCGCTTCGAGCGAGCCGGGGACGTCGCCGGCCTCGAGGCGGACGACGGCGAACTGGGCATTCGCCGGAGCGACGACGAGCGCCAACGGCTCGATGGAGACGCGGACGGACTGATAATGAAAATTCTTCATGACGCCGACGATCGGGCCCTCGACGCCCATAAATTTGAACCGCTTGCCGACGGCCGAGGCCGCGTCGAGGCCCATGAGCTTGGGGACTTCCTCATTGACGAGGAACGTATGCCCGTTGTCCATGGCATATCGCTTGTCGAACGGCCTCCCGGCGGCCATGGGGATTTTCATCGTTTCCGTGAAATCGAAATCGACGAACCCACTGCCGATGAGGTATCTCTGGTTGGGGTCTTTGCCGTCCCAAGTCGCTCCCCCTGAGTTCGATCCGATCGAGGTGGGCGGCAGGTGGGTCGACGTCACGCCCTGGATTTTCGAATCACGGAGAAGCCGTTCTTTAAGGACGGGGTACGTTCGGGCCGTGTCTCCCCACAGCTGCAGGTAGATCAACTGATCTTTCTCGTAGCCGAGTTTCTTCGTCCGTATCAGGTCGATCTGCCGCGTCACGACACCCATCCCGATCAGGAGGAAGATGGACAGGCCGAACTGGATGACGACGAGGGTCTTACGGAAGAGGGCCCCGCGGGCGTTGGCAAGGCGGCCCTTGAGGACCCTGGCCGGCTGGAAGGAGGACAGGAAGAGGGCGGGATAGCTGCCGGCGACGAACCCCGTGACCAGGGTGACGGCCAGGACCGCGAGGATGAACTTCAAGTCCACAAGCGAGGCCAGGGTCATGTGCTTTCCCGAAAGGGAGTTGAACGCGGGGAGGAGGAGGACGACCATGACCAGGGCGGCCAGGCCGGCGAGGACCGCGGTCAGGATGGACTCGCTGTAGAACTGGCCGGCGATCGTCCGGCGGAACGCCCCGACGACCTTGCGCAGGCCGACCTCGCGGGCCCGGCCGGCCGAGCGGGCCGTGGCCAGGTTCATGAAGTTGATACAGGCGATAAGGAGAACGAACATGGCGATCGCGACGAACATTTCGACGGTCTTGATCGCCTGGCTCGTCCGGTTGAATCCGAAATAGCCGTAGAGGTTGATGCCGAAGACCGGCATCAGCGAGAAATCCGGAGCTTGGTAGGACTCGAGGCGGCGCCGGAGCGCCGGGTCGCTCTGGATCCTCTTCCACCGCTCCGTATCGGCGCGGAGCGCGGCGATCATCCGCGCCGTCACCAGCCGAGTGATCTTCCCGTTGATCCCCGACGCGGCGCTCCGTTCGTGGAGCCGGACGAAGGTCAGGATCTCGTTCGACGGCCAACTTTCGATATCGACCCCCAGATTCCTGAGGAAAGTCATCGGGAGGAGGGCGTCGAACCGGAAAATGGAATTGGACGGGACGTCCTTGAGGACCGCCGTCACGACCACCGGAAAGGTGTTATTGACGGTCAGGGACTTGCCGAGGGGATTCTCGGCGCCGAAATATTTCCTGGCCATGGTCTCGGTCATGGCGATGCAGCCGGGATCGCGGAGGGCCGTTTCGAGGCTGCCTTTCACCGCCGGGAACGTGAACATTCCCAAAAAGGCGGGGTCGACGGCCCGGACACCGCTTTCGAAAAACACCTTCTCCCCGTATCGGACGAGCAACGTCCCGGGGCTGGCCACCCGGGTAGAATCCTTGATTTCAGGGATCTCGGCCTTCAAGGCCGCGGCCAGGCCGTAGGGCGTGGCGTTGACATGGAATTTCCCCCGGTCGCTCCTCTGGTCTTGCTCGACGCGATAAAGGGTCCCGGCATTGGCGTGGAAATGGTCGAAGCTCGTCTCGTCCTGGACCCAGAGAAGAACGAGAAGGGCGCAGGCCATCCCCAGGGCCAGCCCGGCAATGTTGATGAAGGCGTACCCTTTCTGGCGTTGGATCTTGCGTAGGGCGATCTTGACGTAGTTCCAGAGGAGGTCCGGCATGAAGCGCGGCGCCTGCCAGGGCGGCCGGCCGCCTCGCTTTCTCGCCCGGGCCCGGTAATAGTCGGCGTCGAGGCCCTCGGCCCGCACGAACTCCGTCTCGGCCTTCCTGAAGGCCTCTTCCTCGCTCATCCCCCGCCCGGCGAGGTCCTCGACCTTGTCGCGCAGGTAGCTTTCGAGCTCGGCCAGGTCGCCGTCCTGCACGGCCCGTTTTTTCCGCATGGCCTTCCTCCACTCCGCGATAGCTTGCTCGAGGTTGAACATGGCTGTATCCTCCGTCTCAATCGGCCCGCGTTATTCCTCGAGCAATCTGGAAAAGACGGCCTGAACCCTGAACCATTGGGCACGCTCCTCTTCCAGTTCCGCCAGGCCGAGGTCTGTCAGCCGGTAATACCGCCGGAACCTTTTGTTGTCGACGACTTTCCACTTGGACTTGATCAATCCGTCTTTTTCCATTCGCTGGAGGAACGGATAAAGCATCGGTTCCGACCAGGAGATATCGTCGCCGGAGATATCCCGGACTTCCTGGATGATCTGATAGCCGTAATTCTCCCCCCGCTTGAGAATGGCCAGGATCAGGGCTTTTGTCGCGGCCGCGACCAAGGGCTTGTTCGTGATCATGAGCTTCTCCTCGCCTGGTGCCTAAGTTGGCTGATACACTTAACGCCCTTAAGTATGCGAAAAACATGCCAGCCTTGCGCGCGGGGAGAATCAAGGGGCCCGAAGGACGGAATTGTCCGCTGGCGGAACGCCGGATGTCCGCATCCGGACATCCGGCGCCCGCTGCGGCGAGCCGCGAGCTATTTTTCCTCCAGGCTCGACGGGAATGGCCTGGAGCCGGAACAAAACGCTATCCAGAATCTCTCGGGAAGCGTCCTCTCCTCTCAGTACCCGAGCGCCCGGCCGTTGAGCGCGTCGGTGGCCACGGCTTGATAGCCGCCCTTCGGATCGACGGCGGCCCCGACCACATAGCCGCTGACGACATAGCCGCGCGGCACATGCGATGTCAGCATGTCCGGCACGACGGCCACGTCGAGGCCCAGCTTTTTGACGGCCTCGAGCAACAGGCCGCAGAAATCTCCCTCGATGACCTGCGGCTGGCTCTTGCCGTTGGCCCCGTATTTGGGGGAATTGATACTGGGCGCGTCGACGGCCCGCTTGAGATCCATGTTGAAGGCCAGGAGGTTCAAGAGGACGGAAACGGTCTTCTGGTGCAGGCCGGCGCCGATGGACGACAGGGCCGCGACCGGCTTGCCGTCCTTGGCGACGATCAGGGGCTCGGTCGGGTCGGGCAGCCGCTTGCCGGGTCCCGTCTGGGCGACGAGCGCCTGCTGGAAGGAAGCCGGATCCGGGACCGACACGCCGTCGACGAAGATGCCGGTCGTGCCCCAGACCATGGTGTTGGAGGAATGGACGACGGCGGCCATGTTCCCCCACCGGTCGATGGCCACCACGGCGTCCGAGTGCTTGGGATTCTCGATCGTTGGAACCTTCGTCAGCGCGAACCGGCCGGCGGACATCATCGCCCAGACCCGCTTGGCATGCTCCTCGCCCGTCCGGGCGGCCAAAGAGCCGTCGGCTCCGCCGAGAATCTGGGAGACGACCGGCGCCGGAATGAAGCTCAGGGCCATCAGGTTGGTAATCTGGCTCAGCCAGAAGAAGGCCGGCGCCGACTCGGAATAATGCCCCATTCCGGCCAGGCCGGCTTGGGCGGCGACGTTGAGGGCCTCGGCGACATGAACCCCGCCCTGGGCCGGCAGCCCGGGGACATAGACCTTGTATCCGCCGTAGGAGATCTCGAGGGGATCGGACCAGAGGACGTCATACTTGACCATGTCGTCCATGGTCATCTTGCCGCCCTCGCGCCGGACGGCTTCGACGAACTTTCTCCCCCACTCGCCGGTGTACATATATTCCGCGCCGCGCTCAGAGACCTTGCGCAGGGTGGCGGCCAGCGCGGGCTGTTTGAAAAGATCCCCGGCGGCGTACCAGGAGCCGTCCTTCTTGGTGAACAGCGCCTTCGTCCCGGGCAGGCGGGAGAGCGGCTTCTGCCGCAGCTTGATCAAGCGCTCATGGAAAGGCGTGAGCTCGAAACCGTTCTCTGCGTAATAGATGGCCGGGGCGAAGAGATCCTTGAAGGGCAGCTTGCCGAACTTCCTGTGCGCCGCCTGGACCCCGGCCATGTAGCCGGGGACGAGGGCCGTCCGGCCGCTGGGATTGATCGGCGCGTCGGGCCGCGGCGACAGGGCGTTGCCCATGGCCGGGATGGTCATGGGATCGGTTTCGCCGAGGGGCGTGTTGAAGCCGGCGTTGAGGCTGGTGAAGCGCTTCGATCCGGCGTCGTAATAGACCATGGTGAAGAGGCCGGCGTAGCTGACCCAGCTGCCCATGGCCTGGGCGATCTGGGTCAGGGAGGCGGCGATAGCGGCGTCCGCGGCGCTGCCGCCCTGGCGCAGGGCCTCGAGACCGGCCCGCTCCGCCGAGGCGCTGGTGGTTCCGGCGATGACGCCGTTCCGGCCCTCGGCCAGAACGTTCTGCAGGCCGTACTGCTTGTTGAGCCAGTCGTAGATCGCCAGGTCGCCGGCCGGCCATTTTTTGGGGGACAGATCGACCTTCGGGGCCGCCCAGGCGGGCGCCGCGAGGGAGATCACGCACATCAGGGCAACGAATTTCTTCAACGTCATTTTCCTATTCTCCTCATCGTTTTTTTCATGGAATCCCGTCCATTCGGAGACAATTTACCCGGAATCCCGGCCGTGTTCTGCTCAGCGTATATGATGAGGAACGATTTTTCTCGAGGCGGGGAGCGGATCAACGCGAAAGAATGATCTATGGGGGAGGAACGGCCTAGGCCGAAGTCGGATTCTTCCGGTAATCCGAGGGGGTCCGGCCGGTCATTTCCTTGAAGACGCGGTTGAAGGTGGGGACGGAATTGAAGCCGCAGTCCAGGGCGACGGTGATCAGCTTCTCCCGCCCCGTCTCCGGTCCGGCCAGCCGGCGCTTGGCGTCCTCGACGCGGTAGCGGTTGACGAACTCGTAGAAATTCCGGCCGAGGAGGTCGTTGACGACCTGGGACAGGTGGGCGGCCGGGATGTCCAGGCTCCGGGCCAGCTTGGGCAGGGTGATCTCCGGATCGAGGAAGAGCTTCTCGCGCTCCATCATCTCGAGCAGGCGCGCCTTATAGAGCTCGGCGTTCTCCGGGGTCAGCGAGGAGCGCTCGTAGCGGCGGCCCGGACCGGCCTCGTCGAAGCCGAAGAAGGTCTCGGGCCGGAGCATGGCCCGATAGCCGATGGCGAACGTGTTCAGGGCGCAGAGGAAGGCGATGATCTGGCCGACCACGTTGTTGGCCCGGCTCTCGAACCTGACCGCGGCGATCAGGACCAGGCCGAGGACCCAGATCGCCAGGAAGATGAGCAGCCGGCGCCGGAGCCAGCCGAGCCTGACCTGGTCGATCGTCGAAAAGGACGCCTTGATCCTCTCGGTGTACTGGCGGAGGAGCCGGACGATGGCCGTGATGTAGGCGACGGATTGAAAGCCGGCCAGGATCAGGATGAAGAACCACGGCGACCGGACGGCGTATCCGACGAGGCCGGAGGGAAACGGGCCGCCTTCGGGCGTTCCCAGATAAGCCGTCCATACCAGGATCCCCAAGAGAAAAGGGACGCCGTGGAGGAGCTGGGAGGCCCGTCCGCCGCGGTCCTTCCCGGTCATCGCCCTCATGTAAAGATAGAACAGGGGATGATAGGCCAGGGCCACGGAACCCATGAGAACGGCCAGGGCGGGCCAGATGTCGTAGAGGCCGAGGAGCGAGGCCATCCCGTTGGCCATGCCGATAGCCACGGCCAGGAGGAACAGGGCCATGATCCTGTTGGCCCGGCGCGGGCCCCGGCGCGTGAAGAACAGCATCATCGCCTGGATCAGGGCGTGGACCGCCCCGGCCAGGTTGATGTAGCTGAGAATCCTGACGAATAAATCCACGCGTCCTTCCCGGTCCGGTGAAATGGGAGGATGAACTATATCTCACTTGGCGCGGGATCGTCAACGCCGCGGGCCGGGCCCCCTTCAGGGGCGGGCGCTCCCCTGCCCGCCGTGGCTGAATTCCATGGACTTGAGGCCGCGGAGCTTGAGCCGCTTCGGCTCATTTCAGGAAAGCGTCCCATTTCTCGTTTTCGCCGGGAGGCTCCGCGCGTCCGCCGAGGTGCTTGGCCAGGAAAGCCTCGATGGCGGCCCAGCGCCTCAGGAAATTGACGGGGATTCCGCCGCCCATGTGCCCGGCGCCCGGGAAGAGCAGGTAGGTGACGTCTCCGCCGCGCGCGCGAACGGCGGCGGCCATGCGATCGGCGTGCTCCTTCGTCACCCGCACGTCGTTGGCGTTGTGAATGAGGAGCAGCGGGCTCACGATTTGACCGGCCTTGGTGAGCGGACTGATGCTCTTGAGAAATTCGGGATCCTTGCCCATCCGCGTTTCCCACCTCGCCCGGCCGACCGTCCAGTACGACGGCATGGTGGCCAGCAGCAGGTTGGCGTCGCTCATGGCGTTGATGGCGATGCCGCAGCTGAATTCTCCGGGGTGGAAGGCCAGGGCGGCCAGCGCCGCGTAGCCTCCGAAGCTGCCTCCCATGATGGCCGTCCGCTTCGGGTCGGCCAGGCCCTGGGCCACGGCCCAGTTCTTGCCGTCCACGAGGTCCTGGATGACCTTGCCGCCGAATTCCAGGTTGCCGGCATTTTGATAGGCCTTGCCGTAGCCCGTCGAGCCGCGGAAGTTCACTTGGAGGATGGCGTAGCCGCGATTGGCCAGGCACTGCACCGGGAAATCGAGGGTCCACTCGTCCCGGGCCCAGGGACCGCCGTGCGTCATGACGACGAGCGGCAGGCCGTGGGCGGTGATCCCCACCGGCAAGGTCAGATATCCGTAGATGGTCATGCCGTCGAGGGCCTTGAACTGGATGGGCTTCTTGGGAGCCAGGGCGATCTTCTCGAGCTTCGGATCCTCGGAAAAGAGGAACGTCGCCCGCCGCGCCGCCCGGTCGTAATGATAATAGGCCGTCGGGCTGTCGGAGGCGGCGTATTTGACAAGCCACGTTCCGTCCGAGCGGTCGCGGCCGCGGATGACGATGTCCCCCGGCCGGACCGTCGCCAGGAAATTGAAATCCTCCCGGACCCGCTTGTCGAAAAAGGTCCAGCTCATCCTGTCCTTGTCGTAGCCGACCGCCTCCAGGGAATGATCGGCCGGATTGACCATCACGTCCGCGACGTCGAACCGGGCGTCCTCGCCCAGGACCTTCCGCTCCCCCGTGCGCAAGTTCACTTCCAGAAGGCGCTCGGCGTTCGCGTCGAGGCTGGTGACGACGAGGACCGCCGCGTCGTCGGCCATGAAGGCGACCATGCCCGTGACGTCGGAATTCATCTCGTCGGCGCCCCAGGCGATGAGGGTCCGCCAGGGCGACGTGTCGTCGTCGCGGACGCGGACCTCGGCCGAGTTGTCGGGCTTGATCACGTCGGCCGCCCTCGCGCGCATCCGGTTGTCGGCGTAGAACCGGGACACGTCCCCCGGGTTTTCGGTGTCCAGCCGCAGCTCGCCGGTCCGGAGGTCGAGACGGTACAGATCGAAAAGCCGCTTGTTCCGCGCGTTGACATGGATGAGGAGCGTATCAGGGTAATGGGGGTCCATGATCAGGGCCCTGGCCCGGGCCCCCGGGAAGGGCGTCAGGTCCTTGGTCCCGCCGGTCCGGACGTCCGTCTGGAAGAGATGCGTGTTTTCGTCCCCGGCCGCGTCCTTGAAATAAAGCAGGTGCTCGCCGTCCGCCTGCCAGAAGCAGTAGTCGATGCCGTTTTGGCTTTCGTCGGTGACGGCGCAGTCATCGTTCTTGCCGATGGTCTTCACCCAGAGGTTGGCTACGCCGCGCGAGGAAGCGCTGAAGGCGATCCGTGTTCCGTCCGGCGACATGACCGGATTGCCGCGCTCCGATTCCTCCAGAATGACGGCGCGGGGGATGAGCGGCGGTTGCTCGGCTTTCTGCTGCGGCGCGCCGTTCAGAGCGAAGGCCGTGACGAGGCCGGCGATTGTTATGCTCCAGGAACGAAACAACGTTTTTTTCAAGGCATTCTCCTTTTTCGACGGAACCCGGCCTCATTCAGCTTTGCTATTCGCTGAAGAAGCCGAGGGCAAGGCAGGCCGCAGCCAGGGGTACGGAGACACCCCGTAACCAGCAGATTCCGATCCTCTCCATCGGCTGCCCCGCCGGGCGGTTTTCGACGCGCCCGACGTTAATTTAGACGCTACGGGCGCGAAATAGGTTGGGGCGGGGGGCCGGCCGGACTGAAGCCTGTGCGCCCCGTCAAAGCTTCCGCGGCCGGCTCATGTCAACTAAAAGGACGCGGGTGGCGTCTAAGGGGGAGGAGGTGATTATGCTGAAATCAAGCGTTTCCCGTGGTTTGTTTCCAGTGATAGGCGGCCTGTTCCTGGCCATATTCCTCGGATTCCTCGCGCCGGTCTGGAGTGGATCCCGCTCTATGTTCTCCTTCGATCCGGCCGGACGCGCGCCGCAGGCGTCGGACGTTCAGTCCTCTCCCATGGATTTGTCGGGGATCGAAATGTTTCTCGAGCTGACGGCCCTGCTCGAAAAGGATATCGAGCCGGAGCAGGCGCAGTGGGACCGGCTGTTCGCGACACCCGGCTACGCCGTTCTCATCAAGATAGAGTTCGGCCGCGACTTCTTCGCCAAGCGCTTCCGGCTGGCCTTCATGCCTTCGAAAAAGGCGGAGCTCGAAGAACAGATGCGAAAAGAGACCGGCTTCTGGGCCCAGTTCCTGCCCCACTACGTCAGGGCTAAGGCCATGCGCCGGGAGATCGAGGCGTTCGTCGCCGAGCTCAAGGCCTCCAATGTCTATCGGCGCGCCATCGAACAGGCCGCCGCCTATCTCCCGAAAGGCGCGGCCTCCGGGACGCCGCGCGTCGCCTTCCTCATCTTCGCTCCCGACGGCCGCGGCTATGATCCCATCGTCATTGATGTCCTCGAAAGCCTGGACAGCAAGGACGGTTTCGAGCGTTTCCTGGCCCACGAGTTCCATCACTGGTTCCGCAACCGCCTGGTCGACCTCATGCAGGATCAATCCCTTCTCTGGATCATCGGGCAGGTCCAGCTGGAAGGCATCGCCGACCTCATCGACAAGGCGGACCGGCCGGGGAAGCCGGCCGCGGACCTCAGCGCCGACGAGAAGAAATATATGGATTTCTACGTCAAGAGCCCGGACGTCATCCGGGAGATGGACGACACTTTTCCCCGCCTGAGCGGGATGAGAATGGGCAGGGGCGAGCTGGGAGACCAGCTCCAGAGGGATGTTCCCATGAATGGCCACCCGACCGGCTTTTACATGGCGAACCTCATCGTCGAGGAGCTGGGAAAGGATGCGCTCGTCTCCGTTGTCGGCAACCCCTTCGCCTTCTTTCGCCTGTACGATGAAGCGGCGGGAAAGAAGGGCGGCGGCATGCCCCGGTTCTCCAAGAAGGCCCTGGCCTTTATCGGCGATCTCGAAAAACGATCCATGAATTGACGGGCGGACGATCTTCCCTTCTCATTCGTGGCGCAAGCTTGCCGCCGGATCGGATCGCGCGGCCTTGACCGTCTGATAGCCGACCGCGAGCAGGGCGATCGAGAAGGCGAAGACGGCCGCCAGGCCGAACGGCCAGGGCGAAACGGCTTTCCGGTAGGCAAAGCCCTCCAGCCATCGATTCATGGCGTAATAGGCGACCGGCCAGGCGACGAAATTGGCGAAAAAAACCAGCGAGAGGAATTCGCGGGACAACCGGACAAGGAGTCCGGCGATGGAGGCCCCGAGAACCTTCCGGACGCCGATCTCCTTTGTCCGCCGCCTGGCCGTCAACGCCGCCAATCCATACAGGCCCAGTCCGGCGACCAGGATCGAAGCCGCGGCCGCGGCGAAAAAGACATGATTGAGCCGGCGGTCGGATCCGTAGAGCTTGTCGATGTCTTCGTCCAGGAATGTGTATTCGAAGGCCGCCTCCGGCGCGAACCTCGTCCAGAGCTTCTTGAGGAAGCCCAGGACTTCGGCGGTCCGGCCGGGACGGACGCGGACAGCCAAATATTGGAAGGCGGGCGGATAGACGCAGATCGCCAGGGGCTCGATCTTCTGGTGGAACGAATCGAAGTGGAAATCCTTGACCACTCCGATCACGGTCCCTTTCTCGACGATCTTGAACTGCCGCCCGACGGGCGACGCCAGGCCCACCTCCCTCACGGCCGTCTCGTTGAGAAGATAGGCCCGGCCGGCGTCGGAGGGGATGTCCCCGGAGAAGTCCCTGCCCGAGACGAGGGCGATGCCCATGGTTTTCAGAAAATCGCGATCCGCGGCGATCCAGCCGATCGAGGGATATTCATTCTCTCCCATCCCTTCCTTCCAGTAGTTCTGGTTCAAGCCGGCTCGGCCGGGCCTGAAGGACGACGCGGAGGCTCCGGCCACGGCCGGATTCCGTCCCAACTCGGTCTTGAGGACATCGACCGCCCGGAGGAGATTTTCGTCTTTGAGCGGCAGGCTGACAACATGCTCCTTGTCGAAGCCGAGGCTCGACATCCGGATATAGCGCATCTGACCGGCGATGACCAGGGTCGCGACGAGGAAGATGATGGAAACGGAAAATTGGACGACGACGAGCGCGTCGCGGAAGGCGGAGGCCTTCAGCCGGGGCATCCCGGGACCGTGGAGGGAGACGGCGGGGCGGACCGATGACAGGAACAACGCCGGATAACTGCCGGCCAGCCCCCCGGTCAGGAGCAAGAACGCCGCCAGGACGACGATCGTCCGGCCGTTCAGGAGGTCGGCGGCCGTCAAACCCTTCCCGGACAGGCCGTTGAAAGCGGGGAGCAGAACCTGGGCCAGAAGGCACGCGGCGATCATGGCGATGGCGGAAACGAGAAAGGATTCCCCCAGGAATTGTCCGGCGATCTGGCCCTTCGCGGCGCCGACGACCTTGCGAGTCCCGACTTCCCGGGCCCGCACGACGGCGGAGGCCACGGCGAAATTGACGTAGTTGAAACAGGCGATGAGGAGGATGAAGAGGGCCACGGCCGAAAAAATGACGAGCCGGCCGGGATCGCCGTTGGCCTCGATCTCGTTGCGCGCATGGGAGAAGAGGTGGATGCGGGTCAAGGGCTGGAGAACATAGCGGAACCGAACGCCTGGACGGATCATCTTTCCCTGGTACTTTTGGACGAACGCCGCCTGCCCGGCGTCGAAAGCGGCCGGGCTGAAATGCCCGTCGACAAGGAGGTACGTATAGTAGTTGTAGATCCCCCACTCAGCCAGGTCCCTTTTCGCGTAGGCCGTGAACGGGGCCAGGAAATCGAAACGGAAATGCGAGCCGCGGGGGACATTCTTGAAGATTCCGGTCACCCGGAAATCCTTCCATCCTTTCAGGCTCAGGATCCGGCCTAGGGGATCGTCGTTTCCGAACAGTTTGCGGCTGGCGTCTTCGGAGACGAGAATGGAATCCGGCTCGCGCAAGGCCGAAGCCGGGTCGCCTTTGAGAAGGGCAAAGGAAAAGACGTCGAAGATCTCCGGATCGGCGAAAAAAATTCTTTCCGGGAACCGGGCGCTGCCGCAGACGACGTCGAAGATGTTCTCGCCGATCCGGACGGTCTTCTCGATTCCCGGAAATTCGGCCCGCAGGGCCGGGGCCAGCGGCGCCTGAGTCGAGGCGATCCGCATATCCCGGCCTTCCCATATCTCCGCGTGCTCGACGCGGTAGATGCGATTCGCGTTGGCGTGAAAACGGTCGTATCCAAGCTCATCACGGATCCAGAGCAGGAGGAGAAGACAGCAGGTCAGGCCGACGGTCAGGCCGGCGATGTTGATGAAAGAATAAGCCTTTTGCCGCTTGATTTTCCTGACGGCAACCTTGAGGTAATTGACAAGCAGGGCCCGCGAAAAACCCGCTGAGGTTCCGGGCGGCAAGCCGGCCAGCGGCCGGGCGTTCGTTTTATGATATTCCGCGCCGATTGATTCGGGGCGGCCGATGAGGCCCGTCGCGTTTTCGAAAGATTCCTCGTCGCTCAACCCTCTGGCCTTCTGCCTGTCGATCTCGTCACGGAGATGCGATTCGAGCTCGGCGACGTATCCGTCCTCGAACGACCCGATTCTGCAAAGGCCTCGTTTCCATTCCCGGATCCGCTTTTCGAGATCGAACATGGCGCTCTCCCCTTCAGTCATTGGACCGCCGCCAGGGGGCCGCACAGCCGGGCCATGACCGTGTAGACACTCGTCCATTGGGCCATTTCCGATTCGAGCTCGCGCCGTCCGGCGTCGGTGACGGTGTAATACTTGCGGTGACGGCCCCCGTCCGAAACGACCCAACGGGAAGAGAGGAGGCTCTCTTTTTCCAGGCGTTGCAGCACGGGGTAGAGCATTCCATCGGACCACTCGAGAGATCCGCCGGAGGCTTCCTTGACCCTCTGGATGATATTGTAGCCGTAATCCTCGCCATCGAGCAGGATGGAAAGGATGATCGGCTCCGTCGAGGCCGCCATGAGCGCTTTGGAGATCATTTCTTACCTCCTGACTCTAGATACGTTGTACCTCTATGTATGCGAGAAACATGCCAAAAAAAAGCTCCGCTCCCATGGGCGACAATCATGGTTGGAGCGGATCGAGCGTGTCCGGTTTAGGGATGGGGGTGTTCGATATCGGTCAGTCGGCCTCGCCGGTCATGCGGAAAAAAATGGGATCGAGAAAAGCCGGCAGAACCCTAGCTTTGCCGATATAAGGAAGTAAAGGTAATTTACAGGAAGGCCCCGCTTGGTGGCGTTTCAGCTCAAGCTTTGGCCTTTAGGCGATAAAGGACCTCTCCCATGAGCCCGGATTCCTCCAGGGCGGCGATATAAACGCCCGGAAGCATGTGGACGGGGCGCTTCAGGGCTCCGGGGGAAAGGGTATTGAGGAGATCGTTCGCATCCCAATCCTGACGGTGGTCCCGTAATATGACCTGTTGCCTATCGTTCACGATCTTTTCCAGGACGTCTCGCAGGCTCATCGGTGTTATCCTTTCCACTCTATTAGACGCTTGTTCCTTGCTAATGGTTTCCGATGATCTTTATCTGCGATAATCGTGCCAATTATCAGTATTTTTTCAGAAGCCGGTTCCAGCGCGTCCTGGCGGGAAACCGCAGGACCGCGTCGGCCAGGCGGCCGAGGAGATCGCGCCGGGACCCGGCTCCGGAGTCGGGGGCGAGCGACCAGTAGATCCGCCACGGCCGGCCGATGACAAGCTCGGCCGGGAGGGGCCCCCAGACGCGCGAGTCGGCGCTGACATTCCTGTTGTCGCCCATGCAGAAGTAATGCCCCTCGGGAACCCGGAAGGCCGGGCCGCCCGACGTCGGCACGACGCAGGATCGGTAGACCTCGGGGAAGGCGGGCTCCCAGTCCCCCTCTTCCGCCGGCGGGAAATCGGCCGGGACGGAGGGAATCCCCTTGAGGAAAATGTAGGGCTCGTCGAGCGGCCGCCCGTTGATGAAAACGCGGTTGTCCGAAATCCTCACCAGATCGCCGGGCAGCCCGATGACGCGTTTGACGTACATGAGCCTGGACAGGTTGCCGGCTTTGATCTCCGGCGGCGCCTTGAAGACGACGATGTCTCGACGGCCGATTCTCTTCATCGGAAAAAAGATCCGGTCGAGTGGCTGTCCGGCGACGTCGTAAGCGGCCCGGCCGGCGAAGAGATGATCGCCGATGAGCATATTGTCTTCCATGGAAGCCGAGGGGATGGCGAACGACTGGAGCAGGAAGGCGTTGAGGAAGAAAACGAGGACGAGGGCCTCGATCATCGTTTTCACGTTTTCCCGCAGGCCGCCGCGGCCGGCGGCGTCCGGGACCGCGCCGCTTCCATGATGTCGCGAGTGTTTCATCTATCGTTCCTTTTTATAAAGCCGGGCCGGACGCTTCAAGCGAGGGCCATGAACCAGCTTAGCAGCACTCCGCCGACGACCATGATGGCGAACATCTTGGCCGAGAGGCGAACGATGTCCCGCTTCTCCTCGCACTTGAGAAACCCCGTCATCACCGATACGACGGCGGCGAAAATCGTCATCAGCGCGAACGAACTCTCAAACATGCCGAACTCCCTTGGCCGTCTCGAAGGCGTGGAAGGCGACCAGATAATTCATCAGGCCGGCCGCGACGATATAGGCCGTCCCGATGTCGAACGTCCGGGCCGCGGGGTCCCCGGCGCCCCAGCCGGCGGCCTTGGCCGCCGCGCAAAAAGCCCCCGTCCCGAGGCTGCCCAAAAACTTCAGGACGGTCGCCGGCTGTCCGTCATAGAGGACCCCGAGCTGGCCCTGGAGGGCCAGGCCCGTCCCGAGCAGGATGAGGACGCCGCCGAGGAAGATCGCCGCCCGGAGATATTTTCTCTGGATGAGGTGGCCGAGGCCGGGGACGGCCCAGGACGAAGCGAAGATCAGGTAAGGCCTGGCGCGAAACCGGTTTTTTGTCATAAAGACTCTCCCTATCCTTAAGGACGCACAGGTCCCGGCGAAGGTTTCAGCGAGCGGCGCGGAATCGCCCGACCATGCGCGCGGACGCGAAATATTGTATGATGAGCGGGTCGCAAGACACAAGGTAAGGGTTCTCCGATGCAGAAACGGCTGAACGTCCGCAGGCTCAAGGCCATGATCGGCCGTGAGGTCGGCCTGTCCGACTGGTTCACCGTCACCCAGGACAGGATCGACGCCTTCGCCGCCTGCACCGAGGACCGCCAGTGGATTCACGTCGATCCGGAGAAGGCCGCGGCGAGCCCCCTCCGCGGCACGGTCGCTCACGGCTTCCTCATCCTGTCGCTCCTCCCCTATTTCAATTTCACCAATGAGATCTTCTCCGGCCGCATCCGCATGGCCGTGAACTACGGTCTCAACCGTGTCCGCTTCCCCAACTCCGTCCGGCCGGGGTCCCGCATCCGGAGCAGGGCCGTGCTCAAGGGTCTCGAACGGAGGGGGTTCAGGAAGGTCCTGCTGACCGTCGAGAACACCGTGGAGATCGAGGGCGAGGAGAAGCCGGCCCTGGTCGCCGACGTCCTGGCCCTGGTTTTTCTCTGACCGCAGGAGTGGAGGAGACCATGACGAAGAAGGCGCTGTTTGTCCTGTTGCTCGCCGGCGGGTTGCTGGCGGACGGCCCGGTGGAATACAGGAAGGTCGGCCGGCCCGGGACGGACGTTCATTATCGGATCATCGGCGCCGGAGCGCCGCTCTTGATCCTCGGCGGCGGCCCGGGCGACAACGCCGACCGTTATCTCGGCCTGTGCGAACTGTTGTCCGGAAGCTGCCGTTGCATTCTGGTCGACCAGCGGGGCACGGGAAAATCGCTGCCCGCCGTCCTCAACGCCGGGACCGTTTCCGTCGATCTGACCTTGGATGATTTCGAGGCCATCCGCCGGGAGCTGGGGATCGAGACGTGGCCGGTGCTGGGATTTTCCTACGGCGGCTACCTGGCCTCCCTCTACGCCCAGCAGCATCCCGCTTCGATCTCCCGCCTGTTGCTCCTGGATTCGATGGGTCTGAACACCGACGCCTTCGCCTATTTCGTCGACAACATCACCTCCAGGCTGAGCCCCGCCGATCTGGGATTGTTCGCCTATTGGAGCGATCCGGCCCGGGACGCGCGCGATCCGCATCATGCCCTGGTGGAGAGGATCCGGGCCCGGATGCCCGGCTATTTTTTCGACCGCAAGAAATCCCTGATCGTCAGCCAGGCCATGAGGGACTCCGATTTCAATTTCGACATGGGGCGGTGGATCTGGGAGGACGTCGAAAAGAAGGGCCTCGATCTGGCCAAGATGGAATCGCGGTTCGACAAGCCGGTGCTGGTCCTCCACGGCCGCCAGGATCCGCTCGGTGAATCGGTCCCCCTGGCGGTGTCGCGGTATTACAAGAATTCCCGGCTGGTATTCATCGAGAAATGCGGACACTATTCATGGATCGAACAGCCGGAAAAGGTCCTGGCGTCCATCCGGGAGTTCCTGGCCCCTATCCCGGCTAAGAACCGGCCGGGAGATGACTGAGCCGAGGCGCCGCCGCGAACGGCCGGGGGGCGGTTTCAACGCCGGCGGACGGAGTTCATAAACAGCAGGAGGTTGGCCCTCCCCGTCGCCCGGTCCCCGACGCTCGCCAGGAGGTCGAAGTCGCCGTCGCCGTCGATATCCACAAGCTCGAGGGTGGCCGGCATTCCCAGCGAAAGGGTTTGAACGTTTTCGAATCGTCCGCCCCCCCTGTTGAGCCAGACGGCGGATCCGATGACGAGATCCTTCCTGCCGTCCAGGTCGATATCGCCGGCGGCCAGCCTTGTTCCGGAGCCGAACGTCTGCTCCAATTTGCGGAACGAGCCCCGTCCGTCGTTCTCCCAGAGTGCGCTGTTGACCGTTCTCCCCACGGCGACGAGGTCGAGGTCGCCGTCGCCGTCCATATCGACCAAGGCGATTTGGCCGATCCCCTGGCCGACGTCAATGGCCCGATCCTGGAGAGCAAAACGTCCCTTCTCGTTCAACCAAACCGAGGCCGGGCCTTCCTCGCGGAGGGAGACGACATCGGCGTCCCCATCGCCGTCCAAGTCTCCGACGGCGAGACCTTCAAAAAACGTCTGGTCGCTCTCGGTCAAGCTGCCGGCTCCGTCATTGATGTAAAGCCGCGCCCGCTCCTGGTAATAGGTGACGAAAACGTCCATGTCTCCGTCCCTGTCGATATCGGCGACCTTGACCGACGTACCGGAAAGACCCGGCTTTCCGATCGCGCGGCCGCTGTCCGTGAATCCTCCCTTGCCGTCGCCGAACAAAATCCGTGAAGGATAATCGTTGTAGACCAGGAACAGGTCGAGGCGGCCGTCTCCGTTGAAATCCGCCAGGGCAATGCCGTGGCCCGAGTTCGCCGTTTCAGGAGTTGAGATCAAGGGGACGACTTTCTTGAACATGAGGTCGGCGTCCCCGTAGAGAATCCTGGGGGGATTCAGGAAGTCGGAGACGGCGATGTCCAAACGGCCGTCCCCGTCGAAATCGTGGCAGGCGATCGAAAAGACCCGGCCTTCGCTGAGGAGCCGGCCTTGAGGGCTGAAGATTTCCCGGGCATCCCCCTGAAAGCCGAACCACAGGGCGGCGCAGGTCAGGGCCGAGAAAAGCAGGATCGTATGTCTTCCGGCCCGCGGCGATTTTTGTATTTTCATGTAAAGCTCCTTGCCTCCAGAGAGCAGCATAATCCGTGCCAATTGGCGCGGGCCCATTCTCCTTGACATCGATCGCCCCCTCGCTTAGAGTCAAGAGTAAGGGATGGGATTCGAGAGGCGAATCCCCATGAAAATCGCCTTCATCGCGCCTTCTTGGGACCTCATTCGCGACAAGCCGGGAGCGCGCGTCTTCCTCCTGGCTCCCCTGACCTTCCCCGTGCTGGCCGCCCTGACACCGGAGGACGTCGAAATCGAGGTCATCGAAGAGCGCCTGCGTCCCATTCCCTTCGACGCCGGTTACGATCTCGTCGGCATGACGTTCGTAACCGCCTTCGCGCCGCACGCCTACGCCGTCGCCGACAGGTTCAGGGAAAAGAGCGTTCCCGTCGTGCTCGGCGGCCCGCACGCGACGGTCCGGCCGCGGGAAGCCTCGCAGCACGCCGACGCCGTCGTCGTCGGCGAGGCCGAAAAGACCTGGGGAAGCCTCATCGCCGACTTCCGCCGCGGGGAAATGAAGCCGCTCTACCAGGCTCCGGAGCTCATCGACATGAGAGAATTCCCGCGCCCCCGCCTGGATGTCGTGCCCCCCGGCTTCACCGTCCGCAACGTCACGCTCGCCTCCAAGGGCTGCCCCAACAGGTGCCGCTTCTGCTTCGTCAACGCCGTCAATCGCTACGGCCAGCGCTTTCGTCCGGTCGCCGACGTCGTCAAGGACCTCGAGGGCCTGCCCGACCGAAGCGGGCCCGGCCGGGATTACCTGGTCCTGTGGGACGACAACATCGCCGGCGATACCGGCTACCTCAAGGCGCTCTGCCGCGCCATCGCCCCGTTCAAGAAGAAATGGCTGGCCGCCGCGGCCGTCAACATCGCCGAGGACGGCGAAGTCCTCGAGCTCCTGGAAGCCTCCGGCTGCGCCGGCCTCTTCATCGGCATGGAATCCGTCAACTCCGCCTCACTCGACCACGTCGACAAACACCACAACCGCGTCGGGGAATATCGAAAGATGATCGAAAAGCTTCACGACCGCGGCGTCGCCGTGACGGGGGCCTTCGTCTTCGGCTTCGACCAGGACGACCGGACGGTCTTCGACCGCACCCTGGAGTTCGTCCTAAGCTTGGATCTCGACTGCATGACGCCGGCCATTTTCACGCCCTTGCCGGGAACGCCGGTCTATGAGGAGATCGAGAGGGAGGGGCGCATCGCCGACCGCGACTGGGCCCATTACGATTACCATCACGTCGTCTTCCGGCCGCGGCGGATGTCGGAGGACGAGCTCATGGAGGGATTCCTCAGGATGATGAACGACTTCTATTCCTTCGGCTCGATCTTCAAGCGGCTGGGCCGTTCCCGGACCCGGCTGATGATGGCCGTCCTCCTCAACCTCGGCTACCACAAGTTTTACAGGCGCCTGCTCCGGGAGTACGAGGAGGCCGGGCCGGCGACGGAAGACGTCTAGCGGTCACTCATACCGAAGGCTCTCGGCGGGATCGGCCTGGGCGGCCTTGGCGGCCCGGATGCTCACGGTGAGCAGGGCGACAAGAAAGGCCGCCGCTCCGGACAGAACGAATATCAGGAGGCCGAGGGAAACCCGGTAGGCAAACGTCAAGAGCCAGCGTCCCATGGCGTAATATGCGATCGGCCAGGCGATCACGTTGGCGAGTCCGACGAGGAGCAGGTATTCGCGGGAGAGCATGAGGACGATTTGCGAGGTCCCGGCGCCCAGAACCTTGCGGATGCCGATTTCCTTGACGCGGCGGCCGATATTGTAGGCGCTGAGGCCCATCAGGCCCGCGCAGGATAAGATCACGGCCAGGATGGAGAAGGCCATCAGAAGCTTGCCCGTCTTGTCCTCGGATGTGTAGCCCTTGGCGTAATTCTGGTCGAGGAACCGGATGTCGGGCTTTTCCTCGGGCACGATCCTGGCCAGCGTCTGCCGGACGAAGTCCATGGCGGCCGCCCGTTGTCCGGGACGATAACGGACGAGGACGCTGCCGCCCCGGCCGGGCTGGAAGAGAAGAAGCATGGGATTGATGGCATGGTGGAGCGACCGGACGTGGAAATCCTTTATGACGCCGATGATGGTCATCTCCCAATAGCTTTCCCCCGACGGAATCTTGAGCGTGGCGCCGATGGGATTCTTGAGCCCCAGGGAGCGGACGGCCGTCTCATTGACGAGGACGGCTCTCTTGAGGTCGCCCCTTGTCTGGCGTGAAAAGCCTCGACCGGCGACGATACTCAGTCCGAGGGCTTCGATATATCCTTCATCGGCGGACACGGGCTGGACGGTGTTTCCGGAGGAGGGATCGACCGGGCCGGCATAGACCTTCATGTTGGCCATGCCCGTGTCGCCGGGAACGGCGCTCGTGGAGGACACTCTCCGGATGACGGGATTTTTCTCCAGCTCCTGGCGGATGAGATCATAGCGGGCGGAGATCTGCGAGTCGCCGCGGGCCGGAACGATGAGAGTATCGTTCTTGTCGAAGCCCAGGTCGGAATTCATGGCGAAGGACATCTGGCGCTCGACGACAAGGGTGGCGACGAGAAGGGCGATGGTGATCACGAATTGGAGGGCGAACAGCGCCTTGCGAAAGACGAAGATCGGGCGCGGCCGGCTTTTGCCCTTGCCGATGATCTCCGCGGGCTTGTATCGGGCCAGAGTCCAGGCCGGGACGATCCCGGCGGCCAACGCGGCCAGGAAAACGGCGGCCAACACTCCGACGGCGGGAAGCACATGGGCTCTCGTCAGGACGATGGGAGCGCCGATAAAGGCCATCAGGGGCTTGAAGCTGAGTTCCAGGATGACGCCTCCGATGATCATGGCCGAGGCGGCAAAGACCAGCGATTCGCGGAGAAGCTGACCGACGAGCTGTCCTTGCGTGGCCCCCAGGACGTGGCGGACGCCCATCTCCCGCATCCGTTCGAGATTCTGGGAGGAGGTCAGGGTGATGAAATTGAAGCAGGCGATGATCAGCATGAGCACGGAGGCCCAGATGAAGATATAGAAATAGGCCCGGTTTCCCTTGGGGCTCAGGTAATCGCCCATGAAATCCGTGATCCAATGCAGGCGCTGCAGGGGCTGGATGTGAAAGACGAACATTTCGGCCATGCCCGGGGCGGCGTTCTTTTTGACAAGCTCCTTGAGCTTGGCCTGAAGCGACGGGATGTCCGGCTTCTCGCGGAACAGGACGTAGGTCCTGGTGGTGCCGAAGCTCGACCACCCGGAGGCCGGCTTCCCATAGAGGGCCTCGTACGTGGTATAAGACAAGAGCATATCTGGCCTGAGGTGGGTGTTGGGCGGCGGGTCGGCCATGACGCCGGAGATAGTGATCGGCCGGTCGCCGTAGAGGGCGGTCCGTCCTACGGCTTCCTCGGTTCCATAAAGGCGGCGGGCCAGGGAAGCGCTGAGGACGGCCGCGAACGGATTCTCCAGGGCTTTCCCGGAGTCGCCCTGCCGCCACGGATAGGAAAACATGCCGAGGAATCCCGGCTCGACGAAGAGAACGGTTTTCGCCGGCACGGGAGCGGCGCCGGCGGCGGCCCGCATCTCGGCGTTGTCCTCGGTCATGACGCGCACGGCGGCCTCCACCTCCGGGAATTCGGAGGCCATGGCCGGCCCCAGGCCCGGCATGGCTCCGGCGAACTTCATCCGGTTGCCCTTCTGGCCCCATTCCAGGGCGATGCGGAAGATGCGGTCCTTGTTGACGTGGAAGTCCTCATAACGGGTTTCGTTGACGACGTACATCATCATGAGAAGACAGGCGCTGACGCCGACGGAGAGACCGAGGATGTTGATCAAGGAGACGGTCTTGAAGCGGCGGATGTTCCTGATGGCGATCTTGAAATCTTTCATCATGATGCTTCTCCTTTTCTCACTGTCTGAAGCCCGGTTCGCCTTCCCGCTGATGAGCCCCGGGAAGGAACCCATTCTTCCGATCCGACTGACAGCATCGATAATTGCAATTTCCATGCCAAGAATGGGACGGATATCCTTGCTTGTCGGAGGCGAAATGGCCGGCGGGATGTTCGCGGGCGCAACAGAAGATGTCCGAATCCGGACAAAAGATAATGATAATGGACGTTAGAGCGTGCAGAGCCCGCCGCCCGCATCTTCCGGAATCCGGAACCCCGGGATTGCGTCGATGTCCTGGTGGGCCTATGAGGATTTCCCGGAGATGCGGATGGACAAATCAGTGAGCGACGTGAGGAAAGCCAGCCTGAGCCTGAACGGCTGCACCTTCAGGATAGGATTGAGGACCAAGCTTTTCTAGGGGCTGGTTTTCTCGAAAATGACGGCCGTGCCGCGATCGGTGCCACTACCGTCCGCGTACGGCACGCCGACGAGGGCGTCGAGGCCGCTGAAGGCAACCGAATAACCGAAGAAGTCATAGTCGTGGGCGCCGCTCAGCCGTAGTCTCTGGAGTTGTCCCCAGTTGTCCGCCCCGCCTTCGTCCTTGGCCAGGATATAGGCTTGACCCTTCTCCGTGCCGCCGCCGCCGGCGAAGGGCGCGCCGATAATGGCGTAGCCGTCGCCCATGAAGACGTCCCAGCCGGCAAGGGCCGAAGCTGTGGCATCGCCGGCCTTGAATTTCTTGACTTGGCCCCAGGCGTCCGTGCCGCCCTGGTCGCGATAAAACACATAGGCCGCGCCGGCGTAGCTCCCGGCGTCCGAGTCCTGAGGAGCGCCCACGATCGCAACTCCTCCATTGACGGCCACGGAATAGCCGAAATAGGTCGAGTCGGACGGATCGCCGGGCGTGATCTCCTTGACCAGCCCCCAGGCGTCCGTCCCGCCCTGGTCGCGGGAATAAAGGCAAGCGGATCCCCGGTCCGTACCGGCCCCTTCCCGGCCGGGCACGCCGACGATCAACGTGTCCCCGCCGAGGCCGACTTCATAGCCGAACTCGTCGTCGTCGACGGGATCCGTTGCCGTCAGCTTGACGAGCTCGCCCCAGTTATCGTCTCCCCCCTGGTTCCGGTAATAGACGTAGGCCGCGCCGCGATCGGTTCCGGCGCCGTCCTCGTAGGGCACGCCGACGACCAGCGTGTCGCCTCGGAGGGCCAGCGTTCCTCCGAACATATCGTCGTCCTCGCCGTCGCTGGCGGTGACTTTTTTGACCATGCCCCAGGCGTCCGTGCCGCCCTGATCGCGATAAAACACGTAGACGGCACCAATTTCGGTCCCGCTTCCGTCTTCGCCGTAAGCCCCCACGGCGATGATGTCGCCCGAGATGGCGACCGCGAAACCGAAGTAATCGGAGTCTGCGCCGTCGCCGGGGACGAGCTTCGCGACCTGGCCCCAGACGTTCGTCCCGCCCTGGTTGCGGTAGTAAACATAGGCCGCCCCGTCGTCGGTCCCATTGACGTCGGCGCCGGCCGCTCCGACGACGGCGATGTCGCCGTCGATGGCCACCGACAGGCCCAGAAAATCGCTGTCCCCGGCGTCGCTCGCGACGAGCGTCGCGAGGGACGCAAAATCCCCCGTGGCCTCCTCGTTCTTATTCCCCCCGCATCCGGCCGACAAAAGGCAGGCGGCGGCCGCGAAAAGAGCCATCAGGATATTTCTTGCTCTCATGACTTCCCCTTTCTTCGCGTCTGACTCATATCCCCGCGGCTGGGAGACGCCGGCCGCTCAATCCTTGAAACCAGTATAGCAGACCGTGCGTTGCCTGTCACACGGGGGAACGGGCGAAGCGTTCCGGTTCGGGCGGGAAACAGAGGTTCGGGCGGAGCAAACGCGCCGGCGCCGCCGCGGCTCAGGGCCGCTCTCTGCGCAGGCGCCACGTTCCCAGCAGCTGGACGAGCCCGTCGGCCTTCTGACGAGACGCGGCCGCCGTGCCGCGCATCTCGTCCGGCGCGGGACAGACCCCCTTGAAAGACACGCTGAGGTTGGCGACTCCCGGCGAGCGAGGGTCCTCGAACGTCAGCGTCCGGTCCCCGACTTCCAGGCCCTTGAGGTCGAAGGACTCGTCCGCCAGGCTCTCGGAGTTGTACTTGATCTCGAGATGCCCGGTCCAGGCCGCTCCCCCGCTCTTGAGAGTCAGGACCAGGCGCACCGGTCCCGACGGATAGAACAGCATCTCGCCGGTCCACGCGCCTTCGAGGGCCGCGGCCGACAGCGGCTCGCCCTCGGGCAGAGGGGACGGGGCGGGCGCGGCGACGGGAAAGATATCGACGGAGCCGCTTTTATCATTCACCCCCTGCACGGCGGACCAGGCGGCCGCCTGGAGGATCTTCGCCCGGTCCGGCGGCAGGTCGACCAGCGCCCGCGTCTTGTCCGTCTCGACCGTTCCCGTCTCGAGTTCGACGCCGTGCCCTTCGATCCTGACCGGCAGCCCGCGCGGATTCCGGCCGAAGATCGCGGCATAGATCGCGCACGCCGCGAGGTAGCTTCCCGCCGGCGAGGGATGCGATCCGTCATCGTAGTAGAGCTCGATCGCCGGATGCCGCTTCAAGACCTCGGCCCAGGCGATGCCCACCGGCGCGACCCTTGCCCGGCTCTCCGCCGCGGCGCGCAGGTAGGCCTGGTTCAGGACGGTCTGGTCCTCGGGCACGGCCCGGCGCGCCCAGGTGAGATAAAAGACCGGGACCGCCCCGGCCGACCGGATTTCGGCCGCCCAGCGGGTCGCGAACGTGTGAAAGGATTCATCGGAGCCGATCCGGGGCCGTCCGTCGAGATAGAGGGTCGTCCCGAGCAGGCTCTGCTCCTGCAGGACGACGAAATCGAAGCGGCCCTGGCCGAGGATCCGGCGCGTATCTCCCTTCTCCCAGTGATCCTTCAGACGCCAGCCGCCGGGCGCGGCCATGACCGCCTCCACCGCCCCCCTGCCGCCCGCCCGGGCCAGTTCCGCGAAGATCTCGGGCAGATTATTAAAGTATGTATAACTGTTACCGATAAAAAGCACCCGGACGGGGCGCGCCTCGTCGGCGGCGCCGCCGCACGGCGGGCAAAAAGCGAGGGCGCAAAGGGACAGGAAGAGGATGAGCCCGGCCCGGCGACGGATGATCATATCGCCTAATAAACCCCTTCCCCGGCGAGCTGTCAAGGCCTGCGGCGCCGCCACCGTCGCCCGCGGGAACCCCGCCGGGACACCGGCCGCCGTGTTGACACGCCGGGACCACGCTCCTATAATTCAATACGGGGAAATAAGTTGAAAGCCCGGCGTGAGGCAAGGCGGGTGCCATGAAAAACAAGAGCATCGTCATGTTCGGATTGGCCTTGTGCGCCCTGATCCGGATCGTATCCGCCCAGGACAAGAACGTCGCTTTGCTCAATGGATACTCGACGCTTTCCGACCGAATCGACAAGGCCGCCGCGGCCCTCAAGCGCGGCGACTTGGAAAAATGCGAACGGGAAGCCCTCTTCTGCCTGGAGAAGCTGCCGCAACATCACGAGGCCCACCTCCTGATGTCGCAGATTTTCTACAAGCGGGGCGATTTCAGCGGTGCGCTCGAGCACGTCCGGGCGGCCGAAGAAGGCTATCTCAAGCTGACCGAGGCCATGGCCGTCCTGGAGCAGCAAAGGAAGAAGGCGCAGACCGACAGCGTGGCCGGTCTCATCGACGACGTCCAGGAGACCGCCTCGGCCGACGCCGCGACCAAGAACCGGGGATCCTGCCAGCCCGACAGATTCAGCAAGGCCCTCGAGGATGCCAAGAACAAGTTGATCAAGGAAGGCCGCTGGAATGAAAAAGACCCCGCTCTGATGATGACGCGGATCCCGGCCGATTACCATTATCTGCACGGCAATTGCCTGTTCCGGCTCAAGCGCCTCCAGGAGGCGGAGGCCGAATACCAGCTGGCCGTCAAGATCAACCCGGCCTACGGCGACGCCTACAACAACCTGATCAACATCCTGTTCATGCAAAAGCGCCTGGACGAGGCCCGCGCTCTCCTCGCCCGGGCCGAGGCCCACAAGGCGTCGGTCCATCCGGGCCTGAAGAAAGCGGTCCTGGACGCCAAATAAGGAAGGCGGCCAGAGGCCCCGCCGGTCCCCCCGGCCCCGGAATCCGGCCCCCTCTCGAGGCCAACAAAAGGCTTGCAAAACCGGGCTACAAAAACTATTTTATCCATGAATGGAAGATACTGTATTTCAAAACGGTGTCGTGGGCTGCGGCGGCGCCGGATTCCCCGCTTCGGTCAAGCTCGCCGGACGCGCGGAAACGCTGATCGTCAACGCCGCGGAGTGCGAGCCGCTCCTGCATAAGGACAAGGAGCTGCTGGCCCGGCGCGCGGACGAATTCTTCGCCGGGCTGGCCGAGGCCATGACGCGGGTCGGCGCGCGGCGCGGCGTCATCGGCCTCAAGAGAAAGTACGCAGACCTCATCGAGACCGTCTCCCGCGGGTGCCCGGAGAACGTCGTGGTCTATCCCCTGGACGATGTCTATCCGGCCGGCGACGAGTTCGTCCTGGTCTATGAAGTCACGGGCAGGATCGTCGGACCCGGCGGCCTGCCCAAGGACGTCGGTGTCGTCGTCCACAACGTGGAAACTTTGATCAATATCGGCCGCCGCCGGCCCGTGACCCGCAAGGCCCTGACCGTGGCCGGCCTGGTGGCCAAGCCCATGACGCTGGAGGCGCCCATCGGCACGCCGTTCCGGGACGTCATCGACGCCGCGGGCGGCCCCGTCCTGCCCGACTTCGCCGTCCTCGTCAACGGGGTCATGATGGGCCGTCTGGCCGAAGACCTTGCCGAGCCCGTGACCAAGACCACGGCCGGGCTGATCGTCCTCGGCCGGGATCACGCGCTCGTCAGGAGATACGCCCGCCGTCCGGAGGCCGTCCGGCGGATCGCCCGGGCGGCTTGCGACCAGTGCACCTTCTGCACGGAGTTGTGCCCCCGCTACCTGCTGAACCATCCCGTCGAGCCGCACCGCGTCATGAGGAGCTTCGGCTTGGGCCAGGCCGTCGAGGGGGCGGTCCGCTTCGCCCGCTATTGCTCGGGATGCCGGTTGTGCAGTCTGGCGGCTTGTCCCGAGAACCTCGACCCCTCGGAGATCTGCGGCCTGCTCAAGGCCGGGACGGGCGCGGCCGGGACGGAGGAGCGGCCGGCCCCCGCCCCGAGACCGCATCCCCTGAGGTTCGCCCGGCGCCTGCCCATGTCGAGGCTCGTCCGCAAGCTCGGTCTGGCGGACCTCGAGGATCACGCCCCGTGGCGCGACGTCCGGCTCGCTCCGCGCCGGGTCCGCATTCCCCTCCGCCAGCACGCGGGCGTCGCGGCCGAGCCGGCGGTGAGGGCCGGGCAGGCCGTGAGAGAGGGAGACTGCATCGGGGAGATTCCGCAAGGCAAGCTCGGCGCTCCGGTCCACGCCAGCATCGACGGCCGGGTGGTGTCCGTCACCGACGCGGTGGAGATCGAAGCCGCATAGGCACAGGAAACGGGATTCAGGCATATGGACGAGATCAACAACATCGGCATCCTCGAGCTCAGCTCGATCGCCGCGGGCTATCAGGCCGAAGACGCGTTGCTGAAGACGGCCCCGGTCGACATTCTGGTCGCCCGGCCCGTCTGCTCGGGAAAATTCCTGATCGTCATTTCGGGCTCCGTCGCGGCCGTCAAGGCCTCGATGGACGGCGGCCTCCGAGCCGGCGGGGATGCGACGATCGAGTACCGGATCATCAACAACTTGCACCCGGCGGTCCTCCCCGCTCTGGGCCTGTCCGTCGAGCTCGGCAAAACCCTGCCGGGCGCGCTCGGCGTCGTCGAGACGTTTTCGGCGGCCGGCGCCGTGGAGGCGGCCGACGCGGCCGCCAAGAACGCCGAGGTCAGCCTGTTCCGCATCCACCTGGCCATGGCCATGGGCGGCAAGGGCCTGGTGCTGTTCTGCGGGGGGCTGGGCGAGGTCCGGGCCGGACTGGACGCGGCCGTGGCGGTCATGGCCGAATCGGGCATGCTGGCCGCCAGCGCCCTGATCTCCGCGCCGTCGGCGGACCTCATCAGGGAGTACATGTAAGGAGGGATGGCCGTGAAGTTCGATCGCGCCGCCGTCGAGAAGATCGTGCGCGATGTCGTGCGGGAATCCCTCGGCGGCAGGAACGTCTCTCCCCACGGCCAGGAAGCTTCGCCGCTCAGGGTCAACGTCTCCGCCCGGCACATTCACCTGTGCCCGAAGGATTTCGAGACGCTGTTCGGTCAGGGCGCCCGCCTGACGTCCCTGAAGCCGCTCTACCAGGAAGGTCATTTCGCGGCCCAGGAAACCGTGACCATCATCGGGCCGAGGAGCCGGACGATCACCGGGCTGCGCATCCTGGGCCCGCTCCGCGACTATTCGCAGGTCGAGCTCGCCTTCACGGACGTCATCCTCCTGGGCATCGAAAACGTGCCGGTGCGCATGTCGGGCGACATCGAGGGCACGCCCGGCGCCTGGATCATGGGCCCCGCCGGGATGCTGGAGCTCAAGCGGGGCGTGATCCGGGCGGCCATCCACGTCCACATGAGCGACCGCGACGCGGCCCGGATGGGAGTCGTCCACAGGGACA
>Ga0315282_10002915_pt1 | contig 30982 bp, 28 predicted proteins | sample YL17G07_20_MG_FD_203693 | JGI IMG/M metagenome (GOLD analysis project Ga0315282, IMG submission 203693) | Sediment microbial communities from Yellowstone Lake, YNP, Wyoming, USA - YL17G07_20 | ecosystem: Environmental > Aquatic > Freshwater > Lake > Sediment | place: USA: Wyoming | collected... | reverse complement strand
CCCGTTTTCATCGTCCGCGGCCCTGGAGCCCGCCTTCCTCCCATCTCACACTTCTCGTCAATCATCACAGCTGCAGATGGAGCTGGAAAGCACCCTATTCTCGGCCCATCAATCAGCGCCAATGTTTATATAGAAGTGCCAACATAACCTAATCTCCAGCCGCATTACCGAGTGGCGGGAGATAAGCAGTCCAGACTGAAAATGGAGGTATGAAATTGATTGGTCAGACACCGATTTTTATCCTGAAGGAAGGAACCAAGAGAGAGAAGGGAAAAGGCGCACAGTTCAACAACATCAGCGCCGCAAGGGCGATTGCCGATGCGGTCCGAAGCACCCTTGGTCCTCGAGGCATGGACAAGATGCTCGTGGACAGCATGGGAGATGTCGTCATAACGAATGACGGCGTGACGATTTTGAAGGAGATCGACGTCGAGCACCCGGCTGCGAAGATGCTTGTCGAGGTCGCAAAGACGCAGGACGAGGAGTGCGGAGACGGAACGACCACCGCGGTGATCCTCGCCGGAGAGCTCCTCAAGAAGGCGGAAGCACTCATCGAACAGAACGTGCACCCGACGGTTATTTCCGGTGGCTACAGGCTGGCCGCGCAGAAGGCCCGTGAAATCATGGATAATGTCGCAATCTCGACTTCCCCGAACGACACTGAGATGCTCATGGATATCGCTCGCACAGCCATGATATCGAAGAGCGTCTCCGCGTCCCGGGACCTGCTGGCAGATGTCGCCGTTAGGGCGGTTTCGGCCGTGGCCGAGAAGAGAGAAGACGGCACCATGTTTGTCGACGATGACAACATCCAGGTCGTGAAGAAGCAGGGAGGCTCGATGGACGACACCACGATGATTGCAGGCATCATCGTTGACAAGGAAGCGGTCCACCCAGGCATGCCGAAGAAGGTCGAGAACGCGAAGATCGCGCTGGTCGACTCTGCCATGGAAGTGAAGAAGACCGAGATCGACGCCAAGATCGAGATCACGGACCCATCGCAGCTGCATGCGTTCCTCGACGAAGAGGAAAACATGCTGAAGAAGATGGTCCAGATCGTCAAGAAGTCCGGTGCGAACGTGTTGTTCTGCCAGAAGGGCATCGACGACCTTGCTCAGCACTACCTGAACAAGGAGAACATCTACGCGGTCCGAAGGGTCAAGAAGAGCGACATGGAGAAGCTGACCAAGGCGACCGGCGCCAACCTCGTAACGAAGCTGGACGACCTGAACAAGGATGATCTCGGGGACGCGAAGCTCGTCGAAGAGAAGAAGATCGCGGATGACAGGATGACTTTCGTCACCGGCTGCAAGAACCCCAAGGCCGTTTCCGTGCTCATAAGGGGCGGGACAGAACACGTGGTCGATGAGATCGACAGGTCGATGAACGACGCGATCAGCGTGGTCTCAGTGGCAATCGAGGACGGGAAGGTCGTCACCGGAGGCGGCTCGACAGCGATGGAACTCGCCATGAGACTGAGGGAGTACGCAGCCTCGGTCGGCGGCAGGGAGCAGATCGCCATTGACGCGTTCGCGAGCGCGATGGAGGTCGTCCCGACAACACTCGCGGAGAACGCTGGACTGGATCCGATCGATGTGTTGATCGAGCTCAGGTCGGCTCACAAGGCAGGCAAGAAGTACGCTGGGATCAACGTCTTCACCGGCAAAGTGGTCGACATGAAGAAGTACAAGGTCCTCGAACCAATAAGGGTCGGAAGGCAGGCGGTCAGCTCGGCGACCGATGCAGCTGTCATGATACTGAGGATCGACGATGTGATCGCCTCGAAGGGCGGTGCTGGCGGCGGCAGGGGACCCAAGGGTCCGGACATGGGCGATGAGGGCGGAATGGACTAAGCGCTCCTCGCTCAAACCCCTTCAATTTCTTTGATTCGGTCAAGGCTATATGTGAGGAGAATGCGCTCCGCGCTCGAAAACGAAACTGGTCCCTGGAGGCGAATGGAACATGGCAGAAGAGGAGACCGAAGGGAATCACCCGGATGATGGGGGAACATGCGAGCTCATCCCGCCAGCCGTCCAGAAGACCATGGACGAGAAGGACAGGAAGATCGCTGAACTGACGGATGACCTCAAGCGCCTCCAAGCGGAGTTCGAGAACTTCAAGAAGCGCAACGAGAAGGAATGGGGCGAGAGGGTGAAGTTCGCGAACCAATGGATCATCACGGACCTTCTGATGGTCCTGGACTCCTTCGACAAAGCGATGGAGGACACGAAGGAGTGCAGCGACGCCAACTCCCTCAAGGACGGCGTCCAGAGGGTCCAAAGACAATTCATGCAGATACTCGAAAGGGAGGGCCTGAAGGAAATAGACACCAAGGGCAAGTTCGACCCCTTCCTGCATGAGGCTATAATGAGAGAAGAGAGGGACGATGTCGAGGACGGAAAGATCCTCGAGGTCTACCAGAAAGGGTACGTCCTGGGCAACAGAGCCCTTAGGCCGGCCAAGGTGAAGGTCGCGAAGAGGGCGGAGTTGGAGCAGCCACCGGTCAAGAAGGCTGCAAAGGCTGAGGACACAGCAGAAGAACCAGACGATGGGCAGTACGAAGTCAAGTAGAGGTGAATTGGCATGGCAGAGAGAGGCAAGATCATCGGAATAGATTTGGGAACGAGCAACTCGGCAGCGGCAGTGATCGAGGGAGGCAGACCAGTGATCATCCCGAGCGCCGAGGGGACCGCGTTCGGCGGCAAGGCGTTCCCATCATGGGTCGCATTCACGAAGGATGGCCAGGTCCTGGTGGGCGAGCCTGCCAGGAGACAGGCGGTCTCGAACCCCGAAGGGACCGTGACTGCGATCAAGCGGAAGATGGGTCAGGACCACAAGACCAGAATCCTCGGCAAGGAGTACACGCCGCAACAGATCTCCGCATTCATACTTCAGAAGATCAAGAGGGACGCGGAAGCCTTCCTCGGGGGGAAGGTCGAGAAGGCGGTCATAACCGTACCTGCCTATTTCAACGACAACCAGAGGCAGGCGACGAAGGACGCGGGAGTGATCGCCGGGCTCGATGTCGTCCGGATAATCAACGAACCGACGGCGGCGGCCCTGGCCTACGGGCTCGACAAGGGTGGGAAGGAACAGAAGATCCTCGTCTTCGACTTCGGGGGCGGCACGCTCGATGTGACGATAATGGACTTCGGAGGGGGCGTGTTTGAGGTCATTTCCACCAGCGGGGACACACAGCTTGGTGGGACCGACATGGACAACACGCTCGTCGAATACATCGCCAAGGAGTTCAAGGCCGATACCAGCATCGACATAACGAAGGACAAGACGGCGTCGCAGCGTGTGCGCGAAGCGGCCGAGAAGGCCAAGATCGAGCTGTCATCAGTCATCGAGACGGAAATCAACCTGCCCTACTTGAGCGCGGACCAGACCGGCCCGAAGCACTTGACCATGAAGTTGACGAGGTCCAAGCTTGAGGAGCTTGTCAGGCCCATCGTGGAAAGATGCAGAAAGCCGATGGAGCAGGCAATCGCCGATGCGAAGCTAACCCACGAACAGATCGACAAGGTGATCCTCGTTGGCGGGCCCACGCGGATGCCGATGGTGCAGAAGTTCGTCGAGGACTTCGTCGGACCCAAGATACAGCGTGGAGTCGATCCCATGGAGTGCGTCGCGATGGGCGCGGCCATCCAAGGGGGAGTGCTCGAAGGCAGCGTGAAGGACATCCTGCTGCTGGACGTCACCCCTCTGTCGCTAGGTGTCGAGACCCTGGGCGGGGTCTTCACCAAGATCATCGAGAGGAACACGACAATACCCACTAGAAAGTCCCAGATATTCAGCACCGCCGCTGACGGCCAGGCTGAGGTAGAGATCCATGTTCTTCAGGGGGAGCGCCCGATGGCGCCGGACAATGTGACCCTCGGCAGGTTCCATCTTACGGGCATCGCGCCGGCCCCGAGAGGCATGCCTCAGATCGAGGTAACCTTCGACATAGATGCGAACGGCATCATAGATGTCAAGGCGAAGGACCTTGGCACTGGCAAGGAGCAGAAGATCACAATCACCGCGACCACCAAGCTCGGCAAGGACGAGATCGAGAGGATGGTAAAGGAAGCGGAGAAGTTCGGCGACGAGGACAGGAAGCGGAAGGAGAAAGCAGAGCTCAAGAACCGGGCAGAGGCCAGGGCCTACGAGGTGGGCAAGATCCTCGAAGAGATGGGGGACAAGGTCCCGTCAGAACTGAAGGAGAGGATAACGAAACTCGCTGATGAGGTCAGAGCTGCACTCGCCACGGACGACTCGGTGAAGATCAAGGAGAAACTGGACGAGCTCGAGAGGACGCTCCTAGAGATTGGCAAAAACGTCTACGGAGCTTCCGGACAGGGCTCACAAGCTCCTCCCCCACCTTCGGAACCACCGGGCGGGGAAGCTGGCCAGGCTTCGGGCGGGGACAAGGGGTACGTCGACGCCGACTACAAGATCGTGGATGACGAGGACGACAAGAAGAAGGACAAGTAACGTCCTGGGCCAAACCTCTTACCCTCGAAATCATTTCCTCATCGCGGGCTTGGACTATGAGGCTCAAGAATGGCTGCTAAACGTGACTACTACGATGTCCTCGGCGTCTCGAAGGGGGCTTCTCCGGAAGAGATCAAGAAAGCCTACCGAAAGCTGGCCATGAAGTATCACCCTGATCTGAACAAGGACAGCCCCAAAGAGGCCGAAGAGAAGTTCAAGGAGGTCTCGGAGGCTTATGAGGTCCTCGCGGACCCCGAGAAGAGGGTCAGATACGATCAGTTCGGACTCGAAGGAGTGCAGAGCACGTTCAGGACCGGAGGATTCGATTGGTCCGATTTCACACACTTCCAGGATATAAGCGATATCTTCGGGGATATGGGAGAAAGCCCGTTCGGAGGAAGCATTTTCGAACAAATCTTCGGGAATATGGGCGGAAGGAGGACACGCCAGGAGGGACGCTCCCTCAGGTACGACATCGAAGTGACGCTCCGGGACATCACAACTGGTGTGGACAGAGATGTCCGGATTCCGCACACGACCACGTGCCCCACGTGTGGTGGCACGGGGGCGAGGAAGGGTGACTACAAGACCTGTCCCACCTGCAAAGGCTCCGGGCAGGTCCAGAGGACCCAGAGGAGGGGCAACTCTCAATTCGTGTCCATTGCCGCTTGCCCGACGTGCAGAGGCTCGGGGAAACAGATCCTGAAAGCCTGCCAGACATGTGGAGGATCCGGGGCCACGCAGACGACGAGCACCATCAGGGTATCAATACCGAAGGGCGCGGAGGAGGGCATGCGCCTGAGGATAAGAGGAGCGGGGGAACCGAGCCAGAATGGCGGGCCCACCGGGGACCTCTTCATAATCGTTCACATCGCTGAAGACCGCGTGTTCAAGAGAGAGGGCAACGACCTCTACGTGGAGACTCGTGTGTCCTTGGTTCAAGCGGCTTTAGGAGATGAGGTGTCAGTGCCGACCCTGGAAGGGACAGCGCTGGTCACGGTCCCACCCGGCACTCAGACTGGGACCGTGTTCAGGCTGAAAGGGAAAGGGTTGCCAGACATGAGAGGTTACGGCAGTGGAGACCAGTTCGTCATGATGACGGTCGTCACCCCCACCAAGCTCACCCCTCGCCAACGCGACATCCTCAGGCAGTTCCAAGAGGCGAGCGGCGAGCCCGAAGTACCAGGATCGAAGAAGTCCGTCTTCGGCGGGTTCAGGAGAACCTGAGCCGAGATACTTCGACAAGAGTTATTTATCCAGAGCGCCATAGATAGCTACCAGATGAGACTGATCGGCCTTCTGACTGAGGATCCTCGGACGTATTTTGAGATTCTGGAGGTTCTCAGGGAACAGGACCTCAAATTCGTCTCCCTTGACTTCTCCGATCCCACGCCCGCAAATGTCGGAGTCATCATAACCACCGAGCACGAGAAGGACAGGATTCCATTCGACAGGATAGTGACTGACCCGGACCCTGATACTGCAGTCGCGAGGGCCAGACTGATGCTCTCTGCGGAAAGCGAGGTCAGAGACATAGTGATCGGTATCGATCCCGGGGTGCGACCTGGGTTTGCGGTCCTGGGAGATGGTGCAGTCCTGATGAGGTCCCTCGCCAACACGCCAGAGTCCGTTGGTGGGCTGGTCGAGGATGTCGTGAGGGAACATCCCACAGCAAATGTCGTTGTCAGGATTGGCAATGGAGACCGGACCAATCGTAACAGGATTTTCAACAAGCTGTGGGACGAGGGGCACAAACTAGAGATAGTGGACGAGAGAAACACGACGACGAAATCACAGACCCCGGACGAAGATGCCGCGGTCGAGATAGCCATGACTCCCGGGTACCGACCCGCGAAGAGGCAGGAAACCAACCCATGCCCAGGTGAGATAAAGAACATCCAGAGGATCAGTCGGCTCGAAAGCGAGGGGTCCTTGACCGTCTCACGGGAACTCGCCAGGAAGGTAGCACTCGGAGAACTCACCTTAAGAGATGCGATAGAGCAGATGAGGAGCCCTGGCAACGGACACTAGAACAAGTGCTTGTCAGTCACCCTGGCGCTTCCGCCGACGCCACAGGTTATGGTCTTGATCCCGAGCTTCCTTATTCGTCCTTCGACCTTCTTGACGTTCTTGGGCTCGGTATTCACATAGACCGTCGCCCCAGTGTCTATCGAGAAGTATGCAGGTAGACCCTCCTCCCGCATCTTCCTAACCTCGAGGATCACCTTCACTGTCTCAGGTCTCCACAACATCATCTCGTCGACGCTTGTCATCGTGATGCCGTGGAGGATGAGTGAATCGCGTTCGGCCAGCATGCCGATCCTCCGGATGTCCCGCTTCTTGATCGCATTCTCCATCTCCGCGAGAGACTCGTGCACGAACGCGAGCCTGGAATGGAAGAATGGAGAGGTGAGGACGGCCCTGTGCGCGTTCTCCGTGTACTTGAATGCCGGGATGAGCGCGACAACGATGCCCATCTGGAATTCCTCGGAGGCGAGCTGGTAGGCGTACGACTCCTCGTCCTCGAAGCCTGCTTTCCATCTGGAAAACCCGCCGGTCACCGACCGCGTGGCCGAGCCCGCCCCTCTTCTCGCAATGACGGACACCTGCTCGAGCGTCAAGTTCAGTCCGACGGCGTCCGAGGCAGCAACGGCCAATGCCGCGAAACCGGAAGCGGATGCGCCCAGCCCGACATTGGACGGGAAGTTGTTCCTTGATACCATCTTGAACTTATCCTTTACCCGGCTCCTCCGTCGAACCTCTTTCACTACCTCGGCAACCCTCTCGAGCTCCCTTCCAGTCAGATGTCTGCCATCGACTGACGCCGTATCCTTCCTGAACCTGCCGAACTCGATGGTCGTATGGGATGCCGTGGGAGATGTCGCGACCGATATCGAATCGTGAAAGGGAATCCTGAGTCTCTCGTTCCTAAGCCCATGGTACTTGATCAGACCTTGGATCGGATACGCTATCGCAGAACTCTTCATCTCAATACCTCAGACATCGAACAGCACGGTCACCGTGCCATTTGTGTCATCGAATTCCAGCCTATGATATGTAATCGCCTTCACAACGGCATGCTTCGAATGCCTCTTCTCATCGAATTTCTCACCCCAGACGAGAGCCTCGAGGCTCTTCCCATCCGTCTTGACATCGAACTTGCTCAGGACTAGGTCCTCCGTCTCGTGGAGGAACAGCAGCTCCTGCAGAAAATCGACCAGCAGCTGCTCTCTGGATTCCGCGGTCAAGGTGATCTCGAGCTCGCCCTTTGGCTTGACCTTGGTGACGTCGGTCATCAGGTCGAACATCGCGTAGGCGGCGTTCCCGAACCGCTCCCCCAGGTCCCTGCCATATGCTTCTACCATCGCGTCAGCGGTATGCTCGAGGAGCCTGTATTTCACGGCAGGAAAGAGCCGTGAGCGGATATATCAAGTCTGTCCCTTCAGGAAAACATCGTGGTAGTAGTCGCATTGAGATCTGATTGAACAGATGGCGCATTTGGGTTTCCGGGCGGTGCAGACCGTCCTACCATGCTCTATGAGATTGATATGGAGATTGTAGTACTCTCTCTCCGGGACCAAGACTGCGAGCTCTTGTTGCGCGCGCTCACGCGAGATCCTCCTCCCGAGCAAGCCAACTCTCTTGGTTACCCTGTGAACGTGCGTGTCCACTGGAAATGCCGACATCCCGAGCGAGAACAGCATCACGATCGCCCTGGTCTTCGGGCCGACCCCTTTCATCTGCGAGAGCCATGCGTCAGCCTCGGCAGGGGTCATCTTCTTCAGGAACTCGAGACTGAGCCGCCCTCTCGCGTCATTGATGAACTTGAGCACATCGATCATTCGCTCTGACTTGATGTTTGCGAGCCCACCGACCCGGATTGCTTTGGCGACCTGCCTACGATTGGAGCCCATAACATCTTCCCAACGAGGGTAGGCCATCCTGAGAGAGTGGTACGCCCTGTCCCTGTTCACATCGTTGGTATTCTGAGAAAGGATCGTAAGCATGAGAGTATCGAGGGGGTTGGTCCTTCTCCGACCCACTTCCTTCCTGCCGTACGCCCGGGTCAGCATCTTGTCCACTTTCATGACTCTAGCTCTCAGGTCCTTGGCCGCACTCGCATTCGTCTTCTGAACGCAGGAAGACCCTCCGCTTTTGCCCAACACGCTGGCCCATATTCAAGTGAAAGTTCATATACCACACTGCTTTTGTTTTCCTTGTGAACATCTGCGTTATTGGTTGCGGGGCGATAGGCACAACCATCGCCAGAGCCGTCGATTTGATGCCTGAGATCGAGAAGATGTATCTCACGGACAGATCTCAAGAGTGCGCTGCACGACTCCAGGAGAAGTTTTCCAAGGTCAGGTTCGTTCCCGACATCGTGCCGATACTGAACGATGTCAAACTCGTCGTGGAGGCTGCGAGTCAGGAGGCCGCGAGATATTACGTTCCCCTTGCGCTGTCAGCCGGTGTGGACATCCTCATAATGAGCGTGGGGGTCCTCCAGGACGAGGAATTCCAGAAGGATGCATTCCGTCTGGCGAAGCGAAAGGGAGCCAAGATATTCATTCCGAGCGGTGCCATCGGAGGCATCGATGCGCTCTGCGCCGCGAACATCGAGGCGATCGACGAGGTCACTTTGACCACCACGAAACCGCCTTCGGCATTCGGTACGATTACCTATCTCGAATCGAAGGGCATCAAAGCCAGCGAGCTACGTGAGAGGACCGAACTGTTCAACGGCACCGCCCGAGAGGCAGTGAAATACTTCCCCCAGAACATCAACGTCGCGGCCACGATCTCGCTCGCCGGCATCGGCTTCGAGAAGACACGAATCAGGATAGTCTGCGATCCCGCCGTCCTCACCAACGAGCACCACCTGAAGGCCAAGGGCAAGTTCGGGGAGCTGGATGTCGTCACCAGGAACGTGCCCTCTCCTCGGAACCCCAAGACTAGCTACCTGGCTGCACTCTCAGCGATCTCCGCGATCAAGAAGATAGTTGGGAGCACATGGGTGGGTGTGTGACATTGGCGACCAAGGAGAGGAGGATATTTTCCGAGCTCAAAACGGACGTGGAAGCCATCGTCCTGAAGAACGCGACCGACCCCAACCTGGATCAGAGCTTTTTCTACGCGACCGGAATAACAAACGGCCTCTTTGAGGATTCTGTTGCCATCATCAGACCCAGAGGCGTGGAGGTCCTGACCTCTACGCTTGAGGAGCTCAGCGCAAGGGAATCTGGCGTGAAGACGACAGTCTACGCGACACGGAAAGAAGCGGCCGCTATGCTGAGTAGGAAGCTCCGCGGGATGAAGAGGGTCGGAATCAATTCAGCGGAGCTGACTCACGCGAACTATGTGTCCATAAGGAAGTGCGCGAAAGGAACGAGACTGGTGGACGTCTCACAGTCGATAGCAGCTGCACGCATGAAGAAGGATGCTGACGAGCTAGGGAGGATCAAGAAGGCATGCGACATCGTCTCCAAAACGGCGGATCTAATCCCCGAGTTCGTGAAGGCCGGAATGGTGGAGACGGAGGCTGCGGCGGAGATCAACTACCGCATGATGGGGATGGGTGCGTCAGGACCGTCATTCCCGACGAACGCATCTTTCGGTCCGGCAACGGCTGAACCGCACTACTCACCTGGGGCAATGAAGCTAAAGAAAGGTCAGTTGGCACTCTTTGACTTCGGCGCGATGTACAGGAGATATGTTTCCGACCTGACAAGGACGTTCGTGTGTGGAAGGCCTTCCGCTGCGCACAAGGAGCTGTACGATGTCGTGCTCAGGGCCCAGACCGCTTCCATCGAAGCGATCCATGATGGCGTTCACGGGAAGGAAGTCGACATGGCAGGCAGGAGGATAATAGACTCATCGAGATTCAAGGGGAAGTTCACGCACAGCACAGGCCATGGCCTGGGCATGTCGGTCCACGATCCAGGCTCGATCTCGTCTCAGCGGGACATGGTTCTCAGGGAAGGGATGGTGCTCACAGTCGAACCAGGAGCATATGTAAAGGACTTCGGGGGCGTGAGGATTGAGGACGACATCCTTGTCACGAAGAAAGGATGCAAGATCCTCACTTCCTCCTCGAGGGACCTCATCAGCCTCTAGAACAGCGTTATGACCCTGATATGGAACAGGCTGTGGGCGACCTCGTCCACTGCATAGATGAGCACGACTCCCAGCAGCGAGATGACTATCGCCGCGAGCCAGTCATCCGTTACCGTGAGTTCGTCCACCAGGATGAATCTCACGACCAATATGAGCAGGACGAATGCGAAAAGAAGCCCGAGCTCACCAAGGTTCAGGTTCCCTGCAGCGTCCCTGAAGATAGGTATCAGCACGACCGCGATCAGGGACACGAAGACGAGCCTCAGAGCATAGGTACCGCTGCAGGACCAATCTTGGCTCACCAGCGCTCCGCTTGCGAAGAATATCAGTGCGACAAGCGCGATCGTCACCAGCAGAAGTATCATTTGATCTATTGTCATCGACTCGCCGTCCAAGCTACGCTGTATCCGGAGATATCACTTTCGCTCTTGCTTTCGGTGCTTGCGAGGGATGGCGAGCACCTCACGAACCTCGAAATTGAAGAAGCCATTTGCATGAGCAGGCCGTACCACGCAGGCAGTGTCCGCACCCGATTCCGTTCCTCCGACTGCGATGACCTCCACGTCACCACAGGGTATGGCGCCGTTGTCTGCCGCCATAATCGTGGTCTCGACACAGACCTTCATCCCCTGTCCGAAGAGCGCCCTCAGAGCTTCGGCTATCGCTTCAGTCCGCGACGAGCCACCTATCTTCTTGTTGATGCCGCGTTCCACTCCCGAGAGCACATGCGTAGCGCGTACGACCTTCGCGCCAGCGCGGATCAGGTCCTCCTCCGCTTTCTGGGACATCTCGCATTCACCCTCCTTGACGGCTCCACAGTGCTCAGTCACGACCACGATGCGAACGCTCTTGTCCTTCAGCTTCGCAACAGCCAGTTTACCTGTCTCACCAGACCCGCTGGCCACGACAACATGCTTGATATCGCCCTTTCCGATTCGTTCCGCAACCGCATCTAGGACCTGATCCGTGTTCTGCTTTCCCGGGGAATCGAAATAGACGATGGAACCCTTCTGCACGATAACACCGTGCCAGCATGGACAAGAGCGGATAAATCCCTTGCGCAGTCCTACACTCATCTGAGAGAAGAGTTATCTAATGATACCTAGCTTCTGGCGGTGTGGCGATATTCTACAACGAGGAGTTCTTGGGTCACATCCAGGAGCCTTTTCACCCTGAGTCTCCGGAGAGGCTGAAGGGAATAATCCAGATGCTCCAGCGTCACGGACTGTGGAGGGATGTCATAACATCCAAGACTGGGAAGTTGGATAATCTCCTTCTGGTACACGATGAGAATTACATAGACTTCATCAAGACCTGTGGCGAGTGCAACCTCACCCTGGACACTCGAGTGCACCACGAGACGTATGAGATTGCCTCTCTCTCTGCCCAGTGCGCTGTCGACGCAGCGGTCTGGTCCAAGGAACACACGAAGCCCGCGTTTGCATTGACACGGCCCCCAGGACATCACGCTGGCCCAGCATACGGGATGGGATTCTGCTATTTCAACAACATATCCATCGCCGCGAAGTACCTTCGGAAGCAAGGTGACAAGAAGATAGCCATCATCGATGAGGACGTGCACCACGGCAACGGCACTCAGGAGATCTTCAAAGATGACCCCTCCGTCCTCTACATCTCGACTCACCAGCTCGAGATATTCCCAGGCACGGGAAAAGTTACCTACGTCGGGGAAGGACCAGGGGAAGGATTCACTCTCAACATGCCATTTCAATCAGGCTGCGGCGATTCCACATTCGACGTGGCCTTTGCGGAGGTAATCAAGCCTGTGGTCGAACAGTTCGAACCCGACGCGATACTTGTCAGCTGGGGCGTCGACACACACTTCAGAGATACGCTGGCGTCCCTGACCCTTTCGTCGCAGGGGCATCTGAGGCAAGCGGCCGAGCTCGTCGAACTCTCAGAGATTTGCGACAAGAGGATAACTTTCATGCTGGAAGGTGGGTACGATATCCCGGCGCTATCCGAGGTCGTGGCTGGGGTGATCGGTGCCACCGAGGGCGTTGAAGTGCCCCAGGAGTTCACGGACGTCATAGACAACAGCTGCCTGGGCCGGCCAACGATACTCCGATGCAAATCGATTGCGTCGCAGTATTGGGACTTCTAATGCGGGCTCATCTCTACCGAGGAACCATCTCGGTTCGTCGGCATGTGCTTCTTCTGCGAGAGCCTGACATCGTGCTCCTTCCTAACGTCCTTCTCAAGCATCTCGAGCAGTTCGCTGAGGGCCTTCAGCAGGCTCCAATCGAAAGACCTGACGAAGAACAGTTTCCGCTTGGTTGACAGCCTCCCGTGGAGGCTGTACTTCGATCTCAGTCCCTCTTGGTGGAACATGGTCACGTGAATCGTGAACATCAGAGGAGGATCGACCTTGTTCACGTTCTGCATGACCTTCTCGATCATGTTGTACATCTCGGTGTAGACATCAGGGTCGCCCTCTTCCAGACCGGTGATCTGAACATAGACCCCCTCTTTCTGCTTGAGACTTATGACCTGCTCCATGAGGTCGGCCTGGGACACGACCCCGACCAACTTCTCACCCTCGACCACAAACACGACTGAGATGCTGTTCTTGATCATCGTGGACGCGACCTGTGCGAGCGTGCCATTGGCGGTCAGGGCTATCGCAGGCCTTGTCATCACGCTTCCGATAGCCACTTCAGGAGCGTCCCTGTCGTGACCACCCCAGATGACTCCCGGGACCTTCGCGCCGGACCTGGATGACCACAAAGTGTCCATGACCTCGCTCATGCCAATCACGCCGATGAGCCTGAACTCGTCATCGACGACGGGGACGACCTTCTCATCCAGTGTCTTCATCAAGGTCTGGGCTCTCCTGATGGTCTCCTTGTCCTTGACCGCCTGCGGGCTCGCGGACATGAAACTCGAGACCTTCCTGTCCTTGAGGTCGTCCACTTGAGGCAGTATCTTGATGATGTCGGTCCTTGAGATGAATCCCACGACCTTCCCCGCGCGCACGACAGGCGCCCCTCTCACACCCGACGAGATTAGCTCCTCAGTCGCGCTCGTCAGAGGCATGTCCTCCTCAATCCGCGGGCAGGGCTGCATGAACTGTTCGACTTTCGAAGTGAATGGAAGCCGGCGTCGTGTGAGGAACGAGTTGTACGTGACGCATCCGATCGGCTTGTCTCCGTCCAGCACCGCCAGCTCCCTCAGCCGGGTGTTCTTCATGGTCGAGATCACTTCAGCGATCGTCTCGCCCTTCTTGGCGTATGTGGCTTTCGATGTCATGATGTCCTTTACCAGCAGTCGGTTCAGCTCAACTCCGTCCAAATCGAACACATCCAGCAGGATTCCCAGTTTCGAAAAACCTGGTCGAAATCCTTCTGAATCCACTATGCTTTACCCCTCTAAATACTTTCTATCCCTCTAGGTTCGGCAGCCATTTATATCGAACGTCCAATCTGGTACAGTGCAGGCAAGATTAGACCAAGTGCGCCTCCTGCGATGGGCGATGGGGGACTGGGATATCGGAAACAAATGAGGACGATTCTAGTTGCCTTGAACCGACAACACGTGCCGGTAGGAGCATACCCGCCAGGATCAGCACGATAAGCGGGATGGGGTTCCACACACTCGATGATTTCTCCGTGAGGGGCAAGAGCGTCCTCCTGCGAATCGATATCAACTCGCCCGTTGACGAGAGGACCCTAAGGTTGGTTGATGGCTCCAAGATCAGGTCCTCCGTGCCCACCGTCAGGGAGCTAATGGACAGGTGCGCAAAGACGGTCATACTAGCGCATCAGGGCAGGCCGGGCGACTATGACTTCATACCGTTGAACGAGCACGCCGCATTCCTCACGCAGTACCTTGGCAGGCGTGTCAAGTACGTGGACGACCTCTTCGGAAGGAACGCGATGAACGCGATCGAAGGATTGTCTGATTGCGAATGCATCCTACTGAAGAACGTCCGAGAATTCCCAGAAGAGCAAGAGAAGAGGGCCCCCGAGGATCACGCGAGATCCGAGCTCGTCAAGGCCCTCGCCCCCATGTTCGATCTTTTCGTCAATGATGCCTTCGCATCGTCTCACCGATCCCATGCGTCCTTGGTGGGTTTCACGGCGGTGCTTCCATCCGCTGCAGGGAGGCTCATGGAGGGTGAGGTGAAGACCCTGACCCGGGTGTTCCATGAACCGGAGAGACCGTCCACTTTCATCTTCGGAGGGACGAAGTTCGTCGATGCACTACAGGTGATGGAGAAACTGGCGGAGCGCCCGACGGTGGACAACATAATCATCGCTGGCCTTGCAGGGTATTCGTTCCTCTGGATCCTGGGCAAGAAGATCGGGACCCAGACCGAAAGGCTGGCCAAGAAGGACATCACGCCCGAGACCGCTGACAGGGCCAAAAGGCTCTTTCAGACCTATGGTGCCAAGATACATCTTCCCGTGGATGGAGCGATCGGGGTCGACGGCGTTCGAAAGGAGTTCGCACTCGAGAGGCTGCCAGACGATGCCGATGTGATGGACATAGGGACCCAGAGCATCGAGGGATTCAACAGGATCATCATGCTCTCGAAGACCGTCTTCCTGTCGGGTCCTCCGGGAGTGTTCGAGAAGGAGGAATTCTGCAAAGGGACCTTCGAGATGTTCAAAGCCATAACGGAATCCGAAGCTTTCTCCTGCATGGGCGGGGGACATTCCAGCGCTGCGGCTAACAAGTTCGGCGTCCGTGACAAGATATCCTATGTCAGCACGGGCGGAGGCGCTCTCGAGGGGCTCATGCTCGGAAAAGAAATGCCGGGGGTCGAGGCCCTGAGGGCCTCAGCCAAGAAGTTCTGAGCCCCTACCCGTATGGGAACCCTTTGCTGCCCGAGCCACCGAGGATTGTGCCGCCCAGCGACCTGGCCCTGATCATCCCGCGTAGGGGTACCCCCTCTATCTCATTCAGGCTGCTCTTGTTGACTATTACGACCACGAGGACGGGGACCCCGCCAGCCTCCTTTATGTCCGTGATCGCGCCCTTGATCGTCTGGCCCGTACTGAGAACATCATCGACGATTATGATCTTCTTTCCGTCCCCTATGCTGGCGAAGTTCGAACTGAACGCACCGCCCGACTCGCTCTCCGCATGCGGTCTGTAAACCCCGAAATCGATTCCCATGATTTCCGAGAGCATCGTGGCGAATGGCACGCCGTTTATGGAAACGCCCAGGGCGACGTCCGCATCGACGCCCCTCTTCGTGAGTTCCTCGAGCGCGATGTCGGCCATCAGCTCCGACATCACTCCCACGCGGTATCCGGAGACCCCGACTGACCTCCAGCCTATCTTCACATCTGACGGCGGGAGGCCCTCGTAGCCGTACTCCAGCAGATAGTTTACGGTATCAACTGAGAGATGCAACTCGTCGGCGATTTCTCGAACGCCCAGACCTTTCTTCCTGAGCACTTTGGCATTGGCAGCCAATTCCCTGACATCTACCATCTTATCACAAGTCGGAGATGCATCATGTCCCAATATTAACCTTGCGACTATTACCCGCCTCCAAGGACTGGACCATGGCAGTCAGGGTCTTGTTGAGCGGCGCATCCAGCCCATGCTCCTCGGACAGCCTCCAAATCACTCCGTTGATCTGGTCGATCTCCGTCCGACTTCCCCTCATCACGTCCTGCAGCATGCTCGAGCGGTTCCTGGCGGTGTCCCTTGCCACCGCGCGCACACGGGGGTACATGCGGGACTGAGGTAGCTCGACCCCATGTGCTCTCGCGACCCGCTCACATTCCTTCGACACCTCCAAGACCAGACGTGAGACTGCCCTGCTCTCCAGCAGCCTGCCGTTGGGGACGCGCAGGATCGCTGTGATGGGGTTAATGCAGGCGCTCACGATGGCTTTCGCCCATATCTCGGACATAATGTTCTCGGAGAAGGAGGAAGGGATGCCACTCTCGGCGAAGACTCCCACTATCTTCTTGGAGTAATCTGGGTCCAACTCCGAGCCCATCATGGTCCTGCCCAAGCCCGAAATCCTCACTTTCCCGGGAGACACCATGGTCGAACCCAAGGTGGTGGTCCCTCCAAAGGCCCTGCTGCCCTTCCATCCCCTCAGTGCCTCGAGGTTCCCGATGCCGTTCTGCAAGGTGAGCACGGCGGTCTCGCCAGTCACCCATGGACGGCATTCCATGAGGGCGCTCCCTGTATCGTAGGCCTTTGTCGTCATCAAAAGCAGCTCGGGAGGAGCGACACGAGAAATGTTGGTGAACGCCGGGAGCCTGACGGTCCTGCTTAGATCCCCTTGAAGGACGAGCCCTCGCTTTCGGATGGCTTCGACATGGGGTTCCCTGCCAATCAGGAAGACATCGTTCCTCCCTGCAAGCATGCCTCCAAGGGCGCTTCCAAGAGCTCCGGCACCGAAGACACAGATGCGCATATGCCACGAAGTAAGATGCGCGGCTATTTGTGACTTGTTCCACGCTTTGCTGCCTCGGCCACGATGTGGGCCATCCTGACCGGCTCCGGCACCCGGAACCTCGAAGTGGCCTTCGCGATCTCCAGTGCCTGTCCCGGTGAGACCTTGTGCCCAGGAGAGATGTAGACTGGCCTGCTCTGACCAGGTTTGGCAAGAGAGTATCCGATGACATTTCCGTCCATGACAACCTCGCGAGCCCCGCCCACCACTCGATTGGAGACTTTCCCGCAGAGCAGCTTCTTGGCCACACCGACGACCGGGACATCGAATACGACACCCAGTTGGCTGGCGATCCCGAAACCCTCTGGATGCAGGATGCCGTTCCCATCGTACATGATGACCGTGCCCTTCGGGATGTCGTTCATCAAAGGGGCTATGAGGGGTATCTCCCTGAAGCCGAGATACGTGGGTACATATGGAAACTCGGCATCCTCCTCGGTGACGCGTCGATCGACCTCGTCGAGGGTCCTGTAGTCGAGCGTGACCATCGCCGCGTAGGCGCGTGAACCATCGTAGGCGACATCGATCCCGGCGACCCTTTCGATCTCATCTTTGCACTCATTCAAGACGAGGTAACTCTTCAGACGCTTCTGCCTGCTCTTGACCTCTCCTAGAGGCTTTGGGTTCTTCGTCTTGAAGTCCGTGAACAGGACATTCTCGAAATCAACGACCTGCGTCCCCTCCACCTCAACGCCCTCTTTACGCAACAGGCTCCTCTTCTTGAGTGTGCCGCCTCCGGTATATCCCCCAAGGTGCCCATCCGACTGGACCACGCGCCTGCACGGCACCCTGACGATATCGTCATTCTTGCTCATCGCGAGACCAACGAACCTGCTCGCCGCTATGTCTCCGAGCGCCTTCGCCACGGCTCCATACGTCGTGACCTTGCCACTTGGAACCTGCGCGACGAGGTCGTAGGTCTCTTTCCAAAGGTCAGGGAGATCCTGTACCGATTCCAACCTCATCACTTGCTCGCACCCGACCCGCAGTCCCAGAAAGTCGGCTTGAGCCCGACAATCCTCATTCCTTTCTTTCCTGGAGGTAGACCTTCCGCTGAGGCACGGCTATCTCGATGCCTTCCTCGGCGAACCTCCTGTAGATCTCCTTCCTGAGTTCGTGAGCGACCCGTGACTTCATCATGAAGTTGCTGACCCATACGAAGAGTTTGAACTCCAATGCTGACTCTCCAAAGTTGGATAGCCTGACTGCTGGTTCCCTGCCCTCCTCCTCGAGGACGTCCGGATTGCCAGTCGCGACCTCTGTCAGGACCTCCTCCACCTTCCCGATGTCGGTCCCATGAACGACATTCACCGCCACCTCGACAACGCCTCGCTCGTCGGGCTCGTTCATGTTCACGATCTTGTCGTTCACGAGCTTGTTGTTCGGAAGGACAATGTAGTCGTGTTGGAACACGTCGTACAACCTGCAGCTTCGGACACCGATCTTCTCCACCCGACAAAGCTCGCCCGACGATATCGTGATGTAATCCCCCTCGGTGAACGGGCGGTCGAGGAGCAAGGCCACGCCGCTGAAGAAATTGGATAGTGCATCCTGCGCCGCAAACGCGATCACCAGGCCGAAGACGCCGACTCCGGCCAGTAGAAATGTGATGTTGTAGTGCAGGTAGCTGAGCGTTGCCATCACACCGAAGATGAGAATGACGAGTCCGCCGATCTTGTCAAGGATTGGTATCAAGACATCGTCGAGATCCGTTTGCGTTCTCTCCGCCCACTTCCTTCCGAGATGGATCACGATCTCCTTGAACAGCTTGTAGACAACGAAAGTCAGTATGGCAATCAGGGCAATCCCGTATACCTGGTAGACTATCCCGACCTCATGCTCCGTGAGCGGGAGAATCGCGAGCGAGCTCACAAGGCCGAACACTATCACCAGAACGAAGATTGGCTTGTGAATCACCTTCAAGATCCTGTCGTCCAGATCGGTCTTCGTCCTCTGGGTGACCAACTTCATCGCAGGACCGATCACGAACGCCAAGAACAATGCGATGGCAGCCCAGATGCCCACGTTCAGTGCGAATGTGCCGTAGTTATCGTCGAACGGTGACGGGAGCGGATTCTCGAACTGGCCCAGCAACTTGTTCTTGCCCGGGGCTATTGCCCCCCAGGTCGGGATCATGTCGGTTTTCGCGTTGCTTATGTCCAGGCGAGTAAATGCTGAGTTGTTCAGGTCTTTGAAAGAGAAGAACACGGTCTGGTTGACGGTTGTCGTGTCGACATCCCCGCTAGCCTTGACCGTGAGATTAACGAATGTGCTCATCCCGGGATTCAATACCGCGATCGGCTTGTTGAACTCGGAGGTCCAGCCGGGGCCAGAGGTCACATCTGCCGAGACCTGCAGCAGGAGAGATGAGTTGTAACCATTGTAGACGAACCACTGATACACCACTGAGTCGCCCGCATTGGCCTCCTGATGATTGGGACCGACCATTTGCAGGATGATGCTGTTCGAGCCGCTGGCACCATTCGACGTGACCAGAGCGAAACACGCAATGGAGACGAACAGCAAGGCAAGACATTTCAGGGGTTTCATTGGTTGCTCGCAGCTTAATCGAGGATTGTCATTTAATCCTTTCGTTGGGCTTGCTGGCACGTGCACAGCCCTTAAGTAATGACAGGGCAATCCATTCGCGTGGACGATAAGTGGGTAATCGACGCACTCCGTCTGCTCATCGCAATCGTCATTCTGAGCTATGCATCCATCCAAGACGTGAGAACGAGGAAGGCCCAAAACGCGCTTTGGATAGTCCTTGCTGCCGCTGCGCTAATTCTACTTCCCGTCCAGCTCGTCGCAGATGGGGAATCGCTGGCCTACGTCCTAGTGGTCGTCCCCATTCTCGCAATCCTCGCCGATGTGTATTGGGATGGCAAGGAAGATTCCGCTATGGCGAGGTATGGCCCCTGGGCGAAGTACTCGATGTGGTTTATCGCCACAGTGGCGCTGGGTTACGCCTGGGTCGACAGACTCTACTTCCAGCATCTACTGGCGATACCAGTAATGATGTTCTTCTTCGTCGTCATGTACATGCTAGGCCTCATCAGGGGTGGAGCTGATGCGAAGGCTATGATCTCATTGGCGATTCTTTTCCCGCTGTACCCCGCCCTCGGAGGATTTCCGCTGCTACACGGGAGCACAGGTTCGGCACAGCTGCTCTTCCCGTTCGCGTTCGTCATTCTCTTCACTGCGGCGATCATTACTGCACTCACGCCCATCTACTACCTGTCAAGAAACCTCGCTTCCAGGGATATGAAGTTCCCACAGTCTCTTTTCGGATACAAGGCCGAGCACTCGCAGCTTAAGGGCAAGCATGTCTGGCTGATGGAGAGGATGGAGGGGGGAGAACACGTAATCTATGTGCGTCCTAAGAAGGACGAGGACCTCGAAAAGGAGATCGATCTTCTCGTAAGGTCGGGGCATACTAGACTCTGGATAACGCCAATGATACCATTCCTCGTGCCCATGCTGCTGAGTTTGGTCTTCTCCACGGTTGTCGGAAACCTGATATTCTGGCTTTTCCCATTTTAGGAGGCACCAGCGGGCCAACTTGCTGGATAGGACAAACTACACCTGCCTCTACCTCAAATCACGAGATAAAGGTCCGCGCCGCAGTTCCCGCACCGGTTGTCCTTTAGATTGGTTCGATGCACCGAGAACCCCTCCCTCTCGACCACCTTCGTCCCGCACTTGGGGCAATGGGTGTCGTCTCGGTCCCCCGCAAATATGTTCCCGAGATAGACGAACTGGAGGCCGGCCTTTCTGGCCCGATCATAGGCGGTGGACAATGTCCTTTCAGGTGTCGGCGGGACATCCACTAGCTTGTAGTCCGGATGAAACGCCGAAAAATGGACCGGGATCTGAGGCCCGAGGGAATCCACGACCCATTTGGAAAACTGATCCATCTCCACATCGGAATCGTTGTACCCCGGGATCACCAGATAGGTGAGTTCGACGTGCATCCCCAATTCGACTGCGACCTCGCAGGAGGTAAGGACAGGCTGAAGCTTCCCGCCACATGTCGTCTTGTAGAACCTGTCGGTGAAGCCCTTGACATCGATGTTCATGGCATCGATCACCCCCTTCAGCTCCCTAAGAGGGCTCTCCTGGATGTATCCGTTCGTCACGTAGACGGTCTTGTATCCTGCTGAATGCGCGACCTTCGATGCAGCGGTTGTGAACTCGTGCCAGATGGTCGGTTCATTGTATGTCCACGAGACGGATCTCGACCGCGTCGAGGCTGCGTACTGCACGACCTCTTCAGGGGTGATCGGAGTGAGATCGGACTCACCGAACCTTGCCCTCGATATCGAGAAGTTCTGACAGTGCCTGCAGAAGAGGTTGCATCCGATGCTACCGAACGATATCGAGGTTGTCCCTGGCAGGAAGTGGAACAACGGCTTCTTCTCGATCGGGTCAGGGTGTATGGACGATGCGAGCCCGAATATCAGAGAACGGAGCTTTCCGCCTCGATTCTCCCTGACGCCGCATAGTCCTCGCTTCCCTTCCGCGACGAGGCAGGAATGGGGACAGAGACCACAGCGTACCTTGTCTTCCTCTCTCGTCCAGAACGCCGCTTCATGGAGTCCGCGTTCGGAAGTGCTCATAACCGAGGTTCTCCAACTTCTCGCGCTTACCGTTGTCGATGAGTATGTTCTCCTCACCCGAAGTGACCTTCCCCACGACGGTCATGGGACAGCCCGTCTCCTCTGCCAGCCTGGCCAGGTCTGCTTCATGCTCCCTCTTTATCGTGAAGATCAGCTCGAAATCGTCCCCGAAGTTCAGGACGAGGTCCTTCTGCCGCTCGATGTCGTGGAACGCCATGTCCACCTCCTTCGCCTTCGGGATGCGCGCGTAGTCGATCTCGTAAGTCATACCGGAGTTCCGCGAGAGCTCGAATATCGAGGTCGACAGGCCGTCCGAGATGTCCATGCAGGAGGTGACGAATCCGGACTTGCTCAGCGCCATGCCTTCCTTGACCCTCGGCCACGGTCTCTTGAGCGCGTCCTCTGCCTCCTTCAGGCCCAACTGTCTCTTCATGGAGAAGAATCCTGCGCCCGCTCTTCCCAGACTCCCGGTGACCGCGACCAAGTCCCCCGCCTTCGCGCCCTTCCTGAGCAGGATGCCCTTCTTCGGGACCTCGCCGAGCGCGGTCCCACAGAGGACGAGGTCTTCGTGCTCTTTTGTGTCCCCTCCCACCACACTCGTGTTGAACCTTCGGGCACAATCGTTCATCCCGTCCACCATCTGCTCGATGAAATCGATCGGATGCCCACGCGTGATGCCGATGGCAGTGACGAGCCCGAGCGGAGAGCCGCCCATGGCGGCGATATCGCTCAAGTTGACCGCAATTATGGACCAGCCGATGTCGTACGGACCCATCCCCTTCGGCATGTGTGCCTTCGTCACCATCATGTCCGTCGTGACGAGAAGATACCTATCGCCGATGTCGATTGCAGCGCAATCGTCCCCGGGACCGACCGAGGCATCGCTCTTGATGATGCGCTCGATAATCCGGATGGTCTCTCGCTCGCCCAGTGTGCCAAGAGTCTTCATGTTACGCTCCTGATATTGAACACTCGTTAGACGTAATTAAGCCTTTTCAGCTACACGCTGGGAAAGCAGGTCCAACGTGACACACCTTAACGTACTAATATGGGAAGCCCTATTCCTCGCCGATATCCGATGAGAATCGAAGTGCCATATGCGTCCGGTGTGGAGGTAGTTGAGGTTCCTGACAAGAACCTGGGGGAAATCATTTACCCCAAGGACATCCACACGCCGAACAAGACGTCCATAGTACTCGAAGCAATCAATAGACCCCTCAAGTCGAAACCTTTGCGCGAGTTCATCCAGGGCGGGCAAGAAATCCTCGTTATCGTGAACGACGCGACTCGGCCCACGCCCTCGGGAAAGATAATAGGGGTGCTCCATGAGCACCTGCAGGGGAGGAACGTCAAGTACCTTGTGGCAACGGGAATGCACAGGGCACCCACGCCCGAGGAGTACGGATTCATATTCGGCGACCTCTACGAGAGCATCAAGGCGAACGTCTACGCGCACGATGCCAAGAACAGCCCGACCGTGACCCTGGGGATTTCGAAGAACGGCACGGTGTTGAAGCTCAACAAAATGGTCGACGACGCCGATCGGATAATCGTGATCAGCAGCGTCGAGCCCCACTACTTCGCAGGCTACACGGGTGGCAGGAAATCCTTCCTGCCCGGAGTGTCGGCTTACGAGACGATAGAGCAGAATCACAAGCTCGCGTTGAGCATAGACGCCCAGGCCCTCCGGATGGAAGGCAACCCGGTCAACGAGGACATGGAGGACGCGATGCGGGCGTTGAGCAGCAAGCACATCTTCTCCATCATGGTCGTGCTCAACAAGCACCACGGGACATGCGCATGCTTTGCCGGAGACCTCCGCGAGTCATTCAGACGGGCGACCAAGAAGGCGGATGACGTTTTCGTGATCAACATCCGAAGGAAGGCGGAGATCGTAGTTGCGGTCACAGCCTTCCCGTACGATATCGACCTCTATCAGTCTCAGAAGGCTCTCGATAACGCCAAGTATGCGGTGAAGGATGGGGGCGCGATCATCCTCGTCAGCGCGTGCAGGGATGGGGTTGGTCCGCCCAACTTCCTGAACCTTCTAGGTAGCGCTGCGACGGCGACCGAAGTCATGGAGAAGATACGCCACGGATACAAGCTTGGCTACCATAAGGCGGCCAAGATGGCGGAGATCGGACTGAAGTGCAGGATGATGGCCGTGACAAAGCTTCCACCCGACATCTCGAGGAAGGCGCATTTGGAGCCCATGAAGAATCTGCAGGAAGCCCTGGACACCGCGATCCGAGAGCTCGGGGAGAGTGCGAAGGTCACTTTTATTATGGACGCTGTGATTACTGTGCCACGGGTCCAGGGACCGATGTGAACCACAGGGACTCGACGGGCAATTGATGCTATGCCGAGGAAGAGGTACATCAACGCTGAGCGGGCGAAGAGACTCGAGAAGGAGATGCTCACCTGCACATTCTGCGGCTTCTGCAAGAGCGTATGCCCGTATTTCGAGGACAACCAGTGGGACCCTTCGGTGGCCAGGGGTAAGGTAATACTAGCCTACGGGTTGGGCAGGAAGGAGATTCCCGCCGACGACTCGGTCGTCGAAAGGCTGTACCAATGCACGACATGCAAGGACTGCGAGAGGCGGTGCCCGTCGAACATCAGGGTGGTCGACATCGTGGAGGCGGCGCGAGCGGACCTCGTAGAGGCAGGTCTCGCATTGCCTGCACATAAGAAGATAATCGAGAACATCCGGAAGACCAAGAACCCTTATGGCGAGACCATCGACGCCGATTTCGGAGTGCCTCTGAGGAAGGCAGAGGTGGGATACTTCATCGGTTGCACCGCGAGGTACAGGCAGAGCGACATCGCTAAGCACACGATATCAATCCTGAGGAAGCTCAACGTCGACTTCACGCTGGTCGATGAGGTCTGCTGCGGCAGCACTCTTCAGCGCATAGGTGCCAAGGAGAAGGACGTGAAGAGACTGATGGAAGCGAATGTGAAGGCTGTCAAGAAACTGGGGATCAAGAAGTTGATCTTCACTTGCGCAGGTTGCCTGCGGATGTTCAAGGAAGAGTATCCAAAGCACGCGGAAGTGGGCTTCGAGACCGAACATCTGGTGCAGTTCCTGGCGAAGCAGAACCTGAAGCTCAAGCCTTTCCCGAAGAGGATCACGTACCATGACCCGTGCCACCTGGGCAGGCACCTGAAGATCTACGATGAGCCGCGAAAGGTCATATCGATGATACCCGAAGTGAAATACGTCGAACTCACCGAGAGCAAGGAGTCTGCCAGATGTTGCGGTGGTGGAGGAGGAGTCAGAGCTGCAGACCCCAAGGCCGCCCAGAGGATCGCGTCCAGGCGCGTCAGGGCGGCTTCGGAGGTCGCGGATCTCATCGTGACCGCGTGTCCGTTCTGCGTCAGCAACCTGAAGCTCGGAAAGGAGATCATCAAGGTGGACGTGGAGATAAAGGACATTGCGGAGCTCGTGGATGAGCTCCTTGTGGCGTGATATTGGAGGAGTGAAAGTGGGAAAGGCCGGTTCCAGGGAGAAGATCTCTTCTCGACCTCAGAGGCTCATGCTCGGCACTTGCGCATTGAAGCTGGGGGTGCCGAGAATCATGGGAATCGTCAATAACACGCCCGATTCGTTCTCGGGGGATGGCTTCGCAGGGAATATCGAAAGCGCAATAGCGCTTGGCAATTCGATGTTCGAGTCCGGAGCGGATGTGGTCGACGTCGGAGGCGAATCCACGAGGCCCGGTGCGAAACCTGTTCCAAGAGATATCGAGATATCGAGGGTAGTTCCAATCATAGAAGGGCTCGTCCGGATGCGTCCCGGGCGGGTCTTGGTCGATACGATGAAGCCGGAAGTGGCGGAGGCCGCACTCTTTGCCGGCGCTTCGGTCGTCAACGACGTATCTGGGCTCCGCGATCACAGGATGGTGAAGATCGTGGCGGAGCACGACGCGGGAGTCATAATAATGCACATGCAGGGAGAGCCTCGCACCATGCAGGTCAACCCCAGGTACAAGGATGTCGTAGCGGACATCAAATCCTTCCTCGAGGAGCGCATCGCCGCAGCTGAGGACGGAGGGATCTCCTCCCGACGGATCATGATCGATCCAGGCATCGGTTTCGGCAAGACTGTCGATCACAACCTCGAGATCCTCGCGAGGCTCAGGGAATTCAAGTCGTTGGGGAAGCCTTTGGTCATAGGGGTCTCGAGGAAGGGATTCATAGGAAAGATCTCCGGGGCACCGGCCGATCAGCGCCTTCCCGGTTCGATTGCGGTCGCAGTGCTCGCGGTCAAGGAAGGGGCGGATGTGGTAAGAGTACACGATGTTCCGGAGACAGTGCAGGCGCTGAAGCTCGAACAGGCAATCCAGTCCTTTGGCCGGGGGGCAAGGCGAGAGACGAAACTAGCCCGGAAAGTATTTTGAACCCGTTCGCATGTGGTATCTCCAGGACCTAGCGTTTGCCCCCACTGAACGGAGAGTGAAACACTGCCGGATAGAACCACCAGGACCACCACGCCTCCGGCCGTTCCCAATCTCAAGGACATCGATCTCCGCCCGGATGGAGCGCGTTTCATATTGATCGACCCAGCTGGGACGTTGTACAGCCTGAAGAAGACGCTCATGCAGGATGTAGGGTTCTTCGAAAAGGACTTCCTCTATAGAGCTGGTGCCGCGGGAGCACGGGAATCCCTTTCATTTGCCGATTCAAAAGCCCTTCCTAGGGATCCTAGGAAGGCGTTGGAAGCAATGCTCGATGTATTCACCAAGAGAGGGTATGGCAGTTTCACGATTCAGGAGATTGACCTGGATAAGAATGTAGTCCGGCTGACATCGCCCGATACTGCCGAAGGGTGGTCATTTCAGCGGAACAATGACCTGCAAAGGGACCCCGTATGCGCATATGCTCGGGGCATGCTAGCATATATTTGCGGCGCTGCGCTCTTGGGTGACGTCCATGGCGACCACAGCTTCACCGCACACGAAACCAGGTGCATCGGAGCGGGAGCGAAGGAGTGCGTGTTCGTGGTCGGCCCGATGGAAGAGCTGGCCAAGGTCATCCCCGACCTTGATATGCCGAAGGGTTCGTTCGCCGAGCACGAGCTGAGGCTGAACGAGGAGATCCTCGTCAAGAACCTCGAACTTCAGGGCCTGAACCTGGAGCTCGAGCGACAGGTCCGGAAGAGGACGGAGGACTTCTGGAGGTCAGAAGAGAACTATGAATCGGTCGTGAGACAATCGCCAGATTCCATCGCGTTGATCACGATGGGGGGCAAGTTCACCCACCTCAACTCAGCAGGCCTGAAGATGCTGGGTTACGACTCCGAGGACGACATCCTCGATGTTAACATCTCAAGCATTCTCTTGGATTGCGAGCATGGGTGGGAAAAGATCATTTGGACCATAGAGAAAGAGGGACGGGCGGCCGGGCTCGAGATGGCTCTTGTCGACAAGAACGGGAGGAGACTGACCAGTCAGGTGTACGCTCGTTTCGCGGAGCTCGCTCCCGGGAGATGCGTCGAGGCCATCTTCAAGGACGTGACCGAGCAGAAGGCGATGGAGGAGCAAATCAGGGAGGCGCGTTTGGAATCCGACTTCCTGAACGACCTTCTCTCCCACGACATAATCAACTACACTGTTTCGGCGCTGCATTTCCTCGGATCTGTACGAAAGACCGAGCAGATGACCGAGGACGCAAGGAAGAAGCTCGATGTCATCACTAGGGACATACAGGGGGCGGTCGATCTAGCAATCTCCGTTCGTGACCTCGCCCGTGTGAAGATTGCAGACCAGGAGTCAGTGGAAGAGATAAAGGACCTCCAGTTGCTCGTGGCCGAAGCCATCGAAGAATCAAAGATGATGTACTTCGACAGGAATACCAAGTTCAACTTCCAGCGATCAACCGAGCCGAGGTTTGCTAGGGTGGGAGCGCTCGTCTCCAGGTTGTTCGCGAATCTGATCACCAATTCAATCAAATACGATCAGCACGAAGTGGTGACAATCGATGTGACGATATCTGATGCCGAGCAGGATGGCGTGCAGTACTGGAGGACGGAGATAGCTGATCGTGGGATAGGCATACCAGATTCTGACAAGAAACAGGTTTTCGTGCGATTCAGGAGAGGGAACACGAAAGTAGCGGGAACGGGACTGGGACTGTTCGTCGCCGCGTCCATCGCAAAGGCCAGTGGTGGCCAGGTCTGGGCCGAGGACCGGGTCCCAGGGGACTCGACAAAGGGAACGAAGATGGTCGTGCTTCTTCCCAAGGCCGACGTCCGTCAGATAGCACAATTGAGGACGAGGGGACCTGCTGCCTTAAGACTCTCAGCGAATCGGTCGTGATTTGGACGCGAAGCTGAAATAGGCATCCTCCAATCTGCCAGTGGGAAATCGAGGGACTTGAGAGCATGGGCATGAGAACCCTGGGCAAGGAGGATATCAACTTCGCCGTCTCCCTCACCGTTGAGGAGGGTTGGTACTACACCCCCGCAGAGATTGGATTCATGCTGGAGCTTGACCCCGAGGGAAGTTTCGTCTACGAAGAAGAAGAGCCCCTCGGAATTGCCACCTGCGTCACCTACGGGCGGACTGGTGTCCTCGGTCACCTAATCGTCTCGAAGAAAGGCAGGGGAAGAAGGATAGGCCATTCCCTGGTCGATGCCGCCATCGATTACATGGAGGGCAAGGGCGCGGAGTCCATTCTCGTGTATGCCACGGAAGAGGCCGTAAAGCTGTATCAGAGTCACGGGTTCGCGTTGCGTGACATGACTTTGTGCATGCATTCGAGGCTCGACAGCACCTTTCACCGCAGCCCATCCGCAGATTGCGTGCAGCTCGAGAGATCTGATCTGCCAGAGGTGATAGACATAGACCAAAGACTCTTCGGAGATGACAGGAGTAGACTGATCGAGATCCTGTACAAGGAATCCCCGGAGGGAGCTTTCAAGATCGAGCGCGCTGGCAATATTGACGGGTTCATATTTGGAAGGCCTGACCACGTCGGCTACAACCTAGGACCATGGGTGTGCCTGACTGGAGATGAAAGGGATGCAGAAGCACTGTTCAGAACGGCTGTTTCGACGTTCGACAACGGGAAGATCTACATGGGAGCATTCACGAGCAACCTCACTGCTCTGAAGATCGCAGATAAGCTGCCCCCCATCAACAGATGGCACATTCCGATGATGACGAGAGGCAAGGGCCGATACCACTCAGACACCAGCAAGGTCTTCGGAATCGCGGCGTACGAGCTTGGATGATGGGGGGTTCAAGCATTCTCCAAGCATGTTCCCATCAATTGTGAGGATGGCCAGGTGGGCCCGTCGCGATTCGAACGCGAACTGCACTTTGGAACGGACCTGCTGCGTAATGGCTGACCATCTTCTGTCTGGATCGTGGCGCATGCCATCCAAGGAGAAAGGAACTCGATCAGCCCCGATTCCTCGTTCCTATCGTACCCTGCCTGTTGACGCGGTCAACTCCTGCCGCCGTCCGCCTCCGCTCTCAACTCAGGGTCTGTACGTCAGCACCCCGCTCCCGGTGGCCCAGCACCAGTATGCCCGTCCGGGGGCCAGCGGGAAGTCGTTGTACCCCGGATCGAAGGCGAAATAGACACTGTATCCCGAGGGGTCGTATTCTGCTATCATCTCAACGGCCCCTGCAACCGAATACATCGCGATGATGTCGCTCGCGTGCCTAGTCGTGATTAGGGACGAGAAGCCTATCGCTATCCAGCCGCCGGCCGTCGGGACGGTGCATACCTTGCTCTGCATGGTCGTCGGAACGCTTCCGTACAGATGGAGCGTCTCCGCGCCACCTGCCCAGACCCAGTAACCAGCGGTCTGCTTGATGGCGAAGTCATCTGTCGATTCTGAGATACCGATGATGTATGTCTGGTCATAGGTTTGGCTCGTCGAGTTCCATCCAGCAACCATGTCACCGAACTCCAGGCCGAGCGTGCTTGCCATGTAACCGAAACCGACAACAGGCACCGATACGAAGTTCCAGCCAACCACGAGGGCGAGGTTGAACGCGATCGAGGCCGTCGCCGAGCTCGACACGTTGTGTCCCATCAGGTCGTCGACATACACCGTGAAGGTGTACGTCCCGGCCTTGGCGTAGGTGTGAGTCGCGGTCTGGCCGACCTGCATCGCGGTGGCATCGCCGAAGCTCCATGTATATCTCAGCGAGTCGCTGTCCGGGTCAGTCGCGGTGACCGAGAACGACGTGGAATTGCCTGCCCACATCTTCTTGTTCGCAAGCGGCGTGACCACTGGTGGGCTGTTCGTCGCTTGCTGCACTGTGATCATGTAGTCATCGAAGTCGGCCTTCCCATCCGAGGTCGCGGGGCCCGACTCTCCCCACACCCTGTAACTGTAAGTCCCTGCGCTTGTTGGGGCCGTCATCAACTGGTCATAGTGGCTCTGCAACGCTGGACCGACATAGGCAGGCCAAGCCGAGGTTGTGAGATCCTCGATCGCATATCCTGTGTCCTTCTTGGACAGCGACGTCTGGATAACGATGTCGATTCCGACAGTGTACTGCTCTCCAGGCGCCAGGACCGACTTCGACACAGTGATGGACATGATGTTCTCGAAGTAGGTTCCCGCACTCGGCCCGTGACAGCGGCTGCAGTCCTGGATCTTGTTTGGATATCCCAAATTCAGTAGTTCGTAATCACCTCCCAACCGAGCCAGCGCTCGGTCTCTTCTCTGGCGCGTCTACTGCCAGTATGAACTCGTACTTCCTCTCGAGGATGTACTGGAGCATGGCCAGGAACCTCGGATAGGGGAGGAGGCCCTCGTGGACCGTCCTCCCTCCGGGTCCTCTCCTCGTCGTCGACAGGTTCGTCCATTTCTTCTCGACCCACGCGTTCACGAGCAGGAGGCTCGCGGCCACATACAGGACCCGCAGCTTCGGGTCTCTTGTGGATGTCCGTATCCGGCTCTTGGACAGCAGCCTGTAGCTCGATTCGATGCCGAAGCGAAGCCTGTACTCCGCCAGCATCCTGCTGAGCTGGGGATGGTGTGAGCTGCTGGCGAAGAGGTATGTGATGGCCTTGTTCCTGCCCTGCCTACCCTTCGAGTATGTCGTGACGGCGTGGATCGGGAACGTCACCGAGGTGTTCGTCCTCGAGCTCCTCATCGTGTAGAGCGTCGTGTGGCTCTTCCTCCCCTTGGCGAGTGCGCGGGTGCCGCCCTTCTTCCCGCGCACTATCGCGGGCATGAGGAACTGGATGTTCCTCTTCTGGAGGCATCCGATGACATCGGCCGTGAAGAAGGCTCTGTCCAGGTAGAGGCACTTGATCCCGATTCCCTGGTCGCTGATGAGACGGAGGATCTCCTCGA
>Ga0315282_10002914_pt1 | contig 30983 bp, 29 predicted proteins | sample YL17G07_20_MG_FD_203693 | JGI IMG/M metagenome (GOLD analysis project Ga0315282, IMG submission 203693) | Sediment microbial communities from Yellowstone Lake, YNP, Wyoming, USA - YL17G07_20 | ecosystem: Environmental > Aquatic > Freshwater > Lake > Sediment | place: USA: Wyoming | collected... | reverse complement strand
GGTTCACCAGGTCCGCGCCTACGGTGTTGTGGCGATGGAGGGCAAAAGCGAGCTTCAGTTTGGTGCCGACGCCATCCACACTTGACACCAGTACGGCGTCACGCGGGAGTCCCTGCAAAGAGAAAAATCCACCAAAAGCGCCGACCTCCCGCAAAACGCGGGGGCTGAAGGTGCTGCGAGCCAACTGCTTGATACGAGCTTTAGCTTGGCTTGCGGCGTCGATATCGACGCCGGCGTCACGATAGCGCATAAGAAGGACAGTGCTTAGTGGATAGTGGTTAGTGGCTAGTTCCAAGTTTCCAGTGGTCTGTGGCTAGCCACTAACCACTCGCCACTGACCACTGCTCTTAAAACGTCTGCCCGGTTCTTGACCAGCGCGTGTGTTTAAGGAAGTTCCAGACAATCGAGGCGTCAAACTTCAGCCGCGCCTCCAGGGTTTCTGCCGTCCAGTCTCTGGTGGGTGCATCGTAGGACCAGTACACAAACAGCGGCTCACCCACCACGTTCTCGAGAGGAACGAATCCCCAAAAGCGGCTATCGAGAGAATTGTCGCGGTTGTCACCCATCACAAACAGATAACCGGACGGAATGTGCAGGCCGTCGTCGCGAATGAAGCTGGGCATTTCCCGCGCCCAGGCGGGATCAAGTCCCCAGGCGGCGGGAAGGGTTTCCAGCAGACTGGGGGTTGGGGGAAAGTCATCGCGCAAAGGCAGCGTCGCGGGAAATTGGAAGTGCGCGTACGGCTCGGACAAAGGCCGCCCATTGAGATAAGCCTTTTTGTCTTCGATCTTCACGACGTCGCCGCCCACGCCGATCACGCGCTTGACGAACATGACGGAAGGATTGCGGGGATAGCGAAACGCCACGATATCCTGCCGATGAATTTCTTTGAGCGGCGGCATGCGCAGCGAAGTGTAAGGCAAGCGGGGGCCGTAGAGCAGCTTGTCCAGGAAAACGTGGTCGCCGATCAGGATCGTCGACTCCATTGACCCGGTGGGGATGACGGTGGCCTCCGCCACAAAGGTGCGAATGCAAAGAACCCCCGCCAGCACAATCAGCAAGGAGCGGAGAGTGTCCCACACCGTCTCCTGGCGCCGCGGCTTAACGGGCCTGCTTGCGCCTGCCGGCTCAGGAGCAGACAATTCTTCTGTCTTAAGTTCGGGTGATTCCATCCGTTTCAATCTCGATGACGCAGTGCGATAAGTGGTTCCTGAATGGCGGTGGGGTATTCGCACGTGTAACACGCAAGGCAGTAACCGCCCTGGCAATCCCCGACGGCGCGACGCATCCCTTCGATCGAGAGGTAACCCAGGGTATCCGCGCCCAGGAATTCGCGGATCCCCTCCACGGTATGGGTGGCGGCAATCAACTCCTTCCGCGTCGGCGTATCAATCCCGTAAAAGCAGGGGGACACCGTGGGCGGACAACTGATCCGCATGTGCACCTCGCGAGCACCCGCCTCTCGTACGATGCGGACAATCTTGCGACTGGTTGTTCCCCGCACAATAGAATCGTCGACCAGCACCACCCGCTTGCCTTCCAGCAAGCTGCGCACAGGGTTGAGCTTCAGCTTCACGCCAAAGTCGCGAATGGCCTGGGTCGGTTCGATAAACGTGCGGCCCACGTAGTGATTCCGGATCAGGCCAATCTTGAAAGGAATGCCGGATTCCTCCGCAAACCCCGTGGCGGCGGGAACGCCGGAGTCGGGAACGGGAACCACCACGTCGGCATCCACGGGATGCTCCTGCGCCAGGTAACGGCCCAGCAATTCGCGGCTCTGCTGCACCGAACGGCCAAACACCATGCTATCGGGACGGGAAAAGTAGACATGCTCGAAAATGCATTGCGCTCCATGAGCAGGCGGGGCAAAACGCAGCGACGTCACGCCTCGGCTGTCGAGAATGACCATTTCGCCCGGTTCCACGTCGCGGACGTACTGGGCGTCAATCAGGTCGAAGGCGCAGGTTTCCGATGCCAGGACGTAAGCGCCATCCAATTTTCCCAAGCTTAGCGGACGGAAGCCCCGCGGGTCGCGGATGCCGTAAATCGCGTCCTTGAAAAGCATAACCAGCGAATAAGCCCCCACTACTTTGTCGAGCGCTTCGGCAACGGCTTCAGGAATGCCCGCCTGCCGCGAGCGGGCGAAATAGTGCAGGATGACCTCCGTGTCGCTAGTGGTTTGGAAGATGTCGCCGCGACTTTCAAGTTCCCTCCGGATTGCCGTGGCATTCACCAGGTTGCCGTTGTGCGCAAGGGCAACTTGGCCCTTGTGGCAGCTCACCTTCAGCGGCTGGGCGTTTCTCAGGTCGGTATCGCCGGCGGTGGAGTAACGCGTGTGGCCGATGGCATGCCTTCCCGGCAGGCTCTCAATAACCTCTCTCGGGAAGATTTCTTCCACATGTCCCATGCCCTTCTTGCAGATCAAATTGTCGCCATTGGAAGAGGCAATGCCAGCACTTTCCTGGCCGCGGTGTTGTAGGGCATAAAGTCCGAGAAAGGCGAGCTTGGCGGCATCTGGGTGTCCATAGACCCCAAAAACGCCGCAATGATCATGAAACTTATCGACCGTAAGATGATAGCTTGGGAAGAGCTGGGAGGCTGGCTCCAATTATTCTTCTCCAAATCGGGATGGATGAAAAAGGCTAGCTGCTCGAGGTCCCGTATCCGATCAAATTAGTGCTCACTCACTTGCTTCAAGCCTTGCGTGCGCCGCCCCGCAGGGAACTTCTCTCAAACTGTCTGAGCGGCCACTCGTCTTCCGTCCAGCGCAAAGCTGCATAGTAGCTTTCGACTACGTGAACTATTTTGCTCCCTTTCGAAGGTTCACGCAACTGGTTTCTGGGGCTAGCTGTCAGCACTCAGCGGTCGGCTTTCAGCTAAGGCCTTGCTGAGTGCTGAAAGCTGAGAGCTGACAGCTTAATCCCTCACCAATCATGGCAGGCGGCGGGCCGCGGGGGAGAGAAGTTGCCGGCGTGTTCACGCCACCAAGCGTGCCAGTTGTTGGCAATGCGCTCGGACTCCTGGCGCGAAGGATTGGCGGAAACGGCAACCTTGTGGCCCGTCAGTCCCTCCAGGGCAAAATTCGCCACCTGTCGAACCTGTGTCTCCGGGTCGTTGAGTGCGGCGAGCAGGGCGGGGATCACTTCCTTGCCGCCCAAGTTTTTCAAACCCAGAATAGAGTTCATCCGGTCCATCACCTGGGCAGAGTGCAGATTGTCGAAAAGCGGCTGGTAGGCCCGCGCGTCGTGAAAGAATCCGAGCGCGCGCAGGATGTCGCCCCGCATCGGCTCGGCACTCTTAGTGAGCATCTCCACCAAAGCGGGAATAAACGCCGGGTCGGCTTTCTCTGCCAGCAGGAGCAAGGCATAGGAGCGCAGGGGATTCTCCGCTTGCTCATCGCCATCTTTGGTGCCAGAGCTTGCGGCAGTATCCGCACCTCTAAACAGGTTGAGGATCGCCCTCCAGGAAGCGGGCGTGTCCAGGCGCGCCAAGCCGTTTAGAGCGTCGCGCCGGTCCCAACGGTCCGGCTTCCCGGCGTTCGCCATTGCGACCAACTGATCGAGGAAGAAAGGCTGGGGTAGGGACGTGAGCACCACCACCGCCTCAGCGGGATTGGGGTCCTTGGGGTTTTCGACCGCGGCGAGATAGGGTTGGAAGGCCGCCTCAACCTGCGCGCGAGTAGAACGTACAACCCACACGTTGAGTTCATCGATAGCCATCGCGAACGCCGCGGGTTTCTCCGCGAACTTTCCAGACAGAGGGTCAGGCTGGAACAGCGCCAAGCGGCGCTCCGCACGCACGTGGTAGCGGCCAGGCACAACAAATTGCGCCCATTGGTTCAGCAGCCAGCGTTCGGTATGATCTTGCCCAGGAGGCAGGGTGACGGAGCCATAAACGATAGTCCCCGGCGCGCTGCCGCAGGGACGAGGGCCGGGATCAGGCAGCCGCCGGCCTCCCCAGTCTGTCACCACGAATCGTGGTTCCTGGTCGTAATCGGAGGCCAAAGCGCGCGTGGGAGTGCGATAGCGGAAAGCGAAAACCTTGCTCCCGGTGTTGCGAATGACGAACCGGCAAAAGATGGGCTCCCCCAGGATGTACTTGTGCTTTTCCATTTCAAAATGGACCAAATAATCCACCTGGGCAAGCGCCGGGGTGCAGTTCACCATTACGGCAAGGGAGAGCAGACCGAGTTCCAGCATGCGCCTGGGCCCGCGCAACACGATCGGTACCATGTGGCCCATCATACGCGAAAGTGCCGCCGGTGAGGGCGTTTCTGTTATGCGTGAAAACACCAATATGTTGGTATTTGCCGTAAGTCTACCCGTTCGCATTCAGCCCGTTCGCTCCTATAATGGTGAGGCGGCTACGGTCAGTTATTGGGTCGCCGGTTTTCATCCCAGGCCGAAGTCCACGGTCAACCCCGTGGCAAGAGGAGAATACGTCATGATCAAAACCAAAGGATACGCGGCTGCCAGCGCCAAAGCTCTGCTGGCGCCCTATTCTTTCGAACGCCGCGAACCCCACGAGCACGATGTGGCCATCGACATCAAGTTTTGCGGCATCTGCCACACCGATATTCATCAAGCCCGCGAGGAGTGGGGTGGCGCCATCTTCCCCATGGTTCCGGGCCACGAGATCGCAGGGGTCGTTACGGCGGTCGGGAGTCGGGTCACAAAATACAAGATTGGCGATAAGGTGGGGGTTGGCTGCTTTGTCGATTCCTGCCGCAACTGCGCCCCGTGTAAGAACGGCCTGGAACAATACTGCGTCCAGGTTCCAGTATGGACCTATAACGCTCGCGACAAAGAGGGTGCTCCCACTTTTGGCGGCTATTCCGACAAGATTGTGGTCGATGAGAATTACGTGCTCCGCATTCCGGATAACCTGCCACTGGATGCAGCCGCGCCGCTGCTCTGCGCCGGCATTACCCTATACTCCCCGCTCCGGCATTGGCACGCCGGTCCCGGCAAGAAAGTGGCGATTATCGGCATGGGTGGACTCGGCCACATGGGCGTCAAGTTAGGGCACGCGATGGGCGCCGAGGTTACAGTTCTTAGCCACTCCTTGAAAAAACGGGACGACAGCAAACGTCTCGGCGCGGATCATTTTTATGCGACCTCTGACTCTGACACCTTTAAGAAGTTGCAAGGCAGTTTCGACCTCATCATCAACACCGTTTCCGCGCAGATGGATTGGAACCCGTTTCTGTTCCTCCTGAAAGTCGATGGCGCTTTGGTGGTGGTGGGGATCCCCGGAATGCCGGTTCCGATTCAGGTTTTCCCTTTGATTCTTGGCCGGCGCAGCCTTGCCGGGTCCAATATCGGAGGAATTCCTGAAAACCAGGAAATGCTGAATTTCTGTGGCCAGCACAACTTCGCCTGCGACATCGAAGTCATCCCCATTCAGAAAGTCAATGAGGCCTACGAGCGGGTTCTGAAAAGCGATGTGCGGTATCGCTTCGTGATCGATATGGCTTCGCTCAAGTGACAGGGCGCGAGCCTTGCCTACGTCGACCTTAATTCGATGGTTGCGGCGAAAGGGGGTGGCCGGCTTCCCTTCCCGTTGCATCTAACCGGGCGTGGGTGCAAACATGCTTTCTCTATCGCCGAACCGCTGCCTGCTAGCCACCGCGCTGCTGCTGAGCGTGCTGGCGGCGGCGCGCGCGGCGTGGGCTACTCTCAAGCTCTGCATGAAGGACGGCAGTTACCAGATGGTCTCAAGCTACGAAGTTCACGGCGACCGGGTGCGCTATTTCAGCGTTGAGCGCTCAGAATGGGAAGAGGTACCCACCTCGCTGGTGGATTTTGAGGCCACCAAGCGCGCGCAGGAAGAAACCAAAGCCACGGAGAAGAAGCAGCTTGAGGAAGCCAAGGAAATCGACCGGGAGCGCTTTTACAAGCCCCCGGACCAGGGGATGGAGGTCGCCCCCGGCATTCGCCTTCCGGGTGACGATGGAATCTTCACCATCGAGGGGAAGCGCTTGGTGCGCCTCGTGCAGTCGTCGGGTGAGCTTGTCACCGACAAAAAACGGGCGGCCATGGTGTTGGCCGTTCCCCTGCCGGTCGTGAAAACCCGCTCCCTCGTGGTCCTCGAAGGCGCGAAAGCGGCGATCCGGCTGAACAACCCGTTGCCGGTCTTTTATGTCCAATCGGCCGACGGCCTTGGGACGAAACTCGAATTGGTGCGCCTGAAGCCGGGCAAAGAGTCACGCGTGGTCGAGGAAGTGGAAACCAGCCGCGGGAAAAACGGCAAGTCCACCGAAGAGCGCACCATGGTGTCGTTGGAACGTAAGCAGGTGGCGCCCAACATTTACGCCCTGAAACCTCTCCAACCCCTCGAGGCGGGGGAGTACGTGCTGGGCGAATTGGTCGGGGAAAAACTCAGTCTGGATGTCTGGGACTTCGGCTACGAAAAATGGGAAGTGGTGAAGTGAATGGCTGGTGTCGCGCGCTTGCCGCTATGACACGTCGTCCTTTCCGAAAGGGAGATGACCCAAGGGTCGCGCTCGCCCGCGAGACCGAAGGCAGATTCGAGATTCAGGATTCCAGGGGCAAGGGTTACTGCGGCAGAAGTGAGGTGTTTGACAGGGCGGCGCGTTTGATGGCTCGCTTTTCCGCGTACATGCGAGCATCGGCTTCCGCGACATCCTTATCCCCCGTCTGGCCGGTCACGTGGAGATACAAGCCCAGGCTGACGGAGATCGGCAGGTGACCCACGCGGTTGCGGCGGTCCCATTCAGCGATCTTGCAATGCATGCGCTGGCGCACAATCTCCCCCCCGCGCTCGTCGGTTTCCGGAAGCAGGACGAGGAACTCATCACCCCCGTAGCGAGTGACATAATCGGAGCCACGCACGGAGGATTTCAAGATTTTGGCAATCTGCGAGAGCACGTAGTCGCCCATCACGTGGCCGCTGTGATCGTTGACCTGCTTGAAGTTGTTCAGGTCGCACATGATGAGCGCCAACGAGCGGTTGGTGCGCTCGGCGCGGGAGATTTCGCCCGCCAGGAGGTTATGCAAGACGCCCCGCGTGAAAACGTTGGTCACTGCGTCGATCATGCTGGCAGCCTGCTCCTCCTGCGAGGACAACTGCTGCTGGAGATTGGCCAGCCGAAGCCCCCCGACCTCGACCCCCCGGCGGACATAGAACAACGAAGCCAGCACCGTAACCACCATGATGACGAACAGAACCTGCGGAGAGAGGCTGACATGCAAGCCGTCGCTATGCCAAAACTGATGGGGGAAAAAGAAAGATAAAATTCCCAGGACAAGAACCACACCCGCAAAGATGGTCAGAAACCAGAATTCCCTCTTCTGCGATTCCAGCCGCACGAGCTCCGCCTGGATGCGCGCCTGCGAGCCGACTTGTTCGACATTCGGCGGATTACTCATGCTCTGCACTCAGAACCGCTAGAACCTTGAAATACAGTGAATAAGATTGCGCAACTTCCCCGGTGCCTTCATTATACAAAAAAAGCACAAGAATGCAAGCGCTAAAGGTAACAACATGATTCTCAGTGTTATCTATCTATAACTACCACTACGATAACCTTACAACCCGTTCAAAAGGTCATCCTTTCGGCGATGGCTTTGGCCTGGGTAAAGAGCAGCAGGTAGTCGTTCCCGCCCGCCTTGGAATCCGTCCCGGACATATTGAAACCTCCGAAGGGATGGGCGCCCACCAGCGCGCCCGTGCATTTCCGGTTCAGATAGAGGTTCCCCACGAAGAACTCTTCCGTAGCTTTTTCCAGTTTGCGCCGGTCCTGGGCATAAACGGCGCCCGTCAGTCCGTATTCCGTGTTATTGGCGATGGCCAAGGCCTCATCAAAATCCCTCGCCCGGATTACTGCCAGGACCGGACCGAAAACCTCTTCCTGGGCGATACGCGCGGTAGGGGAAACATCGGCGATCACCGTCGGTTGGATAAAATATCCTGCCCCGGCGGATTCACCGCCGCCGGTAACCAAGCGGCCTTCCGTCTTTCCTACTTCGATGTATTGCAAGATCGATTTCTTGGCTTTGGCGTTGATGACGGGGCCCATGTAGTTTTCCGGACGTTCGGCGGGGCCCACGGCAATCTGCTCCACGCGCTGGCGGAGTTTTTGCAGGAAAACGTCATAGACCGGCCCCACCACAATAGCTCGCGAGCAGGCGGAACACTTCTGGCCTTGATACCCGAAGGCCGAGGCCACCACGCCTTCGACTGCCTCGTCCAGGTCCGCATCGCTATCCACCACGATCGAGTCCTTGCCGCCCATCTCGGCAATCACGCGTTTCACCCAGATTTGTCCGGGCACGGTCTTGGCCGCCAACTCATTGATGTGCAGCCCGACTTCCTTTGATCCTGTGAACGCCACGAAGCGGGTGTGGGGGTGCCCAACCAGGGTATCGCCTACCACTCCACCCGGGCAGGGCAGGAAATTCACCACCCCCGGAGGCATGCCCGCTTCCTCGAGAGCCTCAAAAAACTTGTAGGCGATGGCCGGAGCGTCGCTGGAGGGCTTCATCACTACCGTGTTGCCGGTCACGATCGAAGCCATGGTCATTCCCACCAGAATCGCCAGGGGGAAGTTCCAGGGTGGGATCACAATGCCCACGCCGAGTGGAATGTAGCGCAGGTGATTCTTCTCACCGGCAACCGGCGTGAGTGGCTGCGGGCCCGCCAAGCGCAGCATCGCGCGGGCGTAGAACTCAATGAAATCGATGGCCTCCGCCACATCCGCGTCCGCTTCCGGCCAAGTCTTGCCGACCTCGTACACCATCCGGGCTTCGTAGTAATACTTGCGGTCCAATAAAATCTTGGAGGTCTTCAGCAGCAGGTCCACCCGTTTCTGCACGGGCGTACGGCTCCAGCTCTTGAAAGCCTCGCCAGCCCTCCGCACGGCGCGGTCCGCCAACGCCGCGTCCGCTTGGGAAAACACTCCGACCACTTGGTCCGGGTGGCTGGGATTGTGGGAGTAGAGCTTTTCCTGGGTTTTGATGCGCTCGCCGCCGATCACCAGATCGTGTTCGCGGCCCAACTCCTCGCGGATTTCATCCAGTGCATACTCCATTCGGCGGCGATGGGCAAGGTTGCTTTTGAAGTCGCTCAAGGGCTCGTTCTTGAAATCGGGGAGCGGCATAAACGTGCCTCCAATCAGGACCCTCGGCAGTACGCGGCCAAGATACTTCGCGACGGCGTGGATGTCAAATGATCGAGGGCGGGGGTGGAGGTTGCATTCATAAAGAGCAACATAAATACTGGCATGTTCGGCTGTAGCGGCGGTCACCGACCGCCGATCGGAGCTCGCAGAGCGCCGCCGCGGTTTCCCATAACTCCCTGTTTTTTCATCAACATCGTGGCAAAGAAGTTATAACTAGCTTATTTTTCATCAACATCGTGGCAAGGCAAAAAGGTGACATTTTTTCTATATGTGTTTTCAATGACATCGCGAGACTAGGTTGCATTTTTTAATTCCCCCTTTCTTCCGCCCTCGGACTCGCCCCGTCCGGTAAATGCTTTGTATTGAACAAGATATGATTTCACAAAAATCCTTCAAATTTCGCCCAAGTCCTTGTGTTTTCATGCACATCGTGGCAGAAGCTGCGGAATTTCTGGGTTCTGGGGCCTCGCCTCTGGGAGCTGGATTCTTGGTCTTGGGCGCTGGGGCCTGGAGATTTTCCCCAGCACCCATCCCTGGCACCCGACACCTGACCCCTGACACCTCGCCCTACTGCGCCTCTCCCGCAGCGGCTTTCCTGCTCCCTTTAAGACTAGCGCATAGGCAAGGTATGTTGTCAAGAGGATTCTGGCGGAATTTCCTACGGGTAGGAAAAAATCTTGGCCTTCCCGCCGTCGATTTCCTGCCGGTAGGAAATGGCGCCGCGAGCTTGCCGACGAGGGTGATAAAACGTCCAAATCGTCGGACACCCCGAGCATCGGGGTGGTTTGGCCGTTTATCAGCCCAGTGGCTTGTTTCCGAGTGGCGCGTGATCCGCTCGAAATGTCCTGGTCAGCCCGTAGCGCAGACCGCCGGGTTTGCGGTGTGCGGCTCTTCGTTGACGAGGGCGACTCAATGTTACGGTGTGGCGCCTGCCAGGGAAGAGACGCGGACCACAGAAGCGGTGGTCGGCGCTACTTGCTGATCGCCGAGAAACCTGCCAATATTCTGAGCCCTCAGGGGGCCGTCGGTTTAGCCCCAGAGGGGCGATGATTCAGCCCCAAAAGGGCTGTTGATTCAGCCCCAGAGGGGCGAACTAACAAAGCCCAGGCCAACGGCCTGGGTTTAGATACCATCCGCATGCAATTTCTTGAGCCCCAAAGGGGCGAAATAACGAAGCCCAGGTCAACGGCCTGGGTTTAGACACCATCCCCGTGCAATTTCTTGAGCCCCAAAGGGGCGAACTAACAAAGCCCAGGCCAACGGCCTGGGTTAAGATGATCCCCCAGTTTTGCCGCCAGCCCTGAAGGGGCGAGATAGGTGTTCCCCCATGCCGCAATCGCTTTCGCAACTCTACGTTCACCTGATCTTCAGCACCAAACATCGCGAGCCGATGTTATTGTCGCCCGTGCGAGAAGACCTCCACGCCTACCTGGCGGCGGTTCTCAAGAACCAGGACTCCCCGGCGCTGAAAGTCGGAGGCATGAGCGACCACGTTCATGCGCTGTTTCGATTGTCGAAGAACCTCGCGCTGGCAAAAATCGTGGAGGAAATGAAGACCAGTTCTTCGAGATGGGTCAAGACGCAAGGGCGCGGGTTAGCGAACTTCCATTGGCAAAGCGGCTACGGCGCGTTTTCGGTGAGCTCGGCGGATGTGGAAGAAGTCGTGGAGTACATCACACAACAAGAAAGCCACCACCGCGTGGTCAGCGGGAATTCCGGAAGCTGCTGGACGCGCACGGAATTGCCTACGACGAGCGGTACGTGTGGGATTGAAAGGATTGTTCCGCCCCTTCAGGGCTCGGGTGTCGGTTTGGGTCCCGTTGACCCAGGCCGTTGGCCTGGGCTTTGTTATATCGCCCCCTTGGGGCTCACCTGCCCAACCTATCCCCCGCGGAGAGGGAAAACCGATTACGCGCGGAGGTGCCTAAAAACTGCGTTTTCCTTCTCCGAGGGGGAGAAGGTGGACCGCGACTGGCGTTCTCACCAGCCGTCGTGGGCCGGATGAGGGGTCTCTTCCGCGGTTGTTCCCAAATAAAGGCGATATCCGCCTGCTGGTTCGCGAGAGCGCGCGAGGAAGAGCCGCACGGCAATGTGCAAAGCGCGCACCTATGCGCCGCTCGCTCCGAAAGGGTACCTGACCTTTCTCTCTCTAAAAGTAGGACGCCGGTCCCTGTGATCGGAAATGTAGCTTCAAACGCTGCCCGCCGGACCAATTGAAACCATCCAACCAGGCCGTTGACTTTCCAAGAATGGCAGTGAGCGATGCACCGCAAGATTCAGCTGGTCTCTTCAATTCGTACGGCAGGGAATTGAGGGTCTTTGGCAACGCTTTCCATCCTAAGATCAAAATACTCGATGAGAGATTTCCATACGGAATCTTCGTACAAGTCTCGCTCCGGAACAAACACAAAGCAATCGAAGCAGCCGCAGATTTGCTTGGATTGTTCAAATGAGATACCTGATTGTTGTGGCTTCACGTACGCGAGAACACCCCGGATGTCCGGGTATCCTAGTTTGAGATTGACCTGGTCGTATGCTCTCGCTTTAAAGGCGTCAGCCACAGCTGACTTGTACTTGATTTCTACATTTAGGATAGGCGTCCAGTGTACTTGCGGGTTAAAAATTGACAGCAAAAGATCGCATTTATGCTTCAACCCTCGACCAACACCCGAGCAACATTCAAGTTTTGCTTCCTTTTCTATCATGAAGATTCGGTCAAAGCGGCTGTATGAGAAGGACTCGTCCTCGTGGTACTGGACCAACGAAGCCTTCCCTCTGAAGTGGGCGTACAACTCCATGAAGATCCAGTCCTGTAACCACTTTTCATTGCGCTTTTCTTCCACTCCTGGCGGAAACGCTGAGTCTTGAGTGGGGTTTCCCATGACCACTGCCAGAGCTGCCGGGAGGGCATTGACGAGTTTCTTCTTTCCGCACTTTGGGCATTCACCAAGTTGCCTGATGATCTCCCCGGACTCAGAGAGCCTTCGGCAATAGACGTTTACGGTCTGGCGTGGTTTGACGTCGGCCGACTCAGATAGACAGTCGTCGCACAAAGGGCCATTATTTAGATGTAGGCAGAGAGCAACTTCATCTCGCATTTTACGGCCCCCTCTCTGGCTTTTCGCATTTCCCGCAGTGTATCGCCCGAATTAGAAGAGCAATCAGGACAGGGGCCGCCAACGCAAGCACGCCGAGTATCATCCGCTGCGGCGAGCCCTAGACCATCGGCGCGTTCGGCAGGGCAACCGCTACTTTCTGCCTCGGGGCAGCACCAGAACCGCAGTCCCGAGAACCCGATTCTTTGGACCGTACAGCTTGACCTCGCATGTCGCGCCCTTACATCTCACCCAGAATGATCCTGAAGGAACAGCGAGGACCGCCGTGACCAATTTATCGTGCTCAAGCTGGAAATAGTTTTCCTTCTTGAGCCACGTTTTTCCTCGACCCGCCCAGAGAAAACCGTAGATCTTCTTTCCCGTGAGCCTCCCCTTCATCGGCAGTGCCTTCATGGTGTCCCTCCGGATTCCAGCCGCGTGTAATTCTCTCATACGTCAGGTATTGTAGCTAACAAAGCGCGTGAAAAATAGTTCTCTCACGCTCAAACTTCCTCTAGCACGATCCATAGCTTGCGTGTGGTGGCCAGGGCCATTGAACTTGACCGACGTAAGTCAAATGTTTCCTGGTCGATCTGTCTGTGCCCGTCTGATTGCATTTTGAGTTCCTTAGCTGTATTTTGGTCTCCGAATTCCAGCGGAGAATCTGGAATCCGTTCAGAGGAACCGGTCAGTTATGTTAGGAGGCCCATGCTGAACAGATTGAAGGCAGACATTGACGGTATTTTGGAATTAGTGCAGAAGTGCCCCCCAGCCCTACAGGAAACTGCCCTCAAGGTAATTCTTGAGCACTGGTTTATGGGCAACGCGGCGGTGCCTGCCAAGACTCAAGTCGGGTCGAGTCCGGGGACAGTTGCAACCGCCGTGCCGCAGGACTTGCCCGGTCCAGTAAAGAACTTCATGACCGCAAACGGTCTTACTTTTGAAGAGATGTCGAAAGTGTATTCTCCAATCGGCGCGGGGGCCCAACTTCTCATCTCGGGAATCCCTGGCGCCGGGAAAGCGATGAAACAGGCAAATCTTGCCTTACTTCTTGCGGTCAAGCAGGCTCTCGAGACCGGAGCGTTTAGTTGCACGCTCAAACAGCTGCGCGAGATGGCTACTCACTACGACTGTTATGATGCCGCGAATTTCTCTACGAATCTCAAGTCACACAAGAACGATTTCAAGCCCCGTGCGAAAGGTGCAGACCTTGAATTGAGCGGGCCCGGTTTGAAGAGGGCGGGTCAGTTAATTGAAGGGGCCGGCGAACATGATTGACGTCGCTCAAGAGCTTGAGGACCTTCTTGGAGAACTCGTTGCTGTCCAGAAAGATGTGAACAAGCTGACCACTGCATCTGTCAGCGGCACACCTATTCGCGAATGGATCAAAGACATTCACAAGCGCTGGCTCCCGATTCTAGGAGTGCTTGAGAAAGCTGACCGATTAGACTCAGGGGAGCTCCAACTTGTGTCAGAGCATTGGAATCGATTACTTAAACTGACCGATGGGAAGAACCCAAAATCACAATACAGAACAGTCCTGAAATCAATTATCTCATTAACAGAGATATCGGTTCTGCATCCATTCATCAAATACTCGGGACTACAAACGATTGGTTCGACACTTCGGAAGCTCACGGCGTCGATCTCAGACCCGGTTTTGCTAAAGTACTTGGACGAATCAATCCGGTGCGCTGAAGCTAATTGTGTGCGAGGATCGGTTGTATTAGCCTGGTGTGCTGTAGCGTTTCGAATTCAAGAGAAGCTTGTGTCGATAGGGCTCCCTCAACTCGAGGGTGAATTCGACAAGATGCGCCTAGACCAAGGGATGCTCTTCAAGAATTTCAATCGAGTTTATAAGTTATCGACGAAGCCCGACGTGCAGGAAATCCCCGATGCGCACCTGATTCTGCTGTGCAGATTTCTGACATACCTCGATGATACGGAATACAAACACCTCAAAGGAGCTCTTGACCTTCGGAATGGTTGTGGCCATCCCACCGGTTACCAGCCGGACCCCGTCAAGCTCCAGGCGTACTTCGCAGATATAACGCAGCTTGTGCTCCGAAATCCCAAGTTTGCTTGAAGCTGACCTTCCGAAGAGGAATGGATGACGAAGCCATTACCAGCCGTGAGGCTGTCCCCAAGATTTACGGTGAACGATTGGAAAAAGCTCAGCTTTGCCACAGAAGAGGATTGGCAAAAGGCCATCGAAATCGTTGACGACCGCATCCATGGTCGATTCATCCGATGGGTCGATGGCCTGATCGATAGCGAGTTTGCTGGCTTTGCGAGTACGGCATTGGATTGCCTACTCCTGGAAACCTATTACGGATTTCGTGCCGGAGCCAGTACCCGGGATACCCAAAAGGTCTACCGAACTGTTTTGACCGCCCCGCCGTTCTGCTTCAGTGACGCTCTGGCAAAGGCTTTCTACGAGAACGTACGGAACGGCATTATCCACGACACAGAAACGAGAAAAGGTTGGATTATCAGGATGGAGGCGCAAAGTCAGACCGTTGTGTGCGACGGCGCCGGTTCACATATTCTAAACCGCACTATGTTTCACGATACACTCAAGAAAGGGATCGAGGGATGGATTACGCAGCTTCGTCTGGGCGACACCGCTTTGCGCGAGAATATGCGCAACCGCATGGATGAGATCATCAAGAAACACTACATGCCGTAACACAATCATCCAAACAATGGCAGCATCATGTACCACACGAGGGGAAACCAGGAGGAAACCGAGGAAACCGGGACAGGCGCCATATTTCCGGTTTACCGACATCATAGCTTCCGCCGCCTCCGACTGCGGATTAGGGATTGGGAATTAGGGTCCTGTAACCACCCCCGGCGCGAACGCGCCGTCCCCCTCCTGAATCAGGAGGGGAGCCCGTCCGCCCGTCCGTCCGCCCTGGCAGCCTGTGGCGCGGAGCATCCGCCGGTTTTCCTCTGTGCCTCCGTGCCTCCGTGGTGAAGGTTGGTCTGGGGGATTGGGTAGATCGCCCCTTCAGGGCTCGGGGTTGATGGGGGTTCCGTTGACCCAGGCCGTTGGCCTGGGCTTTGTTAGATCGCCCCTTTGGGGCTCAAGGACCACGGCAGACTTTGCACGGCTGGGCTTCGTCCGCACGACGCTTCGTTTCCTATTGAAACGCGGCACGAAGGCCATTGCAGTCCGGAGCTAAACAATCCACTTTGCCTTTAAACCCCCTTCCCGCGACTGTGCCGGCTCGTGCTTCCGGTCGGATCGTCGGCCACTCGGAAACAATCGGATCGCTCACTTTGACGGTTTGCCGCCAAACCGCTCTTGTGACCTGGAGGTTAGCGAGCGGGTAGCCAAAGTCAGCGATTTCCTGACGCTGGGCTTTTGTGATGTGCGAATAAGTGATATGGGAAAAAGAAAGACCCACGGTCACGACACCAGTGACCGTGGGCACGAACTAAGGTCCGACGACGGGATTGGTGAGGGTTCCGATTCCCTCCACCGTCACACTCACCGTATCGCCCGCCTTCAGGAACACCGGGGGCTTACGAGCGAATCCCACCCCGGGGGGCGTACCCGTCGAGATCAAATCCCCCACCTCCCAGGTGACCGATTGGGAGAGATAGCTGATGAGGAAAGGAATCTTGAAGATCAGGTTGCTCGTGTTGGAATCCTGAAGGGTTTCGCCATTGAGCGTCAAGGAGATCCGTAGGTTGTGGGGATCAGGAATTTCATCGGGAGTGACAATCCACGGGCCCGTGGGCGCGAAGGTGTCGCAGCTCTTCCCCCGGTACCACTGTTTGTCGCTAAACTGCATGTCGCGCGCGCTCACGTCGTGAAGCAGGGTGTAACCGGCGATGTACTTGTGGGCATCGCTTTCGGGGATACGGCTCCCGCGCTTGCCGATCACTACGGCGAATTCCGCCTCGTAATCCACTTGGGTGGAGTTGGGAGGCAGCTTGATGGGGTCGCCGGGACCGCAAATGGTATTGTGCGACTTGAGGAAGAAAATCGGCGCCGGGGGCGGCTCCTGGCCGCCCTCGCGCGCGTGGTCGGCGTAATTGAGGCCGATGCAGGTGATCTTGTTAGGGTGCGCGATGGGCGCGCGCAGCTTGGCGGTGCGCAAAGGGATGAACAAGCCCTGGGGGACTTTCTTGTGCAGCTCACCGGCGCGCGCCACGGTGACTGCCAACGCTTTGCGATATCTTTCTCCCAGCGCCAGGAGTTCTATCATGTCCTGCGGCGGCCTGCCCAGCTTGCGCAGCACCTCCGCCGCCGCGGCCAGCTTGGCGTCAGCGATCCGCCCTTTGGCAATCAAGCCATACGCCGTGGCCACATCCACCACCAAGTCGCCTTGCACCACCCCCAGGCGGGATTGTTTCGCGCATTCATAAGTTACCAGTTTCATGGTTGATGGATCTCCTCTCGTGTCTTCTTATGGCAGTTCACCGCAGAGGCGGTGTATGGCCAAGAGTTGAATCATTAAACGACCGGGCCATCGGCGACAGTGTTCACTTAGCGTACACTTGCATATTCACTTGCGCGAAGCGCCTTGGACTGCGGTAGCAGCAGCTACCGCCTTCTTCCTCCGTCCCTTGCGTCATTGCCGTATGAACGGACTGCGGAAGGCGGTAGCTGCTGCTACCGCAGTCCAAGGCGGGCTTCGCCCGCAAGCAGAATCCCGACTCCGTGACCACGACGAAGTGAGCCATAATAAGCCTTCGTGTCATTTTCTAATGTCGCAATGACCCGATGACCCACTGACTCAATGCATTTACTCCCCGTTCACCCGGAAGGCATAGTGGCCGGAGCCCACCTCGAAGACCACCCGCTTACCGTCGAGTTTCCCCGCCGTGACGCCGGAGGTTCCAACCACAAAATGTCCCTTCTCCCAAACGGTACGGTCGCCTTCGTGAACGGTAATATCCGTCATCTGGTCTTCCTTGGGAATGGAAACACTTGCGGTGGCGTTGACGGGCACATCCACTTGCAATGTGATGACTCCCGGCTCGTGGCTCCACGAGGATGTCATGTTGCCGCGCACGGAACCCACCGTGGCGCTGACGGAAGTAAGATCGCGCGTCACCTGCGGCTCAATGCGGATGTGGCGATAGCCGGGATGGTCAGGGTCCACATTGATTCCGCCCAGGGCCTCATAAAACCAGCCATCCACGCTTCCCATCATGTGGTGATTTTGGGAATTCATCGACGGCCCGACTTTTTTCTGCCAAAGTTCCCAAACCGTGGTAGCGCCACTCGCCAGCATGTAGCCCCAACTGGGATAAGTAGTCTGCGTCGCAAGGTCATAAGCCAGGTCCGAGTGGCCGTTTTGCGTCAGCACCGGCATCAGGTAGCGCAGGCCCGCCAGTCCCGTGGTCAGGTGCGTGTTGTGCTCGTAAAGGATGTTGTTGGCAAGGTTGCCCGCCACCGCCCGGCGATAGTCGCTGGGAACCATGTCCAGGAAAAGCGGCAGGACGTTGGCCGTCTGCGTCCCCGTGGTATAGTTGCCCGTCTTGGGGTCAAAGAATTCCTTGTTAAAAGCGTCTTTGATTTGCACTGCCCGTTGTGCGTAACTCTCCGCATCGGCGGAATTGCCCAACGCCGCCGCCATTTTGGAAAGCACCAGGGTGTCGTAATAATAGTAGAAGTCGGAAACCTCCGCGCCCGGAGTCTTCTCCGTCGCCACCCAATCGCCATAGTAGCTAAAGCGCAGAACATTGTCAGGGGCGCGGCTGCGCAGGTACCCCACGTACTTCTTCAGCCCGTCGTAATTCTCCTCCAAGAGGCGCCGGTCGCCGGTCTGTTGATAGAGGTACCAGCAAATGAGGGGAAAGGCCGTGCCCCAGGCGGGGTCGGCAGGGCGACTGCCATGGGTCAGATATGGAACCGTATCGGTCATGGTGCCGTCGGGGCCCAGATCATCGCGCATGTCGCGCAGGAAATTGGTATAGAAGGCCGCCATGTCGAAGTTCAGCATCACACCTTCCGAGCTGACTTGCGCATCGCCCATCCAGCCCTGGCGTTCGTCGCGCTGATCGCAATCGGTGGGCACGCTGTGCAGGTTCGTCAGGTCCGACCAGCGGATGATCTTGTGGATCTGATTCAACAGGGGGTTCGAGGCCACAAAGCTGCCGGTGGTCTTGACGGCCGTGTGCACCACGTGCCCGCGCAGCGAATCGAGACTCGGCGTGCCGGGGTATCCGGTGACCTCGACGTAGCGGAAGCCGTGATAGGTAAAGCGCGGGTGGTAGCATTCCTCTCCATCGCCGCGCAGGATGTAAATGTCGCGCGCTTTGGCGCCGCGGAGATTTTCGCGGTTAATCATGCCCGTGTCATAGAGCAGTTCAGCGAAGCGCAGTTGAACTTGCGCCCCGCGCGGTCCGATGACGTGCAGGTCCACCCAACCGCTGAAGTTCTGCCCCATGTCGTACACATAAACGCCGGGGCCCGGGTTGGTCATGGCAATGGGGACCATGGAATCCACGTCCTGGATGGGCGGCATCATCTGCGCGGAAAGTACGCCTCCGGGAGCTTTCACGATTTCCGCCGGCTTCCAGCCGTCATCGTTGAATCCCGGCATGTCCCAGCCGGGCGTTTCCAGCCGCGCGTCGTAGACTTCGCCATCATAAAGGCTGTCGCTCACGATGGGGCCGTTCTTGCCCTTCCACGCGGGGCCGCTCGTCACGCTCACGTGCTTGCCGCTGGCCAATTCGACGTCCAATTGCAGCAGCAGCACGCGAGACTTGAACCAGCCTTCACCCAGCATCACGCCCACAGCGTTGGCTCCGCGGTGGAGGTTCGCGGTGACGTCGTAAGTAACGTAGAGAACCCGTTTGTCCCACCTCGTCCAGCCCGGATCCAGGTAATTCATCCCGACTTTTTTGCCGTTGATGCGCAGTTCGTAGTAACCCAGCCCGCAAATGTACGCGCGAGCGCGGCGTGGGGCTTCGGCCAGGGTGAACTCCTGCCGCAACTGATTGGCGCCGCCAATCCATTGCCCCTTCCAGTCGTCAGCAGAAAGCAGCGCCACATCAAAACTCGCCGGATGGCTGTAGTCACTGGCGTTCCCGCCATTGTCCCAGTACCGGACTTTCCACCAGTAGGAGTGATCGCTCTCCAGGGGTTTGCCGTTGTAAACCACCTGCGTCGAGTCGTCGGATGCGGTCTTACCGCTGTCCCACTGGTCACCCTTGTTCTGCGCCAGCAACTCCGGACTCGTAGCCACCAGCACCTGGTACGCGGACTGCATTTGCCCGCGCTCCGTGTGCCGGTCCACCCAGGCGAATCGCGGCTGACGCACGTCGATTCCCACCGGATTCTTCAGATATTCACAACGCAAGTTCACAGGAGCCAACGGGCCCTCCGCGGCGTAAGCCGCAGGAACGGCCCAGCCGGCGGGCAACGCCAGAAGTGCTGCCACCGCGATGATCCTTTGGATTGAATATGATTTGCGCATAGCGCACCTTCTTTCCAGGTCCTAATATAGTGCGTCTGAGGTATAGGTACTTGTAGCGCCGACCTTCAGGTCGGCATGTGCTGAGCTGTAGCTCAGCGCTACAACACCGACCCTGGCAATTAGATCGCGCAGGCTGGCGCAGAGCGAAACTCTGCGCTGCGGCAACCTTCCAGTCCTTACGGATCGCAGAGCTTCGCTCTGCGCCAGTCCGCCTCGTGTCCTTCATGTTGGTGCTGACCCCCTCACCCACCGCCTTGCGGTCCCCCCTCTCCCCCAAGGGGGCGAGGGAAGAAGAATCCTTAGTTTCGGCGCTACTTGCTCCCCAGCTTCTTCCAGCGGTCGCGAAACGTCTGCGGCGCAAGCGCGGGAAAGTCACGACCCACGGTCCATTGGGAAGCAGGGTACATCGGAATTTTCCGAATCCAACCCTTTCGTGCCAGCAGGATTTGCCCCCAGCGAGCGAACCGGCTGCCCAGCGCATACAGGAACGGGCGGCGCATCCCCCAAGCCCACAGCCGGAACATGAGCCGCTCCGGAAGCAGCGACTCTGAGGGTTTGGGCGCATGTTCCTGAGCTTCGCTGCGCAAGTGCAGGAGGAGGTCGGGAATATTGATTTTCACCGGGCAAACTTCCCGGCAGGCTCCGCACAGGGAGGAGGCGAAGGGCAATTCTCGAGCTTGGCCGATGCCGAGGAATTCCGGCGTGACCAGCGCACCGATGGGGCCGCTATAAACCCACCCGTAGGCGTGCCCGCCAATCTTGCGATAAACCGGGCAGACGTTCAGGCACGCCCCGCAGCGAATGCAGTACAGCATCTCGCGCATCGTGGGGTCGGCCAGCGACTTGGTGCGGCCGTTGTCCACCATCACCACGTGCATTTCCTCGGGACCGTCTTCACCCGGACGGCGCGGCCCGGTCAGGAGCGAAGTGTAGGTGGTGAGCTTTTGGCCCGTCCCGGAGCGGCCGAGCAATCGCAGAAAAATTCCCAGGTCGGCAAGCCGGGGAATAAGCTTTTCGATTCCGATCAACGCGATGTGTACGCGCGGAAGGGTGGTGCACATGCGGATGTTCCCTTCGTTCTCTATCGTGACCACGGTTCCCGTCTCCGCCACGGCGAAGTTCGCGCCGGTTACTCCCACGCCGGCTTTCTGGAACATATCGCGAAGCGCCCGGCGGGCAATGGCGGTGAGTTCCTCGGGAACCACCGTGCGCTCGGCTTTAAGGTGCTCCACAAACAGCTCGGACACATCCTCGCGGGTCATGTGGATGGCGGGTGCCACGATGTGCGCGGGCCGGTCGCCCGCCAACTGGATGATGAATTCGCCTAAATCGGTCTCAAGGGCGCGAATTCCCTCCGCCTCGAGCGCGCGGTTCAACTCCACTTCCTCGCCGACCATGCTTTTGGCTTTCACCACTTCCCGCGCCGCCGATCGCTGTACGATATCCACCACAATCCTGCAAACCTCGGCGGCCGTGGAGGCCCAGTGCATCTTGCCGCCGTTGCGTTCCACGTTGTCGGCGAACTGGGCGAGGTAGTAATCAAGGTTCTCGATGGTGTGGCGCTTCACCTCGCGTCCCGCGTCGCGGAGGCGCTCGAAGCCGGGAACCTCGCCGATCGCGTTCAACCGGTGCGTGAACAGGCGCAGGGTGGAAGAGCGGTAGGCCTCAGCCAGGCGCGCATTGCCGATGGTTTCGCTCCCAGCTTTGTGAATCTCGTTACTGTGAACGTCCGTGAATTCAGTCATCGGGTCATCGGTCCATCGGATCATTTGGTCATTGACTCGTTTCGCGGCCCATTTTCGAAATGATTCGATGAGCCGATGAACCGATGGCCAGATGGCCCGATCTCAATCACTTCTCTTGCGCCGCCAAAATCTCCGCTAAATGAATCGTTTTCAGACCCAATCCCTGACGGTGGATCAGGCCGGCCAGATGCATCAGGCAGCCGCCGTCAGCGGCCACCAGGTATTCAGCGCCGGTCTCGGTGGCGGCGCGAATCTTGTCCTGCCCCATGGGTACGGAGACCTCCGGAAATTTCACCGAAAACGTGCCCCCAAACCCACAGCAAAGCTTGTAATCCTGCATCTCCACCAAATCAATGCCCTGCACTTTGCGCAACAGTTGGCGCGGCGCTTCATCTACACCGAGCTCGCGCAATAGGTGGCAGGAATCGTGATAGGTCACCCGGTGGGCAAAGCGCGCGCCAAGATCTTCCACCTTCAACACCTTGACCAGGAATTCCGAGAATTCAAAAAAGCGCTTTTGCAGATCCTGGGACTTGCGCAGGAGCGCCGGGGCGTCTTGGAAGAGTTCAGGATAGAAAACCCGCACCATCGCGGTGCAGGAGCCCGACGGCGCCACGACATAATCGGCGTCGTCGAAGAGGTCCAGAACTTTCCGGGCAACACTGCGCGCCTCGTCCCGATAGCCGGTATTGAACGCCGGCTGGCCACAACACGTTTGCTCGGGGTTGAACGTGACTTCCACGTCCAACCGCCGGAGGATCTTCACCACGCTTTCGCCGACTTGGGGAAAGAACTGGTCAGCAAGGCAGGTGATAAAGAGAGCTACACGCGGTTTCGCCATGATCTCACAAACCCGCAACGCTATCGGAAATCGGCTTCCAGGTCAAGTAGACAAGCCTTATGGCGGTGTCCTAAGAGTGTGTTGATTTCTGGTGGCGGCCTCGGGAGAGCAGGCTGCCAAATAACCATTTAGTCGTTCAATTTCTGATCTTTCCATCGCCGGATAAAATCACCGAGGAGAGGAACCGCAAATGAATATTTGCCATGTCTGTTTTTGTAGATCAGGGCAGGCTGGCGCAGAGCGAAGCTCTGCGCTTCGGCAACCTTCCAGTCCTTACGGATCGCAGAGCTTCGCTCTGCGCCAGCCCGCCCAAGGAGCTGCTTCAGCCCCTTTAATGGTCAATGCTTACGGAGGGAGAATATCAGGCGTGATTCGGTGCGCTCGGGCGAAGCGAACGTCGGCTTGGTGTGAGGTTATGGCTCAGCCCTTCGTCATCGACGAAAGGAAAAAGGCATCGGCATCCGGCGTCGCACGGAGTGCCGTCGCTCAGTCGCGCGTCGTGGTCGGGCGCCCGAACCAGCGCTGGAGCCGGCTGGATCCGAAATGGGCCTTCTCGGCGACGAGCGCCTCGGATGGCTCCTGGAAGGTGCCCGTGGGTTTTGGGCCACTCAGAAAGTCCACGTCCACGCGTCCGACCTGACCGTGGCCGAACTCCACATAGCAAGAGCCAGCCCCCTTGTAACTCTCGGGTGACGGCCCTCCGCGGAGCTGTGCGATGATCGCGGCCGCGACGATACGCGCCGCGCCTTCGGCGAAGACCCCCGCCTTGGGCGTGCCCACCCCGTTCACATCGCCCACCGCGTAGACACCGGGAAAGTTCGTTTCCAGCGTCTTTTTGTTCACCGGCACCCAGCCAAAGGCATCGACGGCAAGCCCGGACTCGACGACGACCGCCGGTACGCGATGCACCGGCACGCCGAGAAACAGCTCGTACGGCATCTCGGTCCCGTCGCTCAGCACGGCCACCTTCCGGCCCGGGTCGAGGGCCCGCACCAGGCTGTCCTTCACGAATCTGATGCCGCGCTCCGCGAAGGCGGCGAGAATCGCCCGCGAGGTGTCGGGTGAAGGGGGAATGGGTGTACCGAAGGGCATGACCACCGAGATTTCGGTCGCCTCACGTCGCCCGCGGGCGGCCAGGTAATCGTGCAGCAGCAGCGCCGTCTCGCTGGGAGCGGGAGGGCACTTGAATGACTTCCCGGTCACGCCGATGATGGCCGCACCCCGCTCGAACCGAGGGAGCACGTCGCGCAGTGCGAAGGCTGCCGCAACCGAGTAGAACTCGTTGCCGCCTTCCACCAGCCCCGGGGTTGCCGCCGGATCGAGGTCGGCGCCGAGCGCCACCACCAGAACGTCCGCCTCGAACGTTCCATCGTCAGTCACCACGCGCCGGGCGGCCGGGTCGATGGATCGCACCGTGGACTGCAGAAAGCGCACGCCGGGTTTGACAATGTCGCGGTAGGGATGACGCACGTCGGTCGGCATCTGCCGTCCGAACATCACGTCGAGTTTCGAGAAGCCGAAGACAAACACATCGCCCTTGTCGATGAGCACGATGTCGATCGCCTCGCCGAAGGCGTCCGAAAGAATCGTCGTCAGCTCGAGGCCCCCGAAGCCGGCCCCGAGCACCACGACTCGCGTTTTCACGTTTTTCTCCTCCTAGGCGTGAACCTCGGGCTAATTCCGCAGTGTGGCCGCGTCCTCGGCAAACACGGCGGAGAAGAGAAGAAGCGGTTGATCATGCTGAGCTCGTCGGCTTCGCTCATCCCGGGGAACGCCGGGAAGTCGCCTTCAAGGTCCACCTTCGTCTTGCGGCCCATCGGCGTGTACGAGTGCACGAATCGGGCTCCATCAAAGTGGCCGCCCGCCATCGTCGTCTCGACGCCGCTCGGCGGATTCAGCTTCTGCGTGACGGTCATCTTGGAGGTGGAACCGTCCGGGTTGTAGACCTCTACGTCCACCGTCACCACGTTTCCGGACACGCCGACGAGGCGATGGCTCTTGAACGCGGCGTGCGGGTGGTTGCCGGCGCTCATGTACTTGAAGATCGTCTCGGTCGTGGCGTCGAAGGTCGCGATGCCATCATGCTTCTACCGCACGACGGGCTTTAGAACGCCGGGCTGGGGCACGATGCGGAGGTACGGTCGCAGCGCCTTCCAACCGCCCGGATACTTCTGTTTCGCTTCCTCGTCGGACACCGTCGGCAGGATAATGACATCCTCGCCGTGCTTCCAGTTCACCGGTGTGGCCACTTTGTGCTTGGCCGTGAGCTGGATGGAATCGAGGACGCGCAGCACTTCGTCGAAGTTGCGACCCGTGCTCATCGGGTAGCTGAGCATCAGCTTGATCTTCTTGTCCGGCCCGATCACGAAGACCGTGCGCACGGTGGCATTGGTGGCGGCCGTGCGGCCCTCAGAAGTGTCTCCGGCGTCGGCTGGCAACATGTCATAGAGCTTGGCGACTTTGAGCTCCGGGTCGCCGATCATGGGATACTTCACCTTGTGGCCCTGCGTCTCTTCGATGTCCACGGCCCACTTGCTGTGATTGGTCACCGGGTCAACGCTCAGCCCGATGATCTTGCAGTTGCGTTTCGCAAATTCCGGCTCCAGGCCCGCCATATAGCCGAGTTCCGTGGTGCACACGGGAGTGAAGTCTTTGGGATGGGAAAACAGGATGACCCAGCCATCGCCGATCCATTCGTGGAATTTGATGATCCCCTGAGTGGTTTCGGCGACAAAGTCCGGGGCCGTGTCGTTGATGCGCAGTGACATGGTGCGCTCCTCAAAACAAGATTGAATTGTTGGAAATAAGCCCGGAGACTATTATGGGCATGGCCGTTTTTTCCTGTCAAGCGGAATTTCCAATTTAATCATTAATTTACAAGGTGTTAAGAGCTATTAATCCCGCATCTGTTCTCTCAACAGGTCGTATACCGCCCAACGAGCTGCTTCAGCCCCTTTAATCAGAGATTTCCGCCCGCGACCCGCGATGAACGTCACTTGCCCGCGGACACGCGGCGGCGCAGCTCGCGAAGTAGTTCGGCACGAAAGTCAGTGGCCCGGGAAGCGCTCTCCTCAGACACCCTGGAGGACCGCCTTGATCTTCGCCAGATGGTGCCAGCTGTGTCTGAGCGCATGGTCCTCGATCAGGAATTGCGCCGTGAGCGGAGCGTCCGCGTTCAGCGAGACGGGCGCCGCGCGATCGAGTTGTTCGTCCGTGAACGCGCGCACAGCCTCTGCGGCGGAACGGCTATTGCGGCGCAGGAGCTCAAGGGTGTCTTGCTTGCCGACCGCCGCATGTTCGTGCGCGTGTTTCGCGTTCATCTCAACCACGACGCCCCATGTCACCCCCGCAATGGGGTTCCCTGAGGCAATCTCTGTGGCCAGGTGGATCTCGATCGGGTAAACGCTCGCCACGTGGTGAATGATCACGCCCACCTCGCGGCCGTCGGGCGGCACCACCGTGTGCCACTGGGCATCTGACAGCCCCTGGGCAAATGCCGCCAGCGCGTGAGCGCCTTGCTCGATCCGCTGTGCCAGTAGTGCTGCTCGTGTGCTCATCGTGTCTCTCCTGCTCCTAGGCCTGTCGGGTCACTCCGTCTTCGGAAACCCGAACACATGATCCGAAGCCAACCGATACGACCGTCCACGACGCCGAAATACGCCTGCTGTTCAACAACAAACGATCCCTTCGAATTGGTGAGGCAAAGTCTGTACCCCACGCGGTGGCAATCGGCAATCGTGCTGGTCCCGACAACTTCACTCGCCTCAATGTGATCCGTGACTGTAAACCACTTCCCGAAAATGATGTCTTGTACGACGACCGCCGCAGACGTCGCTTCCCAGAATCGCTGCGGCGTCATCGCCCGAAAATCGATGTCAGGCGTCAGCAACGCCTCGAGCGCACGAGCATCCTTGCCTGCAACGGCTTGCGCGAAGCGTTCGCCAATTCTGTTTGGCATCATCCCTTCCCCACCAGCACAGTCAGTCACTGTGCATTCGATCTCTTCCTCAAGTCCCGAACGGACAGGGTGGCGCCTCAAGCTCTTTGCACTGCGGGCTACGCCCAGTTCATTCGCTGAAGCAGGGTTCGGAAGCTTAGGCCGGCCCGGTAGGGGTCGAACAACGGATAGTGAATTCTTATTTGCTCTGTTTTGCGTAATCGACCATGCCCTGGAAGTCGACGAGCACCACCGGCTCGTTTCCGACCACCCAAGCGTCGTGTCCTGGCGGAATGTTGAGAACGTCACCAGCGTTCGAGGTCCTTTCGGTGCCGTCATCCATCCGCGTCGTCATCGTCCCCGATAGCTGGTAGCAGTAATGCGCGGCTTGGCAGCTGTTCGTCTTGGCGATCGGCTTGAGGCAAGTAGACCACTTCCAGCCGGGCTCGAACGTAGCGCGACCCACTGTGGCTCCGGCTACATTCACGAGTTCGAGCTTGCCCTTATCAAATTTCCGCACCTCGTCCGGCGAATTCAAGCTCTTCAATTCGAGCGTCTTCGCACTCATTGGCATTACCCCCTTTATTTAAGATTTTCTTTTTAATACCCTGAATGAGGGTAGTATACAACACCCCACCGGCCCGTTCGCAACCTCTATTTTGCAGTCCAGACACCAGCGAGCTATCCGGTAGCGGGCGGCACGCCTCGCGGATGCAGCCGATCCGCACTTCGACCCGCATCCCCCGCGATTGCTCGCACACCTTGCCATCCCCCCTGCTTGTTCCCCCAGGTTTTCTCCTGACGGTAGTGGATTCTACCCTGCTGGCAAGGGCAGCAACTCGATCCGCCGTACCATGGCCCCGAAGAGTCGCCGCGTCAAATGGTTCTCCGCCAGCAGCAGCCAGTAGTAACGGGCGTGCTTCACCAGCCGTCCACCTGTCTTCACCAGCCGTTGCTGCAAGCTGGTCAAGGACCAGCCATCGATCTTCTTCGGCAGCACCAGCCGCCACAGGTTCCCCAAGTTATAGGCGATCACGCTTAGCCACAGGCGCACCTCGTTGGACCGCAACCGGTGGCAGCTCAGCCGCGTCATCTTGACCGCCTGCTTGCTGGCTGGGAATTCTGCTCTCGGTTGAAACTCCCGCGAGCAAGCTCGCGGTGGGGAGGGGGAAGCGGCAGCAAGCTGCCGCACTCCAAAGCTTCGCATCCACACTCGGGATGCGCCGCAAGGCAGTTCACTGCGGAGACGCGAACTTCAACTTGGCGCTGATCGCCTGGATCTGATCGAGCGTGACGGCTTTTTCCAGGGCGGCGATTTGCACGGCGATATTCCCTGCCGCGGTGGATTCGCTCGGTCCGCGCACCACCTCGATCCCCGTGACCTTTTCCGTCAATCGATTCAGCGCCTCATTCTTCACGCCGCCACCCACGATGCAGATGCGCTTGATGGACTTGCCTGAGAGCCTCCCCATTTCGCCCACCACCTCGGCGTAGCGGCGCGCGAGACTACGGAAGATGATCGCGGCCAATTCCGGCGGCCGTTTCTCCTCTGGAAAGCCCGCGGCGCGCGACCCGGCGTTGATGCGTTCCACCATGTTGCCGGGAGCGAGATAAGTAGTCTCATCCGCATTGAACTGGGGCCCCTCGGGGGGAGTCTCCAAACACTGCGCGGCCAAATCCGCCGCGGTCAGGCGCAGGCCCTGGCCGTTCCATTCGCGCAGGCATTCCTGGAGAAGCCAAAGGCCGATGACGTTCTGGAGGAACCGGATGCTGCCCGCCACGCCACCTTCATTGGTGAAGGTCTTCCCCTGCCCGCCACCCTTCACCACGGGCTCGAGGAGGACGGTGCCCACGAGCGACCATGTCCCCGAGCTGATGAAAGCCAGGCCCTCGTGCGGAAACGGAATGCCGGCCACCGCCGAACCCGTATCATGGCACGCCGGGGCAATCACCTGCGTGTCCGCCAAGCCCACTTCTTCGCTGACTTCCGAGCGCAGTTTTCCCAACACCGCGCCGGCTTGCACGATGGGCGGGAATTTCTCCAGACTCAGGCCGAGCGCGGAGGTCAGTTCTTGCGACCAGGATCTCGTTCGCACGTCCAGCAACTGCGTGGTGCTGGCTTCCGTGTACTCCGCCGCGGCCACGCCCGTCAGCCGGTACTGGAAATACTCCGGAAGGGTCAACCAGCGGGCCGCCCGGTCCCACTCTTCGGGGAATTCCGCCAGGTGCGCCATCAACTGGTAGACGGTATTGAAAGGAAGGAACTGAATTCCAGTGATTTGGTAGATTCGCTCTTGGGGAACCTTGGAAAACGTCTTCTCCATGGCGGGCACATTGCGGGCATCGCGATAGCAAAAGGAGTGGCCAAGGCGATTGCCGGCGGCATCAAGGAGCGTGTAATCCACGCCCCAACCGTCCACCCCCACGCTATCCAGGTGGCCCTCTGTTTTCGTGGCCGCTTTCGCCAGGCCCTTCTGGATTTCACCCCACAAGCGCTCGACATCCCACACCAGATGGCTGCCCACCTGCTGAGGGCCGTTGGGAAAGCGATGGATCTCCTCCAGAGTTCCTTCGCTGCCGTTCCAACGGCAGAGCACCAAGCGGCCACTTTCCGCACCCAGATCAACCGCCACCACATTTCGGGCAATGTTCATCGCAGGAATGCCTCCACCAAGCCGCCATCGACGGGGCTTAACAGGCTGCCGAAAAACCCTTCGGCGCTGTCATTCTGAGGAGCCCCAGGCGACGAAGAATCTCGCATTGCGTTGAAAATACACAGAGCGAGATTCTTCGCGCAGTTTACCCTGAGCGGCAGAGCGAGATTCTTCGCTTCGCTCAGAATGACAGCGAAGGGCTCAGAATGACAGCATTGAAACGCTTCTCCGCAACCTCTAAAGCCCCGCCCCTCCAACCCCGTGGTGAGAAATGCGGGCTAGAAGTTCGCCAGTTTGCTCGTTCTTTTGATCCGTGTTAATCCGTGGTCCGTGCTGATCCGTGGCGCGTGATGGCCGCTGGTCTTCACGCGTAGCTTGCCACGGCCCCTTTATTCTTCGCCCCTCGCTCACGTTCAGCTCGCTTCGTGTAGCCGGACGCGCGGAAGGCTTGGAGCGGTTCTTCCGCCAATCCCTTGCTCTTCCGCCATTCCCGTATGGCCGGGCGCACATCGCTGCCAAAGGCCTGCTTCAGGCACTCTTCGGCGTCAATCAAATCACCCTTCATCTGGTAATCGGCCAGCTTCTCGTGATCCACCAGCACCGCTTTGGCGTAAAGTTCCTGCGCCGTGACGGCCGTTTGGATCATTTCCTCGATTTTGTTCTTCAGGTTGTGGCTCTGGTCGATCATGTAGGCAATGTCGGCGCGCTTGCCAGTCTCCCATTCATAGCAGACAATCTCGTTGAAAATGCGAAAAACCTGATAAGGGTCAATGGAACCGAGCGTCAGGTCGTCGTCCGCGTAACGGCGGTCGTTGAAGTGAAAACCGCCCAGCATGTCCTCGCTCAGCAACCACGCCACAATCTGTTCAATATTCTGTGCCTGGTAGTGGTGCCCCGTATCCACCAGCACCTTCGCCTGTGGCCCGGCGTGGCGCGAGAGAATCAGCGCCATGCCCCAATCGCCCAGGTCCATGTGGTAGGAATACGGCTCGAAGGGCTTGTATTCCACCAGCATCCGCTGCTTGGGGGAAAGGTGCGCATGCGTCTCTTGCAAGCCCTCGGTAAACCATTTCTTCCGCCGGCGAATGGAAGCGGAGCCTGGAAAGCTTGAACCATCGGCAAACCAGAGCGAGACATCTCGGCTGCCCGTCTGCTTGCCGATTTCAATACTCTCCAGAATGTGGTTGAGCGCGGCCTTGCGAATTTCCGGGTCGGGATTGCCCAGCGACCCATTCTTGTAAATCTGGTCCTGGAAAACATTGGGGTTGATCGCGCCGAGACGAACCCCGGCCTTTTTCGCCGAGGCCATCACCGCAGGCGTGCTCTTGAGGCCCTCCGGGAAATCCCAAAGGACGTGGGTCGCCACCGTGGGACAGCAGCGCGTGTAAAGATGCACCTGCCCCGCATCGTTCAATTTCTCTTCCGTGGTCGTGGCCGCGGAAGCCTGGATGAATTTCCCAAAGCGCGTCCCGGTGTTAGCAAACGCCCAGGACGGGAGTTCGATCACAAACGTGTCCAGCGCCTTATGAATCCGCTCCGTTTGAGCTGAAGTTGTCATGCTACACCTCCCCAAGGCTAGAGAGTCTATTGCCTGGCTCACGCGTCGTCAAGACATGTTCTTAGCGAGGTGGGTTAATACCGCATCCATCCGTCAAGTCCACTTCGGTGAGCGCTTGGATGCCGCACAATCGACGAGGTACCAGTTCATCAAACTCTGGTGCGGAATACCCCGCTCCTCCCCGTAGCCGCGCAGCGGAAAAATGAAAACCCATTTCCTACCGGCAGGAAATTTGAGGCGAGATATGTAAAATCTCTTCCTACCGGTAGGAAAAGGCGTAAGAATTTGATTGACACTGTACCTGGGCCCTGGCCTAGTCTGGGAGAATGAGGGCGATTCAAAATTCAAGATGACTCCCTCTTTCGAAGATGCATGTTGATGAAGAAAAAGAAAGCGACAGAAAGACCGATTGCACATGCTTGCGGCAGGGTTGCTCATGCCCAAGGCGGAAGGATTCCAGCCTGCGTCCTGCGCCGCAATTCCCCTACACTCTCGGACAAGATGTCTGGTAGGGAGAGGGGTCTCCAGAAAAGAATTCTTTTAATCCGACCGAAGCCGGTATGTGTCTG